>Ga0193962_1000039_pt1 | contig 64347 bp, 56 predicted proteins | sample FB_5_MG_FD_140335 | JGI IMG/M metagenome (GOLD analysis project Ga0193962, IMG submission 140335) | Microbial mat bacterial communities from the Broadkill River, Lewes, Delaware, United States - FB_5_MG | ecosystem: Environmental > Aquatic > Freshwater > River > Microbial mats | place: USA... | reverse complement strand
TCAAGACTTTAGACTTGAAATACTAACATCTTGGGGAATATCACAAATAGACTTTTTAAGAGGAAGTGCAATAGTACATAATGGCTTAGGCTTAGCAGTAACAGCACTATTTTTCACCCATGTATATATGTCAGTATTTGCAATTAAAGGTGCAATACATTCAATAATAACAGGGTATAAAGAAGAAGAAGAAGTTGAAATTCTTCACAGCTCTTATTACAAGAGATTAAAAGAAAGAAAAGAAATATAAAACTAGTCTCCTTGACGGAGACAGTTTTTTTTAATATAAAATATGCTAATTTTGCATAGTTCAAAATATTAAAATATGCAAGAAATGCATATTAAGAGGATAAAAATGGATAATTCAAGATATTTAAAGAAAATAATAATCGATAAAGTTGCCGGAGACCAAGTTACAGAAGTTGAAGATGTAACGATTGAAGAAGCGAGATTAAATGTTTTTTTAAATGGTGAAAAAGCAATTTCAATGATGTGTATTCCAATCGATCAAAAAGCTCATGCCCTTGGCTTTTTGATGAGTGAAAATGTAATTACATCAATGGATGATGTAAAAGAGATTATCTTAAGTGAAGATGGTTTAAGAGTTGATATCAAAGCAGCAGTTGATGAAAGCTCATTAGATAATTTATATAAAGAAAAAACACTTGTAAGTGGTTGTGGTGGAGGAGTTACTGGTAATATTGCTGGAAGCTTAGAAATACCATTTAATCAAACAAGTTTTGTGATTAGTCCTGAAGTAATCAGCAGAGAAGTAAAAATATTTTATGCTGAGAGTGAATTATATGTATTAACAGGCTGTGTTCATAAAGCAATGCTTTATTTAGAAGATGGAAGCACAGTAACTTCTGAAGATATTGGAAGACATAATGCAATTGATAAAGTTGTAGGAAAGTGTAAATTACAAGGTTTAGATACAACAAAGTCAGTTCTTTTTGTATCTGGACGACTTAGCTCAGAAATGGTTGTAAAAGCTGTTATGCATAAAATACCAATAATTGTATCAAGAACAGCTCCAACACATTTAGGAGTTACCACAGCTCATACTCATGGCCTTACCTTAATTGGTTTTGCAAGAGGGCGAAAAATGAATATCTATACTCATTCTGGAAGAGTAATAAATTAATAGAAAAAAGGATGAATTGTGAAATCAAAAATTAAAGTATGGGTTGAAGACGACAAAGGAAATTTAGTTTTTGGTGGAGGAAAAACTCAGATTTTGGAACTAATAGAAGAAACAGGTTCAATATCTGAGGCATCAAAAAAAGCAGGTATGAATTATAAAAAAGCTTGGAGCCATATAAAAATATTACAAGAATATATTGATGATCAACTTGTAATTGTAAATAAGGGAAGAAATTCAGGTGGTACAGTTTTAACTCCAAAAGCAAAAGAGATAGTTAAAAATTTTAAAACATTTAGAGCAGATGTAAGAAAATTTAGTGAAAATAGATTTAATGAATTATTTATGAAAGACGAAGAAATGATTAACTGTAGTAAGGAAGATGAAAAATGATAAAACTAAATTCATTACAATACCCAAAGGTTTTAGAACTAAATTTTAATGATGAAATTACAATGCATCCATTAAAAAGTAATGATCTTATTGAAAAGAGAATTAAAGATTTTTCATTGAAATTTGGCTTTAAGAATCTTAAAACTTTCTCTTTTTCAAAAGAGGGAGTTTTAACTTTGATGTTAACTCTAATGAGTGATAAAAAAGGAAAGATTTTAGTTAGTTTAGGTGAAAGTGAAGTAATAATAGAAGCTGCTAAAACTTATAAAGACTTAGGTTTTGATTTAGAATTTATTCCTTTAACAAGACAAGGACATTTAGATTATGAAAAAATATCAAAATGTGAGTTAATTTTTGCATCATCTTATATTATGGATACCTATGTAAAAGTTGATTTAGAAAAAGTAAAAAACTTAAGTAATGCAAAACTAATTTCTAATATAAGTGCTACTTTAGAAGTAGGCTTTAGTGATATGGTTTTTTTAGATTCTTATAAACTTGCAGGTTATGCAATAGACTCAATTCTTTTATTTAATGATGAACTTGAAGAATCGGTGACTTCCCAAATAAATACAGTTTCAATCTTTCAAGTTCAAAAAGCAATTGCAAACTTTACAAAAAAAACAGACTACAAAAGCTTTTTTATGGAAAGACTTAATGCAGAGTTTAATGATAACATCTTCTATTTTGTGCAGCCTAAAGAGTGTTTAGACTATACACTTCATTTTGGACTTAAAGGTATAAAAGCTAGAGAAATTATTAGAACCTTAGCATTAGATTCAATTTTAGTTACAAATGGTGAAGGCTGCTCTTTAGGATTATCAAAACCTTCAAGAATCTTACAAGAAATGGGATATGAAGAGCTTGAATCTAGATGGGCATTAAGCCTTAGCTTTAGTGATGATTTAGATGAAGAAACTATAACAAAAGTTGTAAAAACAATCGCTAAAAAATATAGACAAATAGTAGCTTTAAATTCTTAAAAAAGGAAACAAATGGTTAAGACATTTTTAGATTTTGATATTGCGGTTGAAAAATCATTAAATTGTGCAGAAGTTATAAACTTTATTGAGCTTATAAATATAGAAGATAGTTTAAAAAGAATTATTTCAAAAGATATGTATTGTGTGAAAAATTTACCCTCTTTTAATAACTCAGCAATGGATGGTTTTGCCATAAAAGCTAGTGATGCAGGTAAAAGTTTAAAAGTTAAAAAAATAATTTTTGCAGGTGAAAATGTTGATGCTTGTTTGGAAGATGGAGAATGTTATAAAATTATGACAGGAGCTAAAGTTCCAAATGATGTTGACACTATTATTCCTATTGAAGATGTTGTTTCTTTTGAAAATAATATTGTAACTTTTAAAAATGAAGTCAAAAAAGGTTCTTCTTTGAGATTAAAAGGTGAAGAAAAAGCTGTTGACGATATTTTATTTAAAAAAGGCGATGAAATAAACTCTTCAACTATTGCTGTATTAGCTTCACAAGGAATAACAAAAGTAGAAGTATATAAAAAACTAAGTATTGCTGTTGTTTCCACAGGAAATGAGCTAAAAGAACCTTGGGAAGAAGCAAGTGAAGATGAAATATATAATTGTAATTCTTATGCTTTAATTTCTCTTTTAAAAGAGAAAGGTTTTGATGCAACTTATACAGGAGTAGTTCCAGATAGCTTAGAAAAATCTGTTGAATTTGTAAGTTCTTTGAAAAGTTATGATGTGATTATTACAACTGGTGGTATTTCTATGGGTGATGCTGATTTTGTAGGTCAAGCATTTTTGGATAATGGCTTAGAAATTGCTTTTCATGGAGTAAATATTAAACCAGGTCGTCCTATTATGATGGGAACAATGCAAAAAGGAAATCAAAACGAAAAATCAAAAGAACAAACTTTTGTAATGTGTTTACCTGGAAATCCTTTAACTGCAATGGTAAATATGCATCTATTTTCATTTCCTGTTTTAAATAAAATTCAAGGTGCTAACAAGATTTTTCATAATATTACAGTAGCAGAAAATAAACAAAGTTTTAAAACAAAATCAGGGCGTGTAAATGTTGTACTTGGATCTTGTAACAAAGGAGAGTTCGAAGTAACAAGAAACAATAAGTATGGTTCAGGGATGATTACCGTACTTGAAGAAAGTAATAGTATTGTTGTCACAAATGAAGATACAGCTTCAATAGAAGCCTCTAATAGTGTAAAAGTGATTGATTTTAATTGTTCATATTTAAAAGAACAGATAAATATTTTTAATTAAGGAAATAAAATATGAGAACGGCGTTATTAAGTTTAGGATTAAGTGTTGTTTTAGCAACAAGTTTAGCTGCAAAAGAAAAAATTGTAGTATTTCATGCAGGTTCTTTAGCAGTTCCTTTTTCAGCTATTGAAAAATCTTTTGAAGCAAAATATCCACAATATGATGTACAAAGAGAAGCTAGTGGTAGTAGAGCAGCAGCTAGAAAAATTTCAGAAATTGGAAAAGCTGCTGATGTAATGGCTAGTGCTGATTATAAAGTGATTGATAATTTACTTATTCCTAAAGATGCAAAGTTTAATGCACAGTTTTCTACAAATGAAATGGCAATTGCTTATACTTCTCATGCAAAATATGCAGATGAGATAAATTCAAAAAACTGGCCAGAAATATTCTTAAGAGATGGTGTAAAAGTAGGGCACTCGAACCCTAATATGGATCCTTGTGGATATAGATCAATTTTAGTTACAAAGTTAGCTGAAGAACATTATAAAATGCCTGGATTCTATAACAAATTATTTGGTTATGGTGAAGCATATAAAGTTGGTGAAGAAAATAAAAATAAAGTTATTGTAAGACCAAAAGAGACAGACTTACTAGCACTTATTGAAGCAAAAGCTTATGACTATTTATATATTTATAAATCAGTAGCAGAACAACATGGTTTAAAATATATAACTCTTCCAAAAGAAGTATCTTTAAAAGATAATGAGTTTAAAGATTTTTATAAAACAGCAAGTATTAAAATTGATGGTAAAAAGCCAGGTGAATTTATCACAAAAAAAGGTGCTGCTATGGTGTATGGTATTACGATTCCAGAAAATAAAAAATCTCCAACTACTAAAGATGGAGCTGTAAAATTTGTTAACTTTGTACTTTCAGAAGAAGGACAAGCAATTATGGAAAAAAATGGTCAAGGAAATATTTCTCCAGCTATTATTACTGGAAATGCATCAATTATAGGTAGATAATGAGCTATTTAAATATAGAAAATTTGTCAAGCAGGGTAGATGATTTCCTGCTTGATAATATAAATTTAGAGATAAATAAAAATGAATATTTTGTTCTTTTAGGGCAAAGTGGAAGTGGAAAAACTAGATTACTAGAGACTATTGCTGGACTTAATGAGTGTACAGGAAATATTTTTTATAGGTCTAAAGATATATCAAAAGAATCTTCTGAAAAAAGAGATGTAGGCTTTGTTTATCAAGATTTTGCTCTTTTCCCTAACTTAAATGTAGAAAAAAATATTAGATTTTCTTCAAAATATAAAAAGAATGAAAATGAAAGTGAACTTTTTAACGATATTGTAGATTTTTTAAAACTTGGACATTTACTTAAACGTGAAACAGAAGATTTAAGTGGTGGAGAAAAGCAAAGAGTTGCAATTGCACGAGCTTTATATTCTCAACCTAAAATATTATTACTTGATGAACCTTTAAGTGCTATTGACCCAACTTTTAGAAACTCTATTATGAAAAGTTTAAAAGATATTCATAAAAGATATGATTTAACAACAATACATGTTACTCATAATTTTAGAGAAGCATCTTACTTAGCTGATAAGATTGCAATTATTATGGATGGTAAAATCCAGCAAATTGGAAATGCAGAGGATGTATTAAATAATCCTATTAATATTAATGTTGCTAGATTTTTAGGTTTTAAAAATATTTTCCCTACCTCATTATTAGGCTTAGATAGCACGAATCAATTTTTTAGTGTAGACCCTAATATTATTAAAGTGTCAACTTCTAAAAGTATTGAAGCTGATTATATCTTTGAAGGTTTTTTAGAAGAGTGTATGGGTGTGGTAGATCATTATAAATTATTTGTAAATATTAATAGTTATCAATTTTTTATAAAAATATTAAAAAGAGATTATGAAGGTTGTTATGCAGATTCAAAAAGCATAATTAAAATTGGTTTTGATAAAAAGGATATATGCTTAATATGAGAAGTAAGTCATTTAACATAACACTAGTTGTATTAGCTTTTATAATTGTATTTTTCTTGTCAGTACCTATTTTAAAAATGTTTATAGGAGTTGGTAGCGAAAAACTACTTATTACAATAAAAGATGGTGAAGTATTAGGCTCTATTTGGCTTACAATGAAAGTTTCTGCTTGGGCAATGATTTTTGTTTTATTTACAGGTATTCCTTTAGCATATTTAATAGCAAGATATGACTTTTATGGTAGAAGTTTTATAGAATCTATTATTGATATTCCTATTATGATCCCTCATACAGCAGCAGGAATTGCACTTCTAACAACTTTTGGAGATACTTTATTAGGAGATTTCTTTAAATTTTTTGGAATAGAATTCGTTGGAACTGAATATGGAATTATGATAGCAATGATGTTTTTATCAGCTCCTTTTTTAATTAATGCCTCAAAAGATGGTTTTAGAAAAGTTGATGTGAAACTTGAGAAAGTAGCAAGAACTTTAGGTGCAAATCCAGTATCTGTATTTTTTAGAATTACTATACCAAATGCAAAAAAAGACATTATTAATGGGGCTTTAATGATGTGGAGTAGAGGGCTTGGTGAATTTGGAGCGGTTATTATTTTGGTATATCATCCAATGACAACACCTGTTCTTATTTTTGATAGATTTAATTCTTATGGATTAAATTTTTCAGCTCCTGTGGCAGCTGTAATAATAGGTATTAGTGTTGTAGTCTTTTTAATTGTTAGGTTTATTACGGGGAAATTAAAATGATAAAGATTATGCAAATAAGGTTTATATTATTTAATCTTGTGATAAAGGAGACTGTAGATTAACAAGAAATATTAAATACGACTAAGAATAAAATAAAAAAATACATTTAATTAAAAGGAAAGAAAGAAATGAAAAAAATATTAGTAACATTAGGATTATCAGTAGTCTTAGCAGCAAGTTTATCTGCAAAAGATGCATTAATGATGGCTACAACAACAAGTACAGATAATACAGGTTTATTGGATTATTTAGCACCAAAGTTTGAAAAAGATACTGGAACTACATTAAAATGGGTTGCAACAGGAACTGGAAAAGCTTTAAAAATGGGTGGAAATTGTGATGTAGATATTCTATTTGTTCATGCTCCAGCATCTGAGAAAAAATTTATTGCAACAGGATTTGGTGTTGATAGACAACAAGTAATGTACAATGATTTTATTGTAATTGGACCCAAAAAAGATCCAGCAAGCGTAAATGGTTTAACTCCAAGTGATGCACTTAAAAAAATCAAAGATACATCTGCTCAATTCTTCTCAAGAGGAGATAATTCAGGTACAAATAAAAAAGAACTTTCTTTATGGAAAAATGCAAATGTTGATGCTAAATCTGCATCTTCTTGGTATATCCAAACTGGTCAAGGAATGTTAACTACTATTAATATGGCTGCTGAGAAAGGTGGTTATACAATGACAGATAGAGGAACTTGGATTAAATATATGTCTCAAAAAGGTGATGCTAATACAATGAAAGTTGTTGTTGAAGGTGATAAATCTTTATTTAATCAATACTCTGTTGTAACAATTAATAAAGAAAAATGTTCAAATGTTAAACCAGAATTAGCAAAGAAATTTACAAATTGGGTTGTGTCTGCACCAACTCAAAAAATAATTGCTGACTTTAGATTATTAGGTCAAGCATTATTTATTCCAAACGCTTCAAAATAAGGTTTAAATAAGATATGAATTTATTCGCTGATGGTTTTAATGAAGCTATAAAGTTACTAGTTTCAGGTGATGAGAGTGTTTACTCTGCTATTACTACTACAATTACAGTATCTTCTTGGTCTTTATTAATAAGTTTAATAATAGGCCTTCCTCTTGGCTTTTTCCTAGGATATTATAATTTCCTAGGAAAACCAATAATTAGAACTATAGTTGATACTCTTTTAGCCCTTCCTACGGTTGTAATTGGGCTAATTGCATACACAATGTTATCGCAATCAGGAGCCTTTGGCGAATATAGTCTCTTATTTACAGAACGAGCAATAATAATTGGACAAATAGTCTTAGGACTTCCAATTATTATAGCTTTAACAGCAACTCAAGTTGAAGCTGTTGATAAAAGGCTTTATGTCTCGTTAAAGTGTTTAGGAGCAAATTCCAGACAAATCCTTGTGGCAACTCTAATTGAAGCTAGATTTGGAATTATGACAGCTGCAATGACTGCATACGGAAGAATCATAACTGAAATTGGTATTTCTATGATGGTTGGTGGAAATATTAAATATCACACAAGAACAGTAACAACTGCAATTGCATTAGAAACGGGAAAAGGTGAATTTGTAACAGGAATTGCTCTTGGACTTGTACTTTTTGCTGTTGCTTTAATGGTAAATATTGCACTATCAATGTTAAAAAGGAAATGGACACAATGAGTTTATATGAATTGAATAATGTTCAACAATATTATGATGGAATAAAAGTTCTTAATATTGATAGTTTAATTTTAGAAGAAAATCAGATTATAGGTTTCTTTGGACCAAATGGTAGTGGAAAATCAACACTTTTTTCACTTCTTTCCCTTTCAAATTTACCCACAAATGGCGAAATTATTTATAATGGTGTGAATAATAAAAAAATAGATTTTGAAACAAAAAAGAGTATTGTTATGGTACCTCAAAATCCATATTTATTAAAACGTACTGTTTATGAAAATATTGCTTATGGTTTAAAAATAAGAGGGAAATATAATAATATAAAAGAAAAAGTTCGAGAAGCTTTAACTTTAGTTGGTTTAGATATTTCTTTTGAAAAAAGAAAATGGAGTCAACTCTCAGGTGGAGAAGCCCAAAGAGTAGCCCTTGCTGCAAGACTTATTTTAAAACCAAAAGTATTGATTTTGGATGAACCTACAACAGGAGTTGATACTAATTCTTCACAACTTATTAAAGAAGCTATATTAATAGCAAAACAAAAATATAATACAACTATATTAATTTCAAGTCATGATCATAATTGGCTAAATCATATTTGTGATAGGAAAATAGCACTTTTTCAAGGACATATAGTAGAAAGTGGAAGTGTAAATCTTTTATTTTCTCCTTGGGAAAAAGATATAGATGGAGATTTAGTTAAGATTTTTATTGATGGCCAAAGATTAAAAATACCAAATACTAAAAATAAAAAAAGAGATTCTGTTTTAGTAATAGATTCAAATAATATTGAAATATGTAGAAATAATTGTGAAGATTTGATTAATGAAGATACTTTAATTGGAACTGTAAGTTCAATACAACAACAAAAAACTCTTGAATATCTTTTAATTGAATTTATAATTGGAGGAGCATCTTTTAATTGTAGAATAACAAGAAATGAAATGAAAATACAGAGACTTTTACCTGGTGATAAAATTTATGTAAATATAGATTTTAAAAATATTTGCTGGATATAAAAAAAGCTTAGTTTAAAAATACCAAGCTTTTTTTATATATTTAGTAAAGATAAAAAGGTTTAACTATACTCTTCTAGTAGATTTCTATAAAATTGTCTATATTCAGTATTTCCTTCATCTCTTGCTTTCATAGCAGGTCGTGGATGTTCATTTAGTTTTCCAGTTATCATATATGGAACACTATATCCCCAATCTAACTCTTTTTCCAATGAAATCATATGTTCTTCAATAAATTTTAGTACAGGCATTAATTTATATTTTGGGTTTTTTAAGAATCCTAATAATAATTCAGAAGGACAATTTCCTGCACCTCTACCTAATCCTGATGTTGTTACATCTAAATAACTTGTTCCATACATCATAGCTTCTAAAGTATTTGCATAGGCAAGCTGTAAGTTATTGTGAGCATGAATACCTACTTTTTTACCAGCAGGTTTTGCATAAGAAATATATTTTTCTGTTAATCTATTAATTTGTTCAGGATAAAATGAACCAAAACTATCTGCAATATAAATAACATCAACATTAGTTTTACTTAATGTTTCAAGAACTTCATTTAATTCATCATCAAATGATTTTGATATTGCCATAATATTACAAGTTGTTTCATAACCTTTTGCATGAGCATCTTCAATTAATTCAATAGCTCCTGGAAGTTGATGAATATACGTAGCAACTCTAATCATATCTACTACACTATCTTCTTTTGGAATAATTTCCTCTTTTAAAGTTCTTCCAACATCGGCCATAACAGCTATTTTAGTATTAGTATCATTTGTTCCAACGATTCTTCTAAGATCAGATTCTTTACAAAAATTCCAAGGACCATACTCATCTTCACTCATAATAGTAGGAGATACATTTTTCCCAATTTCTATATAATCAATACCAGCATTTACACATGATTCATATTGTGCTTTTACAAACTCATCTGAAAATTGATAATTATTAATTAAACCACCATCCCTAATAGTACAATCAAAAACTTTTATATCTTCTCTAACTGTTAGTATAGAACCTTTTCTTTCAACCATTTCTTTCCCTACTTATTATTATTTAGATTTTTAATTAACTTGAATAATAGCTTAATGGCACTCAAATCCTCTTTAAAATTTAGATTTTTTAATCTAAAATCCAAAATCTATTTATTGTTTTTTAAAGCTTCTTCTCGTAATTTATCTTTTTTACTTTTTCTTTTGCCTTTAACAGCTTCGTTACCTTTTTGTTTTAAAGGAGCTATTCCTGTCTCTTCAAAACCTTCAACTTCCTCTTCTAAAAGTTTTACATCACATCTTTTTTCAATTAATTTAAAGTGCTCTTCATTTTCAAAATTTATAAAAGATATTGCTATACCTGTCTTTCCTGCCCGTCCTGTTCTTCCTATACGATGTATATAATCAGCAGTAGAACGAGGCAAATCAAAATTCACAACACAAGAAATATCTTCTATATCTAAACCTCTTGCTGCAATATCACTTGAGAATAAGACTTTTATTTTTTTCTCTTTGAACTCTTTTAGGGTGTAAATTCTCTCTTCTTGTGTTAAATCTCCATGAAAAGATTCTGCCTCAAAACCATATTTTCTAAATTTTTGAGCAATATTATCAGCAGCTCTTTTATTTGCCATAAAAACTAATATTTGTTCCCATTTTTCTTTTACTATTAAATGCCTTAAAAGAGGACTTTTATTCTCTTTATTAACTCTTATCACTCTTTGAGTAATAGTTTTAACAATTTGACTTTCATCTTTTATACTTACTTCTATAGGATTTTTTGTGATTTTTGATACTATATTTAATATCTTTGATGGATAAGTAGCAGAAAAAAGAAGATTTTGTCTTTTTAGTGGCAATACTTTTAATATAGTTTCAAGCTCTTCTTCAAAACCTAAATCAAGCATTTTATCAGCTTCATCTAAAACAAAATATTCAATTTTTGTTAAATCTATTTGTTTTTTATTTAATATATCTATTAATCTTCCTGTTGTAGCAACAATAATATCGCAACCTTTTTGGATATCAAGAAGTTGATCACCTATATTTTCTCCACCAATAATACTTACAATTTTTGGTTTTTTTTCTAAAAATTCACTAAATAATACAAAATTATCTGCTACTTGAAGCGCTAACTCTCTTGTTGGGGTTAAAACTAAAACTTTTAATTTTGCTTTTTGATTTGGATTTCTATGAATTTTTGAAAGTTTTTCTAAAATTGGTAAAACAAAACTCGCAGTTTTTCCACTTCCTGTTTGTGCTTTCGCCATAACATCACAATCTTCTAAGATTAAAGGTATCACTTTTTCTTGAATGGCATTAACTTCTATATAATTGTTTATTTTTGTTGCTTTTATAAGATTATCTTGTAAATTTAACTCTTCAAATGTCATTATTATTTTCCTAATAAATGTTAGTTTTTATTGTATTATACTTAATTCTATGAAAATAGCTGAACTATTGGATATAATGGCAAAAAATTATAAGGATTTACATGGCAAAGGGTAAAAAAACTCTAATTAAAGAAATAAAATTATTAAGTGAAGATGAAATATTAATAAATGGAAAATCATATATTATTTTAGAAAACACTGAAGATATTTTAAGCGCAAAAACAATGAAAATTTCTTCAAATGGAAATAGAATATTAAGATTTGACGATGAAAAGAAAAAAGCTAGATTAGATGTAAAAAGAGACATTGATATTGTTAAAATCACAATCAATGAAGAAGAAAGAGCTAAAAAGTTTTCAAAAGGAAATGATAAATCACTTATCACAACTGCGGATAAAAAAGAAGTTATAGAAACAGCTAGTTCTTTTATTAAAGCAAGAGCAATTGCCTCAGAATTTGGAAATAAAGAGAGTGTTAATTATGATAAAGAGATTGGTAAAAGTACATTTTATTTAATTGAAGAGATGTAAACTCTAAGAAGTCTGAAATATTGGGCATAAAAAAAGCTAGTCTGGAAAGACTAGCTTTTTTAAGTAAGTAGTTTTATAATTATATGATTATAAAGCAGTTACATTTTCAGCTTGTGGTCCTTTTTGACCTTCACCGATTTCGAAAGTAACTTTTTGACCTTCTTCTAATGTAACTCTACCATATCCTGAATTATTAACTTGTCTATAGTGTACAAATACGTCTTTTCCACCATCTTCTTGTTGAATAAATCCAAAACCTTTTTCACTGTTGAACCATTTTACTGTTCCGTTTACTAAATCTGCCATTTTTTTCCTTTTGTTGTGTACGTTTCAAATAATAAATTCATATTTTTTGAAGAAATAAATAAGTATTTTTGACAAAATATTTAAATATAACAAGATAATATCAAATGTAAAATTAAAATAAGCTAAATTTATTAAGATATTCATGAAAATTTTATTTTATATATTTTATATTAATTTTTTTCTTTATAATAGACTTATAGCTTTTAAGTTATAATCCGCAGATGCAAGAAATATTTAAAAAACTAGACTTAACAGACTATATAGAATCTTTTTCAAGATTATTAGCAAGAGAAAAATCAATTATTTTAGAAGGTGATATTAATATTCATCAAAAACTAATAAATGAACTTTCATCTTTTGATTTCAAAGAACCACAAAAAGTACAAGATTTGGATAATGCTTTAATGCATATTCAAAAGCAAGGTGTTTTGAAAGTATATGAAATATATGAATTTGTAAAAATTATAAATTATTTCAACTATCTAAAAAGATTTAACTTTGATGGAAAACTTCAAGAGTGGATTAATAAAATCATTATTCCAAGTGAGATAACAAAAGTTACAGAATATTTTGATGAAAAGACAAATCTAAAATCTGGGATAGATAAAGATTATGATTCTATAAAAGATGCAATTTATCAAAATAAGCAAGAAATAAAACAAAACTTATATAAGATGATAAATAATACAAAACTAAGGTCTTACTTAGTTGATTCTCAAGTCCATTATATAAATGGCGAAGAGTGTATTTTAGTTCGTGGAGGGTTTAATCATATTCTTAAAGCTTCAGTTATTGATAGATCAAACTCTGGATTTTTTTATGTATTACCTCATAGTGTAAGTTCTTTAAAACAAAAACAAAGTGATTTAATAAATAAGCAAGAAGAAATTTTATTAAAAATATGTAAAGAAATCTCTTCTTTATTTGAAAAAAATTTAATGTTTCTAAAATTTATAAATAAAGAGTTTGATAGATTTGATCATTATCAAGCAAGATTATTTTTTGCAAAAATTGGGGATAAAAATTTTATTTTACCAAATAAGAAAAACAATAATAAGCTTGTGGATTTTAGACATCCAGCACTTCATGGTGCAAAACCAATTACTATTGATTTTTCAAAATCAGTTGTTATGATAACAGGAGTAAATGCAGGGGGTAAAACTATGATGTTAAAATCAATTTTATCTGCTGTTTTATTATCAAAATATATGCTTCCTTACAATGCACATAAAGATACTCAAATTGGTACCTTTAAAGAAATAACAGCTGTTTTAGATGATCCTCAAAGTGTAAAAAATGATATTTCTACTTTTGCGGGAAGAATGGTAGAGTTCTCTAAACTATTTTCTTCAAAAAATGCAATTGTTGGAGTTGATGAGATTGAACTTGGAACTGATTCAGATGAAGCTGCAAGTTTATTTAAAGTAGTAATTGAAGAATTAATTGAAAAAGATATAAAGATTATAATTACAACTCACCATAAAAGATTAGCTGCTTTAATGGCTTCAAATAAAGAAGTTGAATTAGTAGCTGCTTTATATGATGAAGAGAATAGAAGACCTACTTATGAGTTTTTGCAAGGAACTATTGGAAAATCATATGCTTTTGAAACAGCTTCAAGATATGGAATTCCACATTATGTAATAAAAAAAGCAAAAATTGTTTATGGTGAAGATAAAGATAAATTAAATGAATTAATAGAAAGAAGTTCAGCTTTAGAGATTGAATATAAACAAAAAATTCAAAAATTAAATCAAGAAATTGAAGAACATGAAAGATTAAATAGAAATTTAAAAGAAATTAAACAAAATTTAGATGAACAAATTTATATGGAAAAATCAAAACTTCAAAGAGAATATAGTGATGCAAGAGATGAAGCAAAAAAGGCAATTAAATCAAAAATTGCTCAAGGTCATCAGCATTTAAATATAGCTCATGAAAAAGCAAAATCAATAAAAACTCAAAAAGTTCAAGAAGTTGTAGCTGATTTAAAAGTAGGGGATAGAGTTAAATATAGAAGTACAAAAGGTGAAATAATATCTATCAAAGGGAAAAAAGCCTTTATTGAAAATGATGCAGGAATGAAAATGCAAGTTGTTCTAGCTGATTTACAAAGAAGTGGAAATCCTCCAAAAATAAAAGCAAAAGCAAAACCTACCTTAACTGTTCAAAAGCCAGATAGTGGACATGTTAAACTTGATTTACATGGACAAAGGTCAGATGAAGCTATTGAGAATCTTGATAAGTTTTTATCTGATGCTTTAATTGCAGGTTTTGATGAGCTTTTAGTTTATCATGGAATTGGAACAGGTAAGTTATCGTATGCTGTTAAAAAGTTTTTAGATTCACATCCAAAAGTACAATCATATACAGATGCCCATCCTTCACAAGGTGGGTTTGGGGCTAAAGTTATTAGACTTTAGCTTTAAAAAAGCTAAAGTCTTTAAATCTTTACTTTTTTAAAGATTTAATCATATTTTCCATAACTACATTCGCTTGTTCATTTGGCGCCTCAAGAAAGTTTACCACAATAGAATGCTCAAGTTCAGCAATCCCAATACTTCTAGGTCTCACTGCTATAACTTCCGGAGCTGGTATCTCTTTTCCAAAACAAAAGATGATATTTTTTGCATCTTTTATATCTTCTCTTATTGGACCATTTAATTTTTTAGTTTGTGCATATTGATCAAAAGTTGCAATATAAGTAATTACATCATGGGCATCAATTTTTTCTTTTAAAATAGCTAAAATTCCATCAACTGTATTTGCTACTATTTCGTCTTTTTTAAAAACTATTTCAAAAATATGATATTTGTCTTTAAATATTTTTTGTTTCATTTTTTATTCTCCTTTTAGTGTAATAAATGATTTAATAATACAATCCATACGTTCAGGGATATCACTTGTATCCATCTTCATATAATCAGCTTGTATTTTATATATTAATTTGTTTTCAAGTTTGAATTCAAAAACTAAATAACCTGCATAAAGTTTTGCTTTTTCAGATTTTTTACCTTTATCTTCTTTGTCATTTTCATAAATATAATAATCTATAATAAGTTTTTCATTTGAAGGATTAATTTCATCTTGAGTTTTTTGAGTCTTTGCAATTTTCTTTATACTATTTTCTAAGAAATTATCAGCTTGTTCAATTGAGATATGATTTAAAATCTTTGTTTCCATATATTTTGAAAACTCGATTCTTGAGATAACTTTATAATTATTAGATTTTAATAATTCAATTGCTTTTGGGATCAATTCTTTATTTGAAATATTTTCAAAAGTTGTTGTCTTTTTTTGACAAGAAACTCTTAGTTCTTTTTTTATTTTTGCTTGATTTAAGTTTTGGTAAATTCCATATCCAAAAAAAAGAACAATGGAAATTAAAATTAAAGATAACAGTTTATTCATAAAAATTCCTATAAGTTTATTTGATGTAAATCATAACTTATACGAATAATAACCTAGTTTATATTATAAGTTAATTAAATAATATAAATATAAAATTAACTTATAATTGTTTATTTAGTTGTTACGTCAAAATTAAAAACAGCCCATTTAAGTTTTCTATCTTTTTGTTTTGTTATCTCTTCTATTTTTATTGACTTCTTATCAAGTTTTTTAAGCTCTAATAAATATTTAGATATGTTTGCTATTCTTTCTTTTGATAAATTTACTAATTCATCATTTGTAACTTTTTGTTTTGAGGCTAAGAATTTACGTAAATATTTTACATAATTCTTTTTATTGAATTCTTTTTTTCCATCTTTGTATTTTTTAGTAAATTGCTCTTCTATCTCATTTAAATTTCTTACTCCATCAATATTTGTATACAAGTCCTCTAATGCTTCTTTATAAGCATCACCTTCAGGTATCTTATCCATTTTCTTTATTAAAAATTGTTCAAATTTAATATCTTGTAAAGCTTCTTTATCTTTTATTTCATCATATACAGGCTTTATTTTTATGGCTAATTTATGCTTTTTAGCCAATATTTTTGCAATACCATCTAAAGACTCTTTTTCTGATGCTAATATTTCACTTTTACCATATTCAAACTCTAAACTTTTTAATTTTTCTTCATCTATTCCTAATAAAGAACCCAAAAGTGAGAAAGGTGAGGTTGCAGCTTTAAGAATTAAATTTGTAAATACTTTCCATACAATTGGAGCAATTGAGAATTGTGGATCATCAAGATTTCCACTTACAGGAAGGTCTATGTCTATAATCCCTTTTGAGTCTTCTAATAAAGCAATTGCTAGTTCAAGAGGAAGATTAACCGCGTCTGGACTTTCTACGTTTTCACCTAGCTTTATATCACTTATTATGACTTGGTTTGATGCTTTTAAATCAGATTTTTTGATATTATATTTTAAATCTAAATTTAGTTTCCCGCTTTCTATCTCTCTTCCTATAAATTTTCCAGTGTATGGAGTAAAGTTTTTAATAGCAATATTCTTAAATAAAAGATTGGTGTCAGTTAAAAGTTTAATATCATTTATATCAACAATTCCTGTGATTTTTGTATATCCATACTCATCAACTTTTCCTTCAAGATTCAATTTTGTTGGTTTTGTATTATTTGAATTTAGTCTTGAAAATTCACCATTTAAATTAGTAATATTTGTTTTAAAATCAATTGGAAGATTTTTATCTTCAAATGTCATTTTCATATCTTTAATTTTAATTGGTCCTATATCAAAAGCAAAATCTGATTCTTCTTTTTTAGACTCTTTTTTTACAATTTTACTTACTTCTTTTTCTTTAGAGTTCTTCGTCTTTTTTGTATTTACATCTTGCTTCCCTAGTGTCAAAGAAATATAGGGTTTATTTAAGCTTGAACGTAGAATTTTTAGTTTGTTATTTGATTGTGAAATTTCTTGAATATTAAGAGATATATTTTTTGCTAGGATATCAGTCTTAGAGTTTATATCTTTAAATATTAAATTTGGTTCATATAAATTCACTTTTGATATTTTTATTTGGTCTTTATAATTGTAAATATCATTGATTTTTAGGCTTATCTCTTTTGCTACAAGTGAAGTATTGTTTTTATTATCAACAAAATAAACACTAGGTTTAGTAAGAGTTAAAATATCAATTTTTAATTTTTCATCAACTAGGGAGCTATTTGTTGCAAGGATAGTTAAATCTTTTGTAGTAATGTTCATTTTATTTTTTAAATCATTAAATACTAAAGAAGGAGTTTCTATTTTTGCTTTTTCTACATTTAAATTAGAATTATTAACATTTAATTTTTCTAAATTAACATTTAAAGTATTAGTTGAAAGCTTTAAATTATTTTTCTTGTCATTGAAAATAATAGAAGGGTTTTTTAATGAAGCTTTTTCTAAACTAAGATTATTTCCACTTACTTTTAATTTATCTAGCTTGATATTTATATTTTTTGTATCAAGAGAAATTGCATTTATATCATCATTAAAGTTTATATTAGAGTCCTTGATGGAAAGTAAATCTAGATTTACTTTCCAAGGTTTTTCTTCTTTTAGTGAAGTTTCTATCTTTTCTTCCATTTGGGTTTCAACAAAAGTTTCTTGTTTAATTAAATTAGCAAAATTTAATTGATTGTTTTTGTCCTTAACTATTTTTGAATTGAATGAATCAAAATATATTTTATTAATTGATACAATATTCTCAGGATAATTCAAATTTAAGTCATTAATAGCAAATTGTTTTAAAGATAATATAGAATTTTTATCTTGTTTGATATCTAGATTTTTTAGGTCTAAATTAGCATTATTTATTTTGATTTCTAAGTGATCTTTAGTATTTAATTTATATCCAAATTTTAGATTTAAATAAATATCTTTGTTTAAATCAAAATTTAAAATATTTTTCTTATAAGCTAAAAATTGATTAGGTTTAAAATTTTTGATATCTACATTTCCATACATTTCAAAAGGAGCTAATCTTAGACCGCCTTTAACTTTTAGTTTTGTATTTTTATTAAGCAAAATTTCTAAACTATGTGAAGCTAGAGTATTTCTAAATGTTCCCATATCATAAAAGGTATAATCTAATTTATCAATATCTAATCTAAATGGCATATCATTTTTTACTAACTTAGTAAACTTTATTTTTGCATTTTCTAAGACAGTTTTATAAACTTGAAACTTAATATCCGAGCTTGGTTTTTCTTCACTCTTTTTGGCATTTTCATTTTTAGAAAGTACTAGTTTTTCAAGATTTAAACTTTCATCTTCATATTGAATAAGATTTATATATGGATTAATTACTTGTAAAGCTTTAAAATTTATGTGCTGTTCATGAATTGATTTAGCTAATGAAAAATCAATAAAAAGTTTTTCAATCTCAATTGTTGTCTCTTTTTCATTAAATATTTTTAATCCCAAAGCTGAGAATTCTAATAAAAAAGGATTAAATTCTATTTTCTCTAAACTTGCTTTTTGCGTAATGTTTTCATTAATTATTTTTTCGATTTGTGGTTTTAATATTTTTGGAAGCACTACAAAACCAATTATTGCATAGATCGCAACTAGGCTTGATAAGATAATTAATAGTTTATTCTTTTTCATAAGTAATCCTTTTGTTTCTTCTCTTCTATTATAATAAAATTACGTTAACACACAATAACATTGAGATTATTTCCTAATTCTATCATTTATAATATTCTTTTTTTCTTCTTTTAAAAATCAATAATATCTGTAATTTCTATATTTAAATTTAATTTTAAATACTATAAATTTAGATACAATCCCAAATAATAATAAGGATAGGAAAGATGACAATTATAGAATTATTTCAAAAATTATTACGATTTAAATCAATTACTCCTGATGATGATGGTGCTTTTGCTTTTATAGAAGAATATTTAGGTGACACCTGGTCTTGTATAAAAGTTGATATGGAAGGTGTAAAGAATAGATTTTTTTATAAAAAATTTAATGACAATGCTCAACACTTATGTTTTGCTGGACATATTGATGTGGTTCCAGTAGGAGAGGGTTGGGACATTGATCCTTTTGCTGCTGATGTTATAGATGGAGTTATAACTGCACGTGGAACGCAAGATATGAAAAGTGGTGATGCGGCTTTTTTATACGCTTGTAAACACGCTGATAATTTTGATGGAACTTTAAGTATTTTAATGACTTCTGATGAAGAGGGCGAAGGAACTTATGGAACAATTAAAATGCTTGAGCATTTAAAAGAAATAGATTTTATTCCAAATTATGCAGTTGTGGCAGAACCTACTTGTGAAGAGATTTTTGGAGATGCTATAAAAGTAGGAAGAAGAGGAAGTATAAATGGTTATATTACAATCAAAGGTAAACAAGGCCATGCTGCTTATCCTGAAAAATGTATAAATCCAGTACATAATTTCAGCTCTGTTTTTCCAAAGATTGCAGGACATAATTTAGATAATGGGGATGAATATTTCGCACCTTCAAAAATGGTAATTACAGATGTAAGAGGTGGAATGCAAGTTACAAATGTAACTCCAAATGAATTAAAACTAATGTTTAATGTAAGAAATTCTACAAATACTACAAGAGAAAGTGTAGAAGAGTTTATTCATAAAAACTTAGAAGGCTTAGACTATGATTTTAGAACTACTCAAGCCTCTTTCCCTTTTGTAACAAATAAAGAATCAAAAGTAGTATGTGCTATGGAAAACTCTATTGAAAAAATCTTAGGAATAAAAACAAAACACTCAACAGCAGGTGGAACCTCAGATGCAAGATATTTTGGTGCATTTGGAATAGAAGCAATTGAATTTGGTGTTATAAACGATACTATTCATAGTACAGGTGAAAGAACTAGCGTAATAGAAGTAGAAGGTTTAACAACAATTTATAAAGATTTAATTAAAAATTTTTAGTATAAAATTTGATAAAAAGTATATTTATAATATAATCCGCAAAATTAAAAGCAAAGGAAATAAATGGAGCAATTACCAAACTGTCCAAAATGTGCAGGAGAATACACATACGAAGATGGAGATTTATATATATGTCCAGAATGTGCTCATGAATGGTCACAAGATGCTTCTTTGGAAGAAGATGATTCTTTAGTTGTAAAAGACGCAAATGGCACTTTATTAAGTGATGGAGATGATGTTACTGTTATAAAAGATTTAAAAGTAAAAGGAAGTTCATCAGGTATAAAAGTTGGTACAAAAATTAAAGGTATTAGATTAGTTGATGGCAATGATGGACATAACATAGATTGTAAAGTTCCTGGTGTTGGTGCTATTAAACTAAAACAAGAATTTGTAAAAAAATCATAGGATTAAAATGATAATAAGAGAAATCGAAAACTTAATGTTATTTGGTCTTAGTACTGTAACAAATAATAAAAATGAAAGTAATCCTGAAACTGCAAAAATAGTGAAGTTATGGGAAGATTACGAAGAAAAAAATATTTATGGTGCTACATTTAATAAAAGCAAAAAATTTGATATGTATGGAGTTTATTCAGATTATGAATCTGATGTAAATGGTGATTATAAAGTAACTATAGCAGTAGAAGTTACAAAACCTAAAAATGCAATGATAATTAAAAAACAAAGATATTTAGTATTTAAAAAAGAGGGCGAATTACCTGAAATAGTTGCCGAAACTTGGAAAGAAATTTGGGATTATTTTGAAAATGAACCTAAATATGAGAGAGATTATGCAATTGATTTTGAAAAATATAGTAAAGAGAATTTTGTAGAAATCTATATCTCTATTAAATAATATAGATTTCTTTTATTATGGTAGACGGTTACTTAACCGTTATACCATATCCTTGAAGCATTGCAGCCCATGAAACTTTATTTCCTTTTGAATCATATACAGAAGGTGTTCCTCTAATTCCTAATTCATTAGCAACTGTCATTTGAGTTTCAAGATTAGTTTTTAATTTTGCTAATTCTTTTTCATCAATTTTTCTATTTATAAAAGCAGGACTATCTTTTGTAATAGTTGTCATTGCTTTAATTTTATCTTCATAAGATTTTTGACTCATAATAAATAGTGAAATATCTTTTGCATCTTTATGAAAATCTAAAGGGAAGAAAAATACTTTGATTTTAACTTTATCTTCAATTTGATGAAAATAAGATTCAAACTTTTTACAATATGGACATTCGGGATCTGTAAATAATATATATTCATCTTTCCCTTTTCCAAAAGTTAAAGCTTCTTTTCCTTTTGTAATTGATAAATCAACAGGAACTTCTAAAGGTTGACCGTTATCTGTACTAAGTACGTCCCCTGAAATTAAATATTTTTTATCTTTTGTTAAAAAAACTTTATCTGCTTTTCCTCTAACATTTACATTTAAAAGATAAACACTACCTGCATCATAACCTTGACTTATTGTTACTTGAGCACCTTTAAATAAAGTAAGTGCCTCAATCTCTTTTATTTCATCTTGTGAAATTTTTGTAGCTGCATTTGCAAAACTAACAAAGGCTAAAGCAATAAAAATTGACTTTATGATTTTAATCATTTTTTTTCCTAATAATAAATTTGTGACATCATACTATTTTAATGTTTAGAAATCGTGAAGTTTATTATTTTTCAAAGATATTATTTGAACAAAGATTTTCTTCTGTAATTTTACCAAACTCTTCTACATAAGTAATCCCCCATTTGTACATTTCTTCTAAGACAGGTCTTAATTTTTTACCTGAATTAGTTAAGGAATAGACTACTTTAAGAGGAACTTGTGGAAAAACTTCTCTGTTTATAATTTTCTTTTCTTCTAATTCTTTCAATTTTATAGTCAAAGTTTTTTGTGTAATCTGACTAATAATTGAATGTAATTCTTTAAATCTCTTATCTGAATCAAGTAAATGCCAAATAATAGCAAGTTTCCATCTATCATTAAAAATATCTAAGGTCACTGAAACAGTACATTTATACTTTTTATCATTTATATAATACATAATTAAATCCTTTAATAATAAATTATATCATAAAGTAAATAAAACTCTATTACATACCTAAAGTAAAGTAAGGATAAATTAAGTTTAGTAAGATTATAATTCTTGCAAATAAAGAGGATAAAATATGAAAAAAAATGTACTTATACTAAATGGACATCAATATTATGAGAATATTGCTGAGGGTAATTTGACAAATAGTTTTATTGATTTTGCAAATAAATATTTTATTGATAATGGTTTTGAAGTTAAAAATACGCATATAGAAAAGGGCTATGAAATAGAAGATGAAGTGGCAAAGTTTGACTGGGCTGATTATATTCTTATTCAATATCCAGTTTATTGGATGGGAGTACCTTGGATTACAAAAAAATATATAGATGAGATTTTTTCAGCAGGTTCAGGAAAAGTTACATATATAAATGATGGAAGAAGTAGAGAAGATACTTCTAAAAAATATGGAAGTGGTGGGTTAATGACTAATAAGAAATACATGATTAGTCTTACATATAATTGCCCAGATACAGAATTTGATAATAAAGATGGTTTTTTTGAAGGCTTAACTTTAGATCAAGCAAATTTCCCTGTGCATAAAACCTTCCAATTTTGTGGTGCAAAACCTTTAGAAACTTTTTCAAGTCATGATATTTTTAAAGGTGATTTAGATTTAAATTCAGAGTTAGCAAAATTTGAAAAAGTATTAAATAAGAATTTTTTATAAAATATAGGAGAATAAATGAATCAAGTTATTAAACAATTAAGTAATAGAAAATCAATTAGACAATTTACAGGTGAAAGTGTAAAAGAAGAAGATTTAGAACTTATTATTAAAACAGCGCAAAGATGTCCTACTTCTATTAATGGACAACAAATATCTTTGATATATACTAAAGATAAAGAAAAAATAAAACAAATTGCAGAACTTTGTGGTGGGCAAGAACAAGTTGCAACAGCAGATGTATTTATAACAATTGTTGTGGATTTTAATAGAACTATTTTTGCTGTTGAACAAGCAGGAGAAGAACATCAAATTGATAAATCAGCAGAAGGTGTTTTAGTAGGTGCTGTAGATGCTGGAATTATGTTAAATGCAATTCAAATATCAGCAGAATCTTTAGGTTATGGTACAACTGCAATTGGTGCTGTTAGAAGTGCTCCTGAGACTATGATAGAAATATTAGATCTTCCAGCTAAAACATTCCCAATAGTTGGTACTACAATTGGAGTTGCTACAAAAGAGGCAAAAGATGCTCTTTTAAAACCAAGAGTTCCTCTAAATAGTTTTGCTTTTGAAGATAAATATAATGATAAGAAAGTAAAAGATGGTGTACTAGAATATGAAAAACAGATGAAAAAATATAGAGAAGATAACAATATGAATTATCTACAATCTTATTGTGAACAAACTGCAAATTACTATAAAAGAGTCTATTTTAGAAAGATAGCTGAAAATTATAAGAATCAAGGTTTTGATTTTAAAGATTAAATAAAGTGTATAATATAAAATTAATTTAAAGGAAATAATATGGATAAAACATTTAATGAAGCGATGGAATTTAGACATGCTTGTAAGATTTTTGATGAAACAAAAAAAATTGATGAAGAAGAATTAAACTTTATATTAGAAGCTGGAAGAAAATCTCCTTCGTCTTTTGGTATGGAACCTTGGAAATTTTTAGTTATAACAAATGAAGAATTAAAAGCAAAAGTAAGACCTTTTTGTTGGAATCAGCCACAAATTACAACTTGTTCACATTTAGTAATATTATTAGCTGCAATTGAAGATGTAAAACCTCAATCAGGTGAACCTATGAGAAAATTTGCAAGAAGAGAAATGCCTCAAGAAAAACTTGACTTTTATGAAGGAATATATTCTTCACACTTAGAAAATACTTTATCAAGTGATGAAAATATTTTTTCTTGGACAGCAAGACAAACTTATATTGCAGCTGGAAATATGATGACAGCAGCAGCTATAAAAGGAATTGATTCTTGTCCTGTTGAAGGTTTTGAAAAAGAAAACTTAGAAAACTTATTAGAACTTGATACTAGTAAATTTCAAGTTTCTGTTGTTCTTCCTTTTGGTTATAGAGTAAATGAACAATCATCACAATTAAGAGAAAAATTTGAAGATGTAGTTGAGTTTATAAAATAAAAGCTAGTTTTTACTAGCTTTATTATAGTAATAAAATTATTGGAAGAAAAAAGTATGTTATAATTGCGCTTATTAAAATAATAAGGTATACAAATAATGAGTAATGAAGAAGTTAAAACTCAAAAATTAATAGTTAAATTTTTCCCTGAAATTATGGTAAAAGGTACAGCTGCTAGAAGACAGATGATAGGAAACTTATATGGAAACATCTTTAAGCTTTTAAGTAGAATATCTAAAGATATAAAAACAAGAAAATTCTTTGATAAGATTGAAGTCACTTGTCCTTTGAGTGTACTTCCTGAAGTAAGAACTCGTTTATTGAATACTCCTGGTATTGAACTTGTTTTAGAAGCTTTACAATTTGAAAAAATTGATACTTTGGAACAAATGAAAGTAATAGTTAATGAACATATGTCAAATGAAATTATTGGCAAAACTTTCGTAGTACGGGCAAAACGTTCTGGAACACATCCTTTTAAATCAACTGATATGGAACAAACTATTGGTGGATATATGCTAGCGCATAATGATACAAAAGGTGTTGATTTGCGTACTGCTGAAGTTACAATTCGTATTGAATTAATTCACAATCAATTAAGTATTTTAACTAAAAAGTATAGAGGCTTAGGTGGTTTTCCTCTTGGTTCACAAGGTGAGATTCTATCTTTGATGTCAGGTGGATTTGATTCTTCTGTTGCTTCATATCTAACTATGAAAAGAGGAATGAAAACACATTTTATTTTCTTTAATCTAGGTGGAATGGCACATGAAATAGGTGTAAAACAAGTTGCTTTATACTTATGGAATAAATTTGGTGCTTCTCATAGAGTTACTTTTACTTCAATCCCTTTTGAAGATGTTGTAACTGAGATTTTTAAATCAACACATGAAACGTATATGGGTGTAACTTTAAAAAGATTAATGCTTAAAGCTTCTGAAAGAATTGCAGATGAAATGAAAATTGATGCTCTTGTTACAGGTGAAAGTGTTGCGCAAGTATCAAGTCAAACTTTGAGAAATCTTGCTTTAATTGATCAATCAACAAGAAAATTGGTCTTAAGACCACTTGCTACAATGAATAAACCTGAAATAATTAGTATTGCAACTAATATAGGTACAAAGCATTTTGCTGAGGATATGCCTGAATATTGTGGGGTTATATCTAAAAATCCTGTTTCTCATGGTTCATATGAAAGAATGGAAAAAGAGTCAAAGAAGTTTGATTATTCTGTATTAGATAAAGCTGTGGAAAATGCAATAAAAATAAATGTGGACGAAATTGCACAGGATGTACAAAGTATTGGTCTAATTGAAACAGTAAGTGATATTTCAAGTAAAAAATATACAATTATTGATATTAGACAAGATGAAGCTTGTATTGAAACTTGCTGTGAAACACTTAAAATTCCATTTTATACTTTAAAAAGAGAATTTAAAAAACTTCCACAAGATAAAGAATATTTATTTTATTGTGATAAAGGTATTTTAAGTCAACTTCATGCGCAATATTTAAGAGATTCAGAAAATTATCAAAATATAAAAGTTTATAGACCCGAATAAATATATCAAAAAGAGTTACTTATCTCTAAATTATTTTGGATTCTTAAGTAACTCTTTTATGATACAATTGTAAAAATTCTTTATTGGAGATTTACATGATTGAATTAAATGAAAAAAAGATTAGTCATTCCCCTAGATTTTTAATGATCTTATCCCTTCCTTTGGCACTATTCTTATTATTACTTCTAGGTTTTACAAATATTATTCCATTAAAAGTTGAAATACATTCAATTATAATTATTTTTTTAATATTATTGATTTTTATGTTTTTTATTCCTCATAATGCTTGGTATTCTTTTTCTAATTTTAGAAACTCTTTAAGTGATGTTGTTAAAGAAGTAGATAATTATCTTTTAGAAAATGAATTGCTTATCTCAGGAAAGAAAAAATCTTATGGAAATATAGACTCTTTTTTTGAAAAGCATATTAATAATATAAGAAATGACAACTTTTCAAGTATTGCCTCTTCTATCTTTCCCACACTAGGTATTTTGGGTACTTTTACTGCAATTGCTATTTCCATGCCAAACTTTACTGTTGAGTCAAAAGCAGCTTTAGAAAATGAAATCACAATTTTATTAAGTGGAGTTGGAACTGCTTTTTATGCTTCTATATATGGAATATTCTTATCAATTTGGTGGATATTTTTTGAAAAAAGAGGTATGACAAAAATTGAAAATGACTTAAATGAAATTAAAAATCAATACAAACAATATTTATGGAATAAAGAAGAAGTTGAGTTATATAAAATTATAGATAATCAAGAAAGAAATGAAAAATTTTTAGAAAAAATTGAAAATGTAATTACTCCTGAATATATATACAAGCTTGATTCTATAGCAAAAGCAAAGCTTGAACTTATTGAAAAAATTGATGAAGAGTTTAAAAATAGTGAACAAAGATTAAGTAAAAATTACCTAACTTTAGCAAAACTTTTTGAAGCTACTTCAATGAAGCAAAATAGTATTTTGGATGATTTTGTTTCCTTACATGCTTCAATTTTAAAAACAAATGAAGCTTTAGACAAGTCTATAAATGAGCAAGATAATAATTCAAAAGCCATTAGAAATGAAACTTATTCTGTTTTATCATCTCTTGAGCTTGTCTCAAGTGATTTAAAAAGTTTAGGAAAAAATTTAATTGAACATGATATAAAAAGTAAATAAAATGAAAAAAGATAATGCTACAAATTTTTGGATTTCTTATGCTGATTTAATGGCAGGTTTGCTTTTTGTATTTATTTTGCTTATTGGAGCAATTATAGTTAAATATTCTCTTTTACAAGGGGAATCAAAACTTTTAGAAGCTACTTTAAAAGAAGAAAAAATTGCTTTAGAAAAAAATAAAAAAGAACTAAAAGAAAAAGAAGAACGAATTAAAAATGTAGTGAGTAATTTAGAAAAAACAGAAATTGCTCTAGAAGAAAGTAATATTAATTTTCAAAAAACAAAAACTATATTAAAAGAATCTCTTTTAGAAAATGAAAAATTAAATCTTCTATTAAAAAATGAACGTAGTAAAAATATATCTTCACTTAATAAATTAATAGAAAAAGAGAAAAAGATTGAAGAATTAGCTTTATTAGAAGAAGAGTATAAAGAAAAGATAAATAAATCTTTAGCAGAAAAAACTATTTTACTAGACAATATTGAAAAGTTAAAGATTTTATCAGAAAATAAAGATAAAAAATTAGATGAACTTTTAGAAGAGGTTTTAGAAAAGAAAGCTTTAATAGAATCATTTGAAGAAAAAAGAAAATTTTTGGATGATGAGATAAAATTTATGGTACAAAAATTAGAAGACTCCCAAGAAAAACATAAACTCTTATCTAGAGATTTAGAATCTACAAAAGAAAAAATCAAAAGTTTTACGGGAATAAAAGTAAGAGTAATTAGTCTTTTAAAAAATAAACTTGGTAAAAATATTCAAATAGATCCAAAAAATGGAAGCTTAAGATTATCATCAAAAATTCTTTTTGATGAAGGAGATTTTAAATTAAAAGATAGTTCAAAAGAAGCTTTAAAAAATGCTGTTTATGATTACTTTAAAACAATATTAGAAAATGAAGAAATAAATAAACATATTGATAAAATCACTATTGAAGGACATACAAACTCAAAAGGTGCTTTTTTATACAATTTAGAGCTCTCTCAAAAAAGAGCTTATTCTGTTATGGATTTTTTATTATCTTTAGAGTTTAAAAATAAAGAGAATCTTAAAAAATTAATTGTTGCAAGTGGAAGGTCTTTTTTAGATCCTATTTATAATAAATCAGGGCAAGAAGATTCAGATGCTTCACGAAGAATTGAAATTAAATTTAGTCTAAAAAATGAAGAAGCTATAAAAGAGATTGCAAATATTCTAGAATAGTTTTAATAAGAAAAGTAAATAAAAAACTATATTTTCTCTAACTTTCATCATAGATACTTTTGGATATAATGCCCAAATAACACAGAATGGAGAATTTAATAATATGGTTCAAACAGTAAACCTTAAAAAAGCATACGGTGCAAGAGTGCTTTTTCAAGAGATTAATATAAAGCTAGATGCCGGAAAAAGATATGGACTTATAGGTGCAAATGGAGCGGGTAAGACTACATTTTTAAAAATATTAGCTGGTAAAGAAGACGCAACAGAAGGTGAAGTTCAAGTTCAAAATGGTAAAAAAGTTGGAACTTTAGAGCAAAATCAATTTGCATATGAAGAGTATTCGATTTTTGATACAGTTTTATTAGGTAATAAAAAACTTTATGATGCGATAAAAGAAAAAGAAAAGTTATATTTAGAAGAGTATACTGATGAGATTGGTGAAAAATTAGGCGAATTAGAAATTGTATGTTGTGAAGAAGATCCAACATATGAGTATGATATAAAAATTACAAAAATATTAGAAGATCTAGGATTCCCAGCTTCTCAACAAACTGATTTAATGTCATCATTAACAGGTGGAGATAAATTTAAAGTTTTATTAGCTCAAGTTTTATATCCAAAACCTGATGTTCTATTTTTAGATGAGCCAACGAATAACCTTGATATTGTTACTATTGGATGGTTAGAAAATCAACTACAACATCATGACGGTACTATGGTTGTTATTTCACATGATAGACACTTCTTAAATGCGGTTTGTACAAATATCTTAGATGTTGACTTTAAACAAATTAGAGAGTTTTCAGGTAATTATGATGATTGGTACATAGCTTCTACAGTAATCGCTAAACAAAATGAAAAAGACACAAATAAAAAATTAAAAGAAAAAGAAGAATTAGAAAAGTTTATTGCTAGATTCTCAGCTAATGCGTCAAAAGCAAAACAAGCAACTTCTAGACAAAAACAACTTGATAAACTTGATGTAGGTTCAATTCAAGTATCTTCAAGACGTGACCCTTCAATCATTTTTAGACAAAAAAGAGAAGTTGGTAAAGAGTTATTATTTGTAAAGGATATTTCAAAATCATATGATGGAAAACAAGTACTAAACAATATCTCTTTCACTGTTGAAAAAGATGATAAAATTGCTTTAATAGGACCAAATGGTATTGGTAAAACAACTTTATGTGAGATTTTAGTAGAAAATATTAAAGCAGATTCTGGTGATATTCACTGGGGAGCTACTATTCAAAATTCATATTTCCCACAAAATGCTACTGATTTAATTACTGGCGATAATACTCTTTATGATTGGTTAAGAAATTTTGATAGAGATGCTGATATAGCAGAAATTAGAAATTGTTTAGGAAGAATGTTATTTAATGGAACAGAGCAGGAAAAACAAGTTCAATCTTGTTCTGGGGGAGAAAAACATAGAATGATGCTTTCTAAAATCATGCTTGAACAACCAAACTTTATGGTTTTAGATGAACCTACTAACCATCTTGACCTTGAAGCTATTATTGCTCTTGGTGAAGGATTATTAGAATTCCCTGGTTCTGTTATTTGTGTATCACACGATAGGGAGTTATTAGACGCTTATGCAAATAGAATTATTGAAATTCAAGAAGATGGATCAATTGTTGATTTTAAAGGTTCTTATGAGGAGTTTATTGAATCTAAAGCCTAGGCTTTAGATTCTAATGAGCATGCCTTGTTGACATTCTAGCTTCTCTTCTAGCAATGGCATCATTGTATCTTCTTTTTTCATCTTCTGTTTCAGGTTCAAGCTTAGGAACAGGAGTTGGATCTCCTTCTTCATCCACCGCAATCATAGTAAAATAGCAAACATTTGTATTTTTTAAAGTATGATCTTTTATATCTTCAGAAATTACTTTTATACCTATTTCCATAGATGTTCTTCCTGTATAATTAACTGAAGCATGAAAAGTAACTAAAGAGCCTATTTTAATAGGATTTTTAAAAAGTACCATGTCTACAGATAATGTTACAGCATAAGTACCTGAATATCTAGCGGCACAAGCATAGGCTACATGGTCTAACATTTTTAGAATCTCTCCACCATGTACATTCTTCCCTGTAAAATTTGCTTTATCAGGAGTCATTAACATTGTAATAGTTAAAGATTTTTCTCTTTTATAGTTATTATCAGTCATTTCACAGCCTTTTAGTTTAACTAGATTTATTATAAAGTATTTAACAAAAAACTTAAGTATATTTATTAATTTTTCTTATGATTTATTCAAAAGATATAAAAAAAGTAACATAATGATTGATAGAAGAAAGAAGAATATCTTTTTAAATCATTTCTTCCATTTGATTTTGAGTTAATGTTGTAACTCCTAAATCAATGGCTTTGTCATATTTACTACCAGCATCTTCTCCATAAATTAAATAATCAGTTTTCTTAGAGATTGAAGAACTAACTTTTGCACCTAAAGACTCAAGCTCTTTTTTAATTAATCCTCTTGATTGAGTCATTGTTCCAGTTAAAACTACGGTTTTACCTTTAAAAGCATTTTCCTCTACTTCAATTTTTTCTTCAATTATTGGACTGATTATTTCAAGTAGTTTTAAAACTAGGTCTTTATTAACTCTCATAAATTCACAAAAAGAGTTAGCCATTTGTCCCCCAATTCCATCTAAATTTATTAGAGAATCAAAGTCAACATTTATTACATTTAATCCAAATTCAAGGCAAATTTGTTTTGAAGCTACTTCCCCTATATGTTCAATTCCTAAGGCATTTATTACCCTATGAAGTTGACTTCCTTTTGTATTTTCTATGGATTTTAAAAGATTATTGATTTTCTTCTCTTTAAAGCCTTCTAAGTCTTGTAAGTCTTCATATTTTAAAGAATATAAATCTAAAATATCATATATTTTCTTTTCTCGTACAAGTTGTTCTACTATTTTTATTCCTAAGCCATCAATATTAAGACAATTTTTTGAAGCAAAATATATAATTGAATTTGAAACAATACTAGGACAATCTAGATTTTGACATTTAATTAAAGTACCTTCATCTAAAAGTTCACTTTCACATTTTGGACATTTTGTTGGTCTTTGTATTTGCTTTTCATTTCCGTCTCTTCTATCTGTAAAAACTTTTGTAATTTTGGGAATAATATCGCCACTTTTTATAATAATAACTTCATCATTTATTCTTAAATCTAATCTTGCAATTTCATCATAATTATGTAAAGAAGCTCTTTCTACTGTTGAACCATCAATTAGTGTTGGCTCCACAATTGCAACAGGAGTTATAACTCCTGTACGTCCTACTTGTTGAATAATATCCTTTATTTTTGTAGTTTTTTCAACTGCTGGAAATTTATAAGCACAAGACCATCTTGGAAATTTTACTGTATGACCTAATTCTTCTTGTGTTTCTATGTCATCAATTTTTATAACCATTCCATCAAGCATCATCTCAATTGAGTTTCTTTTCTCTATTATTTTATGGTATAACTCTTCGATTCCTTCTACTGTGGTAGTTTTTGTAGTCATCGGAGGATGTGCAAAACCTAAAGAATAAATATACTCCATTTTTTCACTATAATTTTTGTGTTCTAAACTGTTTTGTCCAACACCCCAAACATTGAAAAATAGCTTTCTTTTTGCAGTTATACTTGGATCTAACTGTCTTAAACTTCCTGCTGCTGCATTTCTTGGATTTGCAAAAAGTTGTTCATTATTTTTTAGTCTATCTTGGTTTATTTTTTCAAAATCAGATTTTTTAATTACGATTTCACCTCTGATTTCTAAGAGTGATTTTTCTTTTATTTGAAGTGGAATAGAATGAATAGTTTTAACATTGTTTGTAACATCTTCACCAATTGTTCCATCACCTCTTGTAATTGCTTGTTTTAATAAGCCATTTTCATAAATTAAATTTAATGAAGCTCCATCAAATTTTGGTTCACAATAAAATTTTAAATTTGTATTTACTTTATGTGCTCTTTTTATCCAATCTTCTAATTCTTTTGTATTAAAAACATCTTCTTGAGACCACATTCTTGATAAATGTGCTGCTTTAACAAAGCCATCTAAGACGAATCCTCCAACTCTTTTATTAGGTGAATTTGGATGTGATAACTCTGGATTTTCTTGTTCATAGGCTAAACATTCTCTTGATAATTGGTCATATTCTTCATCAGTAGCAATTGGATTATCATTTACATAATATGCCTTTGCCCAGTCTATTAATGTGTTTATTTTTTCATTATATTCATTTTGCTTCATCTAAATACTTTATTATTAATTTTTGTTTTGTATTGTATCAAAAGTAACTATACATTATTTTTAATTTAGAGTATAATTTATTAATATAGATGAAAAGAGTTATTATGAAAAAGATTTGTATTTTGTTGCTTTTATTTTCTATGTTTTTATTTGCCAAACCTTTAAAAAAGGTTGTTCTTCAATTGAATTGGCTAAATCAATTTCAATTTGCAGGATATTATATGGCAAAAGAAAAAGGCTTTTATAAAGAAGTAGGCTTAGATGTTGAGATTAGAGAATTAGATAAAAATATAAAATTCTCAGAAATTGAAAAAAATGAAATGTATAATTTTTCAATTGCTCGTTCATCTTTGATTATTGATAAAATAAAAGGGCGTGATGTTGTTGCCTTAGCCGCAATTTTTCAACAATCTCCTTTGGTGTTACTAACAAGAAAAGACTCAAATATAAATAAGCCAGAAGATCTAAAAAATAAAAAAATAATGATTACTCCTGATGTTAAAAATAATGCTTCCATATTAGCTATGCTGTATTCAAAGGGACTTTATAATAAAGATTTTACCTTATTAGAACATTCTTTTAATATAGAAAATTTGATTAATAAAAAAGTTGATGCTATGGCATCATATTTATCAAATGAGCCTATACTTATGAAAAATAGAAATGTTGAATACAATATAATTCATCCAAAGGATTATGGCTTTAATTTTTATAGTGATATTCTATTTACATCTTCAATCTTCATCAAAGAAAATCCAACTTTGACTATGAATTTTGTAGAGGCTTCTTTAAAAGGTTGGAGTTATGCTTTTGAAAATATGACAGAAACTGCGGAACTTATATTTAAGAAATATAATACTTTAAACAAGTCGATGATTCATTTAATCAAAGAGGGAGAAATACTTAGAAAATTGGCGTACGCGGACCATGATGATCATGATATTCAAATTGGATGTATTGAAAAAGAAAAGTTGATAGAAATGTCAAGTATTTTCAAAGTTCTAGGTTTAGTAGATAAAGATTTAGATATTGACTCTTTTGTTTATGAATTAAATCCCCATGGAACAATTGTTTTTGAATTAACATCAAATGAAAAAAATGCCTTAATTATTGTTTTATTTTTTTCTATTTTTCTATTTATTTTAATATTTATCTTATTAAAAGAGATTAGAAAATCAAGAGATTTATTAAATACAGTTATTAATTCTACAAATGATTATATATTTTATAAAAACAGTAATTTTAAATATATTGGTTGTAATGATGCTTTTGCTAAATTTGTAGGTAAAAGTAAATCAGAGATTATAGGTTGTACAGACGTTGATTTATTTAATAAAAGTAATGCAAAAAAATTTAAAGAAAATGATATAAGAACTTTGAAAGAAGGAAGTTCTCAAATTTATGAAGAATGGATACCTTATCAAGGCGAAGAAGTACTTCTTCAAATAAAAAAAATACCTTTTACTTATTCAAAAAAAGAGGGAAAAGGAATAGTTGGAACTAGTAGAGATATTACTGCATTATATAAAATAAATGAAAAATTAAGAGAACAAACATATATTGATGAATTAACTTCAATCTATAATAGAAAAGCCTATAGTGAGAAAGTTAAAGAGCATTTAGACCTTTTTAGAAGGTATAAAAATGTATTTTCTTTGTTAATGCTTGATATCGATGATTTTAAAAATATTAATGATACTTATGGCCATGATATAGGAGATAAAGTTTTAATAGAAATGACAAAAACAATTAAAAAAAATATTAGAAATAGTGATATATTTTTTAGAATTGGTGGAGAAGAGTTTATAATTTTAATTCCTGAATTAGATGTTAAAAATACATTTACCCTTGCTGAAAAAATTAAAGATGAAATTAGAAATATGAAAGTAATTGAAAATAGTATTATCACTGTTAGTATGGGTTTAGTGCAAGTACAAAAAAATGATAATATCGATACTTTATTTAAAAGAGTTGATGATTTACTTTATAAATCAAAGAAAAATGGTAAAAATTGTATTTCCATATAAAAGAAAACTTATTTATTTAATATTTTGTAAAATATCAACTCTAAAGGGTTTTTGAAAAGTGATCTTTTGATTATTTGAAAGTTCATTAAATTTATCTTTTATTTTATTTTCAAACTCTTTTGAAAAATTATGTTTATTGTAGCTTACGTCAATAAGTTTTGATTTAAAATCTTCAAAGTTTTCATAACTTGTAGGTGTTTGGAAAAATATTTCTTGAAAAAGCTTAAATTGTTCATTTTTTACAGATTTTTCAATAGCTTTAAATGTCTCTTCTCTTACATGTTCTTCATTATGAAACATTGAAATTAAATCACTTAAATCTCCAGAAAAAAGAGGTTCACTAATATATGCTAGGGCATTTGGTTTTAGAACTCTTTGTATTTCATTTAATGCTTTTTGCATTTTATTTATAGGTATATGATGAAAAGATTTAAACATCATTACAAAATCAGCACTATTATCTTCTAATTTAATATCTTCAGCACCTGAAAGTTTGAACTCAATATTTTTTATATTTAATTCTAAATTCTTTTTATGTTGTACTTCATCAACTTCACAAGCTATAATTTTTCTATTAAAGCCATTTTGTGCAACTTTTTTAGTTATTGCTGCTGCCCCACAGCCTAACTCTAAAATAGTTTTATTATTTAAATTTAGTGTTTCTAATAAATACATTTCTTCAATTGTTTTAGTGATATTTTTTTCTATTAATTTCATTTATATCTTTCATCTTTTTTAATTTATTATACAAAAATAATTTGTACTTTTGATAAATAGAAGAACAATTAGTTATAATTAATTTTTATATGGAGAAGCGATGACTTACGAAGAAATATTTGTTTTAGGATTGACTTTAAATTTAGTGATGTTTTTACTAAATCTTTTTTTAGCCTTAAGAACAATGAACTCAAAAAACAAAGAGCAATTACAAAAAGAGAGTAGGGTTTTAAACGATTTAAAACAAGAGTTTGATAAATACTATCCTTATAGAAAGTATGAAACATTAGTAACATATTTTGTACCTTTTACTGCATTTTTTAGAATGTTGTATAGACTTATAGAGATGAATTCATTTTTTAGTAAAAATGAGGGTACTACAATGGTAGATTATATGGTTTACAAATATCAAAATGATATAGAAATGGCAAAGAATAGATTAAAATAATAGAATTTTGCTTAGGAGATATAAAATAACTTTTTTAGAATTATATCTTTTCCTTATAATAAAGTTAATAAAAAATTAACTTATTCGGAGTATAATCCTTTTAAATAAAAAATCATATATGAAAATATATATTTATAATAAGTTTAAAAGGATAGAGAATGATTACATTCCCAGTAAAAACAAAAAAAGAAAATGCGACGGTTTCACCCTTATTTGGAAAAGCAAAATATTTTGCTTTCTATGATGGCGAAAGCTTACAAATTGAGGCTAATCCCTTTGATAATGGTTCTTCATTAATTGATTGGTTTAAAGAAAAAGGTGTTGACGATATTGTCATAAAAGAGATGGGAACAAACCCTTATAAAAAATTAAAGAATACTAATATTGATATTTATTATGCAGGTGATGAAAAAATTACAACAAATGAAATAATTGAAAGTTATAATAATAAAACTCTTAAAATATTAGATGCTTCTAAAATGTCAGAGATTATTAAAAAACATGAAGGTAGTCATTCTCATGGAGATCATGATCATAAAGATCATCATCATTAAAATACAAAGCTTTAAGCTTTGTATTTTATATAGTATGTAAAAAATTTATATTTTTGGATATATCATTTCTTCTGGTCTTACATATTTCTCAAACTTTTCTTCACTTAAAAGCCCAAGTTTAAGTGTTTCTTCTTTTAAAGTTGTACCATTTTTATGTGCAGTTTTAGCTATAAGTGCAGCATTTTCATAACCAATATATGGATTTAGTGCCGTTACAAGCATTAATGAATCATTTAAGTATTTATCTATATTTTTTTTATTTGGCTGTATTCCTATGGCACAATTGTCATTAAATGCAATCATTGTATCACTAAGTAATTTTATTGATTGTAAAACATTATAAGCAATGACAGGCTTAAATACATTTAATTCAAAATTTCCTTGACTAGCACTTACTGAGACTGTTGTATGATTCCCCATAACTTGCACAGCAACCATAGTCATAGCTTCACTTTGTGTAGGATTTACTTTCCCAGGCATTATAGAACTTCCAGGTTCATTTGCAGGAATAGTAAGTTCACCAATTCCACATCTAGGTCCAGAAGAGAGCCATCTTATATCATTTGCTATTTTCATAAGATTTGAAGCAAGAGCATTTAAAACTCCACTTAATACTACTTCTCCATCATGTGATGTTAAAGCGTGAAATTTATTTGGATGAGATTTAAATTTATATTTCGTTTTTGTTTGTTTATTTAAAACTTCACAAACCATAGGCGAAAAATCAGGATGAGAATTAAGTCCTGTTCCAACAGCTGTTCCTCCAATAGCAAGTTCAGTGATGTATTTCATGCTATCATCAATCTGGCTTAAGGCTTTATTTAACATATCAACATAAGCACTTAATTCTTGTCCAAGAGTAAGAGGTGTTGCATCTTGGAGATGTGTTCTTCCAATTTTTACTATATCTTTAAACTCATTGCTTTTTTCTTCAAATGTCTTTTTTAGTTTTTTAATTGCTGGGATTAATTGTTTTTGTATTTCTAAAACAAAAGCTATTCTCATTGCAGTTGGGTATGTGTCATTTGAACTTTGCCCTTTATTAACATCATCATTTGGATGAATTAATTTTTCTTTTCTAAAATCACTTCCTAAAATTTCTGTAGCTCTTGCTGCAACTACTTCATTTATATTCATATTAGATTGTGTTCCTGAACCTGTTTGCCAAACTACAAGAGGAAAGTTATCTTTGAGTTTGCCTTCTATTACTTCCTGGCAAGCACTACTAATAGCAGTATATTTTGTATCATCTAATCTTTTTAAGTTATTGTTTACAGCAGAACAAGCTTTTTTTAAATATGCAAAGCCTTCAATAATTTCTTTTGGCATAGTTTCATTTCCAATAGGAAAATTTTCTATACTTCTTTGAGTTTGTGCACCCCAGTATTTATCATTTGGGACTTGTATTTCTCCCATTGTATCTTTTTCAATTCTATAATTATTCATTTATAATCCTTTAGTATATAAAAAATTATATCATATTATTTTAATAATTGTTATCAGAATAAGAAGAAAAAGTAAAGAAGAATATAATTAAAAAGGAAGTGTTGTAAAGTGAAGTAAACTTCACTTTACGAAAGAACTTTTAGATAGTTCTCCATTGAGCTGGTCCTGTTGTATGTATTGAAACACCTTCAGTATCAACAGCTACAGTAACTGGCATATCTTTTACTTCAAACTCATAAATAGCTTCCATTCCCATTTCTTCAAAAGCAATAACTTTTGCATCTTTAATAGATTGAGAAATTAAATAAGCAGCTCCACCTGTTGCAATTAGGTACATTGATTTATATTCTTTAATTAAATCAATTGTTGGTTGCTTTCTTTCAGCTTTACCAATCATTCCCATAATTCCAATTTCCATCATATCTTTTGTAAATTTATCCATTCTTGTTGATGTAGTTGGTCCCGCTGGTCCTACTTTTTCATCACGTACTGGATCTACAGGACCCACGTAGTAAATAAATCTATCTTTTAAATCAACACCATTTGGAAGTGCTTTTCCTGCATTTTTGTACTCTACAATTTTCTTATGCGCCGCATCACGTGCTGTTAAAATTTTCCCTGATAAAAGTAATGTATCTCCTGATTTAAATTGAGATAAATTCTCTTTTGTTAAATCTTCAATATTTACTCTTTTAATAGTATCCATAGGTAATTCAATATCTGGCCAAAGATCTAAATCTGGCTTATTAAATCTAGCTGGTCCATCACCTTTTAATTCAAAGTGAATATGTCTAGTTGCTGCACAGTTTGGAATCATAGCAACAGGAAGAGATGCTGCATGACATGGATAATCTAAGATTTTAACATCTAAAACAGTTGTTAATCCACCAAGTCCTTGTGCTCCAATACCTATTTTATTAACATCTTCATATAGTTTTAATCTTAATTCTTCTAAGGCATTTTTAGGACCTCTTTGTTTTAATTCATGAATATCAACGCTACCCATTAATGATTCTTTTGCAAGTAACATTGATTTTTCTGGATTTCCACCAATACCAATACCTAAGATTCCTGGAGGACACCAACCAGCACCCATTTGTCTTACATTTTCCATAACCCAATCATAAACACTATCACTTGGATTTAAAACAGCAAATTTAGATTTGTTTTCACTTCCTCCACCTTTTGCTGCAACAGTTATATCTATAGTATCTGAATTATCAACTGTAAAGTGAATAACTGCGGGAGTATTATTTTTTGTATTTTTTCTCTCACCTGCTGGGTCTGTAACTACTGAGTATCTTAAAGTATTATCAGGATCTGTATAACCTTTTGCAACACCAGCATTTATAATATCTTCTAGTTCATTTGTAATATCAAGGTTTGCTTTTGTACCAACTTTTATAAAAACATTTACACTTCCTGTATCTTGACATAAAGGTCTATGACCCATAGCACACATTTTTGAATTAATTAAAATTTGTCCTATAGCATTCTTAGCAGCTTCACCTTTTTCTGTTTCATATGCCTCTACCATTCCTTTGATAAAATCTTCTGGATGATAAAAAGAAATATACTGACATGCGTCAGCAACACTATCAATGATATCTTGTTCTGTTATTTTTCCCATTCTTATGGTCCTTTTGTAAATTTAAACTTGATTATTATAGCTAAAAAGAAATTACTAAAAGGAATAAAAATAGATTTTTTTTAAAAAACTGTAATTATCCTTTATTTTTTAATCATTAAATTAATTTTTAGAAATATTTAATTTAATAATTGTGTTTGCACCTTTATATGATTTCTTTTCGTAACTAAATTCACAATTTGTAATATCAATTGCCCCTTGATACTGTTTTAAAATTATTTGTCTTGACATATAAAGTCCAATTCCTGTACCTTGACTTTTATGTTTTGTAGTAAAATATGGTTCAAAAATGTGTGGTAATACTTTTTCTTTTATTCCACCGGCATTATCTTTTAAATCAATAATAAGAAAATTATCTTTTTCATAAGTATTAACAGTAATTAATCGGTTTTTCTTTCTTGATTTTATTAATTGATCTTTAGAATTATTAATTATATTAATTATAACTTGACTTATTTCACTTTTAACTCCAAAAACTTTACTTTCATTAATATCTTGGATTATAGTTATATCATTCTCTTTTGTCTGAATACTTAAAAGATTTAAACTTTCTTGGATTGCCGTTTTAATACTAAATAAAGTTTTATCTTTATTATTGGAAAAGAAATTTCTAAAATCATCAATTGTTTTAGAAAGATATTGAGTAGAATCATTTATATAATCTAAACTTGTGTTAAATTCTTCATCTTTTAATATTCCCACTTCTTTTTTTAGTCTTAAGCCTGTTGCCGCACTAGAAATCATACTAAGAGGTTGTCTCCATTGATGTGCAATATTTGCAATCATTTCTCCTACTGCTGCTAATTTTGATTGTTGAGCTAATATCGTGTGTTGGGTTGTTATCTCTTTTAGATAAGTATTTATTTCATTTTGGTAGCCTACAAATCTTTTTTCAAGAATTTTTGAAATAGAAATAGAAATAAAAAGTAAAATTATTGTTAATAGACTAGAATAAAAAACTAAATCACACAAATGCTCATTTAACTTCTCATCTAAAAATTGTTTCTTCTTTTTAAAAATTAAATTTCTTTCATCTTGATAAAAGCCTTTCCCTATTATCCATTCCCAATTTTCAATACTTTTTATATAACTTGTTTTCTTTGCTAAATTATTTATTCCTGATTTTTTTATTTGAAAATAATCTATAAAACCACTTCCTTGTTTTTTTGAAATATCAAATATATCTAAAATAGTTTGTTTGTTTTGAATATCTTTTGCTTCTAAGGCATTCAATCCTATTATTTCTTCATTTTTATGGGCTAAATACTTTCCTTTATAATCTATTATAAAGATGTACCCATTATTCTCATATTTCAATCTTTTAATATATTTTAATAAATCTTTTTTTATATCGTTTTCAAAATCTTCTAAATATTCTCCTGTTCCTATATACCAATTTAAAGGCTCAATCTTTTTGAAAAATCCAATTTTTTTATATTCTGTAAGACTTTTGTCATTTGGTTTATTCCAATACCAAGTATAAAAAGTTTCACTTTTATTATTTAATATTTTATTCATTTCATGAGTTATGAATGTACCTTTGGCATCTTTATAATTCCAAAGATTTTTACCTTCAAGATTTGGAAATGCTGAATTTAATATATTTTTGCCATCAAAAGAAAATATAAAGAAATATCCTCTATTATTATTGAACCTTATGGTTCTTAAAGCATCAGTAATTAGCTTTTTAATAGCTACTTTATCTAAATTCTTATTTTCTTGGTAAATATTCATAGCAATATTATAAGCTTCATAAACACGCATTTTAATGCTTTGTTTTAATTTTTCTTCTGTATCTTTTTGTTCATTGATAATATATTCATAAATATTGTTAACTTGATTTTGTATGAGTTCTTTTTTATCTTTAATATACTCTTGCTCAATTTGTTTTTTTTCTTCATTAAACATCTTTTGATTATTGAAATACAAAGCTACGGAAATTATTAATGAAAGAGTAATTATAAAAATAGGAGGAGTGTATTTTATAATTTGTAGTATTGTATCTTCATTTTTACTATTCATTTTGGGACCTTTTCTTTTAGAAGCATATTCAAAAACTACTTATTTAATACACTTTGTATAAACGTATTTAAATCAGATAAGAAAATATTATTAACTTCATTCATAGTTTTAACCAAGCCTTTAGCGTTATTTGTCGATGTTCTTTTAGTATAGGTAAAACTTTTAAAGAAAACTTTTTCATTATGATTATTTATTAAATAAACTCTTATTGAAAAGTCTGCATAAGAGCTATTTTTAGTAAAAGTATGATTAAAATCTACTAATTGAGATACGATTTTAAAATCACTTTTTACTTTGATATTTGAGCTTGTAATATATTTGTAAGAATTTTTGCTTGTAAGATATGAAGCAATTGTTCTTTGTAACATTTTTGAGGGTTTATCACTCCAACGATTTAATGCATATTTTTCTTTTGAAAAATCGTCTTTTGAGTAAGTAATTGCTTCTGAATTTATACTTTCTAAAGCTTTAGGTTCAAGAACTTGAATAGTTTTATCAAAATATTTTGAAGAAGTATTATCTTTTTTATATTCTAAGGAGTATGTTTTATAAGCAGGAAGTTCTTTTGTTAAGGAAATACATCCTCCAAAAAATAAACTTGAAAATACCAAGATGAAGGATATTTTAAATATTACAATTTTTGTTTTTTTCATTATTCTTTTTCTCCAGGCCCATAATTTATCTCTCGTGTATTAAATAACATATCTCCACCGTTTTGATTGAATTCATTGACAGTTGAATCTATTTGTTTTAAAGTATCTTCTAATTGGTCTAAAACAATATCAATATCTTTTGAGGAGTTTGCTGTTTGTCTTAAGTCTTTTATTAATTTTTTTATATCATTATTAATAAGTGTTCTTACGTCATTTCCAAGTAAATCAAGATTTTTTGTCATTAATTCAATTTTATTAACACTATTTTTAATATCTGTTTTTACAACTGAATCTATACTATTTGTCATATTGTCAAAATTATTAAGGGTTTTTAATAAGTTGTTTTCTAATAAATTATTAACTTTTTGCATCATCTCATCAAAATTTTTTGAAGAATTATTTGTATTTTCTAATATTTTATTAATATTTTTAATATTTTTTTCATTTAAAAGAATTTCAAATTTTTCAAGAATATTTTCTATTTGTGAACTTATATTTCCAGCACTTGAAGTAATTTTATCAATAAATGACTTTTTCAAAGGAATAATAGCATAGGAATCTTTTTTAACTTCTAATATCTCAGAGTCATTTGTTCCTCCACTAATTTCAATACGTTTATTTCCTGTGACACCTTCTGATTGAATAATTGCATAACTATCAGATTTTATAATACTTGGTTTTGTAATTTTTAGAATAATCTCAATTTGCTCAAGATTTTTTGGATTTATTTGGATATCTTTAATTATTCCAATATTTAAACCTTTGTATTCAACAATTGAATTTTTACTTAATCCTCCAATTGAAGTAGTACTGTATATTCTAAACTCTTTTGCATCTATTTTTTCTAAATCGTATCTTCCCAGCCAGAGTATAAAAACAACAGCAGCAATAACAAAACTTAAAACAAATAGACCTACAAGTGTATATCTAGCTTTATTTTCCAAAATCATCCTTTTGTAATTTTAAGAACTTATTTATTGTAACATCATTTACTTTTAATGCATCCTCATAGGTGCCCGTAATAGCCAGTTTCCCATTTGAAATAATGCAAAATCTATCAAGCACTTCTTTTATTGTAATTAATTCATGGGTTATCATAACAACAGTAAGTCCTAGCATATCTCTTAAGTCTAAAATTAAACTATTAAAGGCTTTTATACTAGAAGGGTCCAATCCTGAAGTTGGTTCATCTAAAAAAAGAATGCTAGGGTCTAATGCTAAACTTCTAGCTAGTGCAACTCTTTTTTTCATCCCTCCACTTAATTCTTCTGGGTATAAAGTTCCAACTCTTGTATCAAGTCCAACCATTCTTAATTTTGTGTAGGCTATATCATCTATCAAATCTTTTGGAAGTTTTGTATTTTCTTTTAACATAATTCCAATATTTTCAATTACATTTAAAGAAGAGAATAGGGCACCAAATTGAAACAATACTCCCCAATTTCTTTTTATATAATCTCTTCTTTTCATAGTAAGTTTTTTTATATCTTCTCCAAATATACTTATTTGTCCTTTTTGGATTTCATTTAACATAATTATTTGTTTTAAAAGTACAGTTTTACCACTTCCACTTCCTCCCAAAATTCCAAATATTTCACCTTTGTTCACTTTTAGTGAAATATCATCATGTACTATTTTTTCCCCAAAGGAAGTTGAAATATGTTTTACTTCAATCATTCTAAAATCCTAATTTTATAGATAAAAGAGAAATTATTGCATTTACAATAATAAGCCAAAAAATTGAATCTACAACGGCTTTTGTTGTATATTTCCCTATATCTGTTCCACTTTTAACTTGTAATCCTCTATAACATCCAATTACCGCAATTAAAATTCCAAAAAGTGGAGCTTTTGCAAGTCCTAATAAAATATGTCTAATTTCAACATATTCATAAATTCTATTAATAAACTCTGTATAAGAAATTCCTAAATGATACTTAACAATTACCATTTCTCCTGCTAATGCAGCCATATCAGCAAAGAAGACTAAAAGAGGCATAATAATAATTAATGCAATAATTCTAGGTATAATTATAAATATATCAATATCTAAGCCCATAGTTCTCATGGCACTTAACTCTTCTGTTATTTTCATTGTTCCTATTTGGGCTGTAAAAGAAGAAGCACTTCTTCCTGCAACAATAACTGCTGCTAAAAAGGGTGCTATTTCTCTAAACATAGACATTGTAGACATTTCAACAATAATTATTGAAGCACCAAATTTTCCAAGCTGGTCAGCACCTTGATAGGCTGTTACAAAACCAACAAGAAATAAAGCAAGAGCAATAATAGGCAAAATCGGAATAGATGCAACTTCAATTTGATTAACAATAGCTTTAAATCGTATTTTTGAAGGATGCAATAAAAGATAAAATAAATAAGTAAAAATCTTACCCTGAAAAGATAAAAAACTTCCAAATCTTTCTATTGTTTTAATTGATTTTTTACCTATTTTTTCTAAAGAAGAGGATTTATATTCAACTACAGGTTCTTTTTGTGTATAATTTTCTTTATACAAATTAAGCATTTTTTGATGCTTTTCACTTATATTTTCAATTTTTACATTGATTTTATTATTTTCAAAAAGTACAAGGTATTTTATAATAAGAATAATACCAGAAGAATCAACTTTTTTTAAGTTTAAAAAATCAAAGATAATTTCTTTTGAATGTGAATTTTTTACAAAAAAACTATCTATAAATTTAATTTTATCTACTAAGCAAAAATATTCCCAATTATCAGAAATTTCAAATTTACTCATTTGTTTTATTTATTCTCTTTTTTTAAACTATCTACAATCTCTTTTACAATTTCAGATAATCTTTCAACAGATTTGATTTCAACTTTTTCCCTATTAGAATGGGGATCAAAAATATTTGGACCTATTGAAGCTATTTTCATTTTTGGAAATTTTTGTTTAAAGATAGCACATTCAAGTCCTGCATGAATAGCTTCCAAACTTGCACTTTTATTATACTTTTTATAAATTTCTAAAATATTATTTGTGAATTCATTTACATCAGGCTTCCAAGCTGGATATTTACCATTTGTTTCAACTATAAAATTAAAATGTTCAAGTAAAGCTATACTCTCTTTCTTTATTGAATCGAGTCCTTCATTGGACATAGACCTTGCACTTAATTCTATACTAATTGAGTCTAAATCTGTTGATATTTTAGCTAGATTAATTGAACTTAATACTACACCTAAATCTTTGTCATATCCTCTTACTCCATTTGAAAATGTATAAATAAAATCCACTATATCACTTGTCCAAATATTCATATGTTCAGTTTTAGTATCTATTCTAGTTATACACAAATTTTCATGTGAAATATTCTTTGGATAAGACTTAAAGGCTACTATCGCTTTTACATTAACAGGAATTGAATTTATTCTTTCTCCTCCATTTATGTCTAATAATAAACCATCATTTTCTTTTATCATTTGAGCAATAAGTTTAATTGCATTTGGAGTATTTAGATGGATATTAATCCCACTATGTCCTCCTGGAAGTTTAGAAATTTCTATTTCATAAAGCTCATAATTTTCATCATTTTTTAGGATGCTTTTTTTATTATTTTTTGCAAAAATATCAATTCCACCTGCACATCCTATACAAATTTCACCTTCTTCTTCACTATCAATATTAAGCATAAATTGTGCATTTAATTCAAGCTCCAAATTATTCGCTCCTATTAATCCTATCTCTTCATCACTTGTAAATAGAAATTCACAGTCATAGTTTTGACTCATTAGGCTTAACATATAAGAACATCCAATTCCATTATCTGCACCCAAAGTTGAATTTTCAGATTTTAAGAAGCCATCTTCTTCTACTATTTTTGGAACACAATTATCAACTAAACAAACAATATCATAATGATTTTGTAAACATAAATTTGCTTTTGAATCTTTTTTTCTACATAAAATATTATTGTAATTATCAGTTAAACATTCATAATTATATTTTAAGGCAAAGCTTTTTACATAATCAATAAAAGGCTGATATGTTCCACTACATCTTGGAACAGAAGTTATTTCTTTAAATATTTCTAAAACATTATTCACTTAAACCCTTTTTTATTAACACTAAATACTAATTTAATATTATTATAACGCAAATACATTTAAATTTGATGAGAGGAGAAAGCTTGGATAATGAGAATATTGCACAAGCTTTAAGCTTTTTATAATGAGATTTGAATATTATTAAGCTACAAAAAATAGGGGATTTTAATGATTATTGATTATAAAGATGTAAATGATTTGAATAGATATAAAATTATGTCAGACACTGTTGTGCCAAGACCAATAGCTTGGATTGTAACGGAAGATGAGGGTATTATAAATGCTGCTCCTTTTTCATATTTTATACCTCTTTCTTCAGATCCAGCAGTTGTAATAGTATCAATTGGTGAAAAAGAAAAAGGAGTACCAAAAGACTCTTTATATAATATTTTGAAACATAAAAAAGCCACAATTTGTTTTGTAAATAAAGACAATATGGAAGATGTAAAACTATGTGCAACTATGCTTGGAAAAGAAGAAAGTGAAATCAAAGAATATGAGATTGATGTTCAAAGACCTTTAGAAGAGTATCCTCCTATGATAAGTTCAAGTCAAACTGCACTTTTTTGTGACTTCTATCAAAAAGTTGAGCTTCCAGGAAAAACTACTCCGATTATTTTAGAAATAAAAAAACAATATTTGGAAGATGGAAGATTAGATGAGCGTTCTCATGTTAATATTGAAAATATAGGTAGATGTGGAGCTTATTTTAAAGCTATGGTTGATGTATAAGCCAAAAGTATAATTTTGAAGTAAAAAAAAGGGGATAGCAAAACTATCCCCTTTTTTTATCAATAATATTTACTGAAAATAAGAATTATTTGAGTCGTGAGCATACTCTTCATCTTGTCTTGGATCTAGTTGTGGTAATTCTGCTCCTGAAGTAACAGGAATGTTTACAAAGACACTTAAGTCTTTGTCTTTTACTCTTTCTTGTGTTAAGGCATAGATACTTAAAATAAGGCATAAAATGAAGAAACTTATAAATAAGAAGTTAGGAGTTAGACTTAATCCCACACCTATTATAAGTGGAGCAAGAAATGAGCCAATTCCATAAGTAAATAGTAAAGATCTACTTATCTCTACAATATCTTTATTTTCATCTACAACATCATTTGCTCTTGCTACGGCTAAAGGATATAGGGTAAATACTGACAATCCTAAACAAAATCCTAGTGTGTATAAATAAATCTCTTCGTTGGCATATAATATAAATAAAAAGGAAGTTACGGCACTAAGAAATGAAGTTATCGAAATAAGTTTTCTTCTTCCAAATCTATCTGAAAGTATTCCTACTGGCCATTGAGAAATTAGTCCACCTATAATTGAAACTATCATAAACTTTGAAACAAGTTCAACAGAGCTACCTTGCATAAGAATATAAACAGGGGCCATTGAGAAAAAACCACCTACTAAAAAACCACTAATAAAACTTGTAACAGTTGCAAGTGGAACTATAGAAAAAATTTTTGGAAAACTAAGTTTTTCAAAAGGTTCTAAAATAGGTTCTTTTATTTTAGTTAGAGAAATAAAAATTACAGAAAATAAAACAAGAGTAGAACCTATTGTAAAAATATATTCTTTAAAGTGATCATCTATATTTAAAAAAAGTTGTCCTAGTGCAGTTGCTAGATAGAAAACTATTGTATAAATAGCTAATATTCGTCCTCTACTTTCCTCAGAACTTTTTTCATTTAACCAGCTTTCTAATATAATCAAAAGAGCATAAAAAGAAAAACCAGAAAGTAATCTCAAAATAGCCCATAATACTTCATTAAAGAAAAGAGAGTGCATTAGAAATGTTATTACCATAAGAGCTGCAAAGGCTGCAAAACTTCTGATATGTCCAACTGTGGATATAAATTTTTGGCTAAATATTGAAGATAAAACTGCTCCTAAAAAAAATGAGGCATTTATAATACCAATTACAGTATTACTAACTTCTAATTCCTTTAAATATACGCCTACAAATGTTAAAATCATACCGTATCCAATAGCTAAAAAACCTATTGCAAAAAATAAAGATGATATTGGAAAAACAATTTTTTTTAGACTCATGATCTAACCTTTTTATTTTTAATGAAATATTAATAAATGAAATCCTAACGAAAGTATCTTAGGTTTTAATAAAAGAGAGTTCTATCATTTTTTTAAGCAATTGAATTTATCTAAAAATTAAGAGGTTTGAGTACCTCTTAATTTCTATTTGTTTATTTAGAAGCTTTCCCATTCATTATTATCGTTTGATTTTTCTGCTGTTATTATTTTAGCTTCTGTTTTGATTTTTGTTGCTGAAATAGATGTTTTTGGCTCTGAATTAATAGTTTTGTTACAATTAGTAGAAGCCACATCACTTCTTTTTTGAAGAACTTTTTTTGTATCTTTTCCTTCAAAATTATTTTTATCAACATTTTTAACAATTTGAATTGCAATATTATTAGTCTCTTGTGCAATTTCGTTTGTTTTATCTGCAACAGAAGCATTTTCTTGTGTAAATTGGTCTAATTGTCCAACTGCATCTGCAATTTGTGACATACCAATTGTTTGTTCTTTAGCAGCATTACTAACATCATCAATTAAAGTACTAGTATGAACAATTTTTTCTTCTAATTGATTAAATCCTTCTATCATTTTACTACTAATATTTTTACCACTGTTTGCTTTTGATGTTGCGCTTTCAACTAAATCTTTAATCTCTTTTGCAGCTTCAGCTGATCTTGAAGCAAGATTTCTTACTTCTTGTGCAACAACAGCAAAGCCTTTTCCTGCTTCACCAGCTGTTGCTGCTTCAACAGCTGCATTTAAAGATAGAATATTTGTTTGAAAGGCTATTTGGTCAATAACCGAGATAGCTTCATTAATATTTATAACAGTTTCATTAATTTCTTCCATAGCAATAACTGTGTCATTAGCTAAAGCTTTTCCTTCAGTTGCAGAATCTTTTGTTTGATTTGAAATGATTAACATCTCTTGTGCTTTTTGACTAGTTTGTTCAATATTACTTGTGATTTCATCAATAGAAGCAGCTGTTTCTTCAAGAGAAGCCGCTTGAGAGGTTGCGTTATTACTTAATGTACTTACATTTGATGTTAATTCATCTGAACTTTGTTGTAACGATAGCCCATCTTGTTGGTTGTCTTTTAACATACTTGAAATCATATTATTCATTCTAATAATTTCATTTCCAATTTTACCTGAAGTTTGGGCATCAAGATTTGGCGTAAAGTTTCTTTGTGAGTATTGAGATAATACATCACTTATATTATTTAAATTTTTCCCTACTAAAGCTTCAAGATTATTTAACATATCATTTAAAAGATTTTTTAATTCATTAAGAGATTCAGAAGTACTTGATTTATTAATTCTTTTATCTAAATAACCTTCTCCCACATTATTTACAATTGTTTTTACTTCATCAATTAATCTATTGTCTTCCTCTATAGCTTGACTAATTTTAGTTACATTTTCATTTATACTATGTGCCATTACTCCAAATTCATCTTTTGAATTAATTGTAATTTGCTTAGTATCTGTTGTCTCTTTATTTAAGTATTTAAAGAAGTCTTCTACTCCTACAGATATTGAAGAAAGATTACTATTTAATTTTCTAACTGAAAAATAGATTACTAAAGCAATAATAAGAATACCTAAAAGTGTTGCAATAATAGAGAAATTTCTAATAAAAATAGCATGAGACATATATTCAGCAGTTGGTGCAGAAATTACAAAAGTCCAATTTTTTCCAGTATCTAAAATTTCAAATGATTTTGAATAATAAAGTGATTCAAGGTTATCTGTATGTGATTCTTTGAAAAACATATAATCTTTACTTTTTTTCGTATTTTCTAAAATTTGCACATAATCACTATCATTTTTTGCCATAGTTAATAGGTCTTTGCCTAATAATTTTTTATCAGGATGTCCTAAAATTGTTCCAAAACTATCAACAATAAATGAATACCCATGTTCATAAATTTTAATTGAAGATGCCATTTTTGAAAAAGTATTTAGGGTAATATCTACACCAATAGAACCAATAAAATTACCTTTATTATACATAGGAACTGCTATTGTAGTCATAAGAACTTTTACGCCATCAATTGAATATAAATATGGTTTAGTTATATATGTTTTTCCAGCTTCTTTTGGGCCTTTTATCCACTCTAATTCATCACTGTAAACTGAACCAGATTGAACTACAAAATTTCCATTTGATCTTACTACATAAGGATTAAATTGACCTATTTTGTCATAACCATTTGTTTCTTTATTCTCTTCATTTAGCTTAAAGAATAATTCTTTAGGTTTATTTTTAAACCAAATTCCTACAACATCTTTATTATCTTTTAAAATAGCTTTAAAATAGTTAACTACTTCTTCTTCATTTAAGGCAACATTACTATTTAAAGCTTCTTCAAATTTTGAAGACATGGCTTTAGATAAAACTACAGCTTGGCTCATATTATTTTGAATTTGTGCTGCATATTTTCCAGACATTTCATTAACATAGTTTTTTGCATCATCTTCTGCTGTGTCATAAGAATATTTTGTAACAAAAAACATTGTTAATCCAAATACAAATATTGTTACACCTAAAACTTGAAACAATAGTTTATTTCCAAAACTTGATTCTTTTTTCATTTTTTATTCCCCTATTAAAATTTCTACTTAAATTATACAGAAAAAAATAAATAGTTACTAATAATTAGATATTAAGAGCTTGCTAAATTTAAATATAGTTAAATTATTCCACAATTTGATGTAATTTACTACATTGTGACAAGTGCAAATCCATTCCTGACATATCTTGCATAATATCTTCAAAAGAGTGAAAATGGGCATTATATACATATATATAAATTTCATCTCCTTTTTCTAAAAAATTGTGTTTCCCAAAATCTGTATATGCCGTTGCTCCTGCTGCTATTAATAGACCTTTATGTTTCTTTATATCTTTTAAAAAAGGAGGTAATTCTTCTAAAGGACCAGAATCTTCTTGAGTATTAAATTTATCAATCATCCAATCTTTTAATTGATTAAAGAAGTATGAGTACGATTTTACAGCACTTATTGTCCCATAATCTTTTAGAACACCATTTCTTCTTACAAATGAAGCAATATGAAATCTTGATAGAATTCCATTTTCTTCAAAATTATCAATTTCTATAAATTCTGTTGCTATTCCTTTAGAATTAGAGCCCCAATTTTTTTTTGTGCTTAGTTTATTTCCATCTTGAATTCTGTTAGAACAGTCATTAAATGCGCCAAAAAACCTTGGTTTTAAATCTACTAGTTTTTCATTTTCATAAACAAAATCACAAATTAATCCAACTTCTGCTTCAACTTGTAAATGTTCCATATCATTGTGATTGATTTTATCTGTACAAATAGGGAATTCGCCTAAAAAAGTATCGTGATTTGGGATATAAAAAGGGAAAAGTCCTTTTGGTGCATCTTTATCTTCTGTTTTTATTACTGAAAACTCATCAGCTTCTCCAGCTTCTCCTAAGTGGTTTGCAAAATTTCCTGCAACACCAAATCCTAAATAATCTCTTAATTCTTCTACGTTTATATTATATTTATTCATTTTTATGCCTTTTTATTTTTTAAAATATTTGACAATAATTTTTTTGTTTTTGATGATTATTTATTAGAGTGAGAATTTTTAATTGAAGTTTATAGGGTAGTTGATTTTATTGTCTTTAAATCTACCTGGGATATAAACTCTTCTCACTGTAGTAGGCGACCTTGACAGGTAATTTTTTATTATTCATTTTTTATCCTTAAATTAATTTTTAGATAAGAAGATATTCTTCTTATCTAAAATATATATAAAACTTTTTGTCTTAATCTTAATGATTAAGAAAAGAATCTTTTTGAAACTTCTTCTTGTAATTTTGTTCCAGAGAAATTTGCTCTTTGAACTAATTCCCAAAAATATCTATATGTTGCTCTATCATGTAATTCACCATCATATTGAATAGGTCCCCATTCAGCATCTTGTGCAGCTAATAAAATATTTTGTGCAGCTTCAAGTTCTGTAAAGTCAGGTTTCATTGCATCAACAATTGCTGTTACTTGTGTTGGGTAAATTGACCACATTCTTAAGAATCCAAATTCATTTTTAGCTCTTTCAGCGTCTTTATATGTTTGGTATGGATTTTTTAAATCTAAAGTAACATTGTGACAAGGAATAATATGGTTTTCTAAAGCAGCTTGAACAACTTTTGCTTTAGCAGCACCAATTAATCTATGATCAAATTGACCAGGTGATCTCATATTTGATGCAGGAATTGCACCTTGGTAACCTGAAACAAAGTCCATTAATCCAAAATCAAGAACTTGTACCCAAGGTAGAGTTGCAGTTTTTTCAACATCTCTTAATGCTCCATGAGTTTCAATTAAAACGTGAATAGGAATTTCTCTTGAAATTCCAGCTTCTTTACATTTAGCTTGAATATATTCAACTTGAGTTTTAGCATCTTCATATGAAGTTGATTTTGGAATAGTAATATATGCAAGTTTTTCACCAGCTCCTGGTACTAAAATATCAATATCTTGTCTCCAATCTGGATGATCAAAATCATGAATTCTCGTTCCTGCCATTGCATATTTATTTGCTTCAGAGTTAACAACTCTTACAATCATATTTGCATGTTCAACTTCTTTACCAGTTTCAGCTCCATCTTCACAATCACAAGTTATATCAAAAACAGGTCCTAATTTTTCTTGCATTTGGAAACCTTTTAAGATTAGCTTTTCGCTACCTGCAAAATGCTCACAAGATGGGATAATTGGTAAATTGTTTCCTGAACCAAATAGTGCTTCGTTAGGGTGTGTCATAATATTTTCCTTTTTTTTATTTATTTTTTTGTTTTTTTCTTTGGAATAACAACTGTATAATCCAAGTCAAGTACTACATTTTTTAAATACTTACCATTTTCATCTTTTGGATTTTCAAATTCAGAAGATTTTTGATTTGTAATAGCAATCGTTCTTAATCTTAATAATCCAATATCGTCTCTTTTATGATCAATAGTTTCTAAAACTTCCGTATAGGCATAAATTGTATCCCCTGCATATGTAGGGTTTGCATGGGCGCCACTATTTATTGCATATATATTCTGAGCATTTTGAAAACCATTAAATGATAATGCTCTTGCCATTGAAATAACAATTCCCCCATACATTAATCTTTGACCCATTGGTGAGCTTTTCATCATGTGATCATTAAAATGTACTTTTGCATTGTTTTGGTATAACTTAGTTGCTAGTGTATGATCACTATTATCAACTGTAATACCATCTGGATGATTTAATCTCTCCCCAGCTTCATAATCTTCAAAAAAGAATCTTCCACCACTTGCATTAGTATCTACACATTTAATTTTAGGAAGATTAATCTCATCTAAAATCGGAGTAGTTTTTGCAAAAGTAGGAACTTCATTGATTCCTGATTTAGTCTCTTTATCTTTCTTATGAACCATAACCCATCTTTTAAAATTTAGAACTTCATCATGATTTTGGTTATATCCAATAGAGTGAACATATACAACTCCACTTTTTCCACTTGAGTTTTCTTTTAGTCCAATAACTGTTGATGTCATTGAAACTGTATCTCCCACATATACTGGATTAGGAAAAGCAATCTCAGCATAACCTAAATTTGCAATTGCATTTAAAGATACATCTTGTACAGATTTTCCAAATGTTAAATGAAACATTAAAGTATCATCAATAGGTCTTTTCTCATATCCCATTTCATTGGCAACTATATCCGATGAATGAAGGGCAAATCTAGAACCAGTAAAAGCAATATATAAAGATACATCACCTTCACTAATTGTTCTAGGAAGTGGGTGAACAATTTTTTGACCAATAGAAAAGTCTTCAAAAAAGTTTCCCATATTTATTTTTGAGCTAATCTTAGTACTTATTTTAGACATTACTAATCCTTACTTATTAAATAGGTTTTGACCTAAAGATTTATATGTTTCATATAATGTAATCATTTTTTTAGCCCAAACAATTCTACATTTGTCAACAAGTTTATCTTTATATTGAATAACCTCTTTACCTTCTTTTGCAGCTTTTTCGTATAGGCTAATCATTTCTTCATAGTCTTCTACTTCTTTTTGTTTTGGAGTAAAGATATCATTAATATATTCAACTTGTACAGGATGAATTAATGATTTACCATCAAAACCTAAGTTAAAGGCATCTTTAGTTGAATCTTCACAAGCAAACTCATCATGAACATCATTATGAGGTCCATCAATAACTGTTTTTCCATATGCTTTAGCAGATAAAGCAATTCTAGCTAGGTAATTAAACATAGCTTTAGAGCCTCTTCTTATATCAATTTGAAGTCTATTAGCAAGAGTATTAGAACCTACAACTATAACTTCAAGTTTTGAACTCGCCGCACAAATATCAGGTGAATTTAAAATTGAAAGTGGTGTTTCAATCATTAGCATCATTGTAAGATTTGGATTAAGTTCTATTAATGCTTTTTCTGCTTCTAAAACTTGCTCTTTTGTTTCAATTCTTGAAAATAAGATTGCATCAATTTCAATATCAGCTGCTAATTCCATATCTTTTTTAAAGTCTTCACTTCCTAAGAAGTTAACTTTTAAAATTCTTTCAGAATCTCCAAATTTAGAACCTTCTTCAGCATATACTTCTTTTATAACATTTCTAGCTATTTCTCTTTGTTCTTGTAAAATAGCTTCCAAATCAAATACAATAGAATCAGCTAATACTGATTTTGCTTTTTGTACAAACTTTTTATTATATGCAGGCACAAATAGCATTGATCTTCTTGCTTTGTATTTAATAATCTCTTCACCAGTTTCAATTGCATGATATTTTTCATGTAATTGTTTTACAAGTTGTTTTCTTAGAACTTTTCCATTTTTAGTTCTTGGATAATCATTTAGACCAAATATTGTTTTTGGTGCTTTATATTTTGCTAAATTATCTTGTGAAAATTTTAAAATTTCTTGTTCTTTTTCTTCACTTAATTTTTCATGTCCAATTACAGCAATTGCAACAATTACTTTATCTTTTCCAATTTCTAATCCAAAAGCAACACAATCTGCAACATCTTTATGAGTTTTTACAACTCTTTCAATTTCATGTGGAGATACTCTAAAGCCAAAAGTGTTGATAATATCGTCTTTTCTACCAATAAACCAAATATAACCATCTTTATCTTTTTTAGCATAATCCCCTGTAAAGAAATATCCATCATGTTTAGCTTTAGTCGTTTCATCCTCTAATTGCCAATATTCTAAGAATAATCCTGGATCATCTTCTCCAATACAAATCATTCCTTCTTCTTCAGTTCCAACTTCTTCTAAAGTATCAGGATCAATTAATTTTACAGTGTGTCCTGGTTGAACAAAGCCAGCAGAACCAGGTCTAATTGGGTTATTTATAGAATGTGAAATATAGTAAGAACACTCACTCATTCCAATTGCTTCATAAATATCTTGCTTAAATCTATCTCTCCATAAGCCAATCATTTCATCTGATAAATGCTCACCCGCACTCATACAATATCTCAAACTTGGGCAATCTTTTGCAGAAAATTCTGTTTTTTGAATAATCTGTCTATAGATAGTTGGAACTCCAATAAACATAGTACATTTGTGTTTTTTAATTAATTCAATCCACGTTCCTGCATCATTTGCACCTTCATAAGCAATTACAGTATGACCATTATATAATGGATCCATAAGAGCAGAACCTAAGACATAAGTCCAATTAAATTTACCAGAATGCATAATTCTATCATTCTCTTTAAAGTTAAACCAATACTCAGTAGCAGGAGTTCTTCCTACAAGTGATCTATGTGAATGTAAAACTCCCTTTGGATAACCTGTTGTTCCTGAAGTATATACTAAATATGCAGGTTCTCCTGATTTAGATTTATAATGATTTGGAGTTTTATCAGTATTTTTTAAAATCTCACTTAAAGCATAAAGGTTTATTCCTTTTGGTCTTTTTAATTCTTCTACTGAATCAATCCCAGCAATAATGATTGTTTTTAAGTTATCAACATTTTCTAAATATGGAACTAGGTTCTCATACATAGATGCAGATAATACAATAGCACTTGCTTGTGAATCTTCTGCAAGATATTTAACTTCTGAACCACTTAAAAGTGTAGAAGTTGGAACTGCAATAATTCCAGCTTTTATAGCTCCAAAGAAAGAGATAGGGTAAGCTAAAGAGTTTTTTAAACAAACTAATACTCTATCTCTTGGCATAATTCCAATTCCTGTTAGGAAGTTACATATTTGATCAGATCTCTCTGATAATTCTTTGTATGTAATTTCATCAGTACCAAGTTTGTCATCTTCAATTATCATTGCTGTACTATTTTCTTTTGATGTTCCTAAATGCTTTGATGTACAATCTACACCAATATTTAAAAACTCAGGTACTTCAATTTTTATGTTTGAACTCATAATTTCAACTCCCTAATTAGATTTGACCGTAAGGCCAGTTTTCTTTAAATGTATGTAATGGCATTCTATTTAATACTTTTAGTGCAAATTCATAATCATTTTGATTTAAGCTATTTAAAGCATCTGCTCTTAAAATGTTTTGTAAAGATTTACCAAACATTGGTGGATCTAACATCTCACCTTCATATCTAATTGCGCCACTTAATAATGCATCAGTTTTAATAGCTTCTTTTAATATTGCTATATCTTTATTTATCTCTTTAGGAGAAGGAGTAAAAGCAACTTTACAAATATTAATATGATTTGGAGTAATTACTTGTTTTCCTGTAAGTCCCATTGCATATTCTCTTTGTGCATGTGCATAAACATGTCTTGATGCATCATCACCATGTAAATCTAACCATCTTCTAATATCTTTTTTCTCAACACAAGAATCTGGTAATGAGTTTGGAGTTAATAATACTTCAACCCCTCCAATAACACCTTTACCTTTGATTCTAGCTTCCATAGTAAGGATATTAAAAAATGTTTCTAATTCATCAATCCAACCCTCTGGAGTGATTTTATAAGACATTGCTTTTGAAAAGTCATGGATACCAAATACAACGTGTTGTACTGTTGAATGACTCATTAATTGATCTGCAATTTTAAGAGACTTTGGATGTTCAATAATTGGTTGAATTTGTAAATTACTTCCAATAGAAACTAACCATGAAGATAAATCTCTAATTTCAGCGTCACCATAAACTTCACCAGCTTTTGCTAAAACAATAGCATCGATATGTTTATGAATTTGTCTCAACATTTTTAAGTCTTCTTCGTATTCATCAGTTCTAAAAGGATTAATTCTAACTGCTATTTGAAAATCTCTTGCTGGAAACTTTGGAAGCTCTTGAATTAACAGCTCTCTACTCATAGCTTTTTGTCTACAACCATCTTCTAAATCAAAAAGTACAGTATGTGCTTTTGTTTTATAAGCATGTTTTTGTAATCTTAGCTTTGCTTGTTCCATACTTTCATATGTACCATCTAATGGATTAAATTTAATTGGTGGGTAGTATATTTGAATACCTGGCCATTTTCCCCCAAGAACTGGAGTTAAATCATCATTAGCTGTTAATTTTGATAAGTCTACAAAAGATGAATTCATTATCTTTTCCTCTTTATTTTATTGAATTTTTGTTCTTAAAATTACACAGATTTGTTTCTGATAAAAGAATTAATCCATACAAAATATAAATTAAAACACAAGATAAAAATATAGTTTTTAAATTAAGTTATTTTTTATAAAGCCTGTATAGCTTATATTAAAGGGATTTAAGAGAGTTTGTTTTTTCAAGTTTCACATACTGAGAAAATAATTTTCTATAATCTTAATTATCAAAATAATTTTTTTTAAATTCTTTCTAATTCTTTTGTAAAAAGGCTAAAGTGTAACATTTTGCAATCATTTTATTAAATAAAAAATGATAGAATTAAGAAAAAAAGAAAGAGATAACTAGTGTATAGTCAAAATAAGTCATTAACAAAAGGTTTACAAATATTAAAAGAAATTATGATTTCTAAGAAACCTTTAACTGCTAATGTATTATGTCAAAAGCTTGATATAGATAAAAGTACAATGTCAAGACTCATAAAAACTTTGATTACAGCAGAATTTATAGAATATAAAGAAAATTCAAAAGATATAATACTTAGTGATTTAACAAGAAAAATTGTAAAAAAAGATGATAGGGAAAAATTAATTGAAAAAACAAAAACTCTTTTAGATGAGATTTTTTATTTTACACAAGAAGCTTCATATTTTGGAATTCTTGATGACAACTCTTTTTTAAATTTAAATCAGGTTGATAATTCGACAAGAGTAATAAAAAATAGGGATTCAATTGGAACTAGGGCACCTTTACATTCAAATGCTTTTGGAAAAATACTTTTAGCTTTTAGTAGTGATATTCATATTGAAAATTTAGAATTAAAAAAATTTACAAATAATACAATTACAAGTCAAGGCAAACTTTTAAGAGAAATATCTTTAATAAAAGAAAGAGGTTATGCTATTGGAAATGAAGAACATGAATTTGGCTTAAAGTCTGTTGCTGTTCCTTATTTTAATAAAAAAAATCAATTTGTTGGAGCTTTAGGAATTTCAGGTTTATCTATTAGATTAGATGAAACAACTTTGCATCTTTATGGACAAAAGATTTTTCAAATAGTTAATAGTAGTAATTTATAATTTGATATTTTCTAAAAGTCTAAGTAATTTTTTACTTAGACTTTTTAGTTTAAACTATTAATCTGTTTTTTGATTAGCTAAATATTCATGAGCCATATATGAACTTCTTGCATATGGCGTTGAATGAACAAATTCAAATCCTAAATCTAATGCAATTTTTTTATATCTATCAAATTGTTCAGGTTTAACAAACTCTTTTACTTCAGCATAATCTCCTGATGGAGCTAAATATTGACCAATACTCAAAAATTTACATCCAACTTCTATCAAGTCTTTAAATACTTGAACCATTTCTTCTTCTGTTTCTCCAAGTCCTACCATTAAAGCTGATTTTGTTTTAATTTTATCGCCACCAAGCTCTTTTAGTCTTTTTAAAACATCAATAGATCTTTGATAAGTTGCATTTTTTCTAACTTTGTATAGTGAGGGAACAGTTTCTACATTGTGCCCAATTATAACAGCACCACTATCAATTACTTTTTGTAAAGATTCTTCTTTTGCTTTGAAATCTGGAATTAAAATCTCAACTTGAGTTCCAGGAGACTCTTTTAAAATATTTTGAGTAACTCTATAAAACTGATCAGCTCCACCATCTTTTAAATCATCTCTAGCAGGGCTTGTAATTACAACAAATTTTAAACCTAATCTTTTTACTGAATCAGTTACTTTTTCAACTTCTGTTAAATCAACTTCAGTTGGAAGACCCGTAAGCACGTTACAGTAAGAACATCTTCTTGTACAAATATTTCCTAAAATTAAAAATGTAGCATTTTTCTTTGCATAACACTCTGAAATATTCGGACATTTTGCTTCTTGACAAATTGTATGTAAGCCATGTTCTCCCAATAAATCTTCCATCTCTTTTTGAGCATTTGGGATCAACTTTTTTCTTAACCAAACTGGCTTTTTAAATTGCACTTTAGTTGAAACTTTTGTTTCATTTGTAGTCATATTTATCCTTTAATAATTTATTCTTTTTTTCGTTTTCTTCTGTTGTTAATGAAGAGTAAATTAAATCAACATTAAATGTCTCATGAAACGATTCAATTAATTTTATTTTTGCTTCTTCAAAATCAATATTTATATTAAAATCTTCTAAGGTATAACCAATTTTTTTATCATAAATTAGACTATTATCTACACTTTTTTTACTTTTTAATGGTATAGAACCATGTTGAAAAATGAGTTTTCTTGTTCTCTTTTGTGCATTTCCACCTATTTTTTTACTATTTACTAAAATATCATAGGCTTCAAAACCAACTTGACAATACTCATTTTTAGATAATATTACATTTTCATCATCTTTTGCAAATTTTGCATCTAATCCTAGGTTCTTATAAAAAGTCAATATAAAAGAACATATTTTTTCATAAGATTTTTTTATATTTGACTCTCCTAATAAATGACTTGGAATAACTAAAGAATACGACAAGTCATGTCCATGAAATAAAACTCCACCACCTGTTATTCTTTTTGCATAATCATCTTTGAAGTCTTTAGTCTCTTCATTTGAAGAATAATCCTTAAAGTCTTGAGAAACACCAACAGTAAAGGATTTTGTCCAATTATAAACTCTTAAAATAGGCTTGTCATTTTCTTTGAAACATGAGAAAAGTGCTTCATCAATTGCCATGTTATTTTTTGCATTATTCTTATCGTTTTTTATAACTCTAAATATAGATTTTTCTTCTATCATTTTTTTTATGTTTTCCATTTAATAATATTAAAATTACTTATAATTCTTTAGAAATAAATAAAGAAAAAAAGTATAAAATAATACGCTTTTTTTCATTATAATTTCATTTGTATACAAGTAAACTTAAAATAATAAGTTAGCGTATTCTAATTAAAAATAAATTAAGAATAAGAAAGTATCATATGCTCACAATTCGACGAAGTCGTGCGAATAGGTATACGATTTCTACATAGTGAACATATGTTCATTAGAAATGAATGTAATAATTTGCAAAATGAATGAAAAAATTTACAAGGAAGAATAAATGTCAGATTTAAACTTAAATGATGTCGATCCAGTTGAAACCCAAGAATGGATGGATGCTTTAGAAGTTGTAATTAAAGAAGAAGGTTCAGAGCGTGCGCATTACTTATTGGAAAAGTTAATAGATAATGCTAGAAGAAATGGTGCTGATATTCCGCATAGTGCTAATACTGCATATTTAAATACAATTCCTGTTAATCAAGAACCAAAAATGCCAGGAAACAGAGATTTAGAAAGAAAAATCAAATCTATTGTTAGATGGAATGCCCAAGCAATGGTTTTAAGAGCTTCTAAGAAAAACTTAGAACTTGGTGGTCATATTGCTTCATTTCAATCTTCAGCTACATTATATGATGTTGGTTTTAATCACTTCTTTAAAGCACCAAATGAAAAAGATGGGGGAGACTTAGTATTTTTCCAAGGTCATATTTCTCCAGGTATTTATGCAAGATCTTTTATTGAAGGGCGATTAAGCGAAGAGCAAATGGATAACTTTAGACAAGAAGCATTTAAAGATGGTCTTTCTTCTTATCCTCATCCTAAACTTATGCCAAACTATTGGCAGTTCCCAACTGTATCAATGGGACTTGGACCAATTCAAGCAATTTATCAAGCAAGATTTTTAAAATATCTTACAGATAGAGGTATAAAAGACTGTAGTAATCAAAAAGTATATTGTTACATGGGTGATGGTGAGTGTGATGAGCCTGAGTCTTTAGGTGCAATTGGACTTGCTGGACGTGAAGGTTTAGATAACTTAGTATTTGTTATAAACTGTAACTTACAAAGATTAGATGGACCTGTTCGTGGAAATGGTAAAATAATTCAAGAACTAGAAAGTAACTTCAGAGGAAATGGTTGGGAAGTTATTAAAGTTGTTTGGGGTAGACATTGGGATGCTTTATTAGACAAAGATAAAACAGGTAAGTTAAAACAATTAATGGAAGAGACTGTTGATGGTGAGTACCAAAACTTTAAACAAAAAGGTGGAGCTTACACAAGAGAGAATTTCTTTAATAAACATCCTGAAACTGCAAAACTAGTTGAAAATATGAGTGATGATGAAATCTGGAGATTAAACAGAGGTGGTCATGATCCAATTAAAGTATATGCAGCATACAAAAAAGCTCAAGACACTAAAGGTAAACCATCAGTTATTTTAGCAAAAACTGTTAAAGGTTATGGAATGGGAGCAGCTGCTGAAGGTAAAAATATTGCTCATGGTGTTAAAAAAGTTGATACATCAGTATTAAGACAATTTAGAGATAGATTTGAAATTCCTATTTCAGATGAAGATGTTGATAACTTAAAATACTATATCCCAGATGAAGATTCTGCTGAAATGAAATATATGAAAGAAAGAAGAGCTGAACTTGGTGGTTTTGTTCCTCAAAGAAGAGCAAAATTTTCAACAGCTTTAAATATTCCAACTTTAGATAAATTTGATGCAGTTTTAAAAGGAAGTGGTGATAGAGAAATTTCTACTACTATGGCGTTTGTTAGAGTATTAAATATCTTAGTAAAAGATAAAGAAATCGGTAAAAAAATTGTTCCAATTGTTCCTGATGAAGCAAGAACTTTCGGAATGGAAGGTATGTTTAGACAATTAGGTATTTATTCTTCTGAAGGTCAAAAATATATTCCACAAGATAAAGATCAAGTAGCTTATTATAAAGAAGATAAAAAAGGTCAAGTACTTCAAGAAGGTATTAATGAATTAGGAGCTATGGGTTCTTGGGTTGCAGCTGCAACTTCTTATTCAGTTAATGATTGTCCTATGATTCCATTTTATATTTTCTATTCAATGTTTGGATTCCAAAGAACAGGTGATATTTGTTGGGCTGCTGGAGACCAAATGGCTAGAGGTTTCTTAGTTGGAGGAACTTCAGGGAGAACTACATTAAATGGAGAAGGTTTACAACATGAAGATGGACATTCTCATATAATTGCAAATACAATTCCAAATTGTGTTACTTATGACCCTACATATGGTTATGAAGTTGCTGTTATTGTTCAAAATGGAATTGATAGAATGTATGGTGAGAAACAAGAAGATGTATATTTCTATCTTACAACATTAAATGAAAATTATAAACAACCTGCAATGCCTGAAAATGTAGAAGAGGGTATCTTAAAAGGTATTTATAAATTAAAAGATGTAGAAGCTAAAAATGACTTTAAAGTAAAACTATTAGGTTCTGGTTCAATTTTAGAACAAGTAAGAGTAGCTTCTGAAGTACTAGCAAGTGAATATGGAATCGCTTCTGAGCTTTATTCTGTTACTTCATATAATGAATTAACAAGAGAAGCACAAGATGTAGAAAGATATAACTTATTACATGTAAATGAAGAAGATAAAGTTCCATATATTGATCAAGCTTTAGGTGAAGATAATGAAAATATTATTATCTCAGCAACTGATTATATAAAATCATATTCTGAACAATTAGCTCCTTTTGTAAGTGGTTCTTTTAAAGCACTAGGAACTGATGGGTTTGGACGATCTGATTCTAGAGCAAACTTAAGATCATTCTTTGAAGTTGATACTGATTTCGTTGTATTTACTACTTTAGCTCAATTAGCTAAAAAAGGTAAAATTGAAAAAGCTGTTTTACTTGATGCAATGAAAAAATATAATATTGATCCAGAAAAAATCAATCCATTAAAAGCCTAAGGAGTAAAGGATGAGTACTATTCAAGATATTTTTATTCCAGATTTAGGAGGAGATACTGACGTTGATTTAATTGAAGTTATGGTTAGTGTTGGTGATGTTGTTGAAGTTGAAGATGGTTTAATTACTTTAGAAACTGAAAAAGCATCAATGGATGTTCCAACAACTCATGCAGGAGTTGTAAAAGAGATTTTACTTGAAGTTGGAGCAAAAGTTAATTCTGGCGATTTAATTGCAAGAATTGAACTTCAAGGTGAAGACTCTTCTACGGAAGTAGAAGATACTAAACAAACAGAAGAAAAAACAACAAGTCCTTCAGAAAAAGAAACAAATGAAGTAGAAGAAACAAATGATTCTTCAGCTTCATCTGCTCCAATGGATTTAAAATCAGCAGAAAAAGAACTTCAAGCAATTTCAGCTTCAGGAGCACAAGTTTCTTGTCAATTTGTAAATGAACAAACAATTTGTTCTGTAGTTGAAGAAGTATTTATTCCAGATTTAGGTGGGGATAAAGATGTTGATTTAATTGATGTCATGGTAAGCGTTGGTGATACTGTTGAGTTTGATGAAGGTTTAATTACTTTAGAAACAGAAAAGGCTTCTATGGACGTTCCTGCACCATTTGCAGGAGAAATTTTAGAAATACTTGTAGAAGCTGGAGCTAAAGTTAATTCCGGTGATTTAATTGCAAAAATGATTAGAACAGTTGT
>Ga0193962_1000038_pt1 | contig 64452 bp, 66 predicted proteins | sample FB_5_MG_FD_140335 | JGI IMG/M metagenome (GOLD analysis project Ga0193962, IMG submission 140335) | Microbial mat bacterial communities from the Broadkill River, Lewes, Delaware, United States - FB_5_MG | ecosystem: Environmental > Aquatic > Freshwater > River > Microbial mats | place: USA... | reverse complement strand
CGTAAAAATGAAGAATCATTATGAGCAGTCGTTACAATAGAAGGGATAAGATGATCTATCTTTCCTATCTCTTCTAACATCTCTAAACCATTCATTTTAGGCATATTGATATCAGTAACAATCAAATCAATATTTTCTAATTGATCGTTACTATTATGTTCTTTAAATAAATCTAATCCCTCTTGACCATTATTAGCCAGTACCATACTATTGACAAATTTACCTAAAAAAGAGCATGTTAAATCTCTTACTTCTTGCTCATCTTCAACGTAAAGTATATTGATATTTTTTAAAAAACTTTTATCCATTTTAAATCCTATTGAAAAAATTTAAGAGCATTTTCTAAATCCTCTTTTGTATCTATCCCAAAACTATTTGATTCTACTTTTACCATATTTATTTTTGAACTATTAGATAGTGCTCTTAACTGCTCTAGCTTTTCAGTATCTTCTAAAAGAGATGCTTCATAAGAACAAAAAGTATTTAAACTTTTTTTTGTAAATCCATAGATTCCTAAATGCCCTTTATATTTAGCACTATTATAATGATCCCTATGGTAAGGAATTTTACTACGTGAAAAATAAATAGCATCATCATTATCATCACAAATTACTTTTACATGATTTGGATCATCAGCCATCTCAGAAGATATCTCTTTATAACAACTCACCATCGTAAAGTCTCTATTTTTAAGCTCACTTACTTTATCAATAACCGCTTGTACTACCTCTGGTTCTATAAATGGTTCATCCGCTTGAACATTTACAACAACTTCATCATCTGCTAAATCTAAAATATTTACCGCTTCATTGATTCTATCAGTTCCACTTTGATGATCGGCTGATGTCATTACAGCTTTTATACCATGTTGTGAAGCTAACTCAATCACATCTTCTGAATCTGTAGCAATCACTACATCATCTAAAATACTTACTGCTTTGGCAGTTCGTATAACCATAGGCAGACCCAAAATATCTACTAATATTTTATTTTCAAATCTACTACTATTTAATCTTGCTGGTATAATTATCATCTTTGTGTTCCTATTGGTAAGTTTATTGTAAAAGTAACAATATCATTTTCTTTATTTTCTACTTCGATTCTTCCATTTAAATGAAGTTCTACAATTATTTTTGATATATACAAACTTAACCCTACTCCATTTTTTTCCTCTTTTGTACTAAAATATGCGTCAAAGATTTTATTTAAAATATCCTCTTTTATATTTCCTCCATTATTAGAGATCTCGATACAAAGTTTTTGCTCATTTTCTAAAAGATATGTATCATAAGAGATAAATCCTTCACCTTCTGGAAGTTTTGAAATAGCTTCATAAGCATTATCTAAAATAGCTACTATTGATGTTTCTAACTCTTTTGCATACGTATCAAAATGTATCTCAGTATCATAATTCCCAGAGATTAAAATCTGTGGCGCTTTTGATTTAAAAAATGCACTTTTAGTTATATCAACTATATTTGAATCCAATTTTACACTTTTTAACTCTGTGATTAACTGAAATTTACCTATAATATTTGATAAACCTTCTATATTATCTCTCATTGATTCTAAAATAGGAACAGCTTCATCTTTTTTCACTTCATCATCTGCAAATTGGTATGTAAATAATAAATCTTGTGCTTCAAGTGATATATTGTTTAATGGTTGTCGCCATTGGTGAGCTACAGTTCTTAATGTATCACCCATTATTTTTAGTTTTACTTCATTTTCACCGATTGTTTCTTCTAACTCTTCAGTGTTTTTTTGCAAACTCACTTCATTGGTGATATCAAACATAACAGCAGAATATCCAGTAACATCGCCGTATTTATTTTTAATAGGTTTAATGATGATATCAACCCAAAAAGTATCGCCATATTTATTTTTAGCAGCAATTACACCATTGTATTGTGATTTTTTCTTTATCTCATCCCAAATAGTACTATCTAAGTTATTTGTATTTAAAGAAGAATGATAAATAAAACTATAATGTTTACCCAATAATTCCGAACTTGAAAATAAACTCAATCTACAAAAAGCTTCACTTACCTTATCGATAATTCCACTTGTATTTACATGTGCTTGAATAACATATTTATCAAATATTTGATGGTCTGAAATATTTTGAGTGATATCATTAGCATTGATAACTATAAACTGTTTGTTTGACATAAGTTTAATAGAGATATCTAAATACACAAGTTTTTTGTCTTTTCTAAGACACTCTACATGTATACTGTTCGTGTACTCATTATCATAATTTTTTATGATAAGCTCTTGGAACATAAGTTTATGTTTTTGGGATAATAAATCTTCAAACTTCATACTTAATAATTCATCTTCATCATAACCCAAAATAGGTTTGAAAGCATGATTTACATAGATAAATTTACTTGTAGGATCGATGATGCCGATTCCACTCCATGAGTTGTTTATCACTTCTTTTAAAACTTGATTATTTGCAGATACTTTAGTAGATGTCATCATTATACTATTTTTCCTTTCAAGCCTTTATATTAAGTACTTATTTTAGCATATTTTAACTTAGGAAATATAACTTAAAGGAATAAGTACACTTGGTCTATTTTTATACCCTTTATGTGGTATTGTTAATCTTTTTGTATCCATTTTTATCTTATCATAAAAAATAATATCTATATCCATAGTTCGAGGTGCATCTTGAAAACTTCTAGTTCTTTTAAAACGATACTCATATCTTTGAAATACATTTAAACACTCAATAGGAGATAATACAGTTTTTAACACTATAACTGCATTATAAAAATCTTCTTGTTCTAGAAAACCAAAAGGTGGATTTTTTAAAATTGGAGATGTTTGTTCAAGAGTAAATCGAGAATCTTTTTGGAGTATCAAAAAAAGTTGTTTAAAACGTTTCCTTACGTCACCAATATTTCCACCGATTCCAATTGTTACAGTATGATTTTTCATACGGTGTTTTTGTGTAAAGCATTTTTCTTTTTTCTTTTTGTATGGGTATATTGTATTAAAATATACAACTAAATCATCACTTATAATTTTTTTCATTCTTTTTCGTTACTCACTTCTTCATCATTGGATATTCCATAAATAAAACTAAATACTTCAGCCACCGCTTGATAAAGCTCCACAGGTATCTCTTGATTTAGTTCTATTTGGCTTAACATATTTACTAAGTCTTCATCTTTTTTTACGGGTATGCCATTTTCTTCTGCAATTTTAATAATATTTTTTGCAGTTTCACCTGTCCCTTGTGCAGTTACTATAGGAGCATTATCATTTTTTTGATCGTATTCTAAAGCAACCGCTTTTTGTTTTATATATTTTTCTTCATACATACTTTTATACCTTGATATCCAAACCAAAATCTAGATTTTGATTGTTTCCGTATGCTTTTAACTCTTGTGATTTTTGAGACTCGTCTTTTAAATCAAAAATATTTAAACTCAATATAGACAATCCCAATGAGTTTATTTGGACACGAAGTTTTTGCAATACACTTTGAATCATCTCTTTAAACTCATTTTGCTCCACCCCTATATTTATATTTAAACCATTTTTTTTATCTAATTGTAAAAGTATTTTTAAGTCACCTTTTTCTTTTAAACTCAGATGAATCATACAAGAAAAATCTTCATCTTTATTATTATTAAATTTAATATCAACATCTTCCATATCATCTTGCAAAAAAGAAACGTTCGAGTGATTAGAATTCGAAGAATACGATGACAATTGGTAATAATCGATTTGAGAGAGTATCTTATCTACACTATTTTTAAGCTCTTTAGAAACACTCTCATTATTTGACGACACCTCGACTATCTCTTTTATTTGTAATAATACAGTTTTTAAGTCTCCTGATATATTCTTTAAAATGCTTATATTATTCTTTAACAGTTCTTGAATATTCCCATTGTTAATTTTATCAACAACTTTTGTAGTTTCTTGAATAACTTCTTTAACCATCGCTATTTTATTATCTATTTTTGGTTCATTATTTACTAACTCTATTTTAGTACTTAAAGATTTTATTTCACTTTTCACTTCTGTAATATTGTTCGATTTTATATTTTCAACTTGATCTTTTATCAAAGTAATTGTTTTATTTAAATTTGTAAAACTATTATTTATAAGATTATTTTTTACTTGTTGAACAACTTCTTTGAGATTAAATGTTATATCATTTTTTATCTCATGCTTTACAAGTTTCTGTTCCAAGTTACCAATATCTTGTATCGCATTTTTTAAAAGAGAAAGTTGTGTTTCTACTTTTTGTGTAGGTTGCTGTACTGATTCGATTTTAGTTAAAATGTTTTGCACATCATTTTTTATTGCGACTTTTACATCAGATGAGATATTTGGCAATTTTTGAGATAGTGACTCTGATTTAAGTAAATTTTGAATGTTAGCATTTTTTGGTACATCTACACTTGTTTTACTTTCTTGTGATTTTACTTCTTTTTGAGTTGAATTGTTTTCTTGTTTTGTTTGACTTTGCAAAGGCAATTTTTCCAAACTTTGTAACAATTTAAGTTTATCACCCAATTGCCCTAACATATTTTTAAGATTTGAAGAGACTGATTCATTTGACTTTGCTAATTTTGATTCTAAAAAAACACCACTATTTTGAAAACTAGATTTTAATATTTTTTCATCAACATTTTTAATATCAATCAAAGAACTTTTCAATAAACTTGTAAGTTTTTCTAATTCTGGAGTGTTTTTCATCTCTGATTTTACTAAATTCAAAATCTGTTTTAAATCACTTGAAATATTTTTAAATTTTAATGACTGCTTATTATTTTCTAATAAACTCACCACCTCTACTTTATTTTTAGTACCAGTAGAGATATCTTTAAATAAACCTTGCAAAAGTGTTTGGATACCTTTTTCTTTTACAGCAGTTGATAAATCAATTTTACCATCGACAGAAAGTTTTTCTATTTTGGCTTTTATTGATGAATCAACTTTAGTCATTAAAGTGTTCAAAAGTGTGTTTGTATTTATATTCATAATCTCCTATTCTATCATTATATCAATTAACATTGACAATACTTAAAGTTAATACAATATTCGATACAATAATAAAATATATAATAAAATTATGGAGTATACAGTGACATTAAAAGAACAACTAAAATCAGATTTAAAAGATGCTATGAGAGCAAAAGAGATTGAAAGAAGAGACTCAATTAGAAGTATTAATACTATGATAAAACAAATAGAAGTAGATGAAAGAATTGAACTTGATGATGCTAAAATAATTCAACTTATTCAAAAAGGTATCAAACAAAGAGAAGAAGCTATTTTACAGTTCAAAGAAGCACAAAGAGAAGATTTAGTTGCAAATGAACAACAACAAATAGATATTTTTAATCAGTACTTACCAAAACAACTTACAGATGATGAACTTGAAGCAGTAATCAAATCTATCATTGAAGAAGTTGGTGCAACAAGTATGAAAGATATGGGTAAAATAATGAACCCTGCAAAAGAAAAAGTTGGTGGTAGCGCTGATGGAAAAGAATCAATCAAGCAGTAAAAAAACTTTTATCATAATATTAGGATAAACGATGAATAGCATTTCAAATATTTCGAAAAAAACTATAGAGAATATTTTAAAACAAAACCAAGAACTAACTCCAGAGCACTATACAAATGAGTTTTGTAAAATTGCCAAAAAAGTTAATCTATCAACAAAAGAGTGTGACTATTTTATAGAAACACTCTCTAAAATAGAAGAGGATGAACTAGATGGGAGTAAACCAGAGTCGATTTATGATCTTGTTGATATTTTGATTCAAAGAGTTCCTAAAAAAAATCTTAGTAAAATGTCTAAAATACTACAAAATTCTATGAAACCTTCTATTTCACTATCTATTGGTGATGACTTCCAATCTTTTTGTATACAAATAGGTGATTCTCCATCTTTAATATTTGAAGAATCTATTCAACAAGAGATGGAAAGATATATTCAAAATAGGTTTAATGTAGATCAACAAGTTCTTTCACAAAAAACAGCTGATATCGCGAGACTTGTTAGTTTAATGAACAAATATTTGGGCGATGCTATTGAGAGTAATAACGACGGCTCTAGTAATGTAAAAAATATCAAAATAGAGATAGAGTCGATTTGCCCTGTAAAATCAACACGAGAAGACCTAGGTAAACTACAAAGTAAACTTGTAGAAGCAGCCATGACTATCGAAAATGAGATGTTTAATGTAAACAAAAACCTAGAATCAGGACAAAATGAAGTACTTATTCTAGAACAGAAAATACAGACATTAGAAAAAGAGCTTAAAGAAACACAAGCACATAGTATGGTAGATCATTTAACAGGTACTTTAAATAGAAGAACTTTTGAACAAGAGCTTTTAAAAATAGAAAACAGATACCAAAGAGATAAACAAAACTACGCGATTGTGTTTTTTGATATAGATCATTTTAAAAATGTAAATGACACCTATGGACACGAAGCTGGTGATATTATTTTAAAAACATTTGCTGCTTTACTTATGAAACTTACACGAGATACAGACACAATCGGTCGTTATGGTGGAGAAGAGTTTATTGCTATTTTAGAATACAAAAACAATGATGAACTTTACAAATATATCGAACGTATAAAAAGTGTAGTAACTAACAACAAATTTATCTATACAAATAATAAAATAGAGATCAAATTTAGTGCAGGTGTGGAGATACGTTCAAACTGTAAAACTTCTGGAGATGCTGTTATAAATGCTGATAAATTACTTTATACTGCAAAAAACACAGGTAGAAATAAAATCATATTTTGGAATAATAAAGAGATATAAATACTCTCTTTATTTTACTCTTGTGGATCTAGATACTCTTTTCCAAAAAATGTATTTGGATGAAAATTATTAAAAGCAGCCCTCATAGTTACAAAAATCTTTGGATTTTCTGCTTCTAATTGTTCAAGTAGTTTTTTAGTACTAGCTCTTGCATGTGGCATTTTCATATACTTTCTTTGTTCCTCATCGAGCCTCATTCCAGGACAACCCTCATCACCTATAACATCAATCTCGTTAGACTCTGCAAATGCTCGAAGTTGTCTCTCTCTACACATAATAAGTGGTCTTATAACAAACAATCCGTTTTCTGCTTTATAAATTGGAGGCATTGCTCTCATTGCACCATTGTAAAAGAAGTTCATGAAAAAACTCTCCATAGAGTCATCTAAATGATGTCCAAGAGCTAGTTTATTAAATCCATTGTCTAAAGCATAAGTATAAAGATACCCTCTTCTCATCCGAGAAATAAGACTACATAAAGAACTATTTTTTCTCACTTTTTCAACAGAGATATCAAATATTTTAGTATCAACAATCTCATGGTCTATATCGTGTTCTTTACAATGGTCAGCTAAAAACTGAACATTTTCACCCATCCCATATGTGATAGTTACAGCTTTAAATTCAAATTTAAAAGGTGCTTTTTGTTGCATTCTTTTTAATGAGTGTATTAATGTTAAAGAATCTTTTCCTCCACTAAAACCTATTAATACCTTGTCACCCTCTTTTATCAAATCATAATTTGCATTTGTTTGACCTACTAGTTTTGTGATTTTTTTACTTATTTCTAACACTTATTATTGCTCTCTTTTATTTTATTTTATTATTTACTTTTAACAGATACTTTTTCTTCTATATTAACTTCTAAACTTTTTTTAGCTCTATACATAAGATGATCTCTTGTGTCATTATCATAATAATGTGCCAATCCACAGTGAAAACGAACGATGATAGATGTATCAATCTTTTTTGCATGCAAAAGTCTATCAACAAGATCAGTGATATTTACATCAGATGAGTTTGGTAAAAGAAGATAAAATAACCCACTGTTTTCATAATAAATAACATCAGTTGTTCTTACAGTACTCTTAAAGTGTTTTTTAAATGCTTTTACAACAAGATCACGTTTTGCTTCTGTTTTAAGTTTTTCAGATAATCCCTTGAAGTCATCAATAGCCACAATAGCCAATGAAAATTTTCTATCATATCTTTTTGCTAAAGCCATCTCTCTTTCAAGAACTTGTTCAAAACTAAAATTATCTTCAATAATTTTTTCACTTTGAGTATTGAGTACTTTGTTTTCTCTTTCAAATAAAGTTACTTTTCTCTCTAACATAAAATTTTCATGTTTGATTTTTTCTAATTGATCTTTCATCATCGCTAGTTCTGAAGTTTCTTGACCTTTTAGTTCATTTTCTTTTTGAGCATAATTTGTAGCTTGTGTGATGATATGTGATTTTAATTTTTTCAGTTGTTCTTTCTCTTTATTTTTTAAATCAGAAACATCAACAATTGTTAATATTCCATAATTTAGTCCTTTAAAGTTTAAGACCTGTCCACTTACAAAAGCAGAAAACAGTTGTGAGTTTAATTTCTTTAGCATCACATCATGGTAACTACAATCATCATTTTTAATAGTTTTTAAAATAACTTCACGCTCACCTAAAGGGATAAAATCCTCTACATTTTTTAATATCGCTTCATCATTTTCAATCTCAAATTTTGATAAAGCAGCATTGTTCATCATTACTATTTTATTATTTTCATCTGAGATGATGATTGATTCTGTTACATAATTATAAATTTTTTTTAAGTCATCTAGTTCAATATTAATACTTTCCATAACTTATGCCTTTCCTTTTGCACTTTGAATTGTATTTACATAATCATAATTTATTTGTATTTTTTTCTCTCTTGGTAGATTATTTGATAAGCTGTCTAAAATAGCATTAAAATCATCAAATAAATAGTTTGCCATACTTCCAGGGATTGAGTTGATCTCATTTAGATACACTTCTCCATCTACAACAAAAAAGTCACATCGTATCAATGAACCTTCAAAAGTAGTATTGTAAATTTTAGCAAAATTATTTTGTAATTTTTTTACTAACTCTTCCGAAATATCTGCGTTTGTTACAACTTCACTTCTATTGAAGTCTAGATATTTTTTTTCAAAATCCAAAAACTCCTCTTTATGTGGCTCTTCTACTATAGAATATACAAACTCCTCATTGATTTTTGTTCCTGCTAGATTATACTCTTTTACACCATTTATAAATGGCTCGATGATTATCTCATTATCAAATTCAAAAGCAACATCTAAAGCATAGTCTAATTCATCTTGTGACTTTACAATCGATACACCTATACTACTACCTAGCCGCACTGGTTTAATAATAACTGGAAATTTTTCCACACTTACAGTATCATTTTTATTAAAGTATTTATACTCTAAAGTTTTCACATCCACAGAGTCACTATATGACTTTGTCAAAAACTTATTACAACTCACCACACAAGCCTCTACTCTTGGACCTATAAATGGGATATTGAAAAATTTAAACATACCTGCTAAGACACCATCTTCTCCATCTCCACCATGAGTAAGATTTAACACAATATCAAACTCTAAATTTGTAGTTTTAAATAATCCTTTTTTTGTAAAAGCATTATTTGTCAACTGTAACTTATCACACTTTTTATACTCACCAGAACTAAATAAATTTGATTTTATAGTATCTGTAGGGATATGATAAAATTCTCTATTTTTATCTACAAAAATATAAACAAGTTCATTTTTTAAAACCTTTTTCATAGTGATTGAACTTACGATACTTATCTCATGTTCAAAACTTTGTGCCCCAAATACTATTGCTATCTTTTTACTCATATATTCCCTACTTATCTTTGTAATTTCTTTAATGCTTCTTTAACAATTCCCGATGTATCAGTTTGTGTACATGTTGCTAAAACTTTATTTATTTGATCTTTTTTAAATCCTAGTGACTCCAAAGCCATCACAGCAGCGGCTGCATTTTCACCAAAATTACTTTCTGTATTATCTTCTCCTGAAACAACGAAACCACTTAATTCAACTAGGATTCGACTAGCTCCCTTAGGTCCAATACCTGGTACTCTTTTTAACATTGCCACATCTGATGTTTCTACAATTTGTGCAAAACTACTAGGTGTAAAAGTACTACATATTGCCATAGCTGCTTTTGGTCCTACACCATTAATTTTGATAACTGTGTCAAAAAGTTTTTTTTCATTTGAATCTAAAAATCCATATAAATTGTTACTATCTTCTTTAATTATTTGAGTGGTATGTAATCTCACATTTTCTTCTATTATTGCTGAACTACAGTTTATAGAAACAAACACCTCATATGTTAAACCTTGCACATTTATATGTATAAGTGTTGGCTCTTTTTTTACAACTTTACCTTCAATTCCTACTACCATTTTCTCTTTTCTTTGTATAAATTATTTGTTTATTTTAGACTCAATTATACCATAAATTTTCTTTATAAGCTTAAACTATAAATGGACATTTGTTTTACAGAATTATTTAATCTTCTTAAAAATAAAATGAAAAATAATCTATTTATTAATTTATTTTATAGTAGAATAATCTGTTAAAATTAAGTTAAGATATAAAATGAGGAATATTGTTATGCCAAACAAAGAATTAGATATTATTGAACAATTATGTGAAGTTGTAGAAGAATCAGAAAAAATGTCCATTGAAGTTATGGATCACTTAGATATTGTCTTAGAAAAGTTAAATACCCTAGGTGAAAGTAAAGATTTATTAAATGACATCGACGGTATCAAAAATAATATATTTATGACACTAGAGTCAATGCAAGCACAGGATGCACATAGACAAAAAATCGAAAGAGTTGTAAACAACCTTGATCCAGAAAATGGAAAGTTTGCAAGTAGTGCAAAACATATTTCAGGTGATGATGACGCTGAATTAGTTGATGATGATGAATTAGCTGCACTAATAGCAGCTGCAAACGCTTAATATGAGATTTGAACGTTTAGTTGGTTTATATATCACAGATGATGATATGTATACCAAATATCGTGAAAATATGACCCCACTATTAAAAACATATGGTGGTGGATTTGCGTATGATTTTAAGATTGCAGAAACATTACAAAATGAAAGTGAAAAACCCATCAACCGAGTTTTTCTCATCTACTTTAAAGATGAAACTTCAATGAATGATTTCTTTTCAAATGAGAAGTATCTCAGTATTAAAAAAGAATTTTTTGACAAGTCTGTAGGTTCAGCACACGAGATATCTAAATATCTCTACTAAACACAGTCTTTACACTTACCATTAACAATAACATTATTTACCACATATCCATCGAGTTTGATATCTAAGTCACTTAAGCACTCTATTTTGTTACAGGCCAAACAAACAAAATGTGCATGTGGTACAAGTCGTAACTCAAAATATCTTTTTTTATCATTAGACTCAAAAGAGTTCAGTATCCCCTGCTCTTCAAATTTTGATATGTTTCTATAAAATGTTGCTTTATCCATAGATATATCAGCTTTTATATCCTCATAACTCAAAGGTTTCTTTGCATTTCTAAGGATATCTAAAAGTGCAACTCTGGCTGTTGTTAACTTTATCTGTTTATTTTTTATAATTTCATCTATATTCATCCTGATATTATATCATAATTTACTTAATGCAACTAAGTTGCATTTAAGATACACTTATATACAATTCGCATAATACTGCAACTAGGTTGCAAAAAGGAAACAAATGAAAAAATTATTATTGACTGCATTAATAGGATTAGGTTCTTTTACATATGCAAATGTAAACGCAGTAGTAAGTATACTACCACAACAAACATTTTTAAAAAAAATCGGTGGAGATAAGGTAAATATTGCATTGATGGTTAAACCAGGAAGTTCACCACATGCATATGAACCAAAACCATCACAAATGAGAGATATCAGTAAAGCAAATATCTATTTTACTGTAGGTGTTGAGTTCGAACACAACTGGATAGAAAAATTTCAAAACCAAAATAAATCTATGCTAGTAAAAGATATGGGAAAAAATATCGCTAAGATAGATATGGAAGAACATTCACATCATGACCATGAAGAAGAAGGTCACGAGGAGCATGAAGAAAAAGGACATGACGATCACGAAAAGCACGATGACCATGATGAGCACGACGGGCATGATGACCATGACGATCATGCAAAAGAAAATCATGAAGATCACCATGATGAGCACGATGAAGATGGAAAAGACCCACATATCTGGACAATACCAGCAAATGTAAAAATCATGGCTACAAATATTTTTAATGAACTTTCAAATATAGATAAAGAAAACACTGCTTACTATAAAGTAAATCTTGAAACATTTTTAAAAGAGATAAACCATACAGATAAAACGATCAAAAACTTACTAAAAGATACTCCTAAACATAGTAAATTTATGGTATTTCATCCTGCTTGGGGATACTTTGCAAAAGAGTATGACTTAGAACAGTTAGCGATAGAAGCTGGTGGAAAAAATCCAAAACCAAAACAAATAGCATTTTTAATCAAAGAAGCAAAAGAAGAGAAAGTTAGAGCAGTATTTACTGCACCAGAATTTTCAACAAGTACAGCCAACCAAATCGCAAGAGAAGTTGGAGCACCAGTTATAAAAGTAAGCCCTCTAAACCCTAATTGGAGTGAAAACCTTATCGGACTAGCACAAGCTATCTCTGGTAAATAATCAAGAAAGATAAAAGAGTATTTTTACTCTTTTATCTCTCATTAAAAAAATATTCTAATTTATTATCTCTATATAAATCTTTTTTAACACTTGTTAATTCAAAACCATAATAATTAAATAGCTTTTTAAATTCCAAATATTTTTCTTCAGATACAGTCAAAAAAGGTTTATTTGTTTCTAGTTTATCAAATGAATTTTCAAATAATTTTAATCCATAACCTCTATTTTGATATTCATCAAATACTTTTAATGTACATAATTTCTTTTCTTCATACTTGATTAATGACAATCCAACTATTTTATCATTTCTATGCTCAAATACAAAATTCCTTTTATTATTTAAAATGTCAGGAACTACCTTATTATAGTACCAACTATGGAAATCTGGATAATACTTTTTTGCACTATTTAGCCTATTGTATAAACTATTGAAATATATACTATATATCTTATATCTATCTATGTTATTTTTAATATCTTTATTTAGTTCCATTTTGATCTCCTTGTTGTTTAAAGTTAGCATTTTCTTTACAAATTTTTATAGTAACATTATTATCAACAAAAAGACCATCTATACCTTTTGTCATAAAATTTCCAGCTACACCACCAAGAGCACCAACGATTAGAATAGAGATTATCATTAAACCAAGTAGCACCAAGTTTTTAGAAGTATACGATAATTTGACAAATAAATTATAGTCATCAAAAGGGATGATTTCATCGATGCCCTCACTATTTTTTTTCTTTTCTTCTTTTCTCCAATGGTAGGCAATTGTTTTATTAATTTTTTTACTATTTTCTTCACTAAGATATTGTTTCCAAATATGATTTTCTAAAATTCTTGATTTATTAACTTTTTCACTTTGAAAAATTAAACTAGTAAAATTATCCGTCATAATAAATAAATTTATAGAAGTAAATTTTATATTATCAAGTTTATCAACAATCTTTCTAGGTAATTTTCTTAAACTATTAACATTGACTTCTAAAAAACCAGTTTTTTTAAAAATGCCATCAAGTAAAAAATAATTTTCACTAATTGATGTGAAGATATTTTCAATTTTATTTATTCTAAACCGATAATAAATTGTATCAACACCTTCTTTAGAATTAATTTTTAGTTTTATTATACTGTTTTGCATAATTTCAATATCTTCATCCCTATCAATCTCATAATATGTAAAACTTCTACTAGTTGAAGAAAACTCAACAGGATGAAAACGTCCATCATCTTTTGTAATTTTTACTCTTTCATTAAACATAGCATTTGTTAAAGAATGATTTGAAGCTAAAATAACTGCCTTATCTTCAATAATTTCCTTATTAATTTTATATGGTATATAAATATGAATATGTTCCAGCATAGAATAGTTTTTAATTTTTAAACCAAATTCTAAATAATTATCTGTTGATTTATTAGTATGCCAAATATTTACGTCAAGATGAACTTCTACTTCTCCTTCTTTATAGTTATCGTTCATATCCCACCAAACAGCAATACTATTCATAGGTTCATTATTATTCTTTCTTCTGAATTTTTCAAACATATTTAAAAGATTGTGGAGCAGTAAATTTACCATACATTTCATGAGGACATCGTGGTTCATCATACTTATTTAAAGATTTGATTGCAATTGCATATCCTTTATCTCGTCCTATAAAATAACTATCATAAAACTCTTCACTTACTCCTGAAAAATTTTTAGTTTTTTCCCATAAGGATTTTGGATGTTCTTCAAAGATCTCTTCAATATCAAATTCACCTACAATTTTACCAACGGGCATGGTAGAATATATTACAACAGATTTTATATTTGGCCTTTTAAATATACTTTTTCTATATTCAAATTTTTTACTTCCGTTAAAAATCTCTTCTACAAATTGAGGTTTAATTGATAATAATACTTTCATCCACATCTCCAGCTTTTATGATTTTATTAAATTGTTCATTAGTTACTTCAAATACACCCCAATAATCTGGAGATATTCCAAAGCCATCTTTTAATTGACCATTAGTAACTCGTTTTTTAAATGCAATATTATATGTCATTTTAATAATGAAAGGATACTTCTTTGTCCTATAAAAGTCCCTTAATTCAGATTCTGTAAAAATACTATAAGGTTCACAGTATTTTAAAAATTCTTCGACAATAGAAAAGTTATTTATATTTAATACTTCTTCTATAATACACACTGATGTAACAACGGATCTATAACGCGCAGACCCTTGACCATCATTAGTACGATAAATAAGTACAGAATCACCTTTATTAAAATTTTGTACCCCTTGCATTGCACAAATATATATTTTATGAATACTATTAGTATAAGATGTATCCTTTAGAATCTCTACACTTTCATTATTCAAAATTGAATCAGAGAATAATTTTGTATGAAACTTTGGATGAATTGACAATACAAATTTATTTTTATCTTCTGTTTGTACAATAGGATAATCTTTTAAAATATCATTTTTTACATTGTATATATTTTTCACTAAAACTAATTCTATTCCATTATGAGTTGTTTTAGTAGCATTTCTATAAAAACCAAATGTTTCTAAAAGATTTAATAATCCTTTATGCTTTTCAAATATTGTCACATATATTTCATCAACTTTTTTAAAAATGGCAATATCAAAAATTTTCTTTATAAATCTTTCACCTAGTTTTGTCCCATGAGCATCAATTTTAAATGTACCAACTTTTAATCTCCTTTTCCTTGTTAACTTAGGAGTTATACTTTCGTCAACATCATTTTCAATTTTAAGATATAAGAATGCCATAAGTGTATTATTTTCATATAATACAAATGCAGGTTTCTCTTCAATCGCTTTTTTCTTAAACCAATCTTCAAACTCTTTATAATCAGCTTTTAACGAGTTAAAAAATTCATCCTCTAAACTTATATCTCTAAAATATTGAGATTCTATATTTGCCATTTTTTTCCTTTTTAATAGACTTTAATTCTATCAAAACAAAGTCACATAAATAATCACGTTTATAAATAAATTTTATTTTCTTGTGATATAATAATTTTATTCAATCCCTTCGGGGCTCTCCCATATTTTTGGGAGTTACATATTGACAAAACTTATTTGCAACCTAGTTGCACAAATTTATACTCATTAAATAAACATTTCGTTAAAATACAAAAAATCATATAAAAGAAGTTTAATGTCAATCATTGAGATAAAAAACCTTACATTTTCTTACGACAAAGATGTCGTACTAGAAAACATCAATCTAAACGTCGAAGACAAAGACTTTTTAGCTATCATCGGACCAAATGGCGGTGGAAAATCTACTCTTGTAAAAACTATCCTAGGTATACATTCAGTTAAAAAAGGAAACATAAGTATCCTTGGAAATGAACCATCTCTAAACCTTTCAAAACTAGGATACGTACCCCAAAATACAAACATCAATACAAACTTTCCTATCAAAGTTATAGAAGTAGTTATGATGGGTCATATCAGAGATAAAGATGAAGAAAACAAAAGTAAAAGCTTTTTAAATAAGTACTTTAAAGTAGGATACAATGAGTTCGAAAAATCGTGTGCTTTATCTGCTCTAAAACAAGTCGGTATGGAAAAATACGCAGAACACAAAATAGGTAAACTCTCAGGTGGTCAAAGACAAAGAGTGATGATAGCAAGAGCACTATGTAGTCATCCATCTATTTTGATACTCGATGAACCAACTGCAAGTATAGATGTAGCTTGGCAAAAACAAATATATGACTTACTCAAAGAGTTAAACAAAACTATCACAGTTATAGTAGTGAGTCACGATATATCTGTTATTTTAAGTTATGCTTCAAAAGTTGCACATATAAATAAAATCATCACATATCATGATATCTCAAATGAAAAAAACAAAATCCAATCAAACCAAAACGATCATTTTTGTGAAGTGGAGATGCTTCAAATGTTCGGAGAAACTACCCAAAAAGGTACATGTACTAGTGATGAGGAGATTTGTTCATGTTAGAAGTATTACAGTATGAATTTATCCAAAACGCAATCTTAGCAGGACTGTTAGTAAGTTTTGCATCTGGGATCATAGGCTCACTTATCGTTGTAAACCGTATGGTTTTTTTAGCAGGTGGTATAGCACATACTTCTTATGGAGGGATAGGACTAGCTGTTTATTTTGGTCTTCCTATTTTTTTAGGTGCTTCTGTATTTGCAGTATTAGCAGCCCTTCTAATGGCGATGATAACTCTGAATCAAAGAGATAAAATCGATACATTTATCGGTCTTATTTGGGCAGTTGGTATGGCTATAGGTATTATTTTTGTTGATTTAACTCCCGGATATAACGTCGACTTGATGAGTTATTTATTTGGTTCTATTTTAGCAGTAAGTGCTGATGATATCACATATATGAGTGTACTTTTAACTTCGATTGTTATCATCGTGACACTTTTTTATAGACAAATATTAGCAGTATCATACGATAGTCAATATGCGAGCTTACGAGGTATCAACGTAAAGTTTTTTTATACATTGATTCTTGTTTTATCAGCACTAACTGTTGTGATTGCTATAAAAGTTGTGGGTTTGATTTTAGTTATCGCACTGTTAACTATCCCTATTTATATCGCTGAAAAACTATCGAACTCTTTGGGTGCGATGATGTTTACAGCAGGTATTTTATCATCTACATTTACACTTATTGGTCTTGTGTTTTCATATCATTTTGACTTAACTAGTGGTGCAAGTATCATCCTTGTGAGTGCTGTATCTTTGAGTATATTTCTTTTTGTAAATAAAGTTTTTAAACTATGAAAATACTAGTCACACTTTTATTTATACTACAAAATTATCTTTTGGCTTGTAGTATTTGTGCGACTGATGTCCCACAAGTACTTATCGATGCACAAATAACTTCACAAAAACAAAAAACACATTTTGACATCAAATGGAAGTTTCATAAAGAGTTTATGAACTCACTTACACAATATGACCTCAATGACAATAAAGTTTTTGAAGAAGATGAAAAACTGATGATAAAAGAGAGTTTGACAAGTTATCTTGAACAGTTTCACTATCTTACAGATATAGAATACAAACATCAAAAAAAACTCACACAAACAAAATACATAGATAAAATCACACCTATTGTATCTGATATGGTTTTTACTAACGAGGGGATGACTTTTCGGTATACATTTGATTTACCATTTATTTTAAAAAACAATTATAAACTTTATCTTGGCTTTAGTGATGAGGGTGGTAACTTTAGTTTTACGTTAGAAAATATTGTTTTAAATGACTACCCTTATGCATACACATTAAGTAAAAATCTCATAAGTACAAGTATCGTTTTGAGTGATCCAAGTATCATCGAAAAAAAGATCACACCTATAGTGAAAAATACAAAAACAGATATCATAGAAAAGGTTTCCCAAACTCTTGATATAGTAGAAAAAGAGAAAACATTTGTAGAGATTTTGGGTGAGAAGCTTACTGAAATAAAAGAGAGTTTAAAACTTATCTTACAAGATATAAAAGAAAACAATAGTGTTTTATCATATCTCTGGCTTTTATTTTTCTCATTTTTATACGGTATTTTACACGCTATTGGGCCAGGTCATGGAAAAAGTTTAGTTAGTAGCTATTTTTTAAACCAAAACAAATCATATCTCAAGGCATTTAGTATCTCTTCTCTTATCGGTGTAGTGCATACATTTAGTGCTTTTATACTTACATTGGTTGTGTACTACTCTGTTGGTTTTATTTTTAACTCTACACTTGTAGATGTAGAACAAATCACTACTAAAGTTAGTGCTGTTATCATTATTTTGATCGCTTTATATTTAATATACAGAAAAGTTGCCGTATCAGAAAAACCTATGTCGTTCACAAAAGTTACACAAAATTCAAATATAACTGTACCAAAAGTAACACATACACAAAATCTAAACTGTGCTTGTAGTGGCTGTAAAACAACCAGCACCGACCTTGGTGTTATTTTAGCAGCAGGTATCATCCCTTGTCCGGGGACTGTAACTATCTTTTTATTTACTATGGGTCTTCAAATATATTTTGTAGGCTTCTTAAGTGCCTTATTTATGAGTATGGGGATGAGTTTGGTTATATTTATCACTGCTGTTTTAAGTGTAAAAATAAGAAAATCAGCAGTAACAAATGTAACACTTATCAAGGTACTAGAATATGGTAGTTTAGTTTTTATTCTTCTTTTAGGAGTAGTTTTACTTACAGTTTCATAACTTTTATTAATAACAATCTTTAAGTTAGTATACAGTACCTTGTATTATTAAAGAGGAAAAATCATGAATCTACAAAAAAACTTATTTGGCGGTATCACTGCTGCTATTATTGCACTGCCACTTGGTTTAGCTTTTGGAGTTGCTAGTGGTATGGGTGCTACGGCAGGTATTTATGGTGCTATTATATTAGGTTTTTTTGCTTCACTATTTGGAGGAACAAATACCCAAATATCTGGTCCCACTGGGCCTATGACGGTAGTGATGGCATCGGCAGTTATCACACTAAACAATGACATCGGTCTTATCATGACTACTATTTTACTCGCTGGTTTATTTCAAATAGCATTCGGTTTTTTAAAAATAGGAAAATTTGTACAATATATCCCCTACCCCGTAATCTCTGGATTTATGAGTGGTATAGGTGTGATTATCATCATTTTACAAATCAATCCATACTTGGGATTACCAAGTGATGCTTCTGTTGTACATATATTGAGTTCGTTAACCTCAAATCTTCCTATGGTAAATTATGATGCTGTTATAATTGCATCTTTAACTATTATGATTATGTTTTTTACTCCACATACAATCTCTCGATTTGTGCCACCACCTCTTATTGCCTTATCGATTATTACACCTTTGAGTATTTATCTTAGTTTTGATGTGGCAACAATTGGGGTTATCCCTTCAACCTTACCAGATATAATTATCCCATCATTTAGTTTTGAAAATTATTCAATCATTATGACACTAGCATTTACGCTAGCAGTATTAGGAACTATTGATACATTGCTTACTTCTATTGTTGCTGATTCTATTACAGGAACAAAACACAAACCAAACAAAGAACTTATTGGTCAAGGTATAGGAAATACTTTATGTTCTTTTGTTGGTGCAATTCCGGGGGCTGGTGCTACTATGCGTACGGTTATCAATGTAAAAAGTGGAGGGTCACATAAAATATCAGGGATGATACATTCTATTGTTTTACTTATCATTGTATTATTTTTAGCACCTTTAGCTTCACAAATCCCTATGCCACTTTTAGCAGGTATACTTATAAAAGTAGGTATGGATATTTTAGATTATAGATTTTTAAAAATATGGCGATCTAGTCCAAAAAATGATTTAAGTGTTATGCTTGTAGTATTTTTTATGACAGTATTTGTTGACCTTATTACAGCAGTGGGAGTTGGTGTCGTTTTGGCTTCTTTATTAATAGTATATAGAATCACACAAGAAACAAAAATCACCTTAGAGGAACATACTCATGAACAATTAGAATTAAACGACGAATTGATTAAAAAACATGTACGTATCATCAAAATAGATGGTGCATTTTTCTTTGGATCGAGTACTGCTTTTGAGAGTCAGGCTAATGCTATTTTGGATACAAAAACGCTTATTATTGATATAAGTGATGTTCCTTTTATAGATATCACTGCTATATTTACGCTTATGGATTTTATCTCACGTCTTCAGTCTGAAAAAATCAATGTTGTTATTATCTCCAAAGAAAATGACCAACGTCAATTATTAAAAGTGGATAAAAGTAAAATCTTAAATGAAGTCACTTTTTACGATGATATTAATCAGGCAGTAAAAGATGTCTAAATAGGAGTTTAATTTTAACTTTCATTTTGGGTAGATTGGATAAAATCTAGTTCTTAAAGGAAAAAGATAGAATGAATAGAAAGATTTTAAATATAATATTTATCACATCACTTGTATATATTATTACAGGATGTGCATCAAAAGAGGATGAAGAGTACAATAAACCTGCGATTTATTGGTATAACAAAATGATAAGTCAAATTTCAAATTACCAACTCGATCAAGCGGATGATACATTTACCTCTTTAGAATCAGAACATAGAAACTCACCTTTGTTACCTAGTGCTATTATGATTATTGCTATTACGCATATGGAAGATGAAGAGTATGCTTTGGCGAACTATTATTTTGATGAATATTTAAAAAAATACAGTCTGAAAAAAAATGCAGACTATATCCGTTTTCTTAAAATAAAGTCTAATTTCTTAGCATTTAAAAACCAATTTAGAGAACAAAAACTTTTAACACAAACTGTTATTGCAACAGACAAGTTTATAGCAGAGTATCCAAACTCACAGTATATATATCTTGTAAAAAGTATCAAATCAAGACTATTGATGAGTAAATCAATTTTTGATGTGGAGATAGCAGAGTTATACGGACGAATAGATAAACCAAAAGCAAAAAAATTTTATGAAAACAAAGCCAGTAAAAACTGGGATGATGTAAACAACATAAAAAAAGTGGATGTACCTTGGTACAGAGCAATATTTGAATAAACACTACAATTTAATAAAGAGAGAAATAAATGAAATTAACAGATTACGATAGTTTTCCAGATAGATTACCGATTTTAGTAGAAGAGAGTATTTTTTTATACCCATTTATGATTGCCCCAATCTTTATAGGTGATGAGCAAAATATAAATGCAGTAGAATATGCAATAAATAATAATAAACTTATCACAGTTGCAGTAAGTAAAAATACTAAAGATAAAAAATCGAATGAATTCTATAACGTTGCAGTAGTAGGAAATATCATGAGAAAAATTACTTTACCAGATGGTAGAGTAAAAGTACTTTTCCAAGGTTTAGAAAAAGTAGTGATCAAAGAGATAGTAAATGGTTCACCACTTATGGGTATCGTTGATATTTTACAAAATGAAAAGCATGATGAGTCAAAAACACCTGCTATTTTAGATATCTTAAAAACAAACATAAATAAACTATCAAAACTTGATACAAAATTTCCTATTGATTTAATTAAAACTATTGAAGAGAGTACAGACCCTGTAAGAATTGCAGACTTAGTCTCTTCTGTTATCCAAATCACAAATGAAGATGCTTACACTTTATTTAAAGAAAAAAATATCAATACAAGATTATTAGGTATCATTGACCATATCAAACAAGAGATTGAAAACTTTAAATTGAAAAATGAAATCAATAAAAAAGTAAATACAAAACTTGATAAACACCAAAAAGATTACTACTTAAAAGAACAACTACGAACTATACAAAAAGAGTTAGGAACGGATAACCAAAAAGAAAAAGAGATTTTATCTTTTCAAAAACAACTCAAAAAACTTAAACCTTTTATGCCAAAACTTGGATTTAAAGAGGTAAAAAAACAGATAGAAAAACTAAGTCGTTTACATCCTGATAGTGGAGATTTTTCTACTATTCAGACATATATTGAGCAAGTATTAGAGATACCTTTTGATAAAAAAGCACTTGATAAAATAGAAGTAAAAGAGGTGGAAGATCAGTTAAATTTAGATCACTATGCATTAACAGAACCAAAAGACAGAATCATAGAATACTTTGCAGTAAAACAACTTCTAGAACAAAGAAAAATAGAAATTGGAAAAACAAACAGTACAGTATTATGTTTAGTGGGTCCTCCAGGTGTTGGTAAAACTTCACTAGCTAACTCTATTGCTTCAGCATTAAACAGACCACTTGTAAGAATTGCATTAGGTGGAATGGAAGATGTAAATGAACTGAGAGGTCATAGAAGAACATATGTAGGTGCTATGCCTGGACGAATTGTACATGGTCTTACAACTGCAAAAAAAATGAATCCTGTTATTGTTTTAGATGAGATAGACAAAATAGGAGCGAATCATAGAGGTGATCCAAGTGCAGTTATGCTTGAGATTTTAGATCCTGAACAAAATAATGCATTTAGAGATTTATACTTAAATTTTGATATAGATTTAAGTTCTTGCATTTTTATTGCTACTGCAAATAATGCAGGGAAAATTCCAGCACCATTACGAGATAGAATGGAATTTATTCAAATGAGTAGTTATACTCCAAATGAAAAATTTCACATTGCACAAAACTACCTTATTCCACAAGAGTTAAAAAAGCATGGATTGAAAAAATCAGAAGTAAGTTTAAGTAAACCAACTATTGAACTTATCATAGAAAAATTCACAAGAGAAGCTGGAGTAAGAAACTTACGTAGAGTATTTGGTAAACTTTATAGAAAAGCAGTAAAAGAGTTTATGTATGATAAAAGTTTAAAAAAAGTTGTTATCAATACAAAAAACCTAGAAGAATATCTCGATAATCCAGTATTCGAAATAGAACATGCGGAAAAAGCAAATTGTGTTGGAGTAGTAAATGGTTTGGCTTGGACAAGTGTTGGTGGAGATGTTTTAAAAATCGAAACTGCTAAATTTGCTGGTAAAGGAAATCTAACACTTACTGGTAGCATGGGTGATGTTATGAAAGAGAGTGCTCGTATCGCACACAGTGTGGTAAAAGGTTTAATCGACAAGAAAAAGCTTAAAAACGCTGCATTTAAAACACATGATATACATATGCATATCCCAGAAGGAGCAACACCAAAAGATGGTCCTAGTGCTGGTATTGCTATGTCACTTGTAATAGCATCTATATTATCAAATAGAAAAGTATACTCTGATTTAGCGATGACAGGAGAGGTTACACTTACAGGAAAAGTTCTTCCTATTGGTGGACTAAAAGAGAAACTAATTGCTGCACATAAAGCAAAAATGAAAAGAGTTCTTATTCCTCTGAAAAACTTCCAAAGAGACTTAAAAGAGATTCCGGAAGAAGTAAAAGAAGATATTGAGATCATTCCTGTAACAAAAATAGAAGAGGTTTTACAGTACGGTCTTATATAAAGTATTACTATGGATAAACGTATAGAACATATTATAGAGTTACAAGAAAAAGCATATAAACATCAGCCCAGACAAAGTGGTGTTCTGGGTAATTTTTATGCGATTATAACTATAGTTGCTGTTTGTATTTCTGTTTTATACTATATAAACTATGTTCAACCAGCTCAAAAAGCAAAAGCTTTACGAGAACTACAAATCCAAAAACACCAAAATTTTTTAGATGAAAGAGCAAGAAGAATTGCTCTTTCACATAAACTCAATGCAAGAGACTACAATGCCACAAAATAAACTATTTAGTTTTACAAATATACTTATCCTTACAAACATCATTATGTTTGGAGTTCAAAATACAATACAACATGGAGATATCCTTTTAGGACTAAATATCTATTTTTTTGAAGCAGAACTTTACTATCAACTACTTTCTACTATGTTTGTTCACGGAGGTATAGCTCATATTTTGATGAATATGTTTGTTTTATATCAGTTTGGAAATATGATAGAAAATGTTATAGGTGTACCTAAATATCTTATATTGTATTTTATAGGTGGTCTTTTGACATCTATAGGAAGTCTTGCATATATGTACTATACAGGAAACTGGGCAAATTTAGTAGGAGCAAGTGGTGCTATATCTGTGCTATTAGGATGGTTTGCACTTAAAGACACCTATCAGAGAAACGGTATCATCGTATGGGTACTGTTAATATCATTCGCTCCCCTACTTTTAGGACTTCCTGTTGCATGGTATGCTCATCTTATCGGTTTTGCTTTTGGTTGGCTATTAGGCTTTATTATATAAGGCTTTATTCTACTCTCACTATTCTATATTAAAATATTAAAAAATTTATTCTGTGTGTTTCTGAGTGTTTCTTTTTGTACTTAAGGTGTATAATTAGTTGTATAGATTATAATTATACTAATAAAATATACACTTAGGAACAACTATGTCTAAATACCCAGGAATAACCAAAAAAACTATGAGTAATGGTTCTACTGCCCTTATGGTTAGATTTAAACACTTAGGTATTACATACCCTATAAAAAACTTTACTACACTTTTTGGTTCAACAACTGAAAAACAAGCATTTGATAAACTGAATGAAGTTAAACAAATGATATCTGAAGAGAAAGACCCATTTGCAAGTTCTATTAGCTCTTTAAATCAAATCTTTGAAGAAAGAGTAGCATTAAACCTAAAGAATGGTATTTGGGCTAATTCTACTGTTAAAAATTATGAATATTTTTATAAAAATCATATAAAGTCTGTAATTGGTAGAAAAAAAGTAGAAAAAATAAAATATCAAGATATTATGAAAATATTAAACAAATTTACTAAAACTCAAGCTGGTTCTAAAAATACTGTTATAGATATACTCAAACCAATTTTTAAAGAAGAATTTAACAAAGGTACTATATTTATTAATGTTATGAATAAAATTGATAAATATACTGTTGAAGTTCAAAAAGAAGAATTATCAAAAAGAACAAATCTTGAAAATACTGATATAGTAAAACAACTCTACAAAGCAATACCTCTATATAGTCAAGCAAAAAAAGAAAATATAGAACAGCACCAAATATTTTTATATATGTTGCTAATGACTGCTCATAGATTTGGGGAATTAAATCAATTAGAATCTAAGCATTGTGATATAGAAAATAGAAAAATAATTTCTCCAAAAGAAATAACAAAAACAAATGAAAACTATCATTTTCCTATACCTGATGAATGTTTGAACTACATAAAAAACCACAAAGGTAGCAAACTTTTTAATATTCCAAGAGGTGGTACTGCCAGTAGACTTTTTCATAGACTCTTAATAAAAGCAAAAATAACTACTATTGATAATCACTCTATTTCTATGCATGACACAAGAAAGCTTATGTTATCTATCATGGTTAATAAATTAAATATTGATAGTAGATTGGCAGATTATTGTTTAGACCATAAACTTCAAGGAACAATTAAACACTATTTAGAATTCACTTATGAAGACAAAGTCAAAGCATATAAAAAATATTGGGATTTTATCAGAGGGGTAATTGAGAAAGAAATAGTTGAAGAAAAACATAATGAAGAGATTCAAGTTATCAAAAATGATTCTTCGAACTTTGACAAATTAAAAGAATTAGTTGATATGGTAAAAGATGGTTTTCTTACAAAAGAAGAATTTGAAATTGAAAAAAATAAGTTGTTTTAATCTTTTCTTATTATATAAAGATATTTTAAAATTAGTTCAATTAGATAAATAATTAGTGTCTATATCTCTTATATATTTACGTTTATTTAATGCTAAAAAGCTTAGTGTTGTTTTTGCCTCTTGTATCTTTGTTAAATCATTAGTTAAATAGCTCATTCCACAATGAGGAAGTCCTGCTTCAATAAAATGAATAATATCTTCATCTTCATCATTTACTTCAATTAAAGATTCAGCTACATCTAAAAGTATTATTGCTCCATTATTTTTAGGTGTTATTTTTAGACAACTAATTGCAGAAATATAATTTTCTTCATCATTCTCTTTTTCTACTTTATAAAATGAAACATATCTTTCAGGAGGAGTTCTCTCCCTTAAATCAAACCCTACAGTATCAATAAAATATTCATTATTGACAAATGATGGCTTCATATATCTTGAGAGAATACCTTCAACGAACTTTTTACTCACTTCATTACTCATAACATCTCCAAGACTTTTGAAAAATGATGAAAGTCTCTACTATCTTTTATTTTAACAACTCCTGAGATTTTATAAATTTTTACTCCTTTGCTAACCCTTGAATAGTGAATTTCACCTTTTCCAGTAATAATTGCATTTAAAATACCATTATCTTTTGTATTGAAAACACTATTTATATATCCTGTATCTGCATCAATATTTATATTTGGTAAATACTGGTCAATAGTAGGTAAAAGGTATAAAAAGTTTTTTACAGATTCTTCAGATATATCTTTTAAATAATCTCTTTCAGCTTTTTCATTCAAATAATTAGAAACTGCAGATTCAAAACTTATAACAGTTTCATATGAATTCATTAGTTTACTTTCAAGAGTAACTTCTTGAGTATTATTAGAAAAATTTAATTGCATACTATCTATAATTTTATACCAAATTTCATCTTCTTCTTCTTTGAAGTCAAGTTGTTGTGAATAAAAGTGTGGTTCTTTAAATCTTGCACTTAAAGAATCAAATAGTAAAGATTCTGATATTAAGGACTCTGATATTAAGGACTCTGACATATAATATTCTAAATTATTTTTTATAGTCATAAGTTACTTTCTTTATTAAAAACATTTGTTGTTTTAGTTGCAGCAAAATTCATATCAAGTTCCAAAGAGCCTTCTTCATCATTACTATTATTGTATTCCAATCTATTATGTATCTCAATTACCAAAATACTATTCCAACCAATTATAGAATCATAATTATGTTTTATAGACATTTCATTTATATGTTTTTTTTGATTAGTATAGAATCTTACTAAAGATTTCTCTACACTTACTACATGTTTACTATCTATATCTTTTGATATTTTACTTCTTACTTCATTAGATGATGAATCTAAATTATACTTATTCATTAATAATTCATCATCTTTTAAAATTTGAGTAGAACATGCAGAAACTAAACCTTCATAATTAATCTTAAAAGTGTCATTTTTAGATTTTATGAACTTTTTTAAATCTTTGGAAATATTTGATAAATAAGCTAAATCTTCATCAAAATTTTCAGTAAACTGAGTAGATTTTTTATATATTAACAGTATGGAAATACTTGCTTGAGATACAACTATATTTATAAGTTTATTTTTTTCATTTTTAGTAGTACTCAATCTTGGCATATGTGGTTCTATATCATCAGGTATTGAAGGAATAGTATCAATACTATCACAGAATTTAGATTCTTTCAAAAAACTTTCAATATCATAAATATATTTTCTAATCTCTTTTATATATTCAAAATGTATATTAATTTTTAGTTCTTTTAATTGCATATATTCCTACTTCTATTTTTATTATAATATTTTACCATAAAGTATTGTGTTTTACTATTTAATCAAGTATTATTTTTCAGTATATCATAATATAGTCACATTTTTTGTCATAAAAAAAAGCAAATTTATTATTATTTTGTCATTTAATTTTCACTTATTTCTATCTATGATATAAGAAAGCTTAAGTTATTTATTATCAATTCAGTAACTAAATAAAATTAAAAACACAAAACTTTGTTTGTCTACTACCATTACCTTTAAATTCAAAGCTAACTTTATATTTATAATCCATTCTTTCATTAACATCAGCCAAAGCTTTATCAATAACATCTTTTCTTAAATCTCTATTTTGTTTATATTTAAAATCTTCAATATTAAAGAAGTTTCTTATATCTTCTATATTTATAACTAATTTTTTATTTTTAATCAGATTTTCATATAAAAGAATTCCATACTTTGACTTACAAACTTTCATATTATTAATTAACAATTTTGAAAAACCAACTTTATTATTTTGTAATTCAAAATAAAAAGTTTTTATTTTTTTATTAACTACACCTATTAAATGACCTGACATTTTATCATATATAAAATCACTAAAAATATTAATCATTTTTTCATATCTTGTATCTTTATATGAAATTTGTTTTTTTGGTAGAGATTTAACATTTTTAATCAAATTATTATAATGTTTTTGAATATCTTTTCCAAAAATTAATTCTAATTCATTTTTAGATAATTCAAATTCACAATCTTTATCTTTTACATTATCAAGCTTTTTACAATTTCATCTTTCATTTTACTAACTTCTCTCAATAAATTTTTTCATTCTTTCATCAAAGAAAAGTTCTATTTTTAGTCCATTATTTAAAACTTCATTAATTCTATATTCATAATTTTTTTTAACTTTTGATACATCATTTATATTTACTGATGATGATTCATAACATTTAAAATATGTTGCATGATTATTTTTTACTATTAACATATAACCAATTTCACTATTCCATTGTTCCATTATTTTTATTTCATTTTTCATTTTATTTTCCTTTTTTTGTATATTGATTTATTATAAATCATTTTTATGAAAAGGTAAAATAATTTTTTATTATTAAAAAAAAATACAACTGAAACACCAAATAACACCACCCTAAACTCAAATATCCCAGCAAATCCCTAATCAAACTACCCGCCTAACTAAAGAACAAGAGAACTAAACAATACTCCGTATTATTCAGTTGTAACCCCAAAATCAAAAAACTCGCTTTAGCTCATTTTTAATGATTACTGACCCTATAAACAGGGTAAGAGAAATTAAAATTTCACTTCATTTTTTTTTCCAAAAAAAATTTAGTTTGTTTTTTTTGTGTAACAAAAATAAATAAAATAATCCCTGCGAGTTTATGAGCCTTAGATAAGTTAGTAAGTTTATTGACTGCGTTGCAGACCTACAGTAGTCTTACTTCAATTTTTTTACAAAAAATTTTCTTAAGGATAACCCCAAATATTTTTTCATAGAAAAAATGTTATCCCCATCTTGGGGATTGTATTCTTTAGGTTGTTGGAATAAAACATATTTATTAGGTTGTTTTGATTAGTTATACTTTTAAAGTTGTTTTATTCTTTATATTACTTTTTTCAATTTTATCTATAGTTTTTCTTAAATCTTCTTCTAATTTAGCTAATTTTTTTCCATCTTCACTATTCATGTATCTTACAATTAATTTATATAGTCCTAATAAGTCTTTTTTCTTGTAATTGATACCCAACTCAACAATAACCTCTAAAGTATTTTTAAGTGAATCATTAGCTCCTAATTGAATTTTTTCTAATAATTCATTCTGTTCTTTTAATCTATCATTTTCTTTTGTTTTTGTATCATTTCTTTTTTGTAGCATTAAATTATCTTGATGAACTTTTTTATTATTGTGTGTAATTATTTCAGTATTCTTTTTTAGATTGTCATTTGTAGTTTTTAAGTTTTGATTTTTTGATTTTAATTTTTCTACTTCAATTAGTAGTTTATCTTTTAATTTTTTAGCTTCTTGTAATTCAATATATTCATGAATAGGTAAATGTTTAACACTTTTATCTTTTTTAATTCCTCGTTCATAACCTTGTCCAAAATCTTTGAAATGTTTAAAACACAAATCTTGCACTTTTTGACCTTGTAGTTTATTATTACCTATTGATAAACTTTTCCCAGTTATGTAGTCAAAATTATTAAAATCTAAATGTACATGTATATTTCCTATTTTTTCAGTTAATTTAAAATCAACTTCATCTTTATGTATTTGAAAATTGTGTACTTTTGTATTATAAATTTTCTCAAAATCTGCTATAAACAAAATAAGTCTTTTTTTAAACTCTTCTTCATTTGCTTCATAATCTTCATTTATACCCTCTGAAAAGTAAAGAATACCCCTCAGCAAGACTTCTTGTTCTTTTTGAATGAAAACTATCATTCTTTTGTTTTTGTTCTTCTACATATTTATCATAATCTTGTTTAGCTTGATTTACAACTTCAATAGAATATTCAGATTTATTATGATTTATATTTAACCACTTTCCATCTTTAAAAACTTCGATTCCATCTTCATTTTTTACAGATTGCTGTTTAGTATTTCTTGTGTTATGTTTCAATCTTTTGAGATAATTGTCTTTATCTCTACAAGTTTGAACCCTTACCCCAACAAACTTTTTTTTCATTTCTACATCATCCATTTTTAACTCCTTATAATTATCATTATAAAGAATAAAAAAAAGATGAAAGAAACTTAAAAAAGGATATTCTACTATCCATCAAAGTACTTAACCCACTAATATCCCTGGCGGAATATGTGGTCAAAGGTGGAAACCCACCCTTGGACCTGTTTAAACTTTGAAAAGTTCAATCAAACAAAAAGCATAAATGCTTTTTTATACATAGTTTATTTTAAGGGTTTTATTAAATAGTGAAGATGATATAATTTGAAATCAATTGTAAGCTTACTAATGCATCTAATATTTCAAGAGGAGTATGTTAAAATTTAAAATGGATAATAAATCAAAAGAAACTATACAAAATGCAATTAAGTTTATGCTTAATATTAGAATGAATACATCTTTAAAATATATATTAAAAAGTGAAGAACCATTGCTTTACAACTACAATAAATCAAAATTAAAAAAATATTTTAAACATATATATCAAACAAATGGATTAATTAGTGTATTAAAATTACTTAATAAAGAAAGTTTAACAAATGACTTAGAAAGAAATGAAGAAATTGACTTCCAGTTAATAGAATTAAATAAACTATTAGATAAACAAGACCAAATAGAAGATATTAACTTTTTAGCAAAAAATATGAAAAAAATACAAGCAAAAAATTATATTGATACAGCAGAATTTAAAGAAATTTATGGATTTAGTATTGATTGGCAAAAAAATAGAAGAGGTAGAATCCATGACCCTTTACCATATAGACAAGAGAAGAGAAATAGAAAAATTACTTATGTTGTAAGTGAAATTGATATTTGGTTTGAAAATAATGATTCTGGTAGATAGGGTGTATAAAATAGCGTACAACATATTTAATACACTCTAAATTTACTTTAAATAAAGGATTTTATCTGTAGTGGTTCATTCTAATATCATTCGCTCTCCTACTTTTAGGACTTCCTGTTGCATGGTATGCTCACCTTATAGGTTTTGCTCTTGGTTGGTTGATGGGGTATTTAATTTAACTAAAAATACGTATCAATTTTATGTAATGTTTTCATCAACTGATTAAACTCATCTTCTTCTAGTAGGTTTTTTATCTCTTTATTTATTCCCATAACTAAAGGAAATATATTATCTAAGAGTTCTTGACCTTTATTGGTCATCTGAACTATCTGTTTCCTTTTATCTTCACTTGATCTTTTTTTAACAATCAGCTCATTTTTTATCATTCTTTCTAATGTTCTAGTAGTTGTCGGCTCATCAGAAAATGTTTTTTGAGCTATCTCTTTTTGTGATATTGCACCATCTGATAAAATTATCAATATTCCAAATTGGTGTGATGTAGTAAGACCAAACTCTTTTCCATCTTTTTCAAGTCTTTTTATTAGTTTAGAACTAATAGAATGGAACATTCTTCCAGGTGCTTTTTCAAGTAATTCATTTTTCATAATGTGATTATACAACAATAAAGTTTATAAAATCAATATACTTGTCTTAAGCAAGTATTTATTTTAATTCAATTATACTTGCATTAGACAAGTAAATAAAAAGGATATAAAATGAAAAAAAGAAATTTAGTATTAGGAACATTGATAATTACTAGTGCATTATTTTCAACAGGTTGTGCAGGGAAGTTTTCTCCTTCGAAAATGGGAGATAAGATGTTTTCAAAATACGATACAAATAAAGATGGTTTTGTAAATAAAAAAGAACATTTAGAGATTGCATTAAACAGATTTAACAGAGCAGATGATAATGAGGATGCACAAGTAACTAAAGAAGAGATTACTAATACGAGATTTGGAAAAATATTTCCAGATATGGTAGAAAACTTTTTTAAGAAATATGACTTAGATAAAAATGGTGTAGTTTCAAAAGCAGAAATCATCTCAAATGCAAAAGATGAGTTTATAAAATCGGATAAGAACAAAGACAATAAACTATCTAAAAATGAGATGAAAGAATATAGAGTTGATAGTAGATTTGAATCTATTGATATAAATAACGATGGACTTATCTCAAAAGATGAGTATAAAAAACAAAAATCGCCATTTGGTAAATAAGGAATAAAAGATGAAAAAAATATTTTTAACAATTGCATTAGCAGTATCATTATTTAGCAGTGAATATATAGTAGACAAAAAATACTCAAGTATAAAGTTTGAAGCAAGTAAGATGTTATTTGTTGGTGTAGATGGAGAATTTTCAAATTTTTTTGGAAGATTAAATGTTATTGGTGGTAAATTGTCAAATATTGATGGTACTATTTCTATTAATTCGATTAATACTAAAAATACTGAACGAGATGACCATTTAAAAGCAGATGATTATTTTCATATGATTAAATTTCCAAATGTAAAATTTAAATCAAATGAGATTATCAATGACATAGTAAAAGCAAATATCACTATCAAAGGGATTACAAAAGAACATACATTTAAAATCAGTAATCTTTCAATATCAAACAAAAATGTGTCATTTAAACTAACATCAACGGTAAATAGACAAGAGTTTATGTTAAATGGATCTATGAGTGCAATTATGGCTGATAATGTCGATGTGATTGCAAATATTGTAGCAAATAAAAATAATTGAGTGTTTTAGTAGAAGTCAGTTTTATTTATACAAAACTGACTTTTTAAAGATGAGTGTAACCTACCAACTTGTTTTAAAATATCTATTTAAATCATAAAGCCCTGAAGTGATTGGTTCTCTTTGATTAAAATCATTTTGAAACCAATCATATACTTCCCAAAACTTTGGATTTGCACGACTTATAAAATATTTTGCTATTTTTTTATTATAATTTGTACTACCATCATAATTTTTTAAAATATCAAAAAACTCTGGTAAATCTTTATAATTTACTATTACGAACATATTTGGATAAGAACCAACTGAGCCATTTACAAAATCCAAACTATCTTTATTGATATCAAGAGTTCCCTCTTCATTAAATAGTGAGTTTACATTATCATGCCATCTATTTATTACGATACTAAATACATGGCTTGTATTATCAGAGTCTATAACTCTAACTAAAATATTGTTTGAGTTTTGATCTACAAGTTGTTTTACAAAACTACTACCAGTCAAAGACAATGAACGAACTGCACTTATAAAGTCTTCACGGGAATTAATCTTTGTCGGCATTGAAAGAGAGGTATTTAAAGATGGATTGTAATTAATATCATCAAATTCTATTTTTGCTGATTTGAGAAAATGAGTATTTACAAGTTTTTGTAAAAACTCCTCTTTTGGTGAATTTGTTTTATAAGTTATACTTTCATTTCGAGTCATAATACCTATACCATCTAAATTTTGAACTTCACTATCACCTACGTACCACGACTTAAACATCTCCAAACGTTTTTTTTCTGGCATATAAGATATAAAATTCAGCTCCCCCTCTGCTCGTAAAAAGTCCATATATCTTCTAATATTTGTTTGATGTGAAACATTACCAAAAACATCATAACCTGCAACTAAAGAATAGTATATACGCTCAAACTGAGGATAGTCAATAACCCACATAGTTTTAGGCAATTTCCCAATAACTCCCTTATGAACTGAAGCACTATTAAAATGACGGTATACAGTTAATGCAGGTGCATCACTGGCGTTTTCCCCTTTCCAAATTGATTCTATTCCTAAACCATCAGAATAATAAGAATCATACAGTTTTTCTTTTGCAATGATATAGCGTTTTGCACGATCTCGATAATCATCACTAAAAATATTTATAAGTGCTTGAGATGTTGTTTCTATTGGCATACTTAAATTATCTGATTGATATAATAAAAAGCTCGGTTGTTGAATAGTTATATCATGTTTAGGATCTTTGAACATAACCCAAAAGTGGTCATTTATTACATTTAGTGCCATTTGTCCTTTACATACAGGCCCTCTAATAAATGTCATAATAACATAATGAGAATTATCTAATAAAAATTGATAACGTGATTGTGCTGGTATTTGAAAATATGTTACAAAAGGATTTGCACTTTTTTTAGTCTCATAATCCATATAATGTGGTTTTTCAATCCATTTTTTTTCTATAAATTGTTTCTTAATACGGGAAAGTTTTTTATCATCAAACTCTACAACCATATGCGTTTTATGAACAATTGTTGAGTGTATTTTTTGTAATCTATAATAAAACTTTTTTACCTTAGGGTCATCAAAAGGTCGTACGCTAGGAATGACATCTATAGGTTCAGGTGAAGGTGTATAAGATCGAACTATTTCATAAAACTCGTTTGGAGCACTTTTAAAATGCCAATGTGCTAAATAAAGGTGTTCATATAAATAACGAGCCGTTAATGTGTGTTTTGCATCAGATTTATTAAAAAAAGATTCCCACTTTTTTATCTCAATTTGAGCTTTTTTACTTGGTGTTGTGATTTTATTTGCAATAGTTTCATTTGGTCCTTTTGCACCTTGATGCAACCAACTAGCTAATGTATTATACTCTTTATTATTAATTTGAGGAAAACCGTATGGCATACCATGATTTTTTTTATCTTCAAAATACTCACTTAATTCAGCTTTATCTTTGGGACAAGTTAGAGTGTCATAATCAGGAGCATAATCCCCTATTACTTTAGGATTTTGTTTTTTATTATGAAGCATATGTAAAAATAAAGAGTCATTATAACTTGCATTTGTATCTAAACTTTGAGTTAAAGAATAAAAACCTTTTTTTCTCCACTCTTCTTTATTTTTAGCATCAATAAAAAGTCGTGTTGGATTTGCAGCATCTAAACGAGTAGCATTATAAACTTCTAGTTTACTAGCACCTCTACTTATACCCTCATATGAACTAAATTTTGATTGGCAAGGGGCATTGTAACAAGAGTGGCAAGTAACACATCGTTTGTCAAGTATTGGTTTTACATCTTTTATAAAATCTACTTGATTTGATAGTTCTATCTTTATGGGTTTTAGTTCAGGAGTTACACATCCTGATATAAATAATGTAAAGGTAAAAAGAATAAATATATATAAATTTTTCATATTGATTTCCTAAGTTTATAAAATTTTATCGTAAATTTTATCTCATTATATCAATATCTCTATTATTTTATTCCTTATTCTTCAAGGTTATTTAAAACACCTAATCGTAATAGATCTTTTGCAGAATAGTAAATTAATTCAAAATCACCACTATTTACCCACCAAATATCTGACATCTCAGCTACTAAATTTTTCTCTTCTATTTGTTTTGTTGAGATAGTATAACTTTTTGTTAAACAATCTATTCCTTGAGTCGTTATAACCCAGTCTCCAAATCTTTTCAATATAGTATCAAGCCCAAGTTCTGTAGCAATATCAACTATAGTATTTTCTTTGTCTCCTACTTTTACCGTACCTTTGTATGGTTCTGGAAAATAGTATGAAGCTTTTGTATGGTTTATCATCTAATAATTCTCACTTATAATAAAATTGAATTATTCTATCTAAACATAGTCACATACAGAGTCACAAAAGTGATTTTTTTTATACAATTACACACTTAGCCCATGGGATACATTATTTCATTTTGTATTTCTTTAATTTTAGTCATTGTTTCGTCACTTAATGTAACATCAAAAGCATCAAAAGAAGCATCTAGTTGGGAGATGTTTCTAGCACCAATTATTGTAGAAGCTACAAATTTAAAATGTTTTGAATACGCTACAGCTAAAGTTATAGGAGATAGTCCTAAATCACTTGCCAGCTCTATATATTTTGATGTAGCAAGAAGTGTTTTTTTATTTACAAATCTATCTCCCATCGCTTTTACTCTTTTATTTTCGCTTGCTAAATACTCAGCAAATCGAGCATCTTTTGGATAAAAAGCACCATTATATTTTCCACTTAAAACTCCACCAGCAATTGGTGAATATGGTAAAAGCGAAATTTGTTCCTCTTTACAAACTTGTGCTAATTCATCTAAAAAACGTGGATTATTTAAAGAAAAATTATTTTGTATTGATTCAAATCGTGATATGCCTAACTTTTTTGATGTTTCATTTGCTTTTGTAAGACCATATGCACTATCATTTGAAGTTCCCAAATATCTTACTTTCCCCTCTTGAACTAACTCATCAAAAGCTTTTAATGACTCTTCAATAGGAACAATAGTATCAGGCCAATGCATTTGATATAGGTCAATATAATCCGTACCAAGTCTTTTGAGACTTCCTTCAACTGCTTTTTTTATATGAAATTTATCAATTGCAGTTAATCCATGTCTAATCGGAGGAACAAACCAACCACTTGATGCTCCTGCTACTTTTGTAGCAAGTATTATTTTATCACGTTGTTTTCCCTTTAGCCACTTACCTATAATCTCTTCAGATAAACCTGCATCTTTAGAATTTGGAGGAACAGGATAAAGTTCTGCTGTATCAAAAAAGTTTATTCCTCTATCGATACTTTTATCCATAATTTGAAAAGATTCTTTTTCATCACTCCAACTACCAAAACTCATTGTTCCTAAACAAATAGGTGTAACTCTAAGTCCAGTACGACCAATATATCTATATTCCATATGCAAAGCCTTTTAATAACGTTAATTAGATATAATAGCGAAAATTTATTATAAGGTACTAAACATATGAGTTTACAAGAAAAATTAAATGCAAGAAGCGGTGGAGTTTGTGAGTTATCTGGTGAGACAGAAGGCTTGGTTGCTTTTGAAGTTGTGCCATCTGACGGAAGTATAGATAAAACAATTTTAATTAGTGCAAAATGCCACGAACAACTTTCAGATATGTCTAATTTGGATGAAAAATACTGGCACTGTTTAAATGACTCAATGTGGAGTGAAGTTGATGCAGTTAAAGTGATGGCATACAGAGTTTTAAAAACATTAAAAAATCAAGAACTTCTTGATATGATGTATCTAGAAGATGATATGATTGCATGGGCTGAAGAAGGTCTATTTGAAGCTGAAAACAAAGCAATCCATAGAGATAGTAACGGTGTAATTTTAACTGCAGGAGATACTGTAAATATTATCAAAGACTTAGAAGTAAAAGGGGCAGGATTTACTGCAAAAAGAGGAACAGCAGTACGAAATATCTCATTACCTCAAGATGACGAAACTCACGTAGAAGGTAGAGTTAATGGTGTTAAGATTATGATTTTAACACAGTACTTAAAAAAAGCATAATATAGACTACTTTAAAGTATGTCTATATACACCTCATAGCCATCAACTAAGGCATCTTGATTATAAAAAGGTGCCATAGTAACCTCAGTATTTACTCTTCGATCCTCATTTGTGATAAGGGTATAATGAGATACTACCATCTTTTTTGTATGGATAGCTTTTAGCATAAGTTTTTGAAAAGTCTCTTGATCACAGGTATCACATCTTAAAACACTTATATTTTCACCTACTATATTTGGGTATCCAAAAAATGAATTGAACTTGTTTGATACATAAGTAATTTTTCCACTTTTACTAATTTTTAAATTGAGAACCATATTATTTACTATAGAATTTAAATATACATTTTGCTTTCGTAAAAATTCAACCTCATTAGTTAATTCATCATTTGCTTTATCATTTTGTGTCGTTTTCTGAACTAAAGTTTTTGCCAAATTTTCAATATTGTTACTTCTTTTATACTGCATAACTAAATCAACAATTGCTACAGTTAGTTCTTTAACCTGTATTGGTTTTGTTATGTACTTGTCTATATTAATATCAATTGCTTTTTGCAAATTAGCAGAGTCTGAGTGCGCGGTAGTAATAATAGTAGGTATAGATTTTTTTAAATTCAATATCTCTTTAATCATCTCAAAACCATTCATTTTTGGCATATTTATATCACTAACTACAATGTCGATATCATTTATATTTTCTTTATACTGAGCTAATCCATCTTGACCATCAAGTGCGATGTAAACTTTTTTAAAAAGTTTTTCTAGTATTTTTTCAGTCTGAAGACGAACAATTTTGTCATCTTCTACATATAATATCGTAATCTGTTGTAACTGTTTAGTGTCTAATGCCATATATTAATTCCTTAATAATTATTGATTTATAAATAAACTTGCTTCATCGTTTGTAGAGGGTGGCGTTAAACGAAAAAGTTCGTAACTTTTTACTGTTGCAACTCGCCCTCTAGCTGTTCTTTGGATATATCCATTTGCTAATAAATAAGGCTCTATAGCCTCTTCTAATGTTCCTTCATCTTCACTAAGTGCTGCTGCTATTGTACTTAAACCCATAGGTTTACCTTTATTTGAAAGTAATAGCTCTAAAAGTTTTAAATCCATTTCATCAAAACCTTTATCATTAATACCCAATTCATCTAAAGCATATTTACATCTTGGCAGCTCTATAGTCTCTTCATCTTCAACTTCTGCAAAATCACGAACTCTTTTTAGTAATCGCAAGGCAACACGAGGAGTACCTCTACTTCTACGCGCAATTTCAAAACTTGATTCTGTTGTACTTTCTTTATTGAGTTTTACTGATGCTAGACTTACTATTTTTGACAATTCATTATCGTTGTAAAAATTGAGTCTGAAATGCATTCCAAATCTATCTCTTAATGGATTACTAAGCATTCCTGCTCTTGTTGTTGCACCTATTAGAGTAAACTTTGGAAGGTCTATTTGTACAGTTTGTGCAGCAGGACCAGATCCTATAATAATATCTAATCTAAAATCTTCCATTGCAGGATAAAGTATCTCTTCAATTGCAGGGCTTAATCTATGAATCTCATCTATAAAAAGGATATCACCCTCTTCCAGATTTGTCAAAATAGCTGCTAAATCCCCACCCTTTTCAATAGTAGGCGCTGCTGTTACTTTTATGTTTGTTTCCATCTGATTTGCAATAATATGACTAAGAGTCGTTTTCCCAAGTCCAGGAGGTCCAAATAATAAAATATGATCGAGAACTTCTTCTCTTTTTTTACATGCTTTTATAAAAACTTGGAGGTTTTTTTTGATTTTTTCTTGTCCGATATAGTCATTCCAGATACTAGGACGAAGAGTAACTTCCTCACTAGTATCATCAAATGACATTTTTTCTAATTCAACTAATCTTTCCAATAATTTATCCTAACTTTTTGTTAATTATATCATTATTTAAAAAAAGCAACAAAATTTATTGCATTATGCAATCTTATTCCATACCTTCTGCATATCTAATTACTTGATTTCTTCCACCGTGTTTTGCTTGGTATAAAGCAATATCACTTTGTTTAATATATTTCCAGAAACTTTTGTCTTTATTTGGGAATAATGATGTACCAATACTTACAGTTTTACTGAATGATTCACTACCTGCTTGGATTTTTTGTTGTGAAAATGCGATTCTTATCTCTTCTGCTTTAGCATTAAGTTTTTCCTCTGTTGCATTATTTAATACAACAATAAACTCTTCTCCACCAAATCTAATAATAACATCGTTTTCACTTACTACATCAGTAAGAGTATTCGAAATAGTCTTAATAGCAATATCACCTATATCATGACCATAATTATCATTGATAAGTTTAAAGAAATCTATATCAACCATCATCAATCCACAAGGTACATTTTTATATTTTCCATTATATAATTGACCATCAATATATTTTTCTAAATACTTTCTATTGTAAAGATTTGTTAATGGATCTGTTTGCGCATTTCTTTCTAAGATTTGCATCAATTTCTTACTCACTATTTCTGGTTTTGAAGAATCTACATAATCATTTATAAATGGTAATAATTCTCTTATTCTATCGTGTTCTTCTTTTGTTTTTGTCACAATAGAAACAATAAAATCTAAATCATTAGAGATAGAATAAGGAACACAAATATAATAATTTTCTGTATTTTTATTATTTTCACAAACATCTTTAAATTGACAAGAATCAACAATAGTATTTGTTCTATCAGCTCTACACCCATTTTGAATTGGGTCACATAAAATTTGTTTATGTACATATACTATTTCAGTATTTTTATTTGTAGTATCTGCTTCTAAGAAATTGAAATCTGTTATATTAAATTTGTCTTCTAACACATATGCGAATCTATGATAAACATCTTCTATATGTTCATCATGTTCTATAGTTTTTCTAAATTTATAAATATCTGCAAGCCTAGTAACTGTATTTTGAACTTCAACCATAGGATCTAATTCATCATCAGATTTATGGGCAGTTAAAAAGATATTTATTTTTCTCTCGATTTCGCTTAAATTATTTTGTAATTTATTCATGTGTTCATTTACCCAGTGTGCAACTTCTTTTGCTTCACCACTATCAACACCCTCAATTCGAGCAGAATAATCACCTTTATTTGCAGCTTTCATAACATCTTTAATTGATTTAAAAATATTTATATATGGAGTGATTAAATTCTTAACAAAGAATAATATAATTAAAATCAATACTAAAGAAATAGCAGAAACATATAACATGATTTCTAAACTTGTATCTTTTAAATCATCCATAGTCATAACCATAGATATAGCACCTAAAGTATTTCCTATTTTTGTATCATGACAGGCTAAACAATCAATAGACTTCGTTTTCTCTGCTTTATATGGAATAGTGATTCTATATGTACTATGTCCAAAAAAGTTTTCATCTATAACAGCTACACTCTCACCTGTTTTAAGAACTTCGCTATCTATATTATCTCTTATTAGCTCTTTACCTTTTCCATATTGTTTATTAACTTCATCAGATCGTATAATCCATAAGTCATCAATATTTGAAAGATTTTTAGTTTCATTTATATAAAAATCTCTATTTTTCATGATACCATTTACCATGTGAGCAGTTAAACCATTTTTAACACTTTGTGAAACTAAATGTGCTTTTGTTTTAGCACTATCAATTCCAAACTCTCTTAAATTTAATGTTATATTTATAATCATTGCCACAAACATAACTACCATGATAATGGCAATTGTCGAAATTACATTTCTTTTTGTATTCATATTAATATCTCTTTCATATTCATAAATTTTATTTTAGTATATCTCTTCACTTGATGGAAATTTTTTATTAGTCACATCTGAAACATAATTCTGTACACTATTTCGTACTAAATTAGCACCATCAAGATATCTACGAACAAATTTAGGTTTAAATTCATCGAAGAATCCTAGCATATCAGACCACACTAATACTTGTCCATCTACATCAAGACCAGCCCCAATACCAATAATTGGCACACTTACAGATTCTGTAATAAGTTTTGCAGCATCTGGCTTAACACCCTCCACTACAATACAAAATGCACCCGCAGCTTCTACTGCTTTTGCATCTTCTATTAAATCTTGAATATTTTGGGCATCTTTCCCTTTTATCTTATATCCACCTTCACTTCTAACATTTTGAGGCATAAGTCCTATATGTCCAACTACCGCAATTGAGTTATCAGTCAAATGTTTTACAATATGAGCTTTGCTCACTCCACCTTCAATTTTTACAGCATCTGCTGACGTTTCTTGATATACTTTCATCGCATTTTTAAAAGCAGTATCCTTATCTATATATGTTCCAAATGGCATGTCACAGATTACAAATGTATTTTTTGCTCCATTACAAACTGCTTTTGTATGATAAATCATATTTTCCATAGTGATACTTAAAGTATCACTATTCCCACCAAAACTCATATTTAGACTGTCACCTACTAAAATGAAATCAACTTCTTGGTCAAATAAGTTTGCAAATAACGCATCGTATGCTGTTATCATGCTTAACTTTTTCTTGCCTTTTGAGTTGACAATAGAAGTAACTGTCTGTTTCTTAGCCTGTTGCATAAGACCCCTTTGTATTATAAAGCTATTATTAATTTTATGATAGGATTATATCCAAAATAAAATTAATTATAATTAGGAACATTAGTATGAAACATTTAGTTGGGTTTATAACATCTTCTCTCCCAGAAAATAACTTTACAGTAGATTTAGCATTAAATATGAAAGAAGCAGGAGTTGATACTTTAGAATTAGGAATCCCTTTTTCAGATCCAGTTGCAGATGGGCCAGTGATTGAAAAAGCAAGTTTATTAGCACTTCAAAAAGGATTTAAACTCAATGATTTATTTGAAGTAACGAGTAAAATAGCACCCCACATGGATACATTATGGATGGGATACATGAACCCATATTTCCATTATGGTATGGAAAAATTTCTACAAAAAGGAAAAGAGTTTAATGTAGCTGGTTCTATTATCCCTGATCTTCCATATGAAGAGGGAAAAATATATAAAGAGTTATTTCAAAAATATGACCAATCACTTATAGATTTTGTAGCTCCAACAGATTCTTTTGAAAGAATTAAACAAGTAACACAAAATAGTAGTAAATTTATCTATATGGTTGCATACGCAGGTATCACAGGAAGCGGTGCTAGTGAAGATTTATCAAAAATTATTGAAAATGTAAGAGAATGCACAAAAACTCCACTTTACATTGGTTTTGGTGTAGATGAAAATACAGCAAAAGAGAAAGCTAAAGGGGTAGATGGTGTTATTGTAGGGAGTACATTTGTTAAACATCTTATAGATGATAGCTTAAGTTATGACGAAAAAACAACACGAATTATTAATGCTGCTAAAAAAATAAAAGAAGAGATAAATAGTTAAGAGGTTCTAAAAGAACCTTATACTATAATTCCGCTTTTAAAATGACCCCGTCGTCTAGTGGCCAAGGACGTAAGGACTTCATCTTTACAACGCAGGTTCAAATCCTGCTGGGGTCGCCAACTATCAATCTAACACCACCCAATAAATTTAAAAAATACTTTTAATAAACGCTTCATTTTAAATAAATTAAGTCGTTAAAGTTTATAATTATTATAGTCAAGCATATTGACCTATGCAAATGCAAAAAAAATCAAATATAAATATGCATAACTAAAGGAAAAGTAAGAATGATAAACCTAAACAATAAAGATTTAGAAGATAAGATAGATAGTATGGTTTATAAGCTTTATGGTTTGAGTGATGATGAGATTGCTTTGATTGAGGGGAGTGTTTAATATGACAAGTCATAATAGAAGTATTCTTGAAATAGATTTTAACAATAAAGAGACTTGCAAAGAAAATTTTGATAGAGAAGTCTTATCAAGTGATAAATGTATGAATACACTATATAAAATGAATGTATATAAAAATACAAATATACCAAGTAGTCTGTTTAGATTTAGAGAATGCAATATAAAGAACATTAAAAGTATCAAAAATAATAGACTTTGGTTTTCAAACCCAAATGATTTTAACGATCCATATGATAGCTATATAAGTTTTAATTTTAAAAAAGAATTTTCTAAAAATTCAGAAAGCTATAAACCTGTTTTAGAATCCATACAACAAGCCAAACTTTTTACAAACGATGAATTAGATGAAATATTTATAGCAGGACATAAATATGATAAACTACAAGAAATTATATATAAAAATTATAATAAAGAAATACAACAAAAAATAAATTTATATATTACAGAGATTGAGGAAAATTTTTACAACAGCCTTTCAAATGAAAAAAATAAGTATTTTAAAAATAAATTAAAAGTATGTTGCTTATCAGAATCTAAAAAATCAATAAAGATGTGGTCACATTATGCAGATGAACATAAAGGCTTTTGTGTTGAATATGAAACAAGTAGATTTAAAAATAGAGATAATATTTATCCAGTTGTATACACAAATTCATTAATAGACTCAAGTTCATATAATATAATAGAATCTGGTTTTATACCTGCACTTATTATTAAAGCAGAGGAATGGCGAGATGAAGAAGAATGGAGAATAATAAAAGAAACCGAAGATAAGTTTTATATAGAAGCCAAACCAAAAGCAATTTACCTTGGCTGTGAAATAAAAATAGGAGTAAAAAGGTTATGTGTGCTTAAATCTTATTGTGAGAAAAATAGTATTGCATTATACCAAGCAAGGATGAAAAGCAATGAATTTATGTTGAATTTTTCAACAATTTACCAACCTTAGTAAATCAAAACGATAGTATAGTCTATCAAAAAAATAAATAAAAATAAAATTTGATTAGAGTTATGAATATTACTGGTAATATTTAGAGTAGAATAATATAAGAGACAATAGCCTATATCAAAATGATGGTTATAATGACGCTATAGGAATAATGAATATGATTAAATATATACAACAATATTGTATACAGAAGATGAAAACTACTTACAAAATGTATGTTTATATGATATGATGACTACTGCTGATAAAAATTGAGAGAACGACAAAATGACACTTGAAGAATTTAAACAGAGCAACCGCTTATGAATATTTAATAATATTATATAGTTTAAATTCCTAGTAATGAAATCTATTATTTACAATATTATTCTAATGTGATATAATGCAAATAAAAAAGGGTATTTATGCAAACTATTAAAGTAGAATTAGAAGATAGTATGTATCAAGATATGTTAAAAAGTGGTATAAATGTTCAAGCAGAACTAAACAAACTACTAAAAAAAACTATCTATCATAAAGAGCATAAAATAGCGAATGATATTATCGTAGGGCTTGAAGAGGTAGAACAATATAAAAAAGGTACTATCAACTTAAATAATGCAAGTGATTTATTAAGCGAACTAAAAAGTGCAAATTAAAACCACTTCAATTTTTACAAAGAGTTTCAAAAAACTATTTAAAAAAGATAGAAATTTATTAGTTCAATATGAAGAGCTTTTAAAAAGTTTAGTACTCAATCAAAACTTGGGTACGCATATCGGCAATGGTACTTATAAAATAAGAGTACAAAATAAATCTAATAACAAAGGTAAAAGTGGTGGTTATAGAGTCATAACCTATACTAAAATAGAAGATACAGTTTTATTAGTACATATCTATTCTAAAAGTGATACTGAAAATATAGAAGAAAATATGATAAATGAGATAATCAACAACTTTCAAAAAGAATAGACACTTTCATTTTTTGGTACATTTAATGGTACATTTTGAATTAAAATATTTTATAAGTACTTTACTTAAGGTATTTATAGCTTATTAATGATGACTGCTGGGGTCGCTAACTATTCATCTGACATACTATAAAAAATTACAAAGCAATATCTATAAATTAACCTTTCTATCTCCTCTACGTGTTAACCATCTTTACTCAAAGTCTTTAATTGCATATAAAATATACAGTAAATAATCTATTAATTATTTATTTGAACATTTACTGTATTATTTATATACAATTATCCATATTTATGTTATCATAATTCGTCAATTTAAAGGAGTAAACATGATAGATAAGATGACGATAAAAACCAAAATAGTATTAGTTACGATTATTGGTCTTTTAATATTAGCAAGTACCCTAGGAACTCTAGCTGTACAACAGGCAAAGGGTTCACTAGTGGACAAAAGTTATAGTGCATTGACATCTTCAAGAGATAGTAAAGCAGAACAAATTCAAAACTTTTTTGATGAAAGAATTGGAGATATTAAAGTATTAGCAAAAAGTTCAAATGTAAAAGATTTAAATGAAGATTTAATTGAAGTTCATCATAACTTAAAAGTTTCAGGAAATAGTAATTATCCAGTTACCCATCCACTGGCAAAAGAGGCAACTCTAAAACATGAGAATTTTTTCCAAAGCTATGCTACAGAGTATGGATACTATGATGTATTTTTAGTATGTGCAAAACATGGCCATGTTATGTACTCACAAGCCAAAGAATCAGACTATGGAGAAAACTTATCGGTAGGTCAACTTAAAAATTCAGGTCTAGCCCAAGCATGGAATAAAGTAAAAGAACTTAAACGTCCTGTTTTTATTGATATGAAGCCTTATGGACCAAGTAATAATGCCCCTGCAATGTTCCTAGGCACACCTGTGTATATTGAAGGTCAGCTAAAATCAGTTTTAATATTTCAAATTTCAGATAGAAGTATAAACAAAATTATGCAATTTAGAGCTGGTTATGGTGATTCACAAGAGGACTACTTAGTTGGAAGTGATAAACTAATGAGAAGTGATAGTTTTCTAGATCCAAAAGGTCATAGCTTACAAGCGTCATTTGAAAATAATACAAAAGTAAATACAGATGCATCTAATAATGCACTTTCAGGTAAAACAAATACAGAAATAATAGAAGACTATAATCATAATCCTGTATTATCATCATACAAGCCTGTTAAAATAGGACAAGATATAAATTGGGCTATTATTTCTGAAATTGATGAGGCTGAAGTACTTCAAGCACCAAATGAAACACGAAATGTTATTTTACTTATAACTATTATTTTATTATGTGTTATTGTTGCAAGTTCATTATATATAATTAACAAACTTATTGTAAAACGACTATTAAATTTCCAAGAAGGTTTAGTTGGTTTCTTTAAGTATATCAATAGAGAAGCATCTGATATCAAAAGTTTAGATACTGATAGCTTTGATGAGATTGGTCTTATGGCAAGAGTTGTAAATGAAAATATTATTAAAGCAAAGGCTGGTATAGAGGAAGATAGAAAAGTAATCGATGATACGATTACAGTTTTAGCTGAATTTGAACAAGGTGATTTATGTCAACGTGTAAACACAAATTCAAATAACCCAGCACTACAAGAGTTAACAACACTATTAAACCAAATGGGTACAACAATGGAATCAAACATTGATGGTGTTCTTACTGTACTTGAAGAATATTCAAATTACAATTATATTAATAAGGTTGGTAAAGATGGGATTAAAGAGCACCTATTAAAACTTGCAAATGGAGTTAACTCACTAGGTGATGCTATTACTGGTATGCTTGTTGAAAATAAAGAGATAGGACTAACATTAGATGATAGTAGTAATATCTTATTAGATAATGTAAATACATTAAATAAAAACTCAAACGAAGCAGCTGCTGCCTTAGAAGAAACAGCAGCAGCACTAGAAGAAGTAACAAGTAATGTATCTAGCACAAATCAAAATGTTGCACAAATGGCAAAATATGCATCTGTTGTAACAACTTCTGCAAATAAAGGACAAGAGTTAGCAACACAAACTACTGAAGCTATGGATGAAATTAATACTGAAGTAACAGCTATTAGTGATGCTATTTCGGTTATTGATCAAATTGCATTCCAAACAAATATTCTTTCACTTAATGCAGCAGTTGAAGCAGCAACTGCTGGAGAAGCTGGAAAAGGTTTTGCAGTAGTTGCACAAGAAGTTAGAAATCTAGCTGCTAGATCTGCAGATGCAGCAAATGAGATTAAGATACTAGTGGAAAATGCAAATGCAAAAGCAAATCAAGGTAAAAATATTGCTGATAATATGATTGATGGGTATACAGGTCTAAATGATAATATTTCGAAAACAATAGATCTTATATCAAATGTAGAAACAGCATCTAAAGAACAACAAATGGGAATCACTCAAATAAATGATGCTATTACATCTTTAGATAGACAAACTCAAGAAAATGCAAATATCGCAAGCCAAACAAATGAAGTAGCACTTCAAACTGATCAGCTAGCAAAACTAGTAGTTTCTTCTGCTGATGAAAAAGAATTTAGTGGGAAACATACAGTAAAAGCAAAAGAGATGACGAATACAACTGCAAAGACATCTCAACCAAAGGTACAAGTAAGTCAAAAACAAACTTCAACTGCAATACCTAAAAACTCTATGAAAAAAATAACATCTTCATCTTCTAGTGATGATGAATGGGCAAGTTTCTAGATAAAATTCTATTACAAGGATTATAATCCTTGTAATAATATCTTCCAAATATACTCTACTTCATCATCATTAAAATTAATCAAACTTTTTTCTTCGAATAACTCTTTTACTTGATATAATTGAAAAGATTTACTATAACTACAATGCTTGTGTGTTGGTAAAAAACTTCTAACTAATGAGATATCACTTAGTATAGGTTGCTCACATAATAAACATTCATACTCAGTATGAAGTCTTCCTTCATGTTCACAAAGTTTCACATAAGATTCAATGATTGCTCGTTTTGGGTTTTGTTTTATCATTTTATGTGCTAGTTCATCTAAAAGATCAAAATAAAACTCTTCTATCTCTTCTACATCTTTTAAATGTGGATAAAAAAGTTTTAAAAACCGTTGCCAGCAATACAACTTAGAACTATCCATTATCCATGGGTATGCTATTTGCAAAACATCCTTGAGTCTTGCAATACTACTTTTCATATTTGTTTCAAGTTCAAAATCAATTTTATAACCAATATTAATTGTAGAATGCCTTGCACCATAGAAACGATATGTAGTATAGAAATTGTTTTTTGTTAAAATTGAGACAATTAAATCTTCATCTTTAACATTATTTATGTTTATTATATAACCCTGCATTTAAAATATTATATCATATTTTTTGTTAAAATACTTTTTAAGCTTTTATTGGATATAATCGGGAAAATATAGGGAATCTTAAAGATAAGCTTAAACCAGTTAAGTTTTTTATTTTAAAGATACCATATTAAAACAAAAGGTAATTATAAAATATGAAATTTACAGATTTTAACTTAAAATCAGAGCTTAACAAAGCAATCGAAGCAGCAGGATTTGTTGAACCAAGTCCAGTACAAAGAGATTCTATCCCAATCGTTTTAGAAGGTAAAGATATTGTAGCACAAGCGCAAACAGGTACAGGTAAAACTGCAGCATTTGGTTTACCACTTTTAAATATGATGAAATGTGATGGTTCTGTTGAGATGGTTGTTGTTGTACCTACAAGAGAACTTGCAATGCAAGTAAGTGACGAACTATTCAAATTTGGAAAGTTTTTAAATATCAAAACTGCAACTGTTTATGGTGGAACTGCTTATGCTAGACAAATCAAACATGTTGAAAATGCTTCAATTATTGTAGCTACTCCAGGAAGATTTTTAGATCTTTTATCAAAAAAACAAATCTCTATTGATCCTAAATATGTTGTTTTAGATGAAGCTGATGAGATGATGGATATGGGATTTTTAGATGATATTAAAGAAATTTTTAATTATCTAAAAAACAGAGAACAAACTTTAATGTTCTCAGCAACTATGCCTATGCCAATTAAAAAACTTGCAGAAAGAGTTCTTAACGAACCTGCATTTGTAACAGTAACAAAACAAGAGATGACAAACGCAAAAATTGAACAATCTTTTTATGTTGTTGAAGAGTATGAAAGAGATGATGCTTTAATTAGACTTTTTGATTATAAAGATCCTTCTAAAGCGATTGTATTCTGTAAAATGAAAAGAGATGTTGATAGATTAGCGACATATCTCGTAGCTCAAGGTTATGCAGCTAAAGGTCTTCATGGAGATATGGAGCAAAGACAAAGAGAAGAAGTAATTAGAGCATTTAAATCTGATACTTTAGAAGTTTTAGTTGCTACAGATGTTGCAGCTCGTGGTCTTGATGTTAAAGGTGTTTCACACGTATTTAATTACCAACTTCCATTTGATTCTGAAAGTTATGTACATAGAATTGGTAGAACAGGTCGTGGAGGAATGGAAGGTAAAGCTGTTTCTATTGTTACACCTGCAGAATTTAGATCTTTACATAAAATTCAAAAAGATGTTGGTGCAAATATCGAAAGTAAACTTGTACCAAATAAAGATTCAGTAAAAGCTAAAGCAATTACAGGATTAAAAGAAAAAATTACATCTCAAGAGATTGATGAATCAGTTTATGATATCATCGAGCAATTAAAAGATGAATTAGATTTATCAAGTATTACTTATAAACTAGCAACTATTCTTTTAAATCAAACAAAAATTAAAGGAAAAGACAATATTGGTAAAACAAAAAAAGATATTGAATTTTTACTAAAAAGAGCTAAAGAAGGTGGAGGATCTAGAGGTGGCCGAGGTGGTCATGGTAGAAGCCGAAATAGATCTGGTGGAAATAGAGATAGAAACAGATCTGGTGGAAATGGTGACAGCAGAGGAAGATCTGGTGGAAGCAGAGATAGAAATAGATCTGGTGGAAATGGTGACAGCAGAGGAAGATCTGGTGGTGGAGATAGAGGTAGAAGATAGTCAATATGACTCTACAAAAAAAAGCAACCGTAGTATCAAGTAGCGTTGCTGCTTTTTTAACTCTTATTAAATTAGCAATCGGAATCATGAGTGGTTCCGTTGCTGTTTTAGCTTCGGCTATCGATTCTATTTTAGATATGTTCGTATCTTTATTCAACTATTTTGCAATATCAAACTCAGAAAAACCAGCAGACAAATATTTCAACTATGGTCGAGGGAAAATCGAAGCATTAGCCAGTGTTATTGAAGGTGTTATTATCACTATTTCAGGGCTTTTTTTACTCTATACTGCAATAACAAAATACTTTTCAAATGAAGTTTCTACTTATTTAGACGTCTCTCTTATTGTTATGATTATATCTTTGTTTATTACTATTGGACTTGTAGCATATTTAAATGCAGTTGCAAAAAAAACAAATAATATGGTTATTAAAGCTGATGCTTTACACTATAAAACGGATGTGTGGGTAAATGCTGCTGTATTAATATCATTAGTTGTAGTATATTTTACTGGATATGAAATTGTTGATATCATTATAGGTGCGGGTATATCTATTTTCATTATATACAGTGCCTATGAACTCATAGAAGATGGTATCTTAGTTTTATTAGATAGAGCATTACCCCAAGAGATGGCAAAAAATATAGAAAAAATATTTCAAGAAGATGGCAATATCAATGATTATCATGACTTAAAAACGAGAAACGTTGCTGATAAAAACTATGTAGATGTACATTTAGTTTTCGATTGTATTATTACATTAATGGCAGCACATAAAATATCAGATAGAATTGAAGACAAAATAAGAACACTTGATAAAGATAAAAACTGGATTATCAATATACATATGGATCCTTACGATGATTCAGAGATAAATAATCAAGAAAATTGTATAATCAAAACAAATATAAATATATAATAGAGGTATAAGACTTATGATTGAATGGATGCAAAGACACAAAAAATGGCTGATAGTTACGATATGGATAAGTACAATAGCTTTTGTGGGAGCTGGTTTTGTAGGCTGGGGAAGTTATGACTATGGAAAATCAAATAGTACAGTGGCTATGGTTGGAGAGAAAGAAGTTCCTTTAAAAGACTTGCAAAATGAGTATAGTAATCTTTATTCGCAGTATCAGCAAATGCTTGGTAACCAATTTAATAAAGAATTAGCAGAACAATTTAAACTTGAAGATGCTGCATTACAAAGAGTTACTCAAAAATATCTTATTTTAAATTATGCAGATGAATTAGGTTTATTAGCAACAGACAAAGAAGTTGCACAAGAACTTGTTAAAATCAATTCTTTTTTTAAAGATGGAAAATTTGACAAAACTACATATTTAAATGTTTTAAAACAAAATAGAAGAACAGCAACTGAATTTGAAGCGCAACTAAAACAAGATATATTGGTAAATAAAGTTCAAAGTTTATTTCAAACATCTTTAAAAGAAAACGAACTTCAAAATATCAGTAACTTAATATTTAGTGAAGATGAAGTAAGTCTAAAAATCATCAATGACAAAAATATCAAAATCAAATATCAAAAAGATGATTTAACAAAGTATTGGTCTACAAATAAAGAAAATTATAAATCACAAAGCGGATTTAAAATTTCTTATACAAAAATAGACAATATTAAAGACAAAACTAAAAAAGAGATGAGAAAAGTTGCACTTAAAAAATACCTTTCATTAAAAAAAGGAAAAGAAACTTTTGCTGATTCAAAAACACTTTTTACATCTACAACATTTTTAAATGCTGAACACTTAAAGAAAGTGACAACTAGTAAAATAGGTACTGTTTTAAAACCAATATATAAAGATAATAACTACTACGTAATAAAACTAGATAAAAAAATATCACCAGAAGTATTAGCATATAAAGAAGTTAAAAAGCAAGTTAAAGCTGACTTTGATAGAACTAAAAAATCTGAACTTTTAAACCAAAAAGCGGATAAGATTGTAAATAATTTCTCAGGAAAAAATATTGGTTATATCAGTAGATCAAATATCCCTGAAATTAAAGGTTTAAATGATGCAGAAAAAGATGAGTTTATAAAACATCTATTTTCAGCTACTAAAACTATAAATAAAATAAATTTAGGTTCTAAAGTAGTTATCTACAAAATAACTAATAGTAAACTTGCTACTTATGATAAAACAAAAGATCAAACAGTTTCTCAAACAATAGGAAACTTAAAAGCAAGCTCTATATCAGCATCGTTATTAGCTAAATTGGCTACAAAATATGAGATTAAGTCTTTTATGGGAAATAATTAGTTTTGAACAATTCAATTTTAGCTATAGATATTGGCACAACAAATATTATTGCTATAGTTGCATCAAATGACTTTAGTAATAAAATAAATATTTTAGGTGTAGGTCAAAGTAAGAGCGAAGGTGTACAAAAAGGAAATATCTCAGATATTAACCTTGCTGGAAACTCTATAAATGAAGCTGTTTCAACTGCTATGAATAGTTCTGGTGCTCTACTAGATAAAGCTGTTGTTTCTTTATCTGGTGCAAATACTAAAACTTTACGTGGTAGTGGAGTTGTAAATATCCCAAGTGGACAAATAACACAAAATGATATTAAACAAGTTTTGAAAATGGCTTTATACAATGCTCAAATCATCGCTGATTATGAAGTTATTCATGTGTTGCCAATTTTCTTTAGAGTAGATGATGGTGCAACTATTTCAAATCCTTTAAATATGAATGGATCAAGAATAGAAGTATCTGTAAATATTATTACTGCTAAAAAGACATCTCTTATTAATGTACGAAATGCTTTAAAACAGGCAAATCTAGAAGTTGATAAATTTGTATTATCAGGATATGCAAATGCAATTGCTACATTGGAAGATGACCAAAAAAAGTTAGGTAGTGCTGTGATTAATCTTGGAGGAACAACAACTCAATTAGTTGTTCAAAAAGGCTCTACAATTCTTTACAATGATTTTTTACCTATAGGTAGTGAACATATTACAAATGATATATCTGTAACTTTTCATACCCCTTATAGTGCTGCAAATATGATAAAGAAACAATATGCTACACTTTTACCTTCAAGAGACATTGATAGTGATAATGAATTAAACATCAAAAAAGTAAAACTTCCTACTTTAGGAAATGAATCAGAATCAAAAGAGATATCTTTAGATCAAATTCAACCAATTTTACATGCAAGAATTGAAGAAACACTTTGTATCATACATGATAAGCTTATAGAAAGTGCTGCTATTGAAAGTATAGATGGAGGCATTGTTCTAACTGGTGGAATGACATATATTCCAGGGATTAAAGAACTTGCTTCAAAGATATTTAATAACATCCCTGTAAAAATTGCAAATCCAAGAAATATTCAAAACGGATATATTAATTTTAATACACCTTCTATGTCAACAATTGTTGGTCTTTTATTATACGAATTAGATAGTGAAAATAATTTTGAGCTAGATAGTAATAGTGAATTAAGAAAAGACAATTCAACACAAATACAATACCAACAAATACCACAACAACCAATACAACATAATCAAATGCCACAATCATCACTCAATGATATTCAAGAGATTAAAAGTTCAAAAAAACCAGAAAAGAAAACTACTGGTATTAGTGGTATTTTAGATAAATTATCAAGGTGGCTATAATGGATAGTAATCTATTTGATCATAATCATATAACAGTACAAAAACCTTCAAAAACATTATCACAAAATGCAGCAAAAATAGCTGTTATTGGTGTTGGTGGTGGTGGTTGTAATATGATAAATCACATGATTAGTGAAGGAACTCACAAAATTGATTTAATTGTTGCAAACACAGATTTACAAGTTTTAAATCTTTCAAAAGCACCAAAAAAAATACAACTAGGTATTGAATTAACTCGTGGTTTAGGTGCAGGAATGCGTCCTGATATCGGTAGAGATTCTGCACTAGAAAATTATCAAGAGATTAAAGATTCACTTGATGATTCAGATATTGTATTTATTGCTGCTGGATTAGGTGGTGGAACAGGAACTGGTGCTGCTGCTATTATTGCTAAAGCGGCCAAAGAAGTTGGTGCTTTAACTGTTGCTGTTGTTACAAAACCATTTAAATGGGAAGGTAAAAAAAGAACAGGTCTTGCAAATCTAGGTCTTGAAGAGATTAAAAAAGTGAGTGATTCTATTATTATTATTCCAAATGATAGACTACGTCATATTGTTGAAGAAAATATAGGGATGAAAGATGCCTTTAAAGTTGTAGATGATGTTTTATACCAAGCAGTTAATGGTATGAGTGAAGTTATTTTAAAACCAGGTAGCGATGATATCAATGTCGATTTTGCCGATGTAAAAACAATCATGCAACACAAAGGTATTGCACTAATGGGTATTGGAAAAGCAAAAGGTGATGATGCTGCAAATACTGCACTAGAATTGGCTATTAAATCACCTCTATTAGACGAGATATCACTAAGTAATGCAAAAGGTATAATGATACACTGGACAGTGAATCCAGATGTTTCTATGTTTGCTATAGGTGATGTTATGGAAAATATTCATGATACACTAATAGGAAATCCTGAAATTATTTTTGGTACTACAACTGATGAAAACTTAGCTATTGATGAGATTAAGATAACTATTGTTGCAACAGGTTTTGATACACCTGAAGAGATAATAGATGAACAAGAATTAAAAAATGCAAAAGCAAGTAATCATCTTAACATGAGACCAAGTGATAAAGAAGATCACTATGACACTCCTCCATTGATGAGAGGATATTCTATACGATTTAGTTTTTAATATTTATTAAAAACTAAATCCTTACTCAAAAACAACTATATCAAACTGACTTTTTTTCACTACTAATGCTTTACTATTTACCGAATTTTCTTCTGATTTTTTTTCATAATCATTGATAATAGAATTTAAGTCTTTAATTTTTTTTTGTAGTTTTAAAATCATATTCACACCAGCTAAATTTACACCATCTATTCGAGTAAAAACTAAAATACTTTTAATAGTGTCGATATTTTCTTGTGAATATTGTCTTATTTTTCCTGAAGTACGACTAGGAAGAACTAAACCTTCCCTTTCATACTGTCGTAAAGTTTGAGGATGAATATCTAAAATAGATGCAACTTCACTTATTTGATAAACTGGCTCGTGATATGATTTATCTAAAGACATGCTAGAGTTCAGATGGAAGTTTTGATTCTAACATCTCCACAAAATCTTCATCTAAATCATCAATTTTAGGTAATACTATATTAGCTTTTAAATACAGTGTTCCTTTTTGTTTTGTTTTTCTATTTAAAGCACCAAGCTCTTTTACTCTAAATTTTTGATTTTGTTTTGTATTTTGAGGTACTTTTAAAGTGATATCTTTTGTAAGAGTAGTAATAGTCACCTTACCACCAAATAAAGCAGTTTTTAAAGGGACATCAAATGATTTAACGAGATCATCATCTTCTCTTTCATACTCATCACTATAAGCAACATTTAAAGTGATGATTAAATCACCTCTTGGAAAACCTTGTGCTTGTTTTCCTTTATTTTTAGCTCTGATTTTTTGACCATCTTTAATCCCTTCTGGAATTTTTATATCAAATGATTCTCCATTTATAGATACGTTTTTAATTCCACCCAAAATTGATGTGTTGAAATCTATAGTTAAATTAGCACTTACATCTAAGTCCGGTTGTCCAAAACCACTATGACCTCCAAAACCTCCGCCAAAACCACCTTGACCACCAAAGCCACCTTGACCACCAAAGCCACCACCTTGTTGACCAAACATTTGTCTTAAGATATCATTTATGTCTGCACCAGACCCCTGCCCTTGGGCAAAGTCGTGGAAATTTTGACCACCAAACATATCATCACCATGCATATCATACTGCGATTTTTTTTGCTCATCACCTAGTACCTCATATGCAGCATTAATCTCTTTAAATTTTTCTTCTGCTTTTGGGTCTTTATTCATGTCAGGATGGTATTTTTTTGCTAGTGTTCTGTAAGCTTTTTTAATTTCTGATGCGGATGCATTTTCACTTACATTTAATGTTTCGTATAAACTTTTTGCCATATTATTGTGTATCCTAGTTTTATAATTTTCTTATATTTTAAGTAGGATTATAGCAAAAAGTTGAGTGTGAGTCAATCAAGGTTAAATTATTTGTAGATAAGAGTAAAACCTCTGTCAAACTTATCGTAGTCTTTATAAAACTCTAATTTTTTGTAAGTGTTTATGTTTTCATTTACATATAGAGTAAGTGGATTTTTTTGATCATATCCCATTTCACATAAAAGGTATTTTATATCCCTTTGATTTGTTTGAACAATTATATCTTTTAAAAGCTCATCACCAATATTTCCACCAAATAAAGCATTTGATGGTTCATGTTTTACATTTGATGGGAGTTTATAATCATCTGCTATATATGGTGGATTTGAGATAACCATATCAAAATCTATTTCAGGAACATTTGTAAAAAGGTCACTTTTAATAAATGTGATTTTATCTTCAACACCATGTTTAACAGCATTTGATTTTGCTAACTCTAAAGCTTTGTCATTTATATCTACAGCTATGATTTCTATATCTTTGATTAAAATAGCTAACATCACTGATACAATACCACTACCCACACCAATTTCTAGCACTTTTGATTTTGAAATCTTTTTTAAAATAGTTTCTGCATTTTCAACCAAAATTTCTGTTTCTGGACGAGGGATAAGAACACCATCTCTTACATTAAATACTTCACCATAAAAGCTAGCCCTTGAAGTAATATACTCCATAGGATAGTTAGTTGCTCTTTTTTTGACTAACTTTTCTAGTTCTTTTTCACAAGTACACTCTTTATCATAGTTTAAATGTAACCATATTGTGTTTTGTTGTACTAGGTGAAGAATAAGTATCTCCACCTCTTTTTGAGGAATATGTGTTACCTCTTTTAAGTATCTTGAATACTCTTTTATTATTTGTTTATATGTTTTCAATATTTCCCTTCTAGCAACGTCTCTACAACTAGCCTTTTATTAACTGTATTTTTGTATCTTCTATTTTTATTTTTATATCATTTGTCATCACTGTATTTTCTAAGTTTCCATTAAAAATCATCACAGCATCAAATACTTTATCATTTAACATATCTTTAAAAATATACCCTTTTTGAATCATAGCTTCCATCATATTTACAGATAAGATAAAACCTTTTGCTTCGATACCAAATTCTATTTTAATATTATTTAAATCATTTGTAATGATATTTTCATCTTCGTTTTCTTCAGTGATAATTGTATCCAATGATGGCTCTTCCGTAACCTCTACTTCAGTTTCTTCTATCTCAAATGATTCAACTTCTTCACATTCTTCAACTTTAGAAATGTCGCTTTCAACTTCTAAGATGTCACTTTCAATTTCAAAACTCTCTTCTTCAGCATCGTTAGATTCAATAGTTTCATCTTCGATAGAAATTTCTTCTAAAGATATATCTTCTTCATTTAAAATATTATCATCTTCACTTTCAAGATTTTCTTCTTCTATTGATGTTGTTATTTCTGTTTCTTCTTCAGTATCACTTTCAATATCAAGCTCAGATAAGTCAAAATCTATATTCTCTTCTTCAGCTAACTCGATTTCTGTTTCTTTAATAACTTCTTCATTTTCTTCTAAAGCAGATACATCTTCTAAGATACTTTCTTCTAAAACCTCTTCATCAATCATTTGATCTAACTCAGTAGATTCGAGTTCACTCTCTATATCATCAATATTCAGGTTATCTAAAATTTCATTTTCGTTCATAGTATTTTCCTTATATAGTTTTATTAAATATTATATACTATTGTTTTATAAAACTATATAATTAGATTACTAATTTTCTTTAAATTCTTCTCTTGCACAACTTTCTTCATCAACCTGAGATATACCTGCACCTGTATATCCAAGCTCTTTTAATCTTTCAACTAAAGGTGGATGAGAATAATGAAAAAAGATATATAAAGGATGAGATAAAGGAAATGATTTATTTTCATTTGCAAGTTTTAAAAGCGCATTTACTAAATCTTCTTTACTCGATAAATCACTTCCAAATTCATCTGCTGCATATTCATTATGTCTACTCATAGCACTAATTATAGGCATAAGAAAAAATGATAAAATAGGAGAAAACATCATAAAAATAAGAATAACTGCATATGGTTCATTACTTAGATTTAATTGTAAAAAGAACTCTTCAGGTATATTTCCAAAAATAGCAAAAAATGCAAACATTACAAGTCCCATGATTCCGATATTTTTTAAGATATCACCATTTTTAAAGTGCCCTAATTCATGTCCTAAAACTGCTAAAAGTTCATCATGTGATAATTTTTCAACTAAAGTATCAAATAAAACAACTCTTTTTGTACTACCTAAACCACCAAAATATGCATTTAATCTATTATCTCTTTTACTTGCATCTACACTAAATACACCTGAACTTTTAAAACCAACCTCTTCTAAAAGTTTATTGATCTTTTTTGCCAATACTTCATCTTTTAATGGACTAAATTTATCATACATTTTATCTCTAATCAAAGGATATAAAGCATTAATCAAAATAATTACAGCAAAAATAAAAATAAAACCATATATCCACCATGATGGAAATGTTTCTATAATCCAAGTAAGTCCAGCAATAACTGCCGAACCAAAAACTAAAAATAAAATACCACTTTTAATAGTATCTTTGATAAATAATGAGGCAGTCATATTTGAAAATTCATATTTTTTATCAAGTTTAAAAGTTTTGTATAAATCAAAAGGTAAACCAAAAAACCAATTAATTATAATAAAAGCATCTATAAAAACAACCGCTTTTTGCCATCCAAATAAAGTATTAGTAGCATTATCCAATGCAACTAATCCAAAACTTATCCAAGCAAAAAATAATATAAATTCGTAAAATATATTTACTAAAGAAAGTTTTTGAGACTCAACTCCATAATCACCAGCAACTTTAAATTTTGATGGTGTTAAGATTACAGCACTTTGTAATCTTGCTTTTTTCACATAATCTATTTGCATAAATACAGTATATACATTGATTAAAAAATATATACAATACCCTAAAATTGCAATTTCTAACATTTAATTTCCTCTTAATCATCATAAATCAATAATAATGTAATTTTTCGTATTATATAATAAGATTCAACATATGTATATAAAACTATTTAAGAATTTTCAAACTACATTTATATTAAAAGAAATTTGTTATAAGATTTATAGGTTAACTGATTTTATCTTTCATACTATCTCTAATCGCCAAAAACTCATCTATATTATTAAAGAATATATCTATTAAAATAGGATCAAAATGTTTTCCTCTTTCTTTCTTAAACATTTGAAATATTTTTTCATCATCCCAAGCTTTTTTATAAACACGTTCGCTACCAAGAGCATCAAAAACATCTGCCAAAGCTGTAATTCTTCCATATATATGAATATCATCACCCTTTAATCCACGAGGATAACCACTACCATCATATTTTTCTTGATGCTCGTGTGCAACAATTGCTGCGGCTTTTAAAATTATTTTATTTGAATTTTTCAGCATATCATAACCTAATTGTGCATGAGTCTTCATGATTTCAAACTCTTCAACAGTTAATTTTCCTGGCTTATTTAAAATATAATCAGGTATAGCAACTTTCCCGATATCGTGCATAGGGCTAGCTTGCTTTAAAATTTCTGCCTCTTTTTCTTCAATACCATAGTACAATGCCAATAATTTTGAATACTCAGCAACTCTTTTAACATGCAAACCTGTTTCTTTACTTCTTGCTTCTGCAATTGCTCCCATTTGAAAAACAACCTCTTTTTGAGTATCCAAAATTTCAATATTTAATTGTTCAATCTCTTCTTTAGCAATAATTACCATTTTTTCATGTGTGATATTTTGTGAGATTGCTGTATAGCATAAAAAATTTTCTTCTAAATCATACTCAGGAGTGATAATAGTATATAACCAATATTCATCCCCATTTTTATTTTTATCTTTTATTTCACCTTTCCATATTTTCCCTGATTTAATAGTTTTCCATAAATCTTTATACAAAATTTTCTTTGTATCTGAATGTTTTATTAAATTATGACTTTTATTTATCAATTCATTTTTTGTGTATCCTGATATTTTTTGAAATGCTTCACTCACATAAATTATTTTACCATCCTCATCTGTTTTTGATGCTATTACATTAGAATCAAAAGAATCAAGTAAGCTATTTAATTCAAAAGTTTTTTTCATTACCATATTATTCAATTTTCTATTCCATATAATAATGGATATCGTAATTACTAAAATCACGCCTATGATTTGCAAAAACAGTGTATAATCAAAGTCATTTTGTATTCTAACTTTAATCCATTTGTTTTTTATCTCTTCATGTGTAGATTCTTCTATATTTGTAATCACTTTATCTATTATAGATACTAAAGGATAATACTCTTTCTTTATTAAAAAAGTATGATAAATTCTATTTTCTGTTTTACCAATAATTCTAAGATTTGGGTAGTTATTCTTAATATTATAAATAGATACAGCAAAGTGTCCTATAAAAGCATATGCTTTATCTGATGAAACTAAAGAGAGTGCTTCATCTACAGTTTTAGTTTCAAGTATTTTTATTTTGGGATAATTTTTTTTAATATAATCATACGAAGAATATCCTCGAGGAATAGCAAAAGTTTTTCCATTTAGAGCTTCTAAATTATTATCAATAAAAATTGAATCATTTTTTGCAACAATAGTAAATGGAAAATCAGCATAACTATTTGATGCTATGCCAAGTTTATGATACATAATATTTTCATTTAAACTTGTGATGGGAAGAAACGAAACTTCTTTATTTTTAAATTTTAACACCATCTCTTCATTTGATTTGGAAGATATAAACTTAAATTTTATTCCCGTTTTTTCTTCAATTATCTGTATATAATCATTAATAAATCCAGTGTACTTTTGATTGCCCGTAATCGAAATGGGTGATTGTGACTTTTGTGTAAAATTTATAACATGATGTTTATTAATAAATTCTAACTCGTCATTCGAAAATTTTAAATTATTATTCTTCTTTAGCCACCTTGAAATAATTTGATTTTTTCTTTGTTCACTAATAGAATCTAATGATTTTGTTAATATTGAATTTAATAATTTGTCATCAGCTTTAGAAAACATATACAAAGGTTTTGGTTTAATTGTATTTTGTAAAATAGGTTTAATACTTGTTATTAAAGCCTTATTTAAATGAGTTTCCATAATTAAATCTTGTTCGATAGTGGCATCTACTTCTTTATTTAATAGTTTAAAAATCACATCATTAATAGTTTCAGCTTCAACAAGTTTTACAGAAGGCAAAAGTTCTTTTATTAAAGGGATTCTTGCATCACCTTTTAAAATAGATAAACGTTTATTTTGAAGATCCTGAAATGATTTAATTGGACTATCATTTCTTACATAAATCGTTGCAGTAATATTAAAATAACTATTTGTAAATAAGCCAAATTTTTTACGTTCTTCATTTTTTAATGCCAAAGGAACAAGGTCTATCTCTTTTGCTTTTAGCTTATTTAAAATATTATTCCAGCTACCTTTTACAACTACAAAATCTAAACCTGAAAATTGTCTAATTTCATCTAAATAATCACGGACTAAACCACCTACTGTATTATCATCATTTACATAATAAAGTGGTGCCCAATTCCCTATTCCAATTTTCACCTTTTTTACACTATGAATATAATCAAGCTCATCTTCTGTAAAAATTGTATTTTTTTTCAAGTTTGAAAAATATCTTGAATCAGGATCTAAAATCCATTTTTTTTCTAAAGAAACCAACTCCTGATGAGTTATTTTATCTACACCACTTTTTACAATTTCTGATAGTTTTGGATTACCTTTTGCAATTGCAACGTTAAACCAATTGTAAAGTTCAAAATTAGGCAAGGTAGATATTTTAGTAAAATTTGAATATTTGATAAAATTAAACCAAACCATCAATGAATCACCAACAAATGCATTCGTCGGATTGTTTATAACATCCTCAATCAAGCTTTTAAAATCATCAAATCTTTTAAGTTTTATATGAGAATAATTGGCGGTTAAATATTGATCATAATAACAGTCTTTAATAACACTAATTGATTTTAATTCATTTATATTTGTTACTTTTGATTTTCCCAGGTCGTTAATAAAGATTTGACCTTTTGTATTATAGATATGTCCTAAATATTCAACATATTTTTCTCTACCTTTAGAATTAAACATTCCAGAATGAATATCTATTTTTTTCTTTTTGATATTTAATAAAGACTCAGACCATGTTGAAGCAACAAACTCAATCTCTATATGAGATTTATCTGACCACAGTTTCCAATAGTCTACAAAAATTCCAGCTGGTTTTCCTGACTCATCTATGTAGGAATAAGGCACCATATCATTTATAATACCTATTTTTAAAGCTTTTTGACTTGATAATAATGATGTTGTTAAAAGTAAATAAACAACTATAATTTTTATAATATTATTCATACACTATATCCTTTATATATTGTATGCCATATTATCTTAAAAGACAAACAAATTAGTGGCTCTGTAAAAGAATTTTATCAGGTGTAACTAAATAATCATATCCATTATAAATTGTATATGATCCATATAAAATTACTGAGATTGCAGCTAATTTCATCATAATATTTCTTATACCAGATTGTTTAAATAAACCCACAAAAAAACCAAGTGAAAATAGTGCAGGAACCGTACTTATACCAAAAATGGCCATAACTATAGCGCCAGATAAAGGATCTGCTGTACTAGCAGCTGTAATAGCAAAAAAGTATACAAAACCACAAGGCAAAAGACCATTTAACATTCCAAGTAAAAAGAAGCTTGTAAATGTTTGACTACTTATTAAAGCTCTGAAATTTTTTTGGTACCATGTTGATTTAGAAAAAGAGTGCTCTATCATTGCTAGAAATTTCACCTTTCCTAAAAGAGATAATCCAGTAAGTAACATTGCAAATCCAGCAATTAGCCATAACATACCATTAGCAGTATTAGAAAATGTCGCAACACTTCCTAAATAACCGAAAATAGCACCAAGTATAGAATAAGTTAAAATTCTTCCTAAAGAATATAAAAGATGAGAAAGTGATTGTTGAGTTTTACTCCATCCTTGTTGTACTTTTGTACTTGAATAAGCAATGACTATACCACCGCACATCCCTACACAATGTCCAAAAGAACCTAAAAAAGCAATTGTTGCAATAGAGATAAAATCAATAGCTTCCATTATTTATATTCCTTTAGTATGTAAAATTTTTATTTGCAAGGTTTTCTATGAAAACTGTTGCATAAGAACTTTTTGGAAGTGTAAACTCCAATACCATACTTTTTGTTTCTTGATTATATTTATTTTTTATATCCAAAGGTTTTATCCAAGCATCTCTTCTATATCCTTTTTCTTGGATAAATATATCATCAAATTTTTCTTCTATTTTTCTTGATTCATTTTTGGCTCGTAATATATCACATCCGGGAAGAAGACCTGTAACAACTGTTCTATCATTTAATTTAAAAACATCACCTTCTAATGATATAAGTTTTTTACTATTTTCATCTTTTGATAACTCGATTCTATTTGCTAACCAAGCATTAAAAAAATAACTTTGATAAGCTAATTTCATAAACTTTTCTAGTTTTTTATCTTTAAGAACCTCTTCACCTTCAGATATTCTTTTTGATTTTTCAAAATTTGATTCTTTTCCAAAACGTTGGTATCCAAAATAGTTAGGTAAGCCATGTTTTTGTATTTGCGATAACGTTTGATATATTTGAGGTAATATCTCTGAAGCAACATCTCTTAACGTAATTTTAAATCGGTTTCCAGTCAGGTCTCCAATTTTAAGTTTTTTATCATGTTTAAATGTACCTATAACTTTGATATTTTTACTATTTAAAAGTTTATAGTCTTTACTTCGATTTACTGGAATACTTATATACTGAGTAGTTGTAGCGTTTTTATCTTTTAATCCAGCATAGCCAATAAGATGTTCTTCGATACCTAAAACATCAGAAATTATAGATAATAATTCCCATGTAGAAGTAGACTGTTTTTTGATTTTTAATATTAAAAAATTTCCTTTACCTTTAAACTCTTTATCCATAATCTCATCAACGATAAAAT
>Ga0193962_1000035_pt1 | contig 65039 bp, 66 predicted proteins | sample FB_5_MG_FD_140335 | JGI IMG/M metagenome (GOLD analysis project Ga0193962, IMG submission 140335) | Microbial mat bacterial communities from the Broadkill River, Lewes, Delaware, United States - FB_5_MG | ecosystem: Environmental > Aquatic > Freshwater > River > Microbial mats | place: USA... | reverse complement strand
CTATCATCTCTAAATGATTAGTTTGTCTCTCTTTCTCTTTTTCACACAGATCAAATATCTCTTTATCTGCTTCTTCTAATCTTTGATTTGTTATATAACTCATTATGCTCTCCTTGGAGTATTCTTTTTATTTTATATTGTCTTAAAAAAGTGAATGTTTTTCACTTTTTATTATGCTTCTTCATCTTCATGAAGATTAATTTCATTTTTAACTGGTTTCATTGCTGGAAAAAGTAGAACATCTCTAATTGAGTGTTGGTTTGTAAGCATCATTACTAATCTATCAATACCAATACCTTGTCCTGCTGTTGGAGCCATTCCATAAGATAATGCATTTACAAAATCTTCGTCCATTTCATGTGCTTCATCATCTCCACCTGATTCTTTTGCTTCCATTTGACCTTCAAATCTTGCTAATTGGTCTATTGGGTCATTAAGCTCTGAGAATGCATTTGCAATTTCTTTTCCTGCTATAAATAATTCAAATCTATCTGTTAAATGAGGTTTTTCGTCATTTCTTCTAGCTAATGGTGAAATTTCAACTGGATATTCAGTAATAAATGTTGGATTAATAAGTTTCTCTTCAACATATTCATCAAATAGTTCACCTTGAAGTTGACCTAGATTCATTTTTTCATTTACTTCAACATTTGCAGCTTTTAAATGTGCAATAATTTTATCTTTATCTTCAGTGATATCAGCAGGTACTCCACCAATATCTGTTAAAGATTGAATTAATGGTATTTCTGTAAACTTTTCAAAATCAATCTCTAATTCGCCATATGGTAAAACTGTAGGTAAATCTAAATTTTGGAAAAGATATTCAAAATACTCTTTTGTAAGAATAATTAAATCTTTGTATGTTTTATATGCCCAGTAAAATTCGATAGAAGTAAACTCAGGATTATGAGTTGCGTCCATTCCTTCATTTCTAAAGCATCTATTTATTTCAAATACTGCTTCAAAACCACCAACAATACATCTTTTTAAATATAATTCAGGCGCAATTCTCAAGAATCTATCTACACCTAAAGCATTATGATGAGTAGTAAATGGTTTTGCATTTGCTCCTCCTGCTATTGGGTGCATCATAGGAGTTTCAACTTCTAAGAAACCTTTATTTTCAAAAAATCTTCTTGTTAATGAAATTACTTTTGATCTAATATGAAAAGTTTTTCTAACTTCTGAATTCATAATTAAATCTAAATATCTTTGTCTATATCTAAGCTCTTTATCTGTAATTCCATGGAATTTTTCAGGAAGAGGAGAAATAGCTTTTGTTAATATTTGTAAACCATTTACATGAAGTGATAATTCACCTTTTCCTGTAATAAATGGATAACCAGAAACTTCAATAATATCACCAACTTCAATAGTTTTTTTGAAAGTTTCATTGTAAAAACCTTCAGGTAAATTATCACGTGATACATAAATTTGTAAAACACCACTTTCATCTTCTACTTTTAGAAAAGAAGCTTTACCCATTAGTCTGAAAAATTTAATTCTTCCTGCTACTGTATAGTTTCTATTTTCATCTCTTTTCTCTTCTGTTTGGAAAAGATCACTATTTACATTTAGAAATTTTGAAACACTAGTATTTCTTTTACTATTATTTGCATAAGGATTAATTCCTTTTTCTCTTAAAATGTTAGCTTTTTCTATTCTTTGTTGTATATATTTATTCTCAAACAATATTATTTTCCTTCTTCTATTTCTTTAGCCATTTGACTAGCTTGTTTTTTTAAATCTTCTGTATTTATATTTTCTTCAGATGCTTCATTTACACTTTCTTTAATCTGGTTAGTAATTTTATCTACATTGTCATTTACTGATTTTTTAACAGTATCAACAACAATTGTTCCTGATTCAACAGTTGTTTTTTTAATCTCATTTACAGATTCTTTAACTTCTTGTGCAAAAGTTTTTTCTTTTATCATATTTTCATCTTCTACTACATCATCTTTTGGCATATGTTTTTCAACTTTTTTCATAAAATCAGAAGCATCTAGTTTTACAATATATCCACCTGTTTCAATTAAGAAAGGGTAAGTAATAGATCCAGCTGCTTTTTTATTCATTAAGTCTTTAAATGACTGTACTTGATGTAAAGCATAAATAATAACAGAGAATATTAAAAATATTTTTGCCGCTCCAAATACAAATCCTAAAATTCTATCAAAAATTCCAAGACCGCTTACTTGGAAAATTTTACTTAAAATAATACCTGCAATGTAAACAATTGCCCAAAATCCAATAATTCCAAGGATAAATCCAATAAGTTTTATTGTAGCTTGATTTTCTAAAGCCAAAAGTGGAGCTATAGCTTTGCCAATTTCTTCAGCCATTCTTGAAGCAACAAAAATACCTCCAATAATACCTACAAGTCCAAAAACCTCTTTTATAAAACCTCTGAAAAGTCCCTTTAATCCAAGTAGGACAGTGATACTTACTATTACCATATCAAAAATAGTAAAATTTTGCATATAAATCCTTATATATAATATGGCGCAATTATATCTTAGTTTTTCAAAAATAAAGTTTAATGAAATTTTTGAAGAGTGAAAGAGAAGTTTAAATTTATTCTTTTACTAATAATTAAACTTTTTTAGCTAAAATTCGCAGATTATGAATAATATTAAAAGATACCCAACAAAAAAAATTTTCGTAGGTGATGTTGCAATTGGTGGAGATGCCCCAATTTCAGTACAATCTATGACATTTTCAAAAACATCAGATATTGAAGCAACTGTAGAGCAAATAAAATTATTACATTTTGCAGGTGCAGATATTGTAAGAGTTGCAGTTCCTGATATGGCTGCCGCGAATGCTTTAAAAGCAATAAAAGAACGAACATCTTTACCTTTAGTTGCAGATATTCATTTTAATCATAGATTAGCTTTAATTGCTGCCGAATCTGTTGATTGTATTAGAATAAATCCTGGAAATATAGGAAATAAAGAAAGAGTTGCAGAAGTAGTAAAAGCTTGTAAAGAAAGAAATCTTCCTATTCGTATTGGAGTAAATTGTGGTTCTTTAGAGTCTCAGTTTGAAGATAAATATGGACAAACTGCAAGAGGAATGGTTGAAAGTGCTGATTATAATATAAAGTTTTTAGAAGATTTAGGATTTGAAGATATAAAAGTTTCTTTAAAAGCTAGTGATGTTCAAAGAACAGTTGAAGCATATAAAATGCTAAGACCTATGAATAATTATCCTTTTCATTTAGGAGTTACTGAAGCTGGAACACTTTTTCATTCAACAATTAAATCATCAATTGCTTTAGGAAGTTTACTTCTTGATGGAATCGGCGATACTATGAGAATCTCTATTACAGGAGAATTAGAAAAAGAGATAGAAGTAGGGCGCGCTATTTTAAAAGATGCTGGACTTACTAAAGAGGGGCTAAATATAATTTCTTGCCCAACTTGTGGAAGAATTGAAGCTGATTTAGTATCTGCTGTTGCAGAAGTTGAAGCAAGAACAAAACATATAAAAACACCTTTAAATGTCTCAGTTATGGGCTGTGTTGTAAATGCTTTAGGTGAAGCAAAAGCAGCTGATGTTGCAATTGCTTATGGAAAAGGCGTTGGACTTATTATAAAAAAAGGTGAGACAATAGCAAAACTTCCAACAGAAGAACTTCTAGAAAGATTTTTAGAAGAAGTAGAAATAGAGGCTAAAAAACAAAGTTAGCCCCTTTTCTACACCTTTTTATTAGCTCTTATTTATCTTAACTTATCTCAATTTGTCTTATTTATAAAATAAATTTAGCTACAATCAAAACCTTAATTAACTGGAGAATCAATGGATAGTGTATATAGTATAAATATAGAAAGAGCAGTGCTTAGCTCGATTTTATTTAACCCTGAAGAATTAGAAGATATTTTAGGTGTTTTAAAATCAAAAGACTTTTATCTTCCTGCTCATCAAAAAATATTTGATGTTATGATTAAACTTCATAATGACAATATGCCTATTGATGAAGAGTTTATAAAAAGAAGAATTAATTCAAAAGATGTTGATGACTCAATTTTACTTGAAATTTTATCAGCAAATCCCATTACAAATACTTTAGCTTACGTAAGAGAGATTAAAGATGGCTCTGTAAAAAGGGAGCTTACTACACTTGCAACTACAATAAAAAAAGTCTCTTTAGAAGAAAATGTAAGTGCTAATGATGCTTTAGATGTTGTGCAAGGTGAATTATATAAAATCTCAACAGATAGTGCAACTTCTGAGTTAAAAGATATGGAAGAAGTTACAAATGAAACTCTTTTATATATTGAAAAAATGAAAAAACTAGGGAATAAACACTTAATTGGTGAAACAACAGGTTTCTATGATTTAGATAAAAGAACAACAGGTTTTAATGCAGGGGATTTAATTATAATTGCTGCACGTCCTGCAATGGGGAAAACGGCACTTGTACTTAATATGGCTTTAAAAAATGTTGAAGCAGGGAAAGGTGTTATTCTATTTTCTCTTGAAATGCCAGCTGAACAGCTTATGTTGAGAATGCTTAGTGCTAAAACCTCTATTCCTTTACAAAACCTTAGAAAAGGTGATATGGACGATAACCAATGGTCAAATCTAACTTCTGCTTTTGATGATTTAAATACAAAAAAACTTTTTGTTGATGATGGTGGTTCTGTAAATATTAATCAATTAAGAGCAAGAGTTAGAAAAATTGCTCAAAATGAAGATAATAAAATTTCTATGGTAATTATTGATTACCTTCAACTTATGCAAGGAACTGGAAACAAAGATAGACATCAAGAAGTTTCAGATATTTCAAGGGGTCTTAAAATGTTAGCTAGGGAGATGAAAATACCAATTATTGCACTTTCTCAGCTAAATAGGGGAGTTGAAAGTAGACCTGATAAGCGTCCAATGCTAAGTGACTTAAGAGAGTCTGGTGCAATTGAGCAGGATGCAGATATTATTATGTTTGTTTACAGAGATGATGTTTATAAAGAAAGAGATGAAGCTCGAAAAGAAAAAGAGGCAAAAGATAAAGGAGAAGAGTATAAATCAACTTTCGTTAATAAAGCAGTTGAAGAAGCAGAAATAATTATTGGTAAACAAAGAAATGGGCCAATAGGAACTGTGAAATTAGACTTTCAAAAACAACTTACTAGATTTATTGATAAAGAAAATTCTAATGATGCTCCAATTGAAGTTGTATTTGAATCTGTTTCAGATAATACAAAAGAGACTCAAATAGATGTTCCTAATATTTTATAAAATAATAACTAAAAACATTAATAGATAATATTTTTAGTTATACTTAACGATAGAATAGTTATAATTCTTTAAGTTATTCTTAAAGGATTATATTATGAAAAAAGCCTTTTCTCTCCTAGAACTTATTTTTGCAATTGTTGTAATTGGCATTATTGCATCTTTTGCTGTACCCAAATATATGGACACTAGAAACTCTGCAATGACTAGTACAATTCAAAGAGATATTGTAACTACTACAACTTCAATACAAAGTTATTATTTAATAAATAGAGAAATAGAAAAAATTTCTGATGCAGTTATTTTAAATAAAATAAATTGGGAAGGTATGGATACAAAAATAATGACTTTTAAAGATGGTGGTGAAACTTGCCTTACTTTGGAAATTACTGATGAAGATACTATTCTAATAAGTGTCGATTCTGATAATACAAAAAGTGTTTGTAAATCATTATATGAATTAATAGGAAGTTCCCAAACTATCGATTTAATTTAATTTTACTTCATTTAGCTAAAATGTCTTTATAAAATTAAAAAGGTTTTATAAATGCAAAAAGCAATTTTTTTGGATAGAGATGGTGTTATAAATATTGAAAAAGACTATTTATATAAAATAGAGGATTTTGAATTTGTGGATGGTCTTTTTTCTTCTTTAAAATATTTACAAAATTTAGGATACAAACTTTTTATAATTACTAATCAATCAGGCATTGCTAGAAATTACTACACAATAGAAGACTTTAATAAATTAACTTCTTGGATGCTAAATGAGTTTGAAAAAAACAGTATAAAAATCTCTCAAGTTGAACTTTGTCCTCATGGTCCAAATGATAATTGTACTTGCCGGAAACCAAAAATTGGAATGATAAATAATATTTTACAAAAGCATTTAATTGATTTAGAAAAGTCATGGCTTATTGGGGATAAATCTTCTGATATTTTGTGTGCAAAAAATGCAAATATAAAAAATACAATTCAAGTAAAATCTGGACATATCTTTGATACAAATAAATCAGAGGCAGATTATATTTGTAATAGCATAAAAAATATAGAAGAGATAATAAAAGAGTAGTTAAAATTAAACTTTTTAAGATGCTAGTTTGTATTAGATAATCATAATAGTTTTTTAGATAGAATAATTGTCCTTTACAAAAAATATTAAAATATTTATAGGAATGCAAATGAATTTAAGCCAAGAAGATAAAAAGATTATTTACGATTCAATTAGAGATATAGAAGACTTCCCTAAAGAAGGCGTTGTTTTTAAAGATATTACTACTTTACTAAACAATAAAGAAGCTTTTCAAGTACTAATGAATCATTTAGAACAAAGATATGAATCTTATGATTTAGACTATATTGCTGGAATTGATTCAAGAGGATTTATTTTTGGAGCAGCACTTGCTGATAGGCTTAAAATAGGTTTTGTACCAGTTAGAAAAAAAGGTAAACTTCCTAGTACCACAGTATGTGAGAAGTATGAATTAGAATATGGATTTGATGAAGTTGAAATTCACTTAGATGCATTTCCAAAGAAGAATGCAAGAGTTTTATTAATAGATGATTTAATTGCAACGGGTGGAACAGCTAATGCCTCTGCAAAGTTAATAAAACATATTGGAGCAGATTTAGTTGAAGTTTGTTTTTTAATAAATCTTACATTTTTAGAAGGTGATAAAAAACTAAAAGAACACGCAAGCATTTATTCAATACTAGAAATATAAAAAAAGAAGTAGATAATGAAAACAATAAAAGATAATATTTATATACCAAAAGCGTCAAAATTTGACCCAGATGAGAATGGACATTTTGGAGAGTTTGGAGGACGATATGTTCCTGAAACTTTAATGCCAATTTTAAAAGAATTAGAATTAGAATATAAAAAATATAGATTTGATGAAGAGTTTTGGACTGAGGTTAATTACTTATTAAAAGATTATGTAGGACGAGAACAACCACTTTATTTAGCCAAAAATATAAGTGCAGAAATTGGAGCAAAAGTATATTTAAAACGAGAAGATTTAAATCATACGGGAGCTCATAAAGTAAATAATGTAATAGCTCAAGGCTTACTTGCAAAAAAACTTGGAAAAACAAAAGTAATTGCTGAAACAGGAGCAGGACAACATGGTGTTGCAACTGCAACTATTGCTGCACTTATGGGATTAGAATGTACAGTTTTTATGGGTGCAAAAGATGTCGCACGTCAAGAATTGAATGTATTTAGAATGAGATTGCTAGGTGCTAAAGTAATATCAGTTGAAAGTGGAAGTAAAACACTAAAAGATGCTATGAATGATGCTATTAGATATTGGGTTACAAATGCACGTGATACTTTTTATATAATTGGAACAGTAGCGGGTCCTCATCCTTATCCAATGATGGTTAGAGATTTCCAATCAGTAATAGGATGGGAATCAAGAAGACAAATATTAGAAAAAGAGAATAGATTACCTGATTATGTTATTGCTTGTATTGGTGGCGGTTCAAATGCAATTGGAATGTTTTCACATTTTTTAGAAGATGAAGAAGTTACTTGTATTGGAATTGAAGCTGGTGGTTTAGGGCTTGATACAGATAAACATGGTTGTTCTTTGGAAAAAGGAAGTCCTGGAATATTGCATGGACAATGTTCTTATTTACTGCAAGATGAAGATGGACAAGTTTTAGAAGCACATTCAATTAGTGCAGGGCTTGATTATCCTGGAATTGGGCCTGAACACTCTTTTCATAAAGATAATAAAAGTGTTCAATATGATTCTATAACAGATGATGAAGCTATGGATTCTTTTGTATGGTTATCTCAAAAAGAGGGAATTATTCCTGCTTTTGAAAGTGCCCATGCGGTTGCTTATTTAAAAAAGGCAAAAGATATGTTTAAAGGTAAAACAATAATTATTAACCTTTCAGGCCGAGGTGATAAAGATATGGTGCAGGCAAAAGACCTTTTGCATTTTGATTAGGAGTTTTTATGATAAAAAAACTACAAAATAACTCAGGAAAAATTCTTTTTATTGTTGTTATCACATTTATTATTTTTCTGAGTTATAATCTTTATATCTCTCCTGTAGAAGGAATAGAAAATAAATTTGTATATCTTTTAAAAACTTATGGATATATAATTTTATTTGCTTGGAGTATTCTAGAAGGTGAAGCTGGTTTAATAATGGCTGGATTATTATCTCATACTGGCAATATGAATTTATATATTGCTATTTTTATTGCTGGATTAGGTGGTTTTACGGGTGATCAAATTTATTTTTATATAGGAAGATTTAATAAATCTTATGTGCATAAAAATTTCAAAGGACAAAGAAGAAAGTTTGCCCTAGCACATTTATTACTTGTAAAATATGGATGGCCTATAATTTTTGCACAAAGATATATGTATGGAATGAGAACAATTATTCCAATCTCTATTGGGCTTACTAGATATAATGCTAAAATGTTTGCAATTATAAATCTTATTTCTGCTTGGTGCTGGGCTGCAATTACTATTGTTCCTGCTTGGTATTTTGGTGAAGAGATTTTAGTTGTTTTAACATGGATAAAAGAGCATTGGTATTATGCCGCACCATTTGCTTTGACAATATTAGGTAGTGTAATTTATTATTTTTATAAAGTTACGAAAAAAAAGGAGAAATAATTGAAAATTAATTTATTAGAAAAAAAGATAAGTGAAGTAAACTCAGACATTGAAATTTTAATCGTAAATTCAATTGAAGGTTTAAATGAAAAAGAGATATTAGAGAATTTAAATTTTAATGCAAAAGATGAATCAGTTATTTTTTTATCTGAATCAAAAAAAATATTTGTAGGATGTGAAAGTAATGATTATGATGGAATTGCAATTGCAATTGCCACTGCAATTAAAAAATTTAATTCTACAAAATTTAAAAGTGCAATGATTAAAGCAGACGAAATAATTTTAAAACAAAATCTAAAAGCTTTAGTTGAAGGAGCTAGTTTAGGTTCATATACTTTTGATAAATATAAGTCAAAAAAAGCTAAAAAAATAAAACAAAAATTAAATATTTGTTTAGAAGAAATAGATAAAGATTTAGAAAAAACTTTCAAAGAGTCAATTGAAATAGCAAAAGCAGTTAATAAAACTAGAGATATGGTAAATACAATTCCAGCTGATTTTTATCCAAAAGTTATGGCTAAAGAAGCAAAGAAAATTGCAAAGAAATCAAATCTTGAATATGTAGTTTATGGAGAAGATTATTTAGAAGAACAAGGAATGAACTCTATGAATAGCGTTGGTCGTGCTTCAATTCATGAATCAAAGCTTATACATTTAACATACAAACCAAAAAATGCAAAGAAAAAGATTGTATTAATTGGAAAAGGTTTAACTTATGATTCAGGTGGTTTATCTTTGAAACCAGCTGATTTTATGGTAACAATGAAAAGTGATAAAAGTGGTGGTTGTGCTGTTTTAGGAATTATGAGTGTAATCTCAAAATTAGGACTTGATATTGAAGTTCATGGAATAGTAGGCGCAGTTGAAAATATGATAGGCGGAGATGCCTTTAAACCTGATGATGTATTAAAAGCTAAGAATGGTAAAACTATTGAAGTAAGAAATACAGATGCTGAGGGAAGATTAGTTTTAGCTGATTGTTTATGTTATGCACAAGATGAGATAAAAGATATTGATTATATTTTTGATTATGCTACTTTAACAGGAGCTTGTGTTGTTGGAGTTGGGGAATATACAACTGGAATTATGGGGAATAATGAAAAACTAAAAGAAGAAGTAGTTTCAAAAGCTATAGCTTCTGGAGAATATGCAGCTTCTCTTCCTTTTAATAGATACCTTAAGAAAACAATAAAATCAGAAATTGCAGATATAAGTAACATTGCAAGCACAAGATATGGTGGAGCAATTACAGCTGGAATGTTTTTAGATAATTTCATATATGATGAAAATAAAGAAAAATGGATTCATTTTGATATAGCAGGTCCTGCCTATGTTGAAAAAGCATGGGGATATAATCCTTGTGGTGGAAGTGGAGCTGGAGTTAGAATGACTCTAGAATTTCTAAAAAATTTAAAATAGTTATAAATTTATGATTAGGATGGAAGATGATTAAAACAGATAAAAAACCAAAAGTTTTAGTAATAGGTGATTTAATGATAGATGCCTATTTAACTGGAAGTTGTAATAGAATAGCTTTAGATGCTCCTGTAGCTGTGGTAGATGTAAAAGAAGAAAAAGATGTTTTAGGAGGAGCTGGGAATGTAATTAGAAACCTATCTTCACTTGGAGCAAAAGTTTCTGTAATGTCAGTAGTTGGGAATGATGATAATGCAAAACTTTTAAAACATATGTTAGATGAAGTTGAAACTAAATCTTTTTTAATAGAACAAAAGGGGCGAAAAACTTCTAAAAAAACTAGAGTTATGTCTGGGAATCAGCAAATTTTTAGATTTGATCATGAAAGTAGAAATAACATCTCTTTTGATAGTGTAAAAAAATTATATTCAAAACTTCAAGAAAAAATTAATGCTTATGATGTAATTTTACTTGCAGATTATGGAAAGGGTGTTTTAACGAAAGACTTTACAGAAAAAATAATTTCATATGCAAATAAGAATAATGTAAAAGTTATAGTGGACCCTTTTGGTGATGACTATTCTAAATATGAAGGTGCTTATCTTATTATTCCAAATAAAGATGAAGCTGCTATTGCTACAGAAATTGATATAGATAATAGTGATAGACTTTTAGATGCTCTAAAAGAGATTAAAAATAAATATAAAACACAAGAATCTATTGTAACATTATCAGAAGATGGAGTTGCAGTGTTAAAAGATGAAAAACTTTCTGTCCTTCCTACAGTTCCTTTAGAAGTGTTTGATGTAACAGGTTCTGGTGATACACTTTTAGCTGCACTTGGATTTGCTGTTGCTTTGAATAATGATATTGTAAGTTCAGTAGAATTTGCAAACTTAGCAACTGGTGTTGTTTTAAGAAAAGCTGGAACGGCAACTGTATCAATGGAAGAAATTCAATCTGACCAAGTTTATTTGGATAGAAAAATAATTGAAACTCATTTAAGCTGCCAAGTTAAATAAGTAAGTAGCTAAATAGCTAATTAAAAGGAGAGCAATTCTCTTTTTTAAACTTCTATAATATGTTAATATTTAATAAATAATATAATATACATTGTAAGATATTATTTATTTTAAAAGGAAAAAAATTGAAAAAAGCGTTCTCCCTAATGGAGCTTATGGTAGTTATTATAATTCTTGGGCTTCTAGCAGCTTTTGTTTTACCAAACCTTACAGGTAAAAGTGAAGAAGCAAAAGAAAAGATAGTTTGTATTCAAATGAAAAGTGTTGGCCAAGCACTTAAACTTTATAAACTAGATACTTCTTCTTATCCTACAACAGAAGAAGGATTAAACCTTCTTGTAGAAAAAAAATATTTTGAAGATGGAAAGCTTCCAAAAGATACTTGGGCAAATAGTTTTATATATCTTCAAAAAGAAAAATCTTTTGATTTAGTATCAATGGGTGCTGATAAAAAAGAGAGTACTGAAGATGATATTTATTACTCTAAATGTAATAAATAAAGCAAAGAGTCTATTAGAGTGAAAAAATCATTTACTCTAATAGAACTTATTATTGTAATACTTCTTATTTCTATTGTTTATTTTCTAGCTTTTTCAAGTTTTAATGTAAAAAAAGAAAAAGAGTATAAAGTAAACCTAGAAAATATAAAAGAGTTTATGTTAAATAAATTTTCTTATGAAAATACCTTATCTTTAGTTTGTATTGAAAATGAAATAAAAGAGTGTTATATTTTTATTGATGATAATATAAATAAAGATATAAAAATAAAAAATCTTTTTACTCAAATCCCTGAAGTTTATAATTATAATAAAGATTTAAATAGCTATGATTTTACAAAAATACGATTTGATGACATTGAATATGAACCTTTTTTTGAACTAAAGATTAATAGTGATAGAAAACAAGAAGATATTATCCTAGATACTTTAGATGAAAAAGTTTATCTGTTCTCTTCAATCTTAAAAAATGCAAAAGTATTTAAAAATACAAATGAGATTATAGATGAGTTTTTTATAAATGAAATAGAGGTAAAAGATGCTTTATAAATATAGTGGTTTTGATTCAGTCGGGGTAAAAGTAAAATCAAAAGTAGAAGCCTTATCTTTAAAAGAAGCAAAAATAAAATTAAAAGCGAAAGGTATTTTATATACAAAACTAGAAGAGGATACTTTTAACTTTGGAAAAATATCTTTTAAAAGAAGTAGAAAACTTGATTTACCTACACTTTCTTATCTTAGTCGTGATTTAAGTATATATTTAAAATCTGGAATTACATTAATAGGATCAATGAACTTACTCAAACAAAGATATAAAGATAATAAATTTTTATATACTTTTTTTGATACAGTAAAAACATATCTTGATGAAGGTAAAACTTTTTATGATGCTTTAGATTCACAAAAGATTGTTAGGCTTCCAGAGTTTTATAAACAATCTATAAAAGTGAGTGAAAGTGGAGGTCTTTTAGAAACAGTTCTTTTAGAACTTTCAGTATTTTTAAAAGAGCAAGATAAAATAAGAAAACAAGTAACTTCAGCTTTAGTTTATCCACTATTTATACTTTTTGTATCATTTTTTATGGTTGGTTTTATGTTAAGTTTTATTGTTCCAAAAATTACATCAATCTTTACTCAGTTTGATCAAGAACTACCCCAAAGTACAAAAATAGTAATTGCCTTAGGTGATTTTTTCTCAGATAATTATCCTTATATTTTGATTTCTCTAACTATGTTGATTTTTACATTTTTATTTTTTCTTAAAAAAGCAGTCTTTTTAAATATACTTTTGATAAATTTTTACTAAAACTCCCTTTCTTTTCAAAGCTTATTGAACAAGCAGAACTAGCAAGGTTTTCTTATATGAATTCAATCTTGATTAAATCAGGTATACCAATTGTTCAGTCTATAAATCTGAGTGCAAATATATTGAAAAATACTGTTATAAAAAAGGTTTTTGTTGAATCTTCAAAAAGTGTAGTTGAAGGAAAAAAACTATCAACACTTTTATATAATAATAAGATTTATAAAATAGATGAATCTTTTATTCATTCAGTTGCAATTGGTGAAGATACTAGTAGGTTAAGTGAGATTTTAAATAATCTTGCCCAACTTTATAATGAAGCTAATAAAGATAAAACAGATATGTTTTTATCTTTATTAGAACCAATCTTTATGCTTTTTGTGGGTGTAGTTATTGGTTTTATTGTTATTGCAATGCTTTTACCGATATTTTCTATGAATTTAGGATAGCTTGTGAAAAAAGGTGTTGTATTATTAATTACTCTTTTTTTTATAACAGCAATTAGTTTACTTATTTTAAAAAATCTTGATGACACAGATGTCTTTTTAGAAAAACAAAATTATAGTTTAAATAATACTCAAGTATTAATAGCAATAAAAAATACAAAGAATGAAGTGTCTAAACTCTTAAAAGAACACAAAGATAGTATTGATAAAGTTTTAGAAAATGAAGTTCTACAAACAGGTATTCCTATCAAAATAGATGATTTAGATATTAATTTTGGCATAAAAAAATATGAAAAACTTGATATAAATGAAATCAGAAATAAAGATTCTCAAATTGTTGAAGAGTATTTTGCTTCTAATAATATTTTTGATTATGAACTCTTTAAAGACATTTATAAGAAAAAGTTAGAAACTGAAGACAAAAAAATTGAGACTAGTAAGCAATTAGATGATATAATAAACGCTTTTATTATAAAAAGTTATAGTGAAGAGATATTAAAAATAAAAGATGATTTAGGTTTTTTTAAATCTGAAGATTTATATGAGCTTAGTATTGATGCAAAATATAATAGCGCAGTTGCAAGTGCTTATTATATTTTAAAAAATGATGGGAAGGTTAAATATTTTGACATTAGTTTCAAATAAAGAAACACAAAAAATATTTTTAACAACTAAAACTAAAATAAATAGTTTTGTTGGAAGACTTGAAATCATTATTTCACCTGAATTTTATTGGGTTAGAAAGTTTGATATTCCTGTTAAGACTGAAACACAAGCACGTCATGTTTTACCTACACTTTTTGAAGATATTATTGATGATACTTCAACATTGACTTATCAAGTTATAAAATTAAAAGAGAATCTTTTTTTATGTTTTGCCTACAACAATAAAAAAATTTATGAAGCTATAAAATCTTTAAATATGCCTATATCAAATATTGCATCAATTTATTTTGCACAAAATGAATGTCAAAATTTTAAGTCTTTTAAAGCAGATGAATCGAAGTTTATGTACACTTCTGAAGGTATTCTTGTAAAAGTTCCAAACAACTTGTTAGATGATGTGATGGATTTGAAAAAGGTTATTGGTAATATAAAATTAAGTACACATAAGTTGCAGATCAAGTTATATAACGATGTTGTTAATACAAAATATTATTATTGGTTGTTTTTATTTTTTGGCATATTAATACTGACAAATTTTATAAAATATATTGACTTTTCTTTAGAAGTAAATAAAAATGAAAGTGCAATTGAAAAGTTAAAAGATGTAAATAAATTACCTTCAAGTATGATACAAACAAATGCAATTTTAAGTAAATATGAAAAAGCAATAAAAAAAGAAAATAAAAAAAGAGAAGCTCTTTCTTATATTTTAAGTAATAGAGGTTTTGATTTAAAAAGTTTAAATATAGAAAACGAAACTTTAAATTTAGAATATTTATCTGCTAATAAAAAAGCAGTTGAAGAATTTTTATCAAAAAAATATAAAATATTGTCTAGTAGAACTAATGCTTTTATCTTAAAAGTTAGGATTCAATTATGAATAAATTAAATCCTTTATATATATTAGGGCTTATAGTAGTTGTTTCTATAATCAAATAATTTCCCCGACCTTCTAGGTCGGTAGGAGTCAGGCTAAGAAAAGGTGTGATATTATGACAAAATGAGTGAACATGTATTAAAAAGTCATAATAAAACAATGCTTTTGTATCATATTGTACTTCCAGTACGATATAGAAGAAAAGTGTTTAGTCAAGAAGTAGAGAATACTTTAAAAGATATTTGTATAGGGATATCGCAAAGATATGAAATAAATTTTATAGAAATAGGGAGTGATGAAGATCATATTCATTTTCTAATTCAAAGTGTGCCAAAAATATCTATAACGGAAATAGTAAAAACTGTAAAAAGTATAACAGCTAAACAAATATTCAAAAGACACTCTGAAGTAAAAAGTATGCTTTGGGGAGGAAAGTTTTGGACAAGTGGCTTTTATGCAAATACGGTAGGACAATATGGGAATGAAAAGATTATAAGAGAATATGTTCAAGGCCAAGGTCAGGATTATAGTAAAATATATTCCGGACAGTTAAAGCTCGACTTATAAGATACCCCGTTGCTCTGCTGCGGGGAGAATTCATTTCAAGAGGAAATATATCAACAGTAACAGATCCAAGAAATAAAGTTACCTCATACGAATATGATATCCTAGATAGAGCTACAAAAGTTACTCATCCAAATGGTGCAATAGAAAATTATACATATGATGCAAGTGGAAATATGACAAGACTAGTAACTCCAATATCTACAAATCATGATTTCACCTATGATGCAATTGGTCAAAGAAATTCTATGAAGTCTCCACTAAATAAATTAACTTCATATTCATATAATGGTAATAGAAAACTAACACAAATAGATAGACCAAGTGGAAAAACTGTAGTAAATACATATGTAGATGATAAATTAGCAACTACTGTAACTGATGAGTCAATTATTTCTTATGATTATATCTTTAATAATAAAATAGGAACTATTACAAAAGGAAGTGAGAAAGTTGATTTCAACTATGATGGAGATTTACTAACTTCATTAGTATATAATGGAGCAATAAACCAAACTCTATCATACACATATAACAATGACTTCCTTCCAACATCGTCTACTTACGCAGGAAAAATAGAAAACTATACATATGATAATGATAATCTAGTTCTTACAAGTGGAGATTATATATTTACAAGAGATGCAGCTAATGCATATGTTACAAAAGTAACTGATGGAAAATTAGTTCAAGATTATACATATGATAATTATGGAGAATTAGTCAGCGTATCAGATAATACATTTACATATGAAATCATCTCAAAAGATAATGCATCTTTAATACTTCAAAAAACAGAAACAATAAATAATACAACAAATACCTATGCTTATACCTATGATGATAACTCAAGATTAATAGAAGTAAAAAAAGATAATACAACTGTAGAAGCTTATTCTTATGATAATAATGGAAATAGACTTTCTGCAACAGTCAATAACATTACTACAACAGGATCATATACCCTAGATGATCAATTAGAAGTATATGGAAATAATACATATAGATATGATGACGATGGATATTTAGAAGAAAAAGTTACACCAGATGGAACTACAACTTACTCTTACTCTACATTAGGAGAGTTACAACAAGTAGTAACACCAGATAAAACAATAACATACTTACATAATGTAAATAATCAAAGAGTAGCAAAATTAGTTGATAATGTACTTGTAGAAAAATACCTATGGGCAGACTTAACAACACTGCTTGCAATCTATGATAAAGATGATAACTTAGTTCAAAGATTTGAATACGCAAATTCAAGAATGCCTATTTCTTTAACTCAAAACTCTACTAAATATTATTTACATTATGATCAAGTAGGAAGTTTAAGAGTAGTATCTGATACAAATCATAATGTAATCAAAGAGATTACTTATGATACATACGGTAATATTGTCTCAGATAGTAATGAAAGCTTTAAAGTACCATTTGGATTTGCTGGTGGGCTTTATGATGAAGATACCAAATTAGTTAGGTTTGGGTATAGGGATTATGATTCTTATACTGGAAAGTGGACTGCTAAAGATCCTATTGACTTTAGTGGTGGGGATTCTAATCTTTATGGGTATGTTCTTGGGGATCCGGTTAATTTTTGGGATTCAGAGGGCTTATATCGTAGTCAAGACCCAAGTTATATTTTTAAAGAAATGGCATATCCTGACAATTCAACAGCAAGAAAAAATAGTGAATATTCTATTCGTCATATGAAAGCATATTTAAACAAACTTAGTTTGTTTAAAAAATTAAAAAAAGTAGATCCTCGATTAAAACTTGGATTAAAAGGTTTGGAATCACTTATTGAAAAGTATATTGAGGCAGAAGAAAATAGTTTAAAAGAACTAGATAAAGAAAATAATGATTGTTAAGGGAATTGTAATGTGTATATCACCTTTAGTAAAATTTTATATTTTAGTAGTACTATTTTTAATAGCTACTGAAATAGGTTATTTAATTGAGGATAGTAATATTGAACTAATAGTATTATTCTCTGCTATAATTCCACTTATCCTTTTTTTAAGAATGAGATGTTCTAATTGTGGTGAAAAAATTAGTGATTTTAAAGGATTTACGACAATATTAGTTACTCATAAATGTTATAACTGTGGTCATGATCTTTTAAAATGTGAAAATGACAAAAAAGAATAATTTATATGAATATAGCACCTTTAATAAAGTTTTCTCTAAGTGTTTTATTTTGGATAACTCTTTTATTTTTAGACTATTCATATAATAACGTATTTTTAGAAATATTACTTTTTTTATTTATTATATTGCCATTTATAGTTTTTTATAAACTTGAATGTACAAACTGTGGAGAAAAAGTTGGAGAGACTCAAAGCTTTTTCTCTATAATATCTTCTCACAAATGTAAGCGTTGTGGATTTAGTCTTCTTAAATTTAAGAATAAAAAATAAATGACTGTTTAAATGGAAATTATCTATTAAAATCTTTTTATAATAAGTTATTTATGAAAAAAGCCTTTGTTCACGACCAATTCATAACATCAGTAGATGCAGAATAAAGATACCTTTAAATTGAGAAAAATAGAAAAATAGGGGTCAGGTGATAACGATAACAAAGGCAGTGATAAATAATATTACAAAATATAATTAATTTAATTATAAAAAACATCTAAAAAATAGAAAATAGGGGTCAGGTGATAACGATAACTTTTTTTGAATAAAGTCTAGAATATATTATCATTATTACCTGACCTCTTTTCTTATGATTATATCTTTAACAATCAAATAGGAACAATAACAAAAGGAAGTGAAAAAGTTGATTTCAACTATGATGGAGACTTATTAACTTCACTAGTATACACAGGAGCAATAAACCAAACCTTATCATACACATATAACAATGACTTTCTTTCAACATCATTTACATATGCAGGAAAAACAGAAACTATAAATAATGCAATAAATACATATGATTATACCTATGATGATAACTCAAGATTAATAGAAGTAAAAAAAAATAATACAACTGTAGAAACTTATTCTTATGATAATAATGGAAATAGATTAAGCTCAACTGTAAATGGAGTAACTACCTCAGGAGCATATACCTTAGATGATCAATTAGAAGTATATGGAGATAATACATATAAATATGATGAAGATGGATATTTAGAAGAAAAAACAACACCAGATGGAACTACAACTTATTCTTATTCTACCTTAGGAGAATTAAAAGAAGTAGTAACACCTACTAAAACAATAACATACTTGCATAATGCAAATAATCAAAGAGTAGCTAAACTTGTAAATAATGTTGTTGTAGAAAAATACCTCTGGGCAAACTTAACAACGCTCTTAGCAATATATGATAAAGATGATAATTTAGTTCAAAGATTTGAATATGCAAATTCTAGAATGCCAATATCAATGACCCGAGGTTCAAATAAGTATTATTTACATTATGATCAAGTTGGAAGTTTAAGAGCGGTATCTGATTCTAATCATAATGTAATCAAAGAGATTACTTATGATAGCTTTGGTAATATACTAAGTGATAGTCTTCTTCCAATACTAAATATACCATTTAGATTTGCAGGTGGACTTTATGATAAAGATACCAAATTAACTAGATTTGGATATAGGGATTATGATTCTTATACTGGAAAATGGACTGCTAAAGATCCTATTGACTTTAGTGGTGGGGATTCTAACCTTTATGGGTATGTGCTTAATGATCCTATAAATTGGATTGATTCTGATGGACTGATGAGTTTCCCTTGGAATAAGGGTAAAACTATTGGTAATGGCAAATCTGGTTACATAACATCTAAAGTTGGGAAATGGTATATTGATAAAAATGGAAATATTGATATTTCTAAGACAATTTGTGAAAAAGGAACTAAGCAGGTTAATAGGAATCAAGTGCAAGATTTAACATCAAAAGAATTAGAAAGAGCACTTAAAGAAGCTAAAGGGTCAGGTAATCAGAAACAAAGGATTGAAAGTAATTTTGATGCATTTGCTGATTTTATTAATAAAATTTTAGGGAATTAATATTATGAATTTTATAAAAACAATTTTTACAATATATTATTATATTCGTGCAAAAAGTTTTTTTCGTAAAGACAATGAAGAAAAAACCTATAGATATTTAAAAAAAATTAATACCGATATAATTGAGAAGTATTATAGTGTTGAATATTATTTATTCTTAGGTTATACATCATTGTATTTACGAAAATTTAATGAGTCTGAAATATATTTTAGAAAAGCAATATTCTTTATAGATAGTGATAATACTGCATTTAATAAAGATGAAAAAAATTATTTAAAATGTTATGCATTAATCTTATTACAAGCTCAAAACAAGCATTTAAATAAGAATATAAATCTTTTCCAAAGTGAAATTGACAATTTAAAGAAACAATTTAATAGAAAAAATATAAAAGAAACATTATTAGGTTATTTTTTTATAAAATAAAATATGAAAAAAGCTTTAAAAAAATAACACCCCGGGGTTGAATCTCCACTTTTCACTTTTGATTGATTTAATCTCTTTTTCATATAAGCTATATCAATATCACTATACTTAGTTTGAGTGTTATTTGAAAAACTCAATATATAGGGATAAAAAATTCCGGGGACATGGTACTTAATTAACTAGTTAGTCAAATAAAAAATAACACCCCAGGGGTTGAATATCCAATACTAAATATACCATTTAGATTTGCTGGTGGACTTTATGATAAAGATACCAAATTAACTAGATTTGGATATAGGGATTATGATTCTTATACTGGAAAGTGGACTGCTAAAGATCCTATTGACTTTAGTGGTGGGGATTCTAATCTTTATGGGTATGTTCTTGGGGATCCGGTTAATGGAATTGATCCTTTAGGTTTATGGATTGATTTGATATTTCCTGAATCATTAGGTGAAGGTTCTGATAAACTTCCAAATCAGCGATATGATGAGAATGGAAAACCTAAATTTAAGTTACTTGGTAAAGATGGTAATCCTACAAATAAGAAAACAAAATGTGAAACAAGAAAAATTCCAAATTCAGAGAAGACATGGCTTGAAGATGTTATGGACAAACAAAATAACCACAATAGACAAGGTAAAAGACCACCTTCAAAAAAGAATCTTATTATAGAGATTATTAATAGAATTTTTTCAGGTTTTTAGGAGAATATATGATATTAAAAAAAGTTTTTGCATCTTACTATTTTATTAAAGGAAAAAAAAAGTTAAATAAATCAAATGATATAGAAGCGTTAGAGTATTTTAAAAAAGCTATAAAATATGAGAAAGAATATGATATTTTAATATATAAAGGATTTGCTGAATTTAGTTTAAGCAGTTATGAAGACTCTATAATGAGTTATCAATTAGCACTACAATTAATTGAGTCAAATGAGAAATTAAATTTTGATGAAAAAAATTATTTAACTAAATATATATTAGATGATTTAATTAAGGCACTTGAGTTATTAGGAAAAATTAACGATAGTTTATATAAATATAAGAATATCTATAAAAATTTGAAATTTAATATAAAAAACATAAATATAAATATTCTTGATGATTTTCCAAATGTATAAGATTCCATGAATGAAAATTTGAGAACAGTTTACTAATTATTCATATGCAAGAAAAATAAAATAATACCCAAAATAACGCCCCTGAGATTGATTCTCCACTTTAAATAAAATATAGCGGAGCAATAAAGCAAACCCTATCATACACATATAACAATGACTTCCTATCAACATCGTTTGCATACGCAGGAAAAGAGAAAATTATACCTATGATAATGATAATCTAGTTCTTACAAGTGGAGATTATACATTTATAAGAAATGCAAATAACGCCTATGTTACAAAAGTTACTGATAGAAAATTAATTCAAAATTATACTTATGGTAATTATGGAGAATTAGAACAAAGATTTATTCCTTTTGGGAACTAATATAATAAAATATTTACGTAAAATATGATATGTTATCATATTATTTATTATTATGGTATCTATGAAAAAAGCATTAATCCATGATTGGTATATAACATCAGCAGGTGCAGAAAAGTGTATAAAATCATTTACAAGCATTTGGAATGATTTTGACACTTTCACACTCTTTGATTTCTTTGAGGAAAATGATAGAAAAGAAGTATTAAAAAATAAAAGAACAAAAACTTCTTTTCTACAAAATTTGCCTTTTGCAAAAAAATACTATAGAAATTTCTTACCTTTATATCCTTTAGCCATAGAACAATTTGATTTAAGTAAATATGAATTAGTTTTATCAAGTTCTCATGCAGTTGCAAAAGGAGTTATTACAAATCATAATCAACTACATATTTGCTATATGCATACACCAATGAGATATGCGTGGGATTTATATCATCAATACTTAGAAGATAATAATCTAAAAAAAGGTTTAAAAGGAATATTAGCTCAATATATCTTGCATAAAATAAGAATTTGGGATGTTAGTAATGTAAATAGAGTTGACTACTTTATCGCCAATTCTAATTATGTAGCAAAAAGAATAAAAAAAATTTATAATAGAGAATCAATTGTAATATATCCACCTGTTGATATTAATAAATTCCAATTATGTGAGAAGAAAGAAGAATTTTATTTAACTGTATCAAGACTTGTTTCTTATAAAAAAATTGATTTGATAGTAGAAGCTTTTAAAAATACAAATAAAAAACTGGTAGTTATAGGGGATGGGCCTGAATTAAAAAAAATAAAATCACTTTCATCAAATAATATTGAAATTTTAGGTTATCAAGAAAATGATATATTAATAGACATGATGCAACGTGCAAAAGCATTTATGTATGTTGCTTTAGAAGACTTTGGAATATTACCCGTTGAAGCACAAGTTTGTGGAACACCAGTTATTTGTTTAGGTAAAGGTGGTACAAAAGAGACTGTTATAAATGATGTTACAGGAATTCATTTTGAAAACCAAACTACAGAAGATATATTAGAAGCTATAAATAAATTTGAAGATAATCAAGAAAAATTTATTCCAAGTAAGATAAGAGAACATTCTTTGCAGTTTTCAAAAGAACGGTTTGAAAATGAGATTGAAGAGTTTGTCAATGAAAAATATAAATCTTTTAAAGAAGAAATCATTCTATGACCAATATTGTTTTAGCAGGAGGTATAGGTAAAAGGCTTTGGCCTATGAGTAACAAATATTTACCAAAACAATTTAATCCTATATTTGAAAGTAAATCTTTATTTCAACTTACTCTTGAAAGAAATAAAAATATATGTAAAAATCATCATATAATTTTAAATGAAGAGCACTATTTTTTAGCAAAAGATCAAAGTTCTCAAATAAATGATATAGATTGTAAATACTTATTAGAATCTATTAGTAAAAATACTGCTACTTCAATAGCTTTATCTTGTATTGGTTTGAAAGAAGATGAAATTGTTCTTATTACTCCCAGTGATCATTTAATAAAAAATTTGTCTGAATATAGAAAAACTATTAAGAAGGCAAAAAAACTTGCACGAGAAGATCATATTATAACTTTTGGAATAAGGCCTACTGAGCCAAATACTGAATATGGATATATTCATATGAAGAGTAATATAGTTAAATCATTTTATGAAAAACCAGATATAAAACAAGCAGAAAAGTATTTAAAAAATAAGAATTACTATTGGAATAGTGGAATAATATGTTCAAAAGCAAAGGTGATTTTAAAAGAAATAAAAAAGTACTCTCCTGATATATATAAATATTCATTAGAAGCATTTATGAATTCGGAAATGTCTGCTTTTCAAAGATTTAGATGTGAAGATCTAGAAAAACTTCCTAATCTAAGTATTGATTATTCAGTTATGGAAAAATCAAAAAAGATAAAAATGATTCCTTGTTCTTTTTATTGGAATGATTTAGGAAGTTTTATTGCTTTAGATAAAGAAATGAAAAAAGATAAATATGGAAATACAAATAATAAAAAATTTGATTCTATTAACTCAAAAAGAAATTTTATCTATACCCAAAATAGTTTTATAACAGCTATAGATGTACAAGACTTGATAATTGTTGAATCTAATAACAATATTTTAATATCTAAAAAAGAATCTGAAAAAAAAGTAAAGGATTTTAAACTAAAAAGTATTGATTGTGAAAAAAAATATTCAGTTTATAGACCTTGGGGACTGTATACTATTTTAGAGCATGAAGATGGTTATAAGGTAAAAAGACTTGAAATCAAACCTCATAAAAGAATAAGCTTACAAAGACATAAATACAGAAGTGAACATTGGGCAGTAGTTTATGGAATTGCAACAGTAAGAAAGTCAGATGAAATATTTTCAGCTAAAGTTGGGGAGAGTCTATATATTTCTAAAAATGAACTTCATAGACTAGAAAATAATACAAATGAAATACTTATAATAATAGAAATACAAATTGGCAATAAAGTATGCGAAGAAGACATAGAAAGATTTGATGATGATTTTGGTCGTATTATTGATGAGACAATAAAATGATTATCTTAAAAAGAATTATTGAAATATTTTTTTCTATAATTTTACTAATATTTCTTTTTTCTATTATTCTTTTAATCATTTTATTAATAATATTCTTTTTTAAAGAAGGTCCCATTTTTTTCAAACAAGAAAGAATTGGAATAAATGGTAGAACTTTTATCATCTACAAATTTAGAACGATGTTTAATAATGCAGAAAATGAATTAAAGAATATTCTTGATAATAATCCAAAACTAAATAATGAATATTCTAAAAATTGTAAGTTAGAAAATGACCCAAGAATTATTGGTAAAATAGGAATATTTCTAAGAAGAACTAGTCTAGATGAAATACCACAATTTATCAATATCATAAAAGGTGATATGACTTTTGTAGGTCCAAGGCCCTTTTTAAAAGATGAGATAATTGTATTTAAAGATAAGTTTGAAAAATTATGTTCAGTTAAACCAGGAATAACAGGGCTTTGGCAAGTAAGTGGAAGAAATAATCTTAATTTAAAACAACGTGTAGAATTAGATATTAAATATATTGATACTAAGTCTTTTTTTAATGATATAACTATAATCTTTAAAACTTTTATTGTCATTTTTCAGAAAAAAGGAGCATGTTAGTTTTGAAAATTGCTCAATTTATTAAAAATCCTTTATTTTTAAAATACTTTAAAAATACTTCATATATTATATTCGAAAAAATACTACGTGTGATTCTTTGGGTATTTATATTTACTTGGATGGCAAGATATTTGGGTCCACACGATTTTGGAATTTTTAGTTATGTAGAGAGTATAATTTCTATTTTAATGATCCTTTCAACTTTAGGACTTGATACAATTATTATAAAAGAGTTAGTAAAAGATGAAAAGAGAATAAATGAATTATTAGGTACATCTTTTATGTTGAAACTTATATCGTCAATTATCATAATATTTTTTATTTTATTTTATATTAGTTTTATTGAAAATGAATATCCAATAAATTTATTACTTATAATTATTTCTTTTTCATTCTTCTTTCATAGTTTTAATGTAATTGACTTTTATTTTCAGAGTAAGGTTTTAAGTAAATATACTGTTTTCTCAAAACTCATTGCATTAAGTATTTCTTCTATTATAAAAGTATTTCTTATTGTTTATGAATATCCATTAATATATTTTGCAGGAGTGATATTATTAGAGAGTATAATCATAGTTATAGGCTTGATATTTTTTTATTTTCATTCTAAACTATCACTTTTTAGTTGGAGAATAGATTTTGTTGTGATAAAGGACTTACTTAAAAATTCATATCCTTTACTTTTTGCTGGAATACTAATTACAATTTATTCAAAGATAGATCAAATCATGATAAAAGAAATGTTGGGTGCATCTCAAGCTGGGTATTATTCTGCAGCTGTTAGGCTTAGTGAAATTTGGTTTATCATAGGAGGACTAGTTTGTGCATCTTTATTTCCTTTGATTATCAAATCAAAAGAAGATTCTACAGATATATATTATAAAAGAATACAACAGCTTTTAGTCTTTTTGATTTCTTGTGCCTATCTTCTTATTTTAAGTGTATATTTTCTATCTGATTTTATTATTCTTTTTCTTTATGGAAATAATTTCTTAGAATCTATAGTTGTTTTAAATATTCATATCTTTTCAACAGTTTTTGTTTATATGGGATTAGTAAGTAGTAAATGGATTGTACTAGAAAATAGAACAAAATTAGAATTTTATAGAAACTTATTAGGAATGATTATAAATATTGGATTAAACTTTATTTTTATAAAAAAGTTTGGAATTATTGGCGCTGCCTATGCAAGTTTAATTACTTATATCATTGCATACTATTTCTTTGATATATTTTTAAAAGAGACTAGAAAAATGTTCTTAATTAAATCCAAAGCGTTACTTTTAATTACTAAAGGTGAAAAGTGAAAAAGACTCTTTTTCTAATTCTTATTGCATTTTTATTTTCTGTTGTTGTAAGACTATTTTGGGTGTATGAGTTTTCTTCGAATGAAAGTTTTAAATTTAATAATGAGTTTATAATAAACTCAAATGATGGATTTTTTTATGCTGAAGGTGCAAGAGATATATTAAATGGTTATCATCAAGAATATGATTTATCACCAGTTTATAGTGCTCCTTCAAAACTAACTGCTTTTTTAGTCAAGATATTACCTTTTTCTTTTGAGAGTATTATATTTTATATGTCAATATTTTTTTCTTCACTTATTGTAATTCCTTTAATTTTATTAGGTAAAACTTTTAATAAAATAGAGTTTGGATTCATCTCTGCACTTATTGCTTCAATTACTTGGAGTTATTATAACCGTACCATGGTTGGGTATTATGATACAGATATGTTAACAATAGTATTTCCCACGTTTCTTTTATGGTCTTTAGTTTTAGCCTTAAAAACGAAAGAAAATAAATACTTACTTTTTACAGGATTTGAAATAATAACTTATAGATGGTGGTATCCCCAAAGCTATGCTTTAGAGTTTGCTTTTTTTCTTCTAATATTTTTGTATGTAGTTTATTTAATAATCAAAAAAGAAGATTATAAATATGAATTAAAACTCATAATTATGATGCTTTTTTCAATGGTTTACTTAGACACGTTATTAAGAGTTATAGTTGTTATATTATTATATTTAGGATTTAAAAAAGAGATATTTAAAAACTATTTATTCTATCTTTTTTCTTTAGTTTTATTGGTATTTATACTTACAGGTGGGGTAATACCTATTTTGGAAAAGCTTGAAAACTATCTTTTCCAAAAACATATTTTAAGTATGGGAGATGATTTAACTCTTCATTTTTATACAACTATGCAAACTATTAAAGAAACAGCAAAGATTAGTTTTGAAGAGTTTGCCATAAGAGTTAGTGGACATTTAATCTTATTTGCTTTTGCAACTTTTGGATTAGTCCTATTTGTTTATAAATATAGAATTATGATTTTAGTTCTTCCTTTATTAGGATTAGGAATATTATCTTATGGTATTCCTTATTTAATGCCATCTGGGGGATTACGGTTTTCAATATATGCTGTTCCTATTTTTGCATTAGGATTAGCTTATTTTATATATGAGGTTTCAAAATTTATATCTAATAAAATAAGAGAGAAAAAGTATTCAAAAATATCTTTTTATTCAATGCTATTTTTATTTACTTTTCTAAGTCTTTATCCAAATATTAAACATATTATAGAATATAGAATTCCTAGTGAAGTTAGCAATAGTGAAGCAAAAGTCTTAGATAAATTAAAAGAGGTAGCTTCAAGAGAAGACTATATTATCTCTTGGTGGGACTTTGGTTGTCCTATTAGATATTATAGTGATACAAAAGTTTTAGTTGATCATGGTAAGCATGGGGGAAGTGTAAGTTTCCCTGTGAGCTTTATTTTTATGAGTCCTCAAACTATTTCAGCGAAGATGGCAAGACTTGATGTGGAATATACTGAAAAAGCATTTAGGACGATGCCTATTGATGTTACAAACTTTAAAGAAGATAAAAAAGGAGTAATTCCAAATATTTCAATGATGACGAAAGATTATGGATACAAAGATACAAATGAGTTTTTAAATTCACTTACTTCAAATATTAAGTTACCAAAAAAAACAAGAGATATTTATTTTTATCTTCCATATAAAATGTTGAATTTATACTCTACAATAGAGCTTTTTTCAAATTTAGATTTAATGACAGGGCAAAAGGGAAAACTTAACTTCTTCTATGAGTCTACAAAATTTAAAGAGAATAAAAACTTTATAAATTTAGGAGAAAATGTAAAAGTTATAAAGAACAAAGCTTTATTACAAATAGGTAAATATACTTTTCCTATAAAAAGGTTCATAACAACGGTATATACAAAAGATAAAAAGTTTAAAAAGAAAGTTTCTAATATATTTGAAGATGGAAAATATACAGTAATCTATATGTCAAGCTATAAGAAATATTTGGTTATTGAGGAAAAAGTTTATAACTCTTTATTTATTCAACATTTTGTATTGGAAAATTATAACAAAAAACTTTTTGAATCAATTATTATGACTCCAATAGCAAAAGTTTTTAAATTAAGAATTTGAATATGATTATAAAAAGTTATGAATTCAATGATGTGTATTATGTAAATTTAGATAATATTTTTAAAAGAGAGTAAAAAAACAAAAAATATGGTTTATCTCTTGTATAAATGATAGAAAGAAAGTTATTAGGGTTATATTTAAATCTTTTTAGTATTAATAATGCTTTTAATTCATCTTTATAAAATTCTGTGTAGGTTAAATTACTTTTATAGAGTTTCTTTTTAATTGCAATATTAAAAATGGGTCTTATTATTTGAATAATTCCAGTTACTGTTCGTTCTACTAGATTATATCTTTTACATAATCTTCTTTTCCAAAAAATATGTTTGTGCAAACTCATTAAAGGATATGATATGTTTTTACTCTTTTAAAGTAATAACAGGAGAGGTTATTTACCAAGTTTGATTTTGTTTAGAATCTCATTTCTAATGCCTTAAAGATATTTTTCAATTCCTTTTAATTTATCTTTTTTTCATCTCTATACCTAATAATAAATGTTTTATCTATTTCTTTGCAATTATGGTTTATAATGCGCTTATAAAAAACTCCTTCTTTATTTATTGGAATTCTTTTGGGTGACATTTTTAGATTCATTTTGAATCATTGAAAAGTCCTTGAGACTTTAATAATATTATATATTATTGAAAATTACACTAAAAATTATAATACTCTTAAGACCCTGTGTCAAAGGTTTTTGAGAGATATTGAGAGGGATATTTAAGAATAAAGAAAAAGGATAGAAATGGGATTAGGTGTAGGAATAGTTGGACTTCCAAACGTAGGTAAATCAACAACTTTTAATGCTTTAACAAAAGCACAAAATGCAGAGGCACAAAACTATCCGTTTTGTACAATAGAACCAAATAAAGCAGTAGTACCAGTTCCTGATAAAAGATTAGATGAATTAGCAAAAATTGTAATTCCTGATAAAATTCAGTACTCAACAATTGATTTTGTAGATATTGCTGGTTTAGTTAGAGGTGCAAGTAAAGGTGAAGGATTAGGAAATCAATTCTTATCTAATATTAGAGAAGTAGAAGTTATTTTACATATGGTTAGATGTTTTGAAGATGGAAATATTACTCATGTAGAAGGTGATGTTAACCCTTTAAGAGATATAGAAATTATTGAAACAGAACTAGTTTATGCAGATATCTCTCAACTTGAAAAGAAAATTGACAGACTTAAAAAACAATCAAAATTTTCAAAAGAAGCTGCTGCTAGTCTAGAAATTGCACAAGAAGTAATGAAGCATTTAGAAGAATTACAACCTGTAAAAACATTTGAAAATAAAGATGATGAAGATTTTATAGCTTTAGATAAAGAATTAAGATTTTTATCAAATAAAGATGTTATCTATGGTGCAAATGTTGATGAAGATTCATTAGTTGATGGTAATAATTTTGTTGAAATTTTAAAAGAACATGCAGCTAGTGTAGGTGCTGATTTAGTTATGCTTTGTGCAAAAATTGAAGAAGAACTAGTTGGAATGGAAGACGATGAAGCAAAAGAGATGCTAAATGATTTAGGTGTTGAAGAATCAGGCCTAGAAAAAATCATTCATTGTGCATTTGACAAACTTGGTCTTCAATCATATTTTACTGCTGGAAAAATAGAAGTTAGAGCTTGGACTATTAAGAAAAATACGAAAGCGCCACAAGCAGCAGCTGTTATACATAATGATTTCGAAAAAGGTTTTATTAAAGCTGAAGTTATTGGGTATAATGATTTTGTTGAACTTGGTGGTGAAGCTAAATGTAAAGAAGCTGGTAAATTAAAACTAGAAGGAAAAGATTATATTGTTCAAGATGGCGATGTGATGCATTTTAGATTTAATGTTTAATAATAAGTATATTTTGATATAATAATCTTTATATAGGCAAGTTGATAGATTTAAATAGGAGTTTTGATGAATAGTAATATTGTAGAAAGAATAGAATCTTTACCCCCTTTACCAAAAACAATAATGCAAATTGAAGAGTTTAGACAAGATAGTGAAAAAGAAGCATTTGAATTATTGAAAATAATAGAAAAAGATGCTCTTATTGTATCAACATTATTAAAGGTCTCAAACTCCGCAATGTTTGGCTTTAGAAGTAAAGTAGAAACAGCGAGTAAAGCTATTAATTTATTAGGAATTAATTTTACAATTTCAATTGCTATTGGTGGAACTGTACAAAATTTATTAAAAACTAATTTATCCGCATATGGTATTAACAGCGATGATTTTATGAGAGCTTCAAATTTAGCTACTACTTTGACAGCTTTATGGCTTTCAAAAGTCTCTTTTGATTTAAAAGAAGAGTTAGTTTTACCTGCACTTTTACAAGAAGCAGGAAAATTTATTTTGGCTGATATTATTGATAGTGAAGGTAAAAGTGAAGAGTTTAAGCTATCTTTAGAAAATAGCAACTCTATTGCCCAATCAGAAAAAGAGATAGTAGGAATAACAACTTCACAAATAACAGCTGCAATTTTCAAATATTGGAAATTAAGTGATAATCTTATTAATGTTATTGAACATGTAGATGATATTGAAAACTGCCCAGATGAATATATAGAAGAAACTCAAATCTTAGACGTTATTAAAACAATTTGTTGTGTTACTAATGCTATGAGTGATGAAAGTATTGAAAAAGGAATTGCAAAAGCTAAAAAGTATAATTTAGATGTTAAAAATTTAGAAAAAGCAATAGAAAAACTACAAGATAGACTACTTGATGAGTAATTAAGATTTTAATCTTAATTACTTAAATTCATAATATTTATTCTTTGAGTTTTGAGCTAAACTCATTGCATATGATGATTTCTCTATTAAATTATTTTTATTTCCCCAAGAAATTGCAAAAACAAGATTTAACTTTATTTGATCCTCTTTATAAGTAATTTCAACAGATTTTATCTTTTCAATAATCTCTTCATAGTTATCATTTTTATCAATAAAAAATCCTACTTCTGGACCATTTAATCTAAATGAATTTACAATATTATTAATTTTCAAAACATACTCTTTAAATAAAGTATTTGTTTTTAAATAGCCATATTTTTTATTTAATTTTTGCAAATCTTCAATATAAACTCTTAGAAAAATAAGTTCATCTTCATCATCTTTTTGCAAAAGTTCAGTTTTTAGTTTTTCAAAATTGTAAAGTGTTGTAATTGGATCATTATAAATTGGAATACTTTTTTTATAACTAACAATTAGATTAATAAGGTTTTGTTTTATATACTCTTTGTTTTTTTCAAAAATATTTTCAAAAATATCTTTATAGACAATAGAATATGCCATTTTTAATTTATATTCATCAATAAGTGGAAGCTCAATTTTCTCATAACCTAAGTCAATTAAACTACACTCTTTCTCACAAAGACCTTGAACAGATGAAAAAGTAAGTCCATGAAAAATATCTCTTGATATAAAACTCTCAATTTTTTTGTCAAGAAGTTCGTTATTTAAGCTTTCATTAGTAAAAATTTCTGTAATTATATTTGATAGTTTCTGGTTAATAGTATATTTTAAATTTATTTCTTGTTGCTCTGAAAAATTTTGTAAAAGATTTGTTCCAATCTTAATACATTTTTGGTCTGATACCATTACATTTTCTAAATCTAAATCACTTATTAGTTTTTTTCCATGATTGTATAAGATATTTTTATTAAAATTTATATACTCGTTATCTAATAATTCTTTTCCATTAATTATTAAATAATTGTAATAATAAAACTTAGATTTTTCAATTTCTTCATAACTTTCATAATATGAATAATAAAGAGATAAAGAGAGATATAATTTTGTATAAATGGACATTAGATGAGAAGCTATTTTATTTGTTTCAATATAATTTACAAGATCTTTTGCTGTTTTTTCATCAATAGCTTTATTCTTATTATTAATAAGTTTATTAATAATTAAATCACAAATATTTAGCTTGTAAAATTCATGATAATCATTTTTATATTTTTCAGTTGATATTAAATTTTTCAAAATTTTTAAAAGTGTCTCTTCTTCTATTTCTTTAGAAAAAAGAATAATTGAATGAATCATATTCATATTCAAACTATTTAAGATGGGATTTTTAATAAAATCTTCAATAATAAGTAAGAAATCATCATTAGTTGATTCATTATATATATAAAGATAATTAACCAAAAGAGCATTTTTAAAATCGTCAATTGATTTAAATTTTTCATTTTTTATATGAGTTATTTCTAATTCATATAATTCTATGATATTTCTGTATTTACTTATATCTGCATAATCTTCTTTTTGGTAAGTATTTTCTAGTTTATAAAAAAGAGTAGAAAGTAATGTGCTTGATGAGTTAAGAAAAATTTTATAATAATCTTTTTGTTTAGCTTCAGAAGATAATCTTGTATTTTTTGATAAATTATAACCATCACAAAGTTTCTCAAAGATAAATTTAAATTCATCAATTAAATACTGTGAATCTTTATTTGCTTCATTTATATATGGAATATGAGAATAATAAAATAGCATTTTCCCTTGGATATTATTTAAAGAATCAATTTGTGAATCATCCAATTTTATATTAAATTTTAGTGTGTTTATTGTTTCGCTAATAACATTAATTAATGGATTGATTGTTTTTTTCCTTAAAACATCAGTTGAATTAATTATACATAAGCCATTAAGCAATTCAATCAAAGCTATATATTGATTAAAAATAAGTAGAAATTTTTCTTCATCTAATTGTTTAGCTTCTTTAAGATTATCTTCAAATTCTCTAAATAAAGCTCGAAGATTTTCTAAATTATAAGAATTGTAATTTTCAAATATTTCAAATTTCTTACCAAATGACAATAAATTTACAATTGTAACTATTTCTTTAAATATGATAGTTGTATTATTTGAAAGAATATTTTGCATTTTTTCTTTTATTAAAATTATTAAATATGTTTTAAAGTTTAGGTTGTTATTTATCTCATAAATAAGTTCTTTAGAGATTTCTTTTTTATCAGTATATAAATCACTAATATACTCTACTAAGGCTTTGTAGTCATCATTTTGATTATATAAGAAGGATGTCTCTACGTTTATATTTAATTTTTCTAAAAGTTTTGTAACTGCTAAATCTTCAGTTTTTATATCTAGATAATTCGATACATTACTATTTTCAAATATATACATTTTTTCCCCTAGTACTGAACTTATATATTATATAACTTTGTAACTTATAATCCTTGAAGTAAGATATTCCACAAGTAATCTACTTCTTCATCTTCAAATAAAATAAGAGATTTTTCAAAGAAAAGTTCTTCTACTTTTTTTATTTTAAAGGCTTTACTATAAGTACAAGTTGAATGAACTGGCATAAAACTTCTTACTAAAGAAATATCTTCTAATATTTCATTTTCACATAAAAAGCAAGTGAAGTCTGTATGTAAACGTCCTTCATGTTGTAAAAGTTTTAAATAACTTTTACAAATAGCTCTTTTTGCATTTTGTTTTATCATTTTATGTGATAGTTTATCTAAAAGTTTAAAATAAAAGCTATCAATATCTTCAATATCTTTTAAATGAGGATAAAAGAGTTTTATAAATCTTTGCCAACAATAAAGTTTCTCATTATCAAAAATCCATTCAAAGCCAAGTTGAATTACATCTTTTAATCTAGGAATTGAACTTCTCATATTACTTTCAAGTTCAAAGTCTATTTTATATCCTACATTAATATTAGAGTGTCTTGCTCCATAAAATCTATAAGTAGTGTAAATTTGATTTTCAGTTAAAATTGAAACTATTAAGTCATCATCTTTAACTGCTTTTATGTCTATTATATAACCTTGCATATGTCTTTCTATTGAGTTAATTTAGAAAAATTATAACAAATTAATATTAGATACTTGCTTCAAATAAAAATTATGCTAAAATTACTGAAAATTATTTTTGATAAAGGAATATAGATGGATTTTGGTAACGTTAGCATTGCAAAGCAAGCAAATATTTTATATGATGGGAATATTACAAGTAGAAGTATCACTTTTGGAGATGGTAGCAAAAAAACTTTAGGAATTATGCTTCCAGGTGAATATGAATTAAATACTGTGAATAAAGCAGTTATTGACATTAACAGCGGTAGTTTAGAAGTTATGTTACCAGCAGAAGATTGGGTTGAATACGTAGCTCCAGCGAGCGTTAAAATTGCACAAAATTCTAAATATAAATTAAAAGTGACTTCATTAGTTGATTATTGTTGTTCTTTTATTAAAGTAAGTTATAAATAAAATAAAATAAGAGAAAAATATATATATTTTTCTCTTTCTAAATTAAACAATTTATTATATTTATAATAAATTTATCAATAACTTCTTCTTTTTTAATACTAATAATTTTCAAAACTCGCTTATATCTCTCATTTAACTGCCATATTTTAAGAATAATAATAATAGAATAATATTAAGTTTAGATAAAGGTATTCAATGAAATCCCGTAATATGCAAATTGTATCAATAGATGATAACAAAAATAATCTATTTTTAATAGAATCGATGTGTGTAGAAATTGAATTAAATGTAAAAAGTTTTTTTGACCCACTAGAAGCTTTAATGTATGTTTTAAAAAATCATGTTGATATGATTGTAATTGATTATATGATGCCAAATTTAAATGGTATTGATTTTATAAAAGAGTTTAGAAATAAAAATAAAAAAGTTCCAATTATTATGGTTACCGCATCAGGAGATAATGATCAAATACATAAAAATGCATTTGATGCAGGTGTTAATGATTTTTTGAGTAAACCTGTTAATTCTTTGTTATTTAAAGCAAGAGTTTTGAACTTATTAGATAGTTATGAAAATAGAATTCTTTTAGAAGATAGAGCTAAACTACTAGAGTTTGAAGTTCAAAAAGCAACTCAAAAGTTGATTAATAGAGAACAAGAAACTTTAAATATTTTAGGAAAAACAGCAGAATATAAAGATCCTGAAACTGCTTCTCATGTATCACGTGTGGCACATTATTCAAAAATGCTAGCAAGAGAATATGGCTTAAGCAAAGTAGACCAAGATTTAATTTTTTACGCTTCTCCTTTTCATGACTTAGGTAAAGTAGGAATTGAAGATAAAATCTTATTAAAACCAGGAAGGTTAGACAAAGATGAGTTTGAAATTATGAAAACTCATGCTCAAATTGGTTATGAAATCTTAAAAGATTCACAAAGTGAATATTTAAAAGCAGGAGCTATGATTGCCATATCACATCATGAAAAATTTGATGGAAATGGATATCCTAGTCAAATTAAAGGTGAAGATATTCATATCTTTGGAAGAATAGTAGCTGTAGTAGATGTTTTTGATGCCTTAACTTCAAATCGTCCATATAAGAGAGCTTGGAATTTTGATGATGCCTTAAATTTATTAATGCAAGAGAAAGAAAAGCACTTTGATCCTGTAATTGTAGATTTATTTGTAAAAAATATTGACGAGGTAAAAACAATTTATAACTCTTTTCAAGAAGAATAAATACTAAAATAATAATTGGATTAAACTATATGAAAAATATAACAATAAAAGTAAAATTAGTTTTATTATTTATTTTAATAAAAATTGTACCTCTTCTTTTTATTGCATACATTGCATATAAAGGAACATTAAAACTTGAAGACTATATTCAAAATAGTACAAGATATTTATTTAATAAAAATAAAGAGATTATCTTAGCCACAGCAAATGCCTCAATTGAAGATAGTATTAGATATTTAGATAAAAAATCTCAAAATTCTATGGAAAGAATATCTTTTGAAATTGCAAATAATGTAGCAAATTTTTTATATGAAAGAGATAACGATCTTCTATTTTTATCAAAAATAAACATAAATAATCAAATTTTAAATGACTTTAATAAAAGTAAGCAAAGAGATATTATAGTTCATGGAGATTATAAATATAATGATAAAACTAAGACTTGGGAAATTGTTAATAAAGAAAGAAAAGAGCCAAGGTTAAAAAATACAGCAGATTTAGATGAAAATAAAAGAGAGTTTAGTTTTCATGATCCTTTAAAATTAAAAACTAAAAAAATACCTATTTACAAAGAGATAAATTATTTTGATTTAAGTGGAAATGAAATTTACAAAGTTTCACAAATAAGTAATAAACTTAGAAATATTTCAAATAAAAAGAATACATATGTAAACTCTGAAACTTATTTTGAAAAGATTAAAGATTTAAAACAAGGAGAAATTTTTGTTTCTGATGTAATTGGTGAATATGTAAAATCAAAAGTAATAGGAACTTTCAATAAAGAGAAAACAGAAAAACAAAAAATTGAATTTAAACCAGAAGAGCATGCTTATGCAGGAAAAGAAAATCCTTTAGGAAAGAAATTTGAAGGAATTATTAGATTTGTAACTCCTATTTTTAAAAATAATAAAAAAGTAGCTTATGTCTCTTTAGCTCTTGACCATGAACATATTATGCAATTTACTGATACTTCAAACCCTGTTAGCCTAGATGCAAAACAAAGTATTTCTGATGCAGGTAAAGGAAATTATGCCTTTATGTGGGATTATGAAGGTAAGAATATCTCACATGCAAGGGATTATTTTATTGTAGGATATGATAAAAAAACAGGGAAAAGAACAATACCTTGGTTAAGTACTAAGTTATTTTCAAAATATAAAGATTCAAAAAAAGAAATTAATGATTTTTTAAAAGATTATCCTATTTTTGAAGAACAAAGTTTAAATAAAAATGCGAATTTCTCCCAAGTTTTAGAAGATGGAAATGTTGCTCTTGATTGTAGATATCTTAACTTTGCACCCCAATGTCAAGGTTGGATGCAACTAACAAAAAATGGAGGATATGGCTCTTTTTTAATTTATTGGAGTAATGTTTGGAAGTTAACAACAGCGGCAACAATTCCTTATTATACAGGCAAGTTTGCAAATAATAAAAGAGGCTTTGGCTTTGTAACAATTGGAGCAAATGTAGAAGAATTTCACGCAGCAGCAAATGAAACAAAGAAAAGTGTAGAAGAGATTTTATCTTCTCAAACAGAGCAAATGGATCTTATGTTAGAAGAGAATACTTTAGAAATTGAAGAATTAATAAATAATCTAATAAATGAGTTGTCCTTTATAACATTATTGATGCTGGTTTTAATAATTGCAATTGCTATTTGGATGTCTAATTATATTAGTGGAAAGATTGAACGACTTTTAATAGGAACTGAAAAATTTGCTAAGAATGATTTAGATTATAGAATAGAAGTTGAATCAAATGATGAAATTGGGAATCTTGAAAAATCATTTAATAATATGGCTTCAAAGGTCAAAAACTTAATTAATGAACAAAAAGAGTTAAATGAGCATTTAGAAGAAAAAGTAAATGAAAAAACAATAGAGTTAATAGATATAAATCATGGCTTAGAAGAACAAATTGAAGAAAGAACAAAATACTTAAAAGAAACATTAATTAAAGCCCAAAAAGCTGATGAAGCCAAGTCTTCATTTTTGGCAAATATTTCTCATGAAATAAGAACTCCTTTAAATGCCATAATAGGTTTTTCTGAGTTAATTTCAAATAGAGATGATTTGAATATACAAGGGAAAAAGCAAGCTACTATTATTCAAACAAGTGCTAAATCACTTTTAAGCATTATAAATGATATTTTGGATATTTCAAAAATAGAAAGTGGAAATTTTGAATTAAGTATTTATGAAACTAATATTTATTTGATTAGTGAAGATGTGGTAGAACTTTTTTCAAAAAGGGCTAATGACAAACATTTAAAACTAATATTTAACTTAGATAATAAAACTCCTATTTGTGTATTAACAGATGGAACAAGAATTAGACAAATATTGTCAAATTTAATAAGTAATGCAATTAAATTTACAAATAGAGAGGGAACAATAAACGTAAATATTATTGTGCTAAAAAGATTAGATAGAGATGTACTGATTAGATTTGAAGTAATTGATACAGGAATTGGAATAGCAAATAATAAAGTTCAAAATATTTTTGAACCCTTTATTCAAGTAGATCACAAATCAAATAAAGAATTTGAAGGTACCGGTTTAGGACTTAGTATTTGTAAACATATAATTGAGTCTTTAAATTCGAAAATTTATATTGAAAGTGAATTAGGAAAAGGAAGTAAATTTTGGTTTGATGTGAATTTTAATGTATGTAAAGAGGAAGTAGAAGATACAAAAAACTATTTGCATCATTTGAATTTTACTATTTTTGATATAGAAAACAATTTATATTCTTATATAAAAAAATATTTAGAAATATTTGGAACTACAAATGGAAATAAAGATGACACTAAAACTAATATTTTAGTTCATTGTTTTAAAAGTAGAGAAGATTTAGAAGAAATGAGGGAGAAATTTCCTAATACTCATGCTTTAATTTTATTTGAATATGCTAATAATATAAATAAAATAAAGTTTAAGTCGAATGAAATTAGTTTATCTTTACCATTTTATCCATCAAAGATAAATGATGCCTTGCAAGAACTTCTTTTAAGATATGACAAAAAAATAGTAGAAAAAATGGAAGATATGGAAATTGAAGGAAGGGTATTAATAGCTGAAGATAATAAGGCTAATCAAGAACTTTTATCTTTTGTATTAACTAGTATGAATATTGATTTTGATATACAAGAAGATGGAGAAAAGGCATTTCAAGCTTATATCAATGGTGAATTTAATATGATCTTAATGGATATTAATATGCCAATTTTAGATGGAATTGGAGCTTTCCATAAAATAAGGAATTATGAAAAAGAGAATAAGTTAAAAAATATTCCAATTATTGCATTAACAGCAAATGCTATTAAAGGCGATAGGGAAAAGTTTTTAGATATCGGAATGAATGAATATTTAAGTAAGCCAATAAATACAGAAGAGCTAAAAAGAATATTTAGAATGTTTTTAAAAAGTAATAAAAAAGTAAAAAGGCTTGGAAGTAAAATTGATATATCAAAAATTACAAAAAAATTAGGAGTTAGTGAAAATATTGCTAGTCTTATTATAAACAAATTTAAAAATGATATATCAAAAGATATAGATGAACTATCTGAATTTATAAAAAAAGATGATAAAACAAAAATAAAAGAAAAAGCACACTATATTAAAAATTCTTGCTTAAATTTAGTTCTAGATGAGGTTTGTGAAGTTCTAAAAGAATTAGAATCTTTAGAATTAGATAAAAATGAGAAACTTGAAAAATTTAAAATAATAAAAAATGAAATAAATATAATAATTAGTGAATAAAATAAATAGAAAATAAAATCCTATAACTTGTAGATATAGGATTTTATCTCTAAACTATATTATAATAATTGTTTCTTACTTCTTTTTTAGATGTAAATCAAGCTGTGGAAATGGAATCTCAATATTATGCTTATATAAAGAGTTATAAATTAAAATTAAAAAATCTGACTTTAATGAATTTGGTCTAAATTTATCATTTGCCTTAACCCAAACAAGAAGTTCTAATTCAACTCTATTCATATTCATATTATCAAATCTAATTTCAGGTTCTTTATCTTTTACATCTTTTATATAAACTAAATCACAATTATCAAGTTCTGTTAAAACAACTTCTTTTACTGTTTCAATTTTTGTTCCATAAGCAACACCAAAAGGAATATGTAGTCTTCTTGTTACATCATCTAAAGTCCAATTTATTACATTATTTTGAATAAATGATGAGTTTGGAATAATAATATCAATATTGTCAAAAGTTTTAATAGTAGTAGATCTAATTCTTATATCAGTAACTGTTCCTTTTAGTAAGGCATCTATTTCAATAATATCTCCAATTCTAATTGTTCTTTCAAACATTAAAATTATTCCAGCTATTAAGTTTGAAACAACGGTTTGTAATCCAAATCCAATACCAATTGAAAGTGCTCCTGCAATTAAAGAAATTGACGACATATCAATACCTAAGCTTCCCATTGAAATCATAGTGGTAATAAAAACTATTAAATAAAATCCAACATTAGAAGTTAGTTTTAATAGCATTTGGCTCATATTAGGCCATCTATTTGAAATTTTATAAATCCATTTTTTGTAAAGTGAACCAATTAAAAAACCAAAAATTATTAGTAATATTGCCTTAACCAAACTCAAAAAAGATATTGATTGTTCATTAAAAACAAAAAGTGTTGAAGTGAAATAACCTTTAAATTGATCAAAAAAGTTCTTACTTTGAGATAATGAATTACTAATAATTAATTTTGTATTTCCAAGCATTTTTTTTGCAAGCTCTTTTATAAAAAGATTTTGGTTTTGATATATTTCTTGAACTTCGCCGTTTAATTCTAATAATAAAGAATCTATTTCATCATGTATCTTTAAGTATTTACTATCATTTTTTTGTATTATAGTATTTATTAATTTTTTATTTAAAAAGTTAATTTTCTCTATTAGAAGGTTTTGTAAGGGTTTATCTAGTTTTTGAATCTCTACTTCTAAATCCTCTTTTTTAATATAGTTTTCATTTATGAGCTCTTTTTCTAATTCAAGCTCCAATGCAACTTTTTCTTGCTTTATTTTTCTTATTTTTATATCAAGTTTATTTATCTCTTCTTTAATATAATCAGAAGAGGACTTTATCTCTTTTTTTAGAGCAATATCAATTTCTTTTATAAGATTATTTTTGTTTAATGTAGCTACTTGTAATCTACTTTCAATATTTGTTCTTTGGATTTTATAATAAGCATACTGTAATTGATAAGATAATAAATATTTTTTTTCTTCTTCAAGAATATTTTCTATTCTTTTTTTTAATAAAGCTAATTTATTTTGAATATCAATTAAAAGTTCATTTTGTTTTTTTTCTTTTATTTCTAATTCGGAAATATAAAAAATAGCTTTTAATATAGAATCTAATAAGTTTTCTTCCTCTTTTAAAGAGTTTAAATCAAACTTTTCAAAAGGTACTTTTATTAAAGTGCTCTCTTTTAATCTTTTTAAATGAGCTTTTTGTATATTTATTATCTCATTACTTTTAGCTTTTGTTTTTTCTTCTTTTAAGATTTGTTGCTCAATTTCTTTAAAATATGATACGTTTTTAGCTGTATCAAATAATTTTGTATCAATTTGTGCACAAAAAGATATATTTATACTTAAAATAAATAGAAGTAGGTATTTCATTGTTATATTTTCCTTATATTAATGTATGATTATATTATATTTGTATTAAAAAAGAGCGCTTTTTGAGATAACACTCTTTAAGTATGCAAAGAATAAAATATAATAAAAAAGAAAATATAATAGGAAATTTTATGCTTGATAATACTTTTTCACATGCCTTACTTTTAGATGAGCAAGGAGGGGCAAGAAAAATTGGTTTTGAAGAACTTGAAAATTATAATTCAAGTATGGGCTTATTGTGGATTCATTTTGATTATTCACATCCAAAGTCAATAGATTGGCTTAGAAATAAAAGTGGAATTGATGAAATTGCAATTGATTCTTTACTTAGTAATACAACAAGACCAAGAACTACAATCTTAAATGACTCTGTTTTATTAGCTCTTAGGGGAATTAATTTAAATCCAAATTCTGATCCTGAAGATATGATTTCTATTAGATTATATGTAAAGAAAAATATAATAATAAGTAGTAAGAAAAGAGACCTTTTATCTGTACGTGATATTTTACAAAACTTAGATGAAGGTGTAGGACCAAAAACATCTTCAGAATTTTTAATTGAATTAGTAACTAAACTAACAGGAAGAATGGAAGACTATATTATTGATATGGAAGAGAAAGTTTCTGAGTTAGAAGAGTTGAGTTTAGAAACAAATAATTCAGAACTAAGAAGTTCAATTTCTGAAATAAAAAGAGAATCTATCTCTTTTAAAAGGTATCTTTCACCTCAAAAAGAAGCAGTATATAAACTTCATGAGCAAAAAATTTCATGGGTTAGTGAATATGAGAAAATACGTTTAAGAGAGATTAATCATAAACTTATAAAATATGTGGAAGATTTAGATTCTATAAAAGATAAACTTTCTTTAATCCAAGAAGAAATATCTTTAAAACTAGATGAGCAATTAAATAATAGAATGTATGTGCTTTCTTTAATCTCAGCAATATTTTTACCTCTGGGTTTTTTAACGGGACTTTTAGGAATAAATGTTGGTGGAATTCCAGGTTCTGAAAACCCTTTTTCTTTTTCAATTTTTGTAATTATGCTTATTATTGTTGTAAGTCTTCAATTATATGTATTTAAAAAGAAAAAGTGGCTATAACTGCAAATATAAATCAGATAATTAAAAGGGATAAACCTATGTTAAGAACAGTTTTTTTAATTTCATTTTTTCTTCAATTTTTACTTGCAGATAATATTCTTATTGGAAAGTATGATAGAGTTGATTTTCCTCAATTAGAGCTAAAGAATATAAGAGCCAAAATTGATAGTGGGGCTAAAACTTCTTCTTTACATTGTGGCTATATAAAACGCTTAGATGGGAATAGAGTAATTTTTGAAGTCTTAGATAATAGTCATAAAAAGTATAAAAAAAATAGATACATCTTTCCAATAAAAAGAATTGCAAAAATCAGAAGCTCAAATGGAATGGAAGAAGAAAGATTTGTAGTTTTAATAAAAACAGTAATTTTTAATAAAGTCTATGACGTTGAGTACTCTTTAAGAAACCGAAGAAAAATGAGTTTCCCTATACTTTTAGGAAGAGAATTTTTAAGACAAGGTTTTTTAATTGATGTAAATAAGCAATACCTTTCTCATTCACAAAAATTTAAAAAGTGAGATATAAATGAAGAAATTATTTTTAATATTACTTCTTTGTAGTTCATTTTTATTTGCAAACAATGAAGATTTAGAACAAGAGAAAAATAAAAAAGTTGACAATATATGGTTAAAAATTTATTCAAATTATAAAAACTATAATATTGTCCTAGGAAATATTGCAAAAGTTGAGCAAGAACTTGAAAAGATTGTAAAAAAAAATAATATAGCAAAAATACAAGAATTAAATAATAAAATATTAATATATAAATCCAAACTTACTTTATATGAAAAAAGTAATAGCTTTGATGAATTACTAAAAAACTATAAATATGAAATGAGAAGCGTCACTATTTATGATTTTTTATTTTCTATATCTTTAGAAGAACTAAAAGCAAAAATCATAAAATATGAAGCTTTAAAAAGAGAATTCTACGAGGCTTTGATTTTTTTACAAAATGCAAACTCTAATAGTGAAGAGTTAGCAAATAATCTTAAAAAAATGCAATTTTTGAAAGAAGAGCTTGATTATTTTAGCGAATATTCAGAAAACATAGAAAAAATGAGCCAAAATCTTTTTGAAATAAAAACTGAGATAGAAAAAAAATATGATGAATATAAAAATGAAGTTTTTATAAAACATTTGATTACTTTAAGTATAGTTTTTGTTTCATATGTTCTTTATAAATTTTTACTTTTTGCCTTTTTTTATCTTTCTAGAAATAAAGAAAATATCGAACTTGAGATTAGTTATAGAAAAGTATTGTCTTTACTTTTTGTATTGTCAATTTTAATTTTTGTAATTATTCGCTACATAAATGATTTTATCTATATTATAACTTTTCTAGGGGTAATAGCAGCAGCACTTACAATAGCAACAAGAGATATTATACTAAATATAGCAGGTGCAATATATATCTTTTTTAGTAATGTTGTACGAGTTGGAAATAGAGTTATGGTTCAATTTGAAACAAAACATACAGTTGGTGATATTGTAGATATTTCATTTGTAAAAATGAAATTGAATGAAGTTGTTGATTATACAAATATAAAAGATATAAAAAATGTAGGAAGAACAATTTATATTCCAAATAGTTATATTTTTACAAAAGTATTTTATAATTATTCATTAAAGAAGAATGGAATTATAAATGATTTAATTGAATTTGAATTTGATGTAAATAATGATTTTGATTTTCTACAAACAGTTACACAAGAAGTATTTGAGAAATTTTCATTACCTTTTAATATGATTTTTTCTTTAAACTCTTCAAAAACAGGAATAAGCGCTCTAATTTCATATGAGGTAAATTATAAAATAGCATCACAAAAAAGGGGTGAAATTTCAATATCTTTATTAAAAGAGTATACAAATAATGAACTTATTAAATTAAAAACATCAACTAAAAGTACAAAAAAAGATGATGAAGAATAAAAAAGCATACTAGGATATTAATGAAACATGAAGAAAAACTAGAAAAACTAGAAATCTTAAATAAACATATTCACAAAGTAATTATAGATTATAAAGAGGGAATATGTTCTTATCATCCTTTTGATTTATCAAAAGATCTTTTGATAATAAGAGATCTTGATCAAAAAGAGTATAAAGCAGTTTGTAAAAAAATTCCAAGTGAATTATTTGCTCAAATATTAGTAGAAATGCCAGATTATGTTCAAGAAGAAATCACAGATATAATAAGTGAACAAAAAGTTGCAAGAGTCACCTCAAATATGGATAGTGATGATGCTTCAATGCTGATTTATAATATCTCTTTAAAAAATGAAGAGGCTGCACAAACTGTCTTATCAAAATTGAATAAAGATGAAAAAGAAGTTATTAATGAACTAAATGCATATGATTTTCATGAAGCTGGTGCTTATATGCAAAAAGAACTTTTTTGGGCAAGTATCGATGAAACTATTGGTGAAGCCTTAAAAAGATTAAAAGAGAAAAAAGATTTAAATATATTGAATAATATTTTTCACGCTTTTTTAGTAGATAAAGATAATACTTTTTTAGGTTCAATTGGCTTAGAAGAATTAATTCTTTTTGAAAGAACACAAAAATTTGCTGAGATACCAAATGATAGAATAGAACATTACTCTTTTAATGAAAAAGATGATATTAAAGAAGCCGTTAATCTTTTCTCAAATTACAGCTTAAATGCATTAGCTATAGTAAATAGTGAAAATAAACTATTAGGAAGAATAACACATGATGAAATTCGTGATGTTATGCAAGACCAAGATACAAAACAATTATACTCTTTAGCAGGAGTTGATAATAAAGTAGAAGAAGTTGAGAGTATTTATAAGATTGGTAAGAATAGGGCATTTTGGTTAAGCATAAACTTAATAACTGCAATATTAGCTTCTCTTGTTATTGGTTTATTTGATGCAACCATTCAATCTTTAGTAGCCTTAGCTGTTCTAATGCCAATAGTAGCTTCCATGGGTGGAAATGCAGGAACACAAACACTAACTGTAACTGTAAGACAAATGGCATTAGGTGCAATTGAGTATGAAGATGCAAAGAAAACTATTTATAAAGAGGTAATTATTTCACTTGTAAATGGTTTCTTATTTGCCTTTATAATTGGTGTTGTGTCATATTTATGGTTTAAAATACCACTTCTTGGATTTGTTATAGCAGCTTCTATGATAATTAATCTTTTTAGTGCAGGTTTCTTTGGTGCGGTTATTCCACTTGTTTTAGAAAAATTTAAAATAGATCCAGCAATTGGCTCAACTGTAATTTTGACTACTGTAACAGATATTGTAGGATTTTTTAGTTTCCTTGGATTGGCAACTTTAGTTTTATTGTAAAGAGAATAAGGCTTTTGCCTTATTCTATAATTTCTTCTTCTTTTAACTCATTAAATTCACTTATCTCAATTGTAGATTCGTTGTAAAATTCCATTTTATCTTCAGCAATTTGTAAATCTTTTAACTTTGCAATATGAAAAACAGCATCTCCTTCTTGAATTAAAGGTATTTCGGATTTTCCAATAATAACCCCGTCAAAAGTAGCAATTATTTCAAAACTTTTGTCTCCAAGTGGTTCATCCACATAAGCGATAATTTCATTCTCTTTTACAATATCTCCTAAGGCTTTTATTGTTCTAATAATTCCACCTTCTGCTGATCTTATCCATTGACTACTTCTTGTAATAATTGGAAGTCTATATTTTCTTTTTTTTGTATTTATAGGAAGCATTTCAACTTCTCTTAAAATATTAACAATTCCTTTTACCCCAATTCTAATAGACGTTTCATCAAATCTTAAAGCTTCTCCTGCTTCATACAAAAGTACAGGGATACCTTTTTCTTGTGCTTCTGCTCTTAAAGAACCATCTCTTAATTCTGAATGTAAAACGACAGGTGCTCCAAAGGCTTTAGCTAATTTATATGTATACTCATTATTCAAATTTGTTCTAACTTGAGGAAAATTTGATTTATGAATGGAAGCTGTATGTAAATCTACTCCTAAATCACACTTGCAAACAATTTCATCAAAAAATATTTTTGCAATTCTACTTGCAAGTGAACCTTTTTTTGAACCAGGGAAAGAACGATTTAAATCTCTTCTATCTGGCATATATCTTGACAAAGTTATAACTCCGTAGATATTTACAATAGGAATTAAAATAACCGTACCTCTTAATCTTTTTAAAATACTTAGTTTTCTAAATCTTCTAATGATTTCAATACCATTTAATTCATCACCATGCACCGCTGCACTAATAAAAATAGTAGGGCCATCTTTTTTCCCTCTAATTATTCTAATAGGTAGGTTCATTGGAGAATGATATAGTTTAGGAAGTTCTAAATTAATAGTTACATTTGTTCCTCTTTGTATATCTGTTCCTGCAATATTTATTATTTTCAAGATTATGCTCCGATATTATCTCTTTTGATTTTTCGTTTTTTCGTTGTAAGCTCTGTTGCTGGAGTTACATTTTTTTCAATATAATCCATGATTTTCCCAGCAATATCAATTTTAGTTGACTTTTCAATTCCTTCTAATCCTGGGCTTGAATTAACTTCCATTACCAAAGGTCCACGGCTAGAAGGAATCATATCAACCCCACAAATACCAAGTCCCATAGCTTTAGCAGCTGCTAAAGCAGTTGATTTTTCTTTTCTATTTAACTTATATGAAGTTGCACTTCCACCTTGATGTAAGTTTGATCTAAAGTCTCCCTCAGCACCCTGTCTTTTCATAGCACCAACTACTTCACCACCTACAACTAAGGCTCTAATATCAGCTCCTCCTGCTTCTTCAATAAACTCTTGAACAAGTAAGTTTACATCCATTCCATAAAAAGCATCAAGCACTGATTTTGCAGCTTTTTCACTATCTACAAGTACAACTCCAACCCCTTGTGTTCCTTCTAATATTTTTAAAACTAAGGGTGCTCCACCACTTAATTCAATAACATCTTTTGCACTTGATTTATTTGAAGCAAAAACAGTTTTTGGCATATCTACATCATTTTTTGATAGAACTTGTAAGCTTCTTAATTTATCTCTACTTCTTGCGATTGCAAGATTTCCAGAAGTACTAAATACATCCATCATTTCAAAGTGTCTAACCATTGCTGTTCCATAAAAAGTTCTACTCGCTCCAATTCTTGGAATAATTGCGTCAGGTGTTGGTAAAACTTTACCTAAGTAATTAATTACTAATTCACCTTTCATAATCTCAATAGTACATTTTAAATAATCAATAACTTTTACATCCCAGTTTTTCTCTTCTGCTGCTTCTACTAATCTACTAGTCGAGTATAAATTTGCATTTCTAGATAATATATATAAAATCATTTTATTTTCCTTTTTATTTTTTATTCTATTTAAAAAAATTAAGCATCTTTACTTAAATACTCTTTTGAAACATCAACTAAAAACCTATCTTTTAAAAATTTTCTTCCTATAAGCATAGGAAACTTCATATCAGCTCTATTAGTTAAAGATACTATACTTTTATACTTCTTCCCCATAAATAAAACGCTTACTTTTATAGAGGGTCTTAATTGAGTTTCACCATTAGAACTTTTTATTTTTTTTAATTTATATAAAGGTAAGCTTATTCTTTTTCCATGGTATGCAAGATGTATCTCATCAAGGAGTGTAAAATGAACAGTATTATCAATTATCTCAATATGATCACAATGAAGTGCATTTGAATCAGCACCTGTATCAATTTTAGCATCTAAATCTACTAAGTCCAAATCAAGAATTGATATAATCTCTTTTCTTCCAACTATTTTTTTGTTTTCCATTATCATTCTTTGTAAAAAATTTAACAATATTATAGCTAATTATAATATAGATTATAAAGATTAAATAAAAATAATAGATTTTTCTTTTTTACTTAGAAAGTTGAAGATAAAAATACTTCCTAAGGTTTTAAAAGGCATAAAAAAAGGTAGAGATAATAATCCCTACCTTTTGATTATATTGTTAACTATAAACTATTCAGCTACAGCAACAACTACAGGAGTAGATTCCCAAATTCCGTGCTTTGTACAGTATCCGTGAGCAACTAAGTTTAATTTTTTAGAAGTTGGAATAATAGTAAATGTTGTTGTATTATGAGCTTTTACATTTCCTAAAGTTCCTGGAACATATGAAGCTTTTGCTAATAATGTTTCTCCATTAAATAATGATACAGATTCAATATAATGATCAAAATCATCTGGATGAGTATATTCATTACCCATTTTTACAGTTACTTCAAATGGTTCACCTGCTTTTGCAGTGTCATTACAGTGAATAAACGGGCTATGTCTATCAATTAAATCTTTCTTAGCTTCTCTCTCTACAGTATCAATGTCAACATATTTGTTAATTTTTGGCATTTGTCTTCTCCTTAAGTTAAATTGTGCGCATTATATCTAAAATAATTAAATTTATTAGGATAGTTTATATCTTAGCAAATTTTTTAAGTAAAAAATTAGAAAAAAAGCACAGTTATGATAATATCGCGTTATGAGAAAAAAGAATAAAGAAGATTTTTTTATAAATCAATTTAATAAAAAGTCAAAAATAATTGGTGATGATGGTGCTGTAATAGGTAATTTAGTTTATAGTTGTGATGCTTTTTTTGAGAACGTGCATTTTAAAAGAGAGTGGATGAGTTTAAAACAGATTGCAAGAAAAGCAATGCTTGTTAATATTTCAGATGCAATTGCAATGAATGCAAGACCCAAATATGCACTTTTAAGTGTAGCAATACCAAAAGAGTATTCAAAAAAAGAGATAAAAGAATTAGCAAGTGGATTTTTAGATATTGCAAAAAGATATGGAATCGAAATTATTGGTGGAGATACAATATCAAATACAAAGCTTGATATTAGTATTACAATTATTTCAAAAACAAAAAAAGCAAAGCTAAGAAGTGGAATGAAAAAAGATGATTTACTTTGTTATACCGGTGATTTAGGAACTTCAAAAAGAGATTTAGAAACACTTTTAAGTGGAGGTATAATCTCAAAAAAATCAAAATTTATAGAGCCAAAATTAAATGCAGATTTCTTTTTTGAAGCTTCAAAATATATAAATGTATCCATGGATATATCAGATGGACTTTTTTTCGAACTTGAAAGACTTTCAAAACAAAATAATAAAAGTTTTAAGTTTTTTTATGACATTCCTACTCATATAGGTTGTTCCGGGGAAGAGTATGAATTACTATTTTCTTTTCCATTAAAATATCAAGCAAAAATAGAAAATATTGCAAAAAAACATAATGTAAATTTAAATATCTTTGCAAAAGCTGTAAAAGGTAAATATAAATGTGATTGTAAAAATCATCATTTTAATTAAAAAGGAAACTAATTGAAACAATTACAAAGATACTTAAATCACTCAAAAATTGATGTTCTATTTAAACAAAACAAAGATGATTTTGTTGTGACAGAAATTCCCTTATATGAATTTAGTGGGGAAGGGGAACATATCATTGTTAAATTTAGAAAAAAAGATTTGACAACATGGGATGCTCTTTCTATATTCGCAGAACAACTAGGATGTAAAAATAGAGATATAGGATATGCAGGTTTAAAAGATAAAAATGCAATGACAGTACAACAAATATCTATTCCTAAGTCTTGTGAAGAAAAATTAAATAAATTTAATCACGCAAATATCAAAATTCTTGAAACTAATAGACATAACAATAAGATTAAAATAGGGCATTTAAAAGGAAATAAATTTTTCATTAGATTAAAAAGAGTAACTCCAATGGATGCAAGAAAAATTGAAGAAGCAATTTCACGAATTGTTAATTTTGGTATGCCAAATTATTTCGGTTTTCAAAGATTTGGAATCGAGGGGAATAATTATGAGAAGGGTGAAGCTATTATAAAAGGTGAACTAAAAGAAAAGAATAGAAAACTAAAGCAAATGTATATAAATGCTTATCAAAGTCATCTTTTTAATTCTTGGTTATCAAAAAGAATAGAAGTATCAAAATTAGTTGATGCTTTTGCTCCAAAAGAGATTTTTGAAAAACTAAATTTGCCTTTAGATATTGTGAAGAATATGAAGAAACAAGAACACCCTTTTAAATTATTACCTGGTGATTTAATGAGTCATTATCCTTTTGGAAAAATATTTCATGTTGAAGATTTAGAAGCAGAAGCTGAGAAATTTTCTAAAAAAGATAGAGTAGCAACTGGAATTTTATGTGGAAAAAGAGTAAAAATTGCAGTTGATTTAGCTTATGAAATAGAAAAAGAATATGATATAAAAATACCAGAAGATGGTGCTAGAAGATTTTCTTGGGTATTCCCTGATGAGGTACAAACAAACTATAAAGAAGATAAAAACTGGATGGAAATACAATTTTCACTGCCAAAAGGTTCTTATGCTACAGAATTTATTGCAGAAGTTATTCATTAGAGATATAATTATATAATATACTTAAGTTTAAATAGGTTAAACTAATTAAACTTAAGTACAACGGATCACTTTTTGGAGAAATATATGACTTATGACGAATTAATAAAAGAGCTTTGTGACGTGATAAAAGAGTCTGAATCAAACTCAATCGCAATTTATGATAATTTAGAATCAATTAATTCTATAATAATTAATTCTAGTATTCATTCACATGAAATAGAAAAAGTTAGCAAATTAGTTTCTACCTCTTTTGGTATGTTACAACATCAAGATTTACATAGACAAAAAATAGAAAAAATTGTTAATCATGTATCTCAAACAAACAATATTGATATAAGCGATTATAATATAGCACCAAGTGCTAAAAATATAGGAAAAAATGATTCTGAGGATATGGTTTCTAATGATGAACTAGAGGCTTTAATTCAAAGTATGGGGAAGTAAAATAAAAAGGAAATTAATCCTTTTTATTTCTTTTTATTTGCTTATTTTACAAGCATCTTTTTTAAGCTGATTTAGTGTTCCAAATATTCTAAGAGTTTCTATCTCTACTTCTTTCGCTTTTTCATTTAATATTACATTCTCTTTTTTATTAGCATTTGAATCAACTAAGTTTTGTAGTTTTATATTAAGACTAGCACTTAAATCTCTTAAGTTATCTATTGAACCCATATTAACATTTGGATTCGTATTAGTATAATTTGTAATCCAATCTTCTAAAGATTGATCTTTTGTAACTTTCCAAGTTTGATATTTACCAAGTTGAGAGTAAACACTATCTTTTAGTTTTAACACATCAACTTTTAAATTTGCTGTATCATAAACTAAATCTACGTTACATACTTCTTCTCTTGCATCTTCTAAGAAGCTAGCTCGTGATGCTGCTGTTACTAAAGAGTTTGACATATCTGCAATTTGAGTTGACATACTTGATATTTCTTCTGCTACATGGGCATTCTCTTGTGTTGCTTTATCTAACATAGTTACAGCATCATTAATTTGAGTAATACCTTTTTCTTGCTCTTTAGAAGCAGTTGCTACATATTCAATTTTTTCAATTGTAGATTTAATATTTGTATTTAATTCATCATAACCTGCAATCATTTCATCTGAAATCTTTTTACCATCATTTGCTTTACTAGTAGCTTTTTGAACAATTTCTTTTATTTCTTTTGCAGCTTCTGCTGATCTACTTGCAAGATTTCTAACTTCTTGTGCAACAACGGCAAAACCTTTTCCTGCTTCTCCTGCTGTTGCAGCTTCAACAGCCGCATTTAAAGATAGGATATTAGTTTGGAAAGCAATTTGGTCTATTACTTCAATTGCTTCTGTAATAGAAGTAACTTGTTTATTTATATCATCCATTGCCCCAGCAGTTCTATTTGCAAGGTTTTGTCCATTTTGGGCAGATTTTGTAACATTATCAGCTAAGTTTGCCATTTGTATTGAAGCTTGTGTATTACCTTGAATATTTGCTGTTATTTCTTCAAGTGCAGCTGCTGTTTCTTCTAGTGAAGCTGCTTGTTGATTTGATGATTTTGATAAATTATTTGATGCAGTTGATAAGGTATGTGTATTTCTATTTAATGAATCACCAGTATTCATAATCATTGCTAAAATTTCAGAAGTATTATTTCCTACTAGTTTAATTCCTGCTGTTAATGAAGCTAAATCTCCGTATATACCTTTGTCATCTATTCTATAATCAAACTTTGATTCAGAATAGTTTCTTAAAGTTATATTTATTTTATCTAGGGTATTTTTTGTACTTAAAATCATTGTATTTAATTTGTTTTTTAGATCTTCTACATATGGGTTAGATGCAGTTGAGTTAACTTGATAAACAAAGAATCCATTACTTGTTTTTTCTAAAATATCATTTGCCTCTTCAATAACTTTTTCATCTTCTTTTAAGCCCTCACGAACTTTTCCCATGTATGAATTAAATAGTTGTGCAACTTCACCAATCTCATCTTTTGATTCGATTTCTAAATTAATACTTGTATCATTAGAATGAAGTAAGTTTTGGAAACCTTCTTTTAATTTTGAAATAGGGTTTGTAGCTCTTTTTACAATTAAGAAAATAAGACCAATAGTAATCCAGCCAAAAAGTGTAGACATAATTAAAATATCTATTATTAAATCACTAATTCTTAAATCAGATTCATCAAGTGAAAATGTTAAGTCCATTACTCCAATAATATCACCTTCAGCTTGGTTTGCATGACACATTAAACAATCTTTTGTTGCAACCATAGGTTTTATCATTCTTAAACTATGACCATCTTCTGTGCTTTCAATTATTTGACTTTGTTTATCTTTGAAAGATTTTAATATAGCTTTATTTTCTGTAAATTTTTCACCAGGAGAGTACATCTCAATTAAAGGCTTACTTTTTGCAATAGTTAATTTTTTTACACCCTCAATTTCACTGGCTTCCTTTTCTGCTTTTGCTATTTGAGCAGGGTCTCCTGTATTCATTGCTGTTCTAAGACTTTGAAACATTGCTGCGTTAATCATTTCTAGATTTTTCTTTGATGCGAAAATTGCATCTTCTTCTACTTGGTTAGTAATAAAATAAGTTACAACTAAACTTGACGAAGTCATTAAAATAAATAAAGCAAGAATAATTTTATTGCTTATCTTTTTCATTATAAATTGAAGCATCTTTACGTACCTTTTGGTTTAAGTTAATTTATTATATAATCAATATTATTTATTATTTATTAAAAAGTACAATTATTTTACAATTCAAGAGAAAATCATGATCATAGGCTTAGAAGGCATTATTGAAAGAAAAGAACCAACATTATTAAATGTTAATGTTAATGGAATTATTTATGAAATTTTTGTTTCTGTTAACTGTAGTTCAAAAATTACAGACAATAAAATAAAATTATTTATTACACATATTATAAGAGAAGATTCTCAAACTTTGTATGGATTTTTAGAAGCAAATGAAAAAAAACTTTTTGATACAGTAATTAAAATAAATGGAGTAGGACCCAAAGTGGCTCTTGCTATTTGTTCAACTTTCACCCCTGCATCTTTTTCTCAAATTGTAAGTTCAAACGATATTTCAATGTTAAAAAGAGTTCCTGGAATTGGTCCTAAAGGAGCAAGTAGAATTCTTGTTGAACTTTCAGGATTTATAATTGATGGTGAAGATAGTGAAGAGAATTCTTCCGCAAATACAAGTTTAGAAGCATCTTTAGCCTTAGAGTCTTTAGGATTCAAAAAAGATGTAGTCTCAAGAGTCTTGAGAACTTGTGATGCTATAACAACTGGTGAGTTAGTAAAACAAGCACTTAAAAAATTACAAAAATAGAAATTTAGATAGGAGATAGTTTGAAAATAGGAATAGTATTTGGTGGAAAATCATATGAACATGAAATTTCAATTGTTTCTGCAATTGCAATGAAAGATGTTTTAAAAGAAGAGTTAGTATATATTTTCTGTGATCAAAATAGAGATTTTTACCATATCCCAACAAACGTAATGAAATCAAAACTGTTCAGTACAGGTGATTATAAAAAATGTGACACCTTAACTCTTAAAAAAGGTGCCTTTGCAAAAAAAGCTATGTTTGGTGATAAAAACTTAGATGTTGATGTTATTTTAAATATTACTCATGGTGGTGATGGCGAGGATGGGCTATTAGCTTCTTTGTTTGAATTTTATAATCTTCCTTACATTGGCCCAAGAAAAGCTGCTAGTTCTGTTAGTTTTAATAAGTTTTTAACAAAAGGTTATGCCCATAGCGTAGATGTAAAAACTATTCAATATAAATATTATACGAAAAATGACCCGGTAAAGGTTGTACAATTCCCTGTTATTATTAAGCCAGTTACTTTAGGAAGTTCAATAGGAGTTTCAATTGTAAAAACACAAGAAGAGTTATTATACGCTTTAGATGTTGCTTTTGAATTTGATGATGCAATTATAATTGAGCCATTTATTTCTGGAATAAAAGAATACAATTTAGCTGGAACTAAAATAAATGATGAGTTTAAATTTTCTATTGTAGAAGAACCTCAAAAAACAGAATTTTTAGATTTTGACAAAAAATATCTTGATTTTGCAAGAACTTCAACTGCTTCAAAAGCTGATATTAGCGAAGATTTAGAAGAAAGAATAAAAGAGTCATTTAAAAAGATTTATAATACTCAATTTGATGGTTCTTTAATCAGATGTGATTTTTTTGTTCAAGATAATGAAGTTTATTTAAATGAAATTAATCCAATTCCTGGTTCAATGGCGAATTATCTTTTTGAAGATTTTAATAATATTTTACTTTCACTTTGTAAATCATTACCTAAAACAAAAGATATTAAAATTACATATGAATATGTAAATAAAATTCATGCGGCTAAGGGAAAATAATTGGCTCTAAAGAGTATAAAGCTATTAGAAAAACATTTTGATATATCTTATGAAATTGTAAATCCAAGTGCAAGTCAAGATATAGTTTTTCTTCATGGTTGGGGTTCAAATAAAGATATTATGAAACAAGCTTTTGGCTCTTGTTTAAACAACTATAGGCATATTTATGTGGATATGCCAGGTTTTGGAAGAAGTTCAAATAAATATGTTCTTACTACAAATGACTATGCTTTAATTATGCAAGAGTTTTTTACTGTTTTAAATACAAATATTATTGCCGTAGCTGGACACTCTTTTGGAGGTAAAGTTGCAACTTTATTAAATCCTAGAAATCTTATTTTACTTAGCACAGCTGGAATTTTAGAAGAAAAAAGTTTTGATGTTAAAATAAAAATAAAAATAGCAAAAGCTTTCAATTCTTTAGGGCTTAGAAAAATTACAAAAGCTTTTAGAAGTAAAGATGTAGATAGTATGAGTGAAAACATGTATGATACTTTTAAAAATGTAGTTGATGAAGACTTTTCAAAAGTCTTTGAATCTTATAAAAAAAATGCTATGATTTTCTGGGGCGAATATGACAGTGCAACTTCACTTAGTTCAGGTGAAAAAATACATGATTTAATAGAAAATAGTAGTTTTAACTCATACAATAGTGATCACTATTTTTTCATTAAATATGCGCAAGATGTTGCCCTTAGAATAGAAAATGGAATAAAAGATGGAATACTTTAATATATTTACACACATAATACTAATAATGGCCCTAGGCTGGTATTTAATTACAAATTTGCAATGGTATAACTATAAGTTAGAAAGAGTTATTCTTAAGCATCATAAATGGCAATGGCATATTACATATTTTGTAGCACCTATTGTATTTTTTCATATTTTGCCTGATTTATATTTTGCAATTTATTTTTATGTTTTATATTTAACAAGTTTTGTCTTGTGGAATAAAAAGCTAGATCGTCCTGTAGTATTAACTGGGCGGGTGAAAAGATTTTTAGCAATTTTATTGTTTACAACTTTTACTATTACAGCCTTATGTTTAGCTAGTGAATCTTGCCATTCAACAGCCATATTTATACCACTATTTTTGGCTTATGGTATTTCTTTAATTTTAGAAAAAATATTTTTTATCTCTTTTAAACATAGAGCAAAAGAGAGGTTTTCAGCAATTCCTAATTTAAAAACAGTTGCAATTACCGCATCATACGGAAAGACTTCAATCAAGAATTATCTTTACCAAGTTTTAAAAAGAAAATATAAAGTATATAAAACTCCAAGATCTGTAAATACTATGGCTGGAATAGTTTTAGATGTTAATAAAGATTTACCACTTGATACTCAAATTTATATTGCAGAAGCAGGAGCTAGAGAAAAAGGTGATATTGAAGAAATTACCATGTTTTTGGAGCCTGAGTATTGTGTATTAGGTTCAGTAGGAGAACAGCATATTGAGTATTTTAAAACTTTAGATAATATTATTCATACAAAAATGGAGATACTAAAGTCTCCTAAGATGATTCGTGGTTTTGTACATGAATCTGTTCCTATGAAAGATTATGACACTATTATAAAGTTTCCTAATAACCTAAATGTTACCATGTCAAATCTTGATGGTATTTGGTTTGATATTATTATTGATGGTAAACAACAACATTTCCATGCTCCAATACTTGGAAGCTTTAACGCAATTAATTTAACAGCTGTTATTTTGGTGGCTTATGAACTTAATATGAGTATTGATGAAATAAAGCTAGCAATAAAAGATTTACCTCAAGTTGAACATAGATTACAAAAAATTGAAGCAGGTGGTAAAATTATTATTGATGATAGCTTTAATGGAAATCTTGAAGGTATGTTAGAAGGTATTAATATTTGTTCTTCATATGAAGGAAGAAAAGTGATTGTAACACCAGGCTTAGTGGAATCAACATCAGAGGCTAATATTCTTATTGCAAATGAAATAAATGAAAAGTTTGATTTTGCTATAATTACTGGAAATTTAAATACTCATCTTTTAAGTGCAAATATAGATGAAAAGAAACTATTTATTTTAAAAGACAAAAAAGATTTAGAATCAACTTTAGCTTCAAAAACTAAAGCAGGGGATTTAATTCTTTTTGCAAACGATGCACCAAATTTTATTTAGTTAAGGACAACTCGTTGTTCTCTTTAGGCTTTGTTACTAAAGGTGCCTGAAAAAACTAGTTTTTTTAGACTACCTTTAAGTGGAATTTACTTCCACTGATAAAAGTAATCATAAAATATATGGTCCCTTAAAAAAGGGATTTTAAGGAATAAAAATGGACAGAATGTATGCACCTTGGAGATTTGAGTATGTAACCGAAGATAAAATTGAAGGTTGCGTATTTTGTCATATTTGTGAAAACCCAAATGATGATGAAAAGCTTGGCGTCTTATTTAGAGATGAAAACTCTTATGTAGTTATGAATAAATATCCATATTCTCCAGGACATATGATGATAATTCCAAATATTCATACAGATAAAATAGAAGAATTAGATGATAAAATTTGGATAGAAATGTCTTTAAGAGTAAAGCAAGCAACAAAGATGTTAAAAGAAGTATTAAATGCAGAGGGCGTAAATATTGGAATGAATTTAAGCAAAGCAGCAGGAGCTGGAATTGCTGAACATGTTCATTATCATGTACTTCCAAGATGGCTAGGAGATACAAATTTTATAAGCTCAATTGGAAATACAAGAGTCTACCCTGTAGACTTTGACAAAATATTCCAAAAACTAAAAGAAAATTCAACAAAATATTTCATTTAAAAGAAAAATTACTTATATTATTATATTTGTATTTTGGTATCATAGTAGTATAAGTTCAATTATATATTTCAATAAAATTTGATTTACATTAGATATGAGGATTATTAGATGAAAAAAGATGTAGTTATTATTGGTGCCGGAATAATGGGACTTACTTGTGCTTATTTTTTACAAAAAAATGGAAGAAAAGTTACTATTATAGACGAAGGCAATATTACAGATTCTACTTCTTTTGGAAATGCAGGATTATTATCTGCCTTTGATAAAACTCCTTTAAGTAATCCAGGCGTTTTATTAAATACTTTTAAACTAATGTTAAAAGGTCAATCTCCTGCTATTCTTCATCCAACTCTAGACCCAAAAATTTGTAAATGGCTTTTAAATTTTGCAATAAATGCAAATTCTAAACGAACTAAAAAAACAATGATGCTTTTTGAAAAATATGGTGAAATTTCCCTTGATTTGTATAAGCAGATGATAAAAGAAGATAATTTAGATTTTGATTTTCATCATACAGGAATGCTTTCAGTTTTCACTGAAAATAAAACTTATGAAGCAAAATTAAAAAATTATAATTATGTGGATGAAGATAGATTTAAAATTTTAGATAAAAGTGATTTAAGTGAGTATTTACCAAGTGCAAATGAAAAAGTAAAAGGTGCAATACTATTTAAAAAGAATGCTCACTTTGATTCAAAAAGAGTAATGCTTGAACTTAAAAGACATTTAGAAGAATCAGGTGCTGAATTTATACTCAATGAAAAAATAAAAAATATTAATTTTAAAGATAAGAAAGTAAACTATATCCTTTCAGAAAATAAAAATTTTTATGAGGCAGAGCATTTTGTTTTATCAACAGGTTATCAAACACTTTTATCTGATATAAGAAAAAAACCATTATTAATGACGCCAGCAAAGGGATATAGTATAACTTTTGAAATGCCAGAAGTATTAAAACCTAAAACCTCAGTACTTTTTAATGACCTTTTTATAGTAATGACTCCAAGACGAGATAATGTAAGACTCACTTCAAAACTTGAAATAGGAAGTGTTGATAAAAATGTTGTTAAAAAACAAATAGATAGTATAAAAAAGAATTTTTTTGAATACAATAATAACTTTGAAATGAAAGAAGAAGTTCATTGGAGTGGATTTAGACCCTTAACCCCAAATGATATACCTTTAATTGGTAGAGATGAAGAATACAATAATTTAAGTTACGCAATGGGTCTTGGTTGGCTTGGTATGACTTTCGCTCCTGCTCTTGGAAATATCATTTGTGATTTAATAGTAAATGATAAACAAAATGCAAAAAGTGATGATATTTTACTTTTTTCAGGCTTTTATCAATAAAGCCTGAATTTATATTCAAGTTTTTTAATTAACTTTTATTTCAAAATATCCTTAGATGCTCTAATCCCTGAAGCCCAAGCAGCAGTTATTCCTCTAGAAGTTCCAGCTCCATCTCCAATAATATAATAACCTTCTTTTACCATAAAATTATCATTTATAAATTGTGGTTTATTTGAGTAGGTCTTTATTTCAGGATAATAAAGAATAGTAGAAGGATGTAGTACTCCAGGAACTATAGAGTCAAGTTTTTTTAAAGCACTCCAAATATCTCTTAAAATCTTTGCTGGCATACTAAGACTTAAATCAGCAGCAACGGCATTTGATAAAGTTGGCTTAAAATCATATAAATCATCATTAAAAGTCTCTTTTTTACTTCTTTGTCCTAATCTAAAATCGCCAACTCTTTGCATAATAACAGAGCCACCACTTAACTGCATAACCATTTCACCTAAGATTTTACCAAATTGTTGACCACTAACAACTGGTTGGGTAAGTTTTATAGTTTTTAACATGGCGAAGTTTACAAGATTGTTAGCTTTTTTATCTCTGGATAAAGAGTGACCATTTACAGAATAATAGCCCTTGTATTTCTCTCTTACAATATTTGCACAGCCTGAGTTTGTACAAAAAGTTCTTACTTTATTTGGAAAAAGAATCTTAGGATCATAATAATCTTTTACAATAGGATAATTTTCCTCTTTCATTTCAACTCTAATTCCAATATCTACTATATTATCACTATATTCAACACCTAATTTATTCATTTGTTCTTGCATCCAGTCATAGTCAGCTCGACCAGGTGCTAGTATTATGTTGTCAAAAGCAATTTTTGAATCATCACTTAAGCATAATTCTTTTTTTTCTCCATCTAATTCTTTTACTTCCGTTTCTAAACTTACAGTTACTCCCAATTCTTTTAGCTGTTCAATAAGTCCATTAATTAATTTAGATGATTTATCCGTTCCAACATGAGCTTGATCAATTGCAAGAATCTCTACATTAAGTTTTTGTGCTCTTTTTATGTATTTATCAATATTTAATCTAGTTTCCATTTTAGGCTTCAAATGCCCGGCCACTTCTTTTAATAAAATATCAGCTTCGTCTTTTTCCCAATGCTCTAAAGGGAATCCCACAGGATAAGTATAATTTTGTTTACAATCATTTCTTAATCCACCTGAACTAATTTTTTTCTTTTCAATTAGTAGAACTTTTTTTTTTGAAGATTGTGCAATTTTAAATGCAGCTCCAAGACCAGCAGGCCCTGAACCTACAATAATTACATCATAATATGAGTTTAATTTTAAATTTTCCATAGCTTAATTATATCAAAATTTGTAAAATTTCTTCTAATTTATTTCTTTACTCTCTTCAATCATACGTAAAATATTTTGATAAACTTGGTCTGCTTCTTCATCACTAATTTTATTTTCTTTAAGTATTAAAAGAATATTTTCTAGTTCAACTAAAAATGATTCCATTTCTCTAATGGCATCCATATCATCATCACTTGCCTTTTCTTCTTCCAATAATTTATGCAAATCTTCTAAATATTCTTCCACTTCAGGAATCATTGTTTCTTCAACTATATCTTTTAGATTTTGTTTTACTTCTGACATTTTACACCTTAATATTTTTAATATTATATCTTTTTTATTATCTAAATAAGGTTCAATAAACAATACTAGTTTACTAGTAAATAAAGAGTAAACAAAAATTCTCTATTATTCGCCATCAATTTACAAAAGGATTAAAATGATTGAATTATTATTTAACAAAAAAAGAGTATTTGAGGACTTTGCGTTATTAGTTCTTAGAGTTTTCATGGGTGGAACATTTTTGGTTTATGCAATAAAAAAAGTGCAAGGCTTTGATAATTATGTTGTATTGTTTTCAGATAAGTTAGATTTACCATTTCCAATGATAAATCTTTATTTAGTTATGGCTGTTGAGGGAATAGGTGGAATATTACTTATTTTTGGATTTCTAACAAGAGTTATCTCTCTTCCTCTAATTATTACTATGCTTGTTGCATTTTTTCTAGTAAATCTAGGAAATGGATTTGCTGCATCAAACTTTGGTGTTGAAGTTCCACTTGCGTATATTTCAATTTTATTTTTATTATTTTCATTTGGATCAGGTAGAATTAGTATTGACAATAAGATACAAAAATAATAAATGAATCACCCTAAGTGTATATCTTTAAGAGCTAAAAAGAAAGATAAATAGTATTTTCTTTTGAAGCTCTTAGTTATATATAGTGTATTGTGTAGTTTCGCATGCTAACTGTAAGGCATGAAATAAAAAGTTACTAAGCTTATAAAAGGATTTTTCTCTTGAACTACCCTAATAATCGTTATTCACCGTGCTTTTTGATTAAGAAAATTAAAAAGTGATTACTCCTTTATTTTCCTTTAAAAAAGGCAACTCATGCCTTAGATGAAAATGGATGGAATGTAAGGATTGAGATAGAGAATTGACCTGTTCGCCATGTGCAAACATTCAAAAAAGAGAAAATAAATAAAGAAAAAGGGGTGTTCGCCACGTGCGAACACTCTAACTTGACAGCATAAGAATTTTAACTAAAAATGTCAATTTAACTTAAAAAAGTGACGTTTTTTCACAAAGGATAATTATGCAAAGAAGAACATTAAAAGCCCCATTTGCTTGGGTAGGTGGAAAGTCTAAACTATCACAAGATATTATAGATCTTATTCCTGCAGAACATAAGTTATATGTAGAAGTATTTAATGATAGTGTTGTGGTTAGAGAACTATACAAAGGCTTTAATTATAAGACCTACAAAAGAGATATCATATACACTTGGAGCAAATGCTAGTAAGGTAGAGAAAAAGGTTAAAGAGGTGTTTATTAGTAATTATTAGGATAAGCCCTTAGTAGGGCTTATCTTATAAACTTAGATAATCTGAGTAGTTATTACTTCTATCATCAACCTTATTAAGTTTATTCATACTAGGATTATCAATCATAGGTTGTATCTTTTTTCTGATACAGTCAATATTGTGGTTACAGCTTGCAATAATTGCATTAACTGTTGCTTCATCTATATTGTACTCAATTGCCTTAGCTTTAATAGCTGCTATTTCTGAATTTAATTTAGTCATTGTTTCTCCTTTCTGTTAAAATTAGATTTAATCTTAAATATTAAATATTAAACTATTCTTAAACCATAATAAATTAGTTTGCAAAGAACTAAATATGAGTTAATCTGAATTATCAGAAGAATTAGATGTAAATACATATGAGTTTAATAAATGGAAAGAAAAAGGTTATCCAGAGTTTTTAGAGAAAGTATTAGATCTATTGATTGAGAATAAAAAACTAAAAGAAAATATCTAATTTCTAACTAAGAGGTATTACTTTATATATAGTGTAATATCTCTTATTTCTACGTGTTAACATTTCATTAGCAAATAATTCACATTTCATAAACCGTTTTACACTAACATTTCAAAACTAACAATTTATATTTAAAAATTTCAATCTTCTATTTTACTTAAAGAGGATTGATTATAAACTAACTTATCCTTTTTAAAAGGAAAAAAAATACTAAAAATTTTACTCTAAAGGCCATAAATCTTGACATTTAATCTACTTTGAGTTATAATCCGCGTCCATAAAAAGGGTTAGAGTGCGTTTTTCGTATGTCTAACGAGTTCTTTAAAGGAAAAAAATACATGGAAAAAATTAGATTAAAGCTTAAAGCTTACGATCACAGAGTTTTAGACAGAAGTGTTGCTTCAATTGTTGAAGCTGTTAAAAGAACTGGTGCTGAGTTGAGAGGTCCTATACCTTTACCAACAAAGATCAGAAAGTATACAGTTCTTAAAGGTCCACACGTAAACAAAGACGCAAGAGAGCAATTTGAAATCAGAGTTCATACGCGAATGATTGATATCATAGCTGCGACTCCTGACACAGTTGATTCATTAATGAAACTTGACTTAGCTCCAGAAGTTGACGTTGAAGTTAGATCAATGGGTCAAGAATAAAAGAAAGGGTAATATAAATGGAATTTATCGTAGAAAAAATCGGTATGAGCAGAACTATATCTGTTCCTAGTACTCCTGTTACACTTTTGAAAGTTCTTGATACTAAAGTATGTGCAGTGACTGACGGCGTAGCATTTGTTTCTTATTCATCTGGTAAAAAGATGAATAAAACAATTGAAGGTCAACAAAAGAAATTTAACTTATCTAAAGAGTTTAACAGATTTGCAACAATTACTGTAGCAAACACTGAAGCAGGTGATTTAGATGTAACTGGTTTATCAGAAGCAAAATTATTAAAAACAACTTTTAAAACTAAAGGTAGAGGTTTCTCTGGTGTAGTTAAAAGATGGAATTTTGCAGGTGGTAGAGCATCTCACGGACATAGAATGGGTAGAAGAACTGGTTCTATTGGTATGTGTGAATGGCCAGGTAGAGTTATGCCAGGTAAAAAAATGCCAGGACAATACGGAAATACAACAAATTCTGTAAGAAATGATGTTATTTCATTTGATGCAGAGACTGGTATTTTAGTTGTAAAAGGTGCTGTTTCAGGACCAAATGGTGGATTAGGAAAAGTGAGGATTGCTAAATGAGTAATGCAGTAGTAGTACAAACAAACGAGTTACCAGCGTCTTTTAAAGACATTAACTCGCATAACTTATACTTATATGTTAAATCATACCTAGCAGCTCAAAGAGCAAACACAGCTAGAGTAAAAAACAGATCTGAAGTAAGCGGTGGTGGTAAAAAACCTAAAGCTCAAAAAGGTTCTGGTGGTGCTAGATGGGGTTCTAAAAGATCTCCTTTATTCGTAGGTGGTGGTCAAGTTTTTGGTCCTACTAAAAGAAATTATAAGCAAAAAATCAACAGAAAGCAAAAAGGTTTAGCATTAAACTTTGCTATTAACGCTCATGTTGAAAAGGGTTCTTTATTTGTAGCTGATTCAGTAAAAGTTGAGTCTGGTAAAACTAAAGATGCGATTTCAATTGTTAATGAATTAAACCAAAGAGATACTCTTATTATTGTTGATTCAATAGAAGAAAAATCTTATTTAGCGTTTAGAAACATTAAAAATTGTTACATGATTGAAAAACAAGAAATTAATGCATATTTAATTTCTGCATATCATTCAATACTAATTGAAAAATCAGTATTTGAATCACTAACTAAAGAGGCGTAGAGATGGCAGATATTACAGATATTAAAGCAATATTATATACAGAAAAGACAATCGAGCTTCAAGAAAATGGTGTTGTGGTTGTTCAAACTAGTCCAAGAATGACTAAGAGCAGCTTAAAAGAAGTATTTAAAGAGTATTTTGGTGTTACACCATCAAAAATCAACTCTTTAAGACAAAATGGTAAAGTTAAAAAATTTAGAGGGAAACCAGGTCGAAGACCAGATTTCAAGAAATTCTACGTTACATTACCAGAGGGCGCTGAAATAGCGAACCTTTCAGCTTAAGGAGATTATAGATGGCAATTAAAAAATTTAGACCAATAACTCCTGCAAGAAGATTTATGTCTGTTATGGATACTTCTGAAATTACTTCTAAACCAACAGTTAGATCTTTACTTGTAAGAGTAAAAGCTAGT
>Ga0193962_1000033_pt1 | contig 68954 bp, 68 predicted proteins | sample FB_5_MG_FD_140335 | JGI IMG/M metagenome (GOLD analysis project Ga0193962, IMG submission 140335) | Microbial mat bacterial communities from the Broadkill River, Lewes, Delaware, United States - FB_5_MG | ecosystem: Environmental > Aquatic > Freshwater > River > Microbial mats | place: USA... | reverse complement strand
TAGGTTTTCAAGACAAAGCTTAAAAAGCTCATAAGTTGTTATAACATCACTCATTGCTCTGTGGTGCGTAGCATCTGGATAGAGATTAAAGTTTTTGTTGAGATAAGACAAAGAGTAACGGTAGGATTCTAGGCTACGTTGGGATAGATCTAAAGAGCAAAGAGGACGATTTAATAGCGGTGCTAAACCAATTTTTTGCATGCTTGCAGATATAAAGTTATAGTCAAATTTAACATCGTGGGCTATAAAAATTGCGGTTGACAAAAAGGTTTTAAATTCAAGTAAAACTTCTTTTAAACTCGGAGCATTATGGGTATCTTTTGCTTTAATACCTGTGATTTGCGTGATGTGTTTATTAATCTCTTTTGTGTACACAAGCGATTCATATCGGTCGGTAATTTGAAGGTTTTTTACTTTTACAGCAGCAATTTCTATTATTTGATGCTTATCTATTTTTGATCCATTGGTTTCTATATCAACTATACAAAATTCTGCATCTTCTATTTTTTGGAGTTTTGTGGAGAAATAATAATACCCACGGTATTTCTCAATAATTAAACCTTGGGCATGCCACAGTTGTAAATAGTAGTCTAAATCATCGCCAAGTTGCGCTTTTAAGTGTTCTCTTGCTAAACCCTTGTTAGAGAGTTTATGAATGCTTTTATCGTCGAGTATTAAGTTTTTATTTTGCATTATTAATAAATGCCTTTACTTTGGCGTGGTCTTTTTTGCCGTGGCTTTTTTCAACACCACTGCTGACATCAACCCCATAAAAGTTATAATGTTTTAATGATGAAATATTTTCAGCGGATAAACCACCTGCAAGTATTATTTTAGAGCAATCGACATTATCAAACCATTCTATGTTAATACGTTTTCCAGCACCGCCATAGGCCTCACAATACGCATCCACCAGTCGGTATTCATCTTTATATTTTAAAATATCTTCTTTGCTTTTGGCTCGTACCACTTTTATATATGTAACCTTGAGTTTATCGTATAGATCATCTTGCACATCAAAGTGAAGTTGCGCTAAGGTCGCACCAACTTCTTGCATTGTGGTATTAATAGTATCAGCATCGACATTTACAAAAAGGGCAACTTTTTCTACAAAAGGGGGAAGTTTGGAAATAATAGCTTTGGCATTTTCTATGGATATATTTCGAGGTGATTTCTCATAAAATACAAAACCCAGTGCATCGGCACCAGATTCTATGGCATCCATAGCATCTTCATAAGAAGTTATTCCACAAATTTTAGTACGCATTAGATCTGAAGACTCTTGATTGCTTCTTCTTTTGAATCATGCTTAAACACATAGCTTCCAGCGACAACAACATCAACACCGACCTCTTTTAAAGCTTGAATATTTTTATCACTAACTCCACCATCTACTTCTATCAGACATTGAGGATTTATTTTATTTCTCATTTGGTTTAATTTTTTTGCTTTTGGAATAACATTTTCAATAAAACTTTGCCCACCAAAACCTGGATTTACACTCATAAGTAAAACCATGTCTAGATCCTCTAAGAGGTACTCTACCGATTCAGGTGGTGTATGAGGATTTAAAACGATGGCTGGTTTAATACCATAAGAACGGATTTTTTGGATTAAGCGGTGAGGGTGTTTTTCCTCTTCGATGTGAAAAGAGATATACTCAGGTTTTAATGGAGCAAACAGTTCAACAAAAAAAGTATTGTTTTGCACCATTAAATGAATGTCTAAAGGTTTAGTAGCACATTTAGCCACACTTGATACTACAACTGGACCTATGGTTAGATTAGGAACAAAGTGACCATCCATTACATCTACGTGTACAAGATCACAGCCTGCATTACAGATTGCTTCAACATCTCGTTGAAGGTTTCCAAAATCAGCGCTTAAAATACTAGGAGCTACTTTTATCATTATAAACCTTTAATAATTATTTCGGAATTATATCGAAGTTTACTTACATTTATCTAGTTAAAAAGAACAAGAATTTGTCATTGTCAAACGCTAGATCTACCTGTACACCTTTTTTATCTTGAGCCACTTCTAAAAGTCCATCAATAGCATGATAGGTTCTAGGTAGTGTAATATTTACATTTACTCCATGATCACCAAGTAGAGATTTCACCTTGCCACCTACAATATTTACAAGTTCAGCTAAGGTATCTAAGATCAGTTCTATGTCGTCGGTGTCTTCACCTATAAGAAGTTCACATGCTTTTTTAGCGATTTCCTTAGGAAAGACCAACATAACCATCCCATCAATATCACCATAAAACCCTATGGATGAAGCGATTTTACCTTCTTTTTCTTTGACCTCTATTTTGTTGATTTCAGCAGCTTCTTTATGGGCTTTTGAATTGGTCATCATCTCTATGGTAGCAACCGTTGCATCAATAAAGTCTGGAAGTTTTGCAACAATGGTTTTGTTGATGGTTCTTTGGTTTTTTATATTTGCAGCAGTGCTTGCGCCAAGCTCTTCTAGTAGTTCTTTGTTAGCTAATATATCATCCATTTGCGAATAAAAGATAATACCTGCATCTTCCATATTTTCTTGAAATGAATCTTGAATTTGTGATGAGTCTAAACCTACAAAACAGATACTTGCATTGTATTCTGCGGCACTTGCAGAGAGTCTTGAAAAAAAGTTTAAAGCATGTATGTTCATACTAACAACTTTATATGCGTCAAATATAAAAAGTCTAAAACCTACGTTTAAAGAGTTATTATGGTACGCAATATTAAAAGTATTTCCAATTTCAGCATCTAAAAAAGCAGATACGGTATAGATAATGGCATTTCCCGTCACTCTTGTTCCTACTTGTTGACCCATTTGTCCAAGATAAGTGTCTTGTATAATATTGTCATAAGCGCTTTTATTGGATGCTTTTTCTTCAAACTCTTCAATATTTTGGCAAACAATGGGGTTATGTCCAAAATCGTGTAGTTCAATTGCCATCGCAGTTCTTTGTGATTTGTCATCACTGTACAAAAGAACATTTTTATTTTGATTTTTATAACTGGTAGAAAATAATGAAGCATTCTCAAAGGTATTAAAAATTGAAAAGTTTATATTGTTTGCATAAAACTTCATAATTGCTGTGTATTTTTTATGATCAAGATCACAAAAACCTACCGTAATACTTTTAGAATTTCTTACTTTTGAAAACAATTTTACAAAAACATCTAGTCCATTTTTATTAAAAAAGATAACTTTTTTTAGAGAAACTAAAATCATATCTGCATTGAGTTGAGCAGTGTTTTCTATGTCGTCTATGCTTAAAAAAGTGGAAGTGTTGTTTCCATCTAAAAAGCCTTGAGGACTGAAAAGTCCAATACCGTTTTTAACTAAAGCTCTCATTCTATCTCCATCACTTGAGAAAATTCTTCATATATGTCTTGAACATAATCTATTTGAAAGTCAATAAAGTCATTTAAAGATGCTTCTATAAACATAGGTTGTGAAAGTTCATAAAAAAGTAAAAGGTGCATCCATTTAGCCAGTTTATTGATCTGTGGATCGCTTGCTGGATCTAGTCCTGAAGCACTAAACACAATGGTTGAAATCTCTTCGGGCATATCCCATGTTTGAGCAATGCTTACACAAATGTCAAATAAAGAGATACCACATAATCTTTGTAAAATAGTGTTGTAGTCTAAATTGTTTACACTTCTAAGCAACTCAACATCGGCTTTTTTACTTTTAAAAAGAGCTTCTGATACAATAATACTTGCGGGTAAAAGGGTAATGGCACTTTCAATCTCTTTGTTGTTAATACCGTGATGTTCTAAAATCTTTTGCCACTTTAAAGAAAGGTGTGCTTGTAGATCTTGAAAACTGTTTTGATTGAGTTTAAATAATTCCCATGACTTAGGGGACAATAAACTTAACATATAATTGTAAAGTGTTTGTTGAGAAGCAGGTAAACCAAGGATCCCAAATATTTGACCTATATCGTTTACATCATGTTTAAAACCATAAATTGGTTTGTTAACCAGATCGATTAAATAACTTTTTAAAGCTAGATCCGATTGGGCTATTTTTGCTGCTTTAGATAGCTCGCCATTGTTTACAAGTTGTATCGTGGCTTGTAAAGTCTTGGGTGTTGGGGGTATTCGTTTTATAAATGAATTAATATCTTCTTTTGTAACCATAGTATTAGCTTTGTTGTTAAATTGATTGATTTTAACTATATTTAGATAAAATACATATTAATTGAAAATTTAGTCAATAGAAGTTTTTACTTAAGTTTAAGTTTTGCTTTGATTGGCTATAATTCGCAACTTTTAAATTCAAATAAGGATTTCAGATGGCTAGAAAATGCGCAATCAGTGGCAAAGGCCCAATGAGCGGGAACAATGTTTCTCACGCAAAGAACAGAACTAAACGTCGTTTTTTACTTAACTTAAGAACTGTAAGAATCACTCAAGAAGATGGAACTACTAAAAAAGTAAAAATCTCAGCTAGAGAATTACGTACACTTAAGAAAAACTCTTAGGTCTTAAAGGAAAAAAGTATGAATCTTTTATCAAGGATTCGTAAGTTTTTGCATTGGGAGGTTACTCCCAAACCAAGTATTAAACTTCTCCCAGAAGTATACCCTCACTTAAAACCATTTCGATTACCACTTATACTAACTGTTATGACCATGATGATTGGTACTATAGGTTATGTTGTTATTGATGATTTCAAACTCATGGATGCAATCTATCAAACAGGAATTACGTTTACTACCGTTGGTTTTGGAGAAATAGCCCCTGTATCGGATGCAGGTAGAATATTTACCATCACATTAATTATTGCTGGGTTTGCTATATTTACTAGTGCTGTGGGTATTTTGGTTTCTGAATTAAACAGAGGGCATATAGTTACTATATTAAAGGAGCGTCGAATGTTGTATAAGATAGCCAGACTTAAAAAGCATTTTGTTGTTTGTTATCATAATGATTACACACTTGAAGTGACCAAAGAACTTCGAAAAAATCATATCCCTTTTGTTGTGATAGATCCAAGAGAAGAGATCCATCAATGGGCACTTGAACATAACTATCCAACGTATCTAAAAGCGGAACCTCATGCGGAACTTACTATGTTAAAAGCACATTTGGCTTCTGCTAAAGGTTTGATCACACTTTCTGATTCAATGGCTGATAATATTGCATTAATCGCTTCAGTTAGGCTTTTTGAAAAAGAACATCATCTACCACGCCCTTATTATATTATTTCCGCTGCAGAACTTATGAGTGATGTTGAAAAACTCAAAAAACTTGGAGCAGATACCGTGGTATCTCCAACAAAACTAACGGCTCAAAGGGTAAGTGCCATGGCCGCTCGTCCCGATATGGAAAATTTACTTGAAGAGTATTTGTACAAAAGTGACAATCCAATCGACATGCAAGAGATTGAAGTTCCTAAATACTCATGGGCAGTGCTTAAAAAACTTAAAGAAACCCATTTACGACAGATTACCAATACTTCGGTAGTCGGAATTACAAAAAAAGATGGAAAGTTTATATCGGTACCTAAGGGTGACGTACTTATAACAAGTGAATGTAAACTACTGGTTATTGGAACGCAATCAGATATTGCAACAACTAAAAACTTACTAAAAAGAAGAGAAAAACCTAAGGAGTTGAGAATTGTATAAATTAAACTATGTTGACACTGGCGTATGTAGTGCAGGTGGTTTTTTTGCAGATGGTGTGAGTGCAGGTCTAAAGGCAGATGGAGCTTTAGATATGGCTTTTATCTATTCTGATACACCGTGCGAAATTGCCAGTGTTTTTACAACCAACAAAATGGCAGCAGCACCTATTAAACACTTTAGATCTAAGGGTGATTTTAAAACAAACTTTGTCCTTATAAACTCAAAAAATGCTAATGCTATGACGGGTAAAGAAGGGGTAGAAGATATTGAAGAGGTAATGGACCATTTTAGTGATAAATTAAATCCTATTATGAGTTCAACAGGTGTTATTGGTGTTAGACTTCCAAAAGATAAAATCATTAAAGCAACAAAACTTTTAGATACCTCTATTAAAAATTCATCAAATGCTGCTAAAGCTATTATGACAACCGATAGCTTTTCAAAAGAGTGCGCTTACAGAGTAGAACTACAAGACGGTAGTAGTTTTAGCATAGGGGCAATTGCTAAAGGAGCAGGTATGATAAACCCTGCCATGGCGACCATGCTTTGTTTTATTACAACCGATGCCAACGTTGAATCTAATGAGATCCAAGAGATCTTAGACGAGGTCACAAAAACAACCTTTAATGCAGCGAGCGTGGATGGAGATACTTCTACAAATGACACCGTTCTTGTTATGTCAAACAAAAAAAGCGGTGCTTACAATAAAGAAGCTTTTAGTGATGCCTTACACAAAATTATGCTTTTTTTAGCACGTGAAATGGTTCGTGATGGTGAGGGTGCTACAAAACTTGTGACGTACAACGTAACGGGAGCTAAAAATGATGCTGAAGCAGAAGTAGCTGCTAAAGCTCTTTCAGATTCACTGCTAATGAAAACAGCACTTTACGGTGAAGATCCAAACTGGGGTCGTATAGCTTCTACCATAGGTGCAAGTGGTGTGTCATCTAATGAGATGAGTTTAAAAATATCTTTTGATGATCTATGTGTTTACAATAAAGGAAACGTTTATTTTGATGCTGAGATGGAAAAAAAAGCAGCTACTGTGATGAGCCATCAAAAATTTACCATTCATTGTGATCTAGGAATAGCTGAGGGTGCTTTTAAAGCATACGGATGTGATCTTGGTTATGAATATGTCAAAATAAACGCAGACTACAGAACGTAGTTGTCATTTCTATAAACAAATGTTACTGGAGGATTTTTAAATCCTCTACTCCTTTTTTAATTATTTCCCCATATATTTAAAATGTACTCTTTGTGATATATGGGAAGAAAATCTACTAAATTTTTAAAATATTACAAACTTATCACATTATAAAATATATTTATGATTAATTTCAGTATCATATAATAATTACTTATTATGGGAGTTTATATGAAGTTTATCTTACCTTTTATTTTATCTATCAGTCCACTTTTTTCAACTATGATTGAAAAAGACAATGATATATTTTTTAATATTTATGCTGGAAAATCTTTACAATCAGACATAACAGCAACCGTGTCAACAAGCAAGGGAATTGTTGATCTACAAAGATGTAACAACACAAGAGATCATGGGGAGTGGTGTAAAATAAGCTATTCATACAATGGGCTAAAACTAAACGGTTTTGCTGAAAAAGAAGTGTTGAAATTTATGGCAACAAAACCAAATGATAAAACAACATTTCAACAAAGATACGGAGGAAGATACACCGATGTAGGTAATGCTATATTACCTTTAGAAGATGGTATCTTACTGGTTGGATCGACAGAGAGTTACGGTGAAGGGCAACACGATGTCTATGTTGTAAAAGTTGATAACTTTGGTAACAGAATCTGGAGTAAGGCATTTGGAGGGGGGAGAATGGATGTTGGTAAAGGCGTTGTCGCGGTTGATGATGGTTTTATGATTGCTGGATCTACTTCAAGCTTTGGAAATCGTGCTAAAAGTATTTACCTTTCAAAAATTACCAAAAGTGGTGCACTAAATTGGCACAAGGCGTATTATTCTGATAATGATGATTATTACAGTGGTAACTCTATTGCCAAAGATGGTGACAAGTTGATAGTAGCAGGATTTGAAGATCATGTTGAATTTTTTAACTCTGAAGTGAATGGTTATGTAAATGCTATTGATCAAGAGGGACGTCGATACGCTATTAAATATTACGGTGGTAAAGACGTTGAAAAAATCAACTCAATCATTGCGGTTAATAATGGGTACGTTTTTGTTGGTGAAACTGATACTTGGGGTAATGGGGACAAAGATGTATTTGTCGTAAAAGTGAACAAAGAGGGTGAAGCTCAGTGGGATTGGGCATATGGTTTTAAAGACAATGAAGTTGGAAAGCAGATCATACAAACACAAGATGGTGGTTACGTTATAGTTGGATACACAGACAGTGATATAAAGCATAAAAAAGATATTTATGTGATTAAGCTTGATAAAAAAGGTGCTAAAGAGTGGCATCATATATACGGTACTTTAGAGGACGATGAAGGTAACGGTGTAGTTGAAGTGGAAGATGGTTATGTAATAGCAGGATACACAAACAACACAAAATATTTTAACGCAGATGTTTATCTTTTAAAAATAAATAAAACAGGAAACGTGATGTGGTCACGCCAGTATGGTGGGGATGATGAAGACAGAGCCAATGCTATTGCAAAGGTAAATGATGGTTTGGTTGTTACAGGTTTTATGACAAGCAAAGGAAATTTTTCTAAAGACCTTTACTTGTTAAAGACAGATAAAAATGGAAATATTAACTAAAAGTTTTTAATACTGATTTTTAAATTCTACGTATCTTGATGAAGATGCGTAGAGTTCTTCTACCTCTTCATCACTTAACTCTCTTATAAATTTTGCAGGCGCACCCATTATTAAAGAACGGGGTGGAAACTTTTTGTTTTTAGTAACAAGCGAATTTGCTCCAACAATACTCTCTTTTGCGATCACTGCGCCGTCCAAAATAGTCGCACTCATACCAATTAAACAAGCATCTTCAACCGTACATCCATGAAGCATAACACGGTGACCAATGGTAACATCATTACCTATTATGGTAGGATTTCCATCGCCATTGTTTGCACGTTCTTTTCCTTTATGGTGGGTAACATGGATCATACTTAGATCTTGCACACTGACACGATCACCAATTTTTATGTAGTGAACATCGCCACGAACGACAGTGCCAAACCAAAAAGAGCAATCTTCCCCACATTCAACATCACCGATCACATCGGATGAAGGTGCAACCCAAGTATTGTTTCCAAGCTTAGGTGTATAGTTTTGAAATTTATGTATCATTTTAACTCTCCAAAAATAGTCTATTTGCTAATTGTTCTGCTGAACTAAGTGAATCTTTTTGTACCGCTTTCATCACTTTGTTAACATGATCTTCCAGCATTCTATGGTTATTGATCACTTTGTCACCCTCTGCTCGTTTTACTTTTATGTAACTGCCATCGCTTTGAAGTTCATGGGCTAAACAATTGTCTGCTATTTGAAGTTTTAAAATTTGCAGTATTTTTGTTTGAGCGTCTTTGTCTTTAATAGCTGTTAAAAGTTCAATTCTTCTAACAAGGTTTCTTGGCATCCAATCTGCTGAAGAGATATAAACCCCTGTTTGATCATTTTTAAAATAAAAGACCCTTGGATGTTCAAGGTATTTACCTAAAATCGAGATAACGCGTATATTTTCACTAACCCCTTCAACACCTGGTTTTAAACAACAAATACCACGAACTATTAGATCTATTTTTACACCTGCTTGACTTGCTTTATAGAGTGCACGAATAACATCTTCATCGACGAGTGAATTAACCTTAGCTATGATCTGCCCTTCTGTTTTCTTACGTGCTTCATTTTGAATAAGTGAGAGTATTTTTGGTTTTATCTGAGCAGGTGACATGTACAGCTCATTGAGCTTACCTTTTTTACTAAAACCTGTTAAAAAGTGAAAGAAACGTGTTAAGTCGTTGGTTACATCATCATTACTCGTCATGTAACTCATATCTGAATAAATTTTTGCAGTTGATGGATTGTAGTTACCTGTCCCAACATGTGCGTATTGTTTTAGTCTTCCATCTTTTCTACGTGTTACTAGGGCTGCTTTTGCATGTACTTTAAAACCTTTAATTCCGTATATAACATGCGCTCCCGCTGTTTCAAGTGCTCTTGCCCAGATCAGGTTATTTTCTTCATCAAAGCGTGCTTTTAACTCAACCATTACCGTTACTTGTTTACCGCTTTCACTTGCTTCTATCAGCGACTTTACAATAGGCGAATTTTGCCCAGCACGGTAGAGTGTCATCTTAATGGAAACAACATCTTTGTCCTTTGCTGCGTCTTGGATCAGTTTAACAACAGGTTCAAAACTTGCATAAGGGTGGTACATTAACACATCTTGCTTTTCTAAAACACTAAAGATATTTTCGCCACTTTGAAAAGGGGGAAGCATCTTAGGTTTAAATGAGGGTGAAAGCAGGTGAGCAAAGTTTTTACTACCAACAATTTGCCATAAGGATGCAAGGTTTAAAAAGGTATGAAATTTGTAAATATCGTCTTCAAAAACATTGGTATGTTGATTGAAAAAATTAATAATTTCTTCATCAGCACGCGCTCCCGCTTCAAGTCTTACCATAGCACCTTTACGACGTAGTTTTAAACCCTCTTCTAGGATCTCCATAAAGTCGTCCGCTTCTTCTTCTTCGATCTCAATATCAGCATTTCTTGTTACTCTAAAAGATGCGTATTTATCTAAAGAGTATCCCGGAAATAGATCTTCAATATGTTGAGCAACCACACTTTCAATAGGGATAAAAAGACCACTTTCTAACTCAACAAATCTGTCTAGTACACGAGGTACACGAACAATTCCAAAACGCTCAATGGTGTTGTCTTCCATGTCATGTAGTTTAACAATGATCCCAAAACTTAAGTTGTTTAGATGTGGAAAAGGGTGGGTCGCATCAACAGCAATAGGAATAATAACAGGGTAGATCTCTTCATAAAAAAACTTGTCTAGTTTATTTTTTTGCACCGTATTCATTTGATGGTATCTTTTTACATAAACACCTTCATTCTCTAGCTCTTTTAATATCTGACTTAGGCAGTGTTCAACCACTTGTTGTTCTTGATGGAGGTACTTTCTGATCTCTCTAAGTTGTTGTAGAGGAGTTAGCCTATCAGCACCAGATACGATGATCCCCGCTTGAAACAGCTTTTTAAGTCCTGCTATACGAATCATATAAAATTCATCAAGATTGGTTCCATAAATAGCTAAAAATTTCAATCTTTCTAGTAATGGCAATGATTCATCTTGAGCTTGCTTTAAAACTCTTGTATTAAATTGCAACCAAGAGAGTTCACGGTTGTTGTAAAGTTGCGGATTTTTAAGGTTTAACATAGCGTATTGATCCCTTTAGTAAATTAGGGGATTATAGCTAAATGTTAGTAACTACTTGATAACACCACTCCCTTTATAGTTAGCGGAGTGATAAATTGTAACACCATTTTTGCGTGCATAATAGCGCAATAAAAGGTTTTGAAGTGTTGGTTCTATTGATGGGGCAAACCAAGCGTTGTTACTTGTAGCAATGACATAATCTACTTCACCCTCATAGATCTCTTCGCAGGTAGCTTCGTAACAAATGGCATTTCTAAAAGTTGTACCCTTGATAACAAAGTCACTTGGTTTGTCTGCGGTATGAAAATCAGCTTGACCAGCAAAAAAAGTATTGTTAATAAAATCACGAGCAAAGGCAGGCAAAGGGATATACTCTCCAAAAGGAACAAGAACAAGTTTTTTGGCAAAGCTGACTTGTTCATCTTCAAAGAGGTAGGTGACATTGTAGTTGTTTTGTCCATCAAGGTATAAGGAACCCGTTACAATGCTAATACTTTTAGAAAGGTTTTTAAGTTCTTCAATCAACTCAGGGTTTTTGTTCATATAAAGTGGGAAAAAAGATTCAGGAAAGACAATAAGGTCATACTTTTCTTTGATAGCTTGATGGATCTCTTTGTAACTTAAGATAATGGTAGGGTTTAGTGTTCCTCTTAACCATTTTTTTTCTTGTTTTATATCTGTTGAAACAAGTTTTATTTTGAGTGTACTTTCTTTTTGCTGATTAGCATAGATGCTAAAATGGGGTGTGGCAAACACAAGTGCCACCAATGGAAGGTATTTGTAGGTATTAGAACGAATATAATAAGGCAAAGTAATTGCCAAAAGAATAAGTAAAAATTGGTACTTGTAAACTCCTAGGTAACTCTCAACAAAGACTAACTCTATTTGCATCCAGTTCCAGTCAAAAGGTTCAAAAAAACTAAGCCCAAAAAGTATTATAGCGCGGATATAATAGGTTTTAGTTAGTGCTAAAGTACCAAAAAACAACATGTAAATAATAGCAAATGCAAAAGTGATAAATGGGGTTAAATAACCTACGCCGTTGTACTCAAAACTGTAACCAATCCAGTAAAACCAAAACAAGCCAATAAAAAAGCCAGAAGCCAAGATCGTTTTTTTAGGCGCATAGATCAAAGAAGTTAAGGCAAGCAGTCCAAAAAATGTATTGATGAATTTATGGCTTACACCATAATGTTCAAAATAGATAAATGCACTGAAAAAAATAGCGCTAAAGAAACCTCTTGTAATATGAAAAATATAGTTGTCATTGTGAAAAAATTCTTGCATGGAAGAATTATACATAAATAATGAATAATCTTTAAAAGATATTGGCGCATATTAATATTTTTTTTGTATAATCCTTAAAATTTTAATTTAAGGATAACCTAAATGGAAGCATTAAGCCAATTATTGCCATTTATATTTTTAATTGCAATCATGTATTTTGTAATTATACGCCCACAACAAAAAGAAGCTAAAGAGAAACAAGCTATGATCGAAGCACTAGCAAAAGGTGACAAAGTTGTTACTAACGGTGGTTTTATTGTAGTAATCAGCAAAGTTGAAGACAAATTCTTAAGTGTTAAGCTAAACGATGAAACTGTCGCTAAAATAGCTAAAGATGCAATTGCGAGAAAGTACGAGGATGAAGCTTAATTTTCGTATAGTAATTTTCGCTCTTGCTATCGTGTTTGGTGTGGCTTTTTCCATGCCAAGCTTACTGCAAACAGAGGGTGGAAAAAAGGTAAACCTTGGGCTGGATCTACAAGGTGGTTTACACATGCTTTTAGGTGTTAAAACAGAAGAAGCAACAACCTCACGTTTAAAATCAATCGCTGCTAGTATTAAATTTTTTACCGATAAAAATGATATTTTAATAGATGAACTAACATTTGACGACACAGCAATCTCCTTTTTACTTTTAGACACAGACGATACAAAACTCATAAAAGAGCATTTAGGTGCTATTGAGGGTTTAAATATTGTGTATGCTGCTGAAAATATCTCTATGACATTCACACCAGAAGAGATTATAAAAACGAAAAAAGAAGCAATTGAACAAGCAATAGAAACAATAAGAAACAGACTTGATCAATTTGGTCTAACGGAACCTGTGGTTGCAAAACAGGGTGAAGAAAAGATCCTTGTTCAACTCGCTGGAATCAAAACAGCCGAAGAAGAACAACGTGCTCGTGAACTTATCTCTCGTGCTGCAAAGCTTGAACTAATGGCAGTAGATGAAGACAGAGCTGCTCGTGTATCGGTTATGGATGAAGCAGAAGCTGCAAAATACGGTGATGTAATCCTTACAGATGCTAACAATGAACTAAACAAATACCTTGTAAAAGAGATCCCTATCCTTGATGGATCTATGCTTACAGATGCACATGTAGGATTTGATCAAAACAACCGTCCAGTGATTAACTTTACACTAAATGCTGAGGGTGCTGCAATATTTGGAGATTTCACAGGTAGAAGTGTTGGTAAACGTTTAGCAATCGTTCTTGATGGAAAAGTTTATTCTGCTCCAAATATCAACGAACGTATTGGTGGAGGTAGTGGTCAGATCTCGGGTGACTACACTGTTATGCAAGCAAAAGATTTAGCAATCGCATTACGTTCAGGGGCACTTTTAGCACCTGTATATATGATGGAAAAGCGTTCTGTTGGACCAAGTTTAGGAGCGGATTCGATTCAAGCTTCTATGGTTGCACTTATCGGTGGATTTATCCTTGTAATTATTTTTATGGTGTTTTATTATAAATCAGCGGGTGTGATTGCAAATATTGCATTGATCGCCAATTTATTTATTATACTTGCGGTTATGAGTTTATTTGGAGCCACTTTAACACTTCCGGGTATGGCAGGTATTGTCCTTACCGTTGGTATGGCGGTTGATGCAAATGTTATTATTTCTGAGCGAATACGAGAACTGATCTATCAAGGTAAGTCTATTCATAAAGCGATAGAAGAGGGTTATTCAAACGCAATGCGTGCTATTTTAGATGCGAACATCACAACACTTATTGCAGCCGTTGTTTTATACGCGTATGGAACAGGTGCTATTAAAGGTTTTGCTATTACTATCAGTATTGGTATTTTAGCTTCTATGCTAACAGCTATTTTAGGAACGCACGGGATCTATGAGATGTTAGAACACAAAATACAAAAATCTAAAAACAACCGTTTTTGGTTTGGGATTAAAGGGTAGTTATGGAGTTTTTTAAATATACAAAAACCTTTAATTTTATGGGTAAATCTAAATTTGCCATGGTGCTTTCAATATTTTTAGTCTTAGGATCGTATGTACTTTTATTTACTAAAGGTTTAAACTATGGTGTTGACTTTGCTGGTGGTACGGTTGTTCAAGTAAAATACAACAAAACAGCACCTATTGATGAAATGCGTGAAAAATTAAAGTCAAATGAGCTTTTTAAAGGTGCTTCTATTACAGAATTTGGTTCACCTGATGAAGTGGTTATCCGTATGAAAAGCACAACAAGTGCGGTAACAGTAGATATTGGTGACGTAACGCGTACAGCTTTAAAAGGTACGGGTGAATTTGAGATTCGTCGTGTTGATATAGTTGGACCAAAAGTGGGTAACGAGTTAAAAGAAAAAGGTATAATGTCTTTACTTTTAGCAACACTTGGAATCTTAATCTATGTTGCATTTAGATTTGAATGGCGTTTTGCAGTAGCATCTATATTCGCACTTATTCATGATGTTTCAATTGCTTTGGGTGCTATAACTTTGGTTGGTTTAGACGTTAACTTAGACGTACTTGCCGCTTTATTGACAATCCTTGGTTATTCACTAAACGATACTATCATTGTATTTGACCGTATTCGTGAGGGTGTTACAAGTAATAAAAACTCCGATCTAGCGGGCAGTATTAATGAGTCTATTACTCGTACATTAGCTCGTACTACACTGACTTCATTAACAACTTTCTTTGTGGTGTTTACACTTTTTATGTTTGGTGGTGAGATTATTCATGCCTTTGCATTTACACTTTTAGTAGGTGTGGTTGTTGGTACTTACTCATCTATTTTTGTTGCTTCGCCAATCCTTATGTGGTTTGGTTTTTCTGTAAAAGATTATCATGAAAAATTAGCTAAAAAAGCTAAAAGAGAAGCAGAAAAAGAGCGTATGCGCGCTCAATATGAATCTGGAGTGATGTAGAAATTCTACTCACTCTTGAATAAATACAAATACACAACCTTTCAGTCACCCCTTAAGATTTTTTTAGTATAATCACTCACAAATACACTACTAATTTATGAAATAAATTGAAGGAATGATAATGGATTGGGGAAAAGTAATATATGTGTTCTTCTCATTAATGAGTTTAACATCAATTGCGGGTTTTTTATATGAACATAGTGCGGTTGCACTTTTTGTAGCAGCGAGTTTAAACCTTGTTTCAACATTTTTAAAAATTGGCGTAAGAAATTTACTCTCAGCAGAACTCTTAGCATCTTCTCTTGTTGCAGATCTACACCTTATTCCTGCGTTTATCTACCTTCAAGTTATTGGTAACTTAGAGTGGGCAATTGCATTAACACTGGGTGCACTAATTGCAAACTTATTCTCAGTAGGTTTGGTTTATATTGAGAGTTCAAAAATTAACGACGAGTACTAAGTATTAGTTTGTAAAGAGCTTTAAAAGCTTTTGTGAGTTTATATCACTTCGATACATTAAAAAAGACTCCTTATGGGGTCATAAATTTTCATAGAAAGAATAACATTGGAATACATTTCACAAGACATAGAAAAAAAATGGCAAAATTATTGGAAGCAAAACAGAAGTTTTGAGCCAAGTGAAGACTTTAGCAAAGAAAAAAAATACATATTAAGTATGTTCCCATTTCCAAGTGGACGCCTTCATATGGGGCATGTAAGAAACTACTCAATTTCAGATGCTTTTGCACGTTACTACAGACAACAAAATTTTAATGTATTACATCCAATTGGGTTTGACAGTTTTGGTATGCCTGCTGAAAATGCAGCGATTAAAAATGGTTCACATCCAAAGGGTTGGACATACGACAATATTGATTATATGAAAAATGAGTTTTATTCTCTTGGTTTTTCATTTTCTCGTGAACGTGAGATGGCAACTTCAGATGAGTTATATACTAAGTTTGAGCAAGGCTTTATTATTGATATGTATAACAAAGGTCTGCTTTACCGTGAAAAAGGATTACTTAACTGGTGTCCTCATGACCTAACGGTTTTAGCAAATGAACAAGTAGTAGATGGATGTTGTTGGAGATGTGATACACCAATAGTTAAAAAAGATATGAACCAATACTACTTTAAAATTACTCAGTATGCCGATGAGCTTATTGATGATCTAAAAAAACTAGAAGATGGTTGGCCAAAACAAGTTTTAACCATGCAAGATAACTGGATCGGAAAATCAAACGGTTTAGAGTTTGATCTATTCTTTGATGATGAGAGTAAAACAAAGCTTAACAACAGTTTTGAATCGTTTGATGTATTTACAACTCGTCCCGACACTATTTATGGAGTAAGTTATACAGCACTTGCACCTGAACATGATATTGTTACTTACATGATTGATAACAATTTGCTTAGTGATGAAGTAATAGCAGAGATTAAAGTGATGAAAAATGCTTCAAATATCGACAGACAAAAAGAAAAAGCAGGTATAGATCTAGGTATATCTGTTAAGCATCCATTGTTAGACAAATCTGTTCCTGTGTGGATAGCAAACTTTGTACTTATGGATTATGGTTCGGGTGCTGTTATGGCGGTTCCTGCTCATGATGAACGTGATTATGATTTTGCTAAAAAGTATAACCTTGAAGTAAATGCAGTTATTAATCCTAAAGAGGGTGAACATGATTTTGCATCGAGTGCATATACGGAACGTGGAATCCTTTTTAATTCAGGTGAATTTGATGGAATGGATTCTAAAAAATCTCAATACAACATCATTAAGTTTTTTGAAGATCAAAAGATAGGTCAAAAAACAACCAATTACAAACTAAAAGACTGGGGTGTGTCACGTCAACGTTATTGGGGTGCACCAATCCCTTTTGTTCATTGTAAAGATTGTGGTTTAGTAATGGAGAAAAAAGAAAACCTTCCTATTTCACTTCCTGAAGATGTAGAGATTACAGGTGAGGGAAATCCACTTGAAAATCACCCGACTTGGAAACATTGTTCTTGTCCAGAATGTGGTAAAGATGCTATTCGTGAAACAGATACAATGGATACTTTTGTTGAGTCTTCGTGGTACTTCTTACGTTTTTGCGCGGATGCTAGAAACTGGGAAAATGAGGCTTTTTCAAAAGAACAGTTAAAGTACTGGATGCAAAATAATGGGGTCGATCACTATGTAGGTGGGATTGAACATGCCGTTCTTCACTTACTTTACGCACGCTTTTTTACAAAAGTTTTTAGAGATCTAGGTTACTTGGATTTTGATGAGCCTTTTGATAAGCTACTTACTCAAGGTATGGTGCTAAAAGATGGTGCAAAAATGTCAAAGTCTAAAGGTAACACAGTAGATCCAGACGCAATCATAGAAAAATACGGTGCAGATACAGCAAGATTGTTTATCCTTTTTGCAGCCCCACCAACACAAGAACTAGAATGGAATGATTCGGCGGTTGAGGGTGCTTACAAGTTTATTAAACGTTTTTATGACAGAAGTTCAAATATTGTTGCAACAGATACCATTGTAAAAATAGATCACGCATCATTAAGTAAAGATGAAAAATTCGCACGTAAAAAAGTTTATGAGGCACTTGTTAGATCCAACGATGTATTTAACGAACGTTATACTTTTAATACTATGATAGCAGGTGTAATGGAAGCAATGAATGCTTTAAACACACAATCTAATGCGGATGTTTGGAGTGAGGGTTATTGGATACTTAGTTCAATCATGGAACCTGTTATTCCTCACGTTGCACATGAAATTTCTGAGAAATACTTCTCTTTAAACAACTTGGCTCCTCAACAAATTATTGAAGAAGTTTTTGTTGAAGATAGTATTACTATGGCGGTATCAATCAATGGTAAAGCAAGAACAGAGATAGAAGTATCAATCGATGCAGACAAACAGAGCATCATTGAACAAGCTAAAGAAGCTGGAGCAAAATGGATCGATTCTAAAGAGATCATTAAAGAGATTGTTGTTCCTAAAAAATTAGTAAACTTAGTAGTAAAAGGTTAGACCATGAAAACACATGCTTTAAAATTTTTATCACTGTTTTTGGTGGTGATTTTAATATCAGCATGTGGTTATAGACCCAGTGCAAAATTTTCGCGTGATCTACTGGGTCAAAAGATAAGTACCTCAGTACGTATATCTTCAGAAGATCCAGAAAATACGGTGTTGATTAAAGATGCGGTTGATTCAGCTATTGTTGAAACCTTACAAGCCTCACTTACAAGTAAAAATACTTCAGATACACACTTAAATATTTCAATGGGTAATCCCGTTTATTCTCCAATACAATACGATGCTAATGGATATATCATAGCATACAGAATGTTGGTAACGCTTCAAGTCACTAAGTTACAAGAGGGGAAATCTAAAATTTACAGCTCAAAAGGGACCTACGATTTTAGTGTAACTCCAAATGCTGTTATAACGGATCAAGAACGTTTTGATGCCATAAAGTTTGGTGCTTCTAAAGCTATTAGTTCATTTATAGCCAAAGTTTCATCTGAGGGTGCAAGAAATAAAAAGGAATAAGACATGACAATACAAAGTATAATTAAAAAAGCTATTAAAAGGTTAGAAACAGAGGGAAAGTTACTAACACCTGATTTTTATGCAGAAGCATTTTGTAAAGAAGCTTCTTTGGCAAGAATAAGCGTTGAAGACTGTTCACATTTAGAAAAATACAAATCGTCACTTAACAAAGAATTTCAAAAAGATCTTAAGCAATACCGTATTCAAACCATGAGTGAGTTTACCCGTTTTCTTATTGCAAAACTTAACCGAACCAACCAATCAATCTGTTCTAAAAACCTTGAAGCTCAAAATTTATTTACAAAAAGAGTGCTTCAAGTTGTGTGTGAACTACACAACAAAGAAGCGGGTGAATTGGCAAGTAAAAGTTTAATCATGCTTGATTCAAATCCAAATATTGCCCAAGTTGAACAGTTTAGACAATCATGGACAAATTTCATTACAAGTTACGATGATTCTTTTTTACAAGAGATTGGTATTAAAGATAAGAGTGATTTAAAAAAATCAATAGAGTCTTTGGATCTATCCTCTTTATCCGGTTCGTCTTCTTCAAAGGTACCAGATCTATGTCAAGTTTCTTCTTTGTTGGTTTCTTCCCTTGTTCCTTCAATCGCTTCAAGTGTAAACGATAAAATAGCAAGCACCTCTGAAAAAATAAAAGAAAAACCTGAATTGTTATGTTCAGAATCTATTGAAAAAGAGATTCAACAAGCTATTAGACTCAGAATTGCACTTGATAAAGAGAGTGTAAAAGAGATGGTGGAATCACTTGATGGTGTGTTGGATAAACTCTCAATCAGACTTATTGAGATGATTGAGCGCAGTGATAAATCCACGGTTGAGATTGAAGAGATTAAAAAAGAGTTAGAACAACACAACGAAGAGAGTGAAAGCTCAAAAGTTAACTTTAAAATTGCGCACAAAAAACTCTACACTCTGGCGGTTGCTTTAGAGCAAAGTACTAAAAACCTAAGCAGTGATTTAACAGCGCAAAATAACGAAGTTCAAGCACTTTCTAAAAAAATAGATGATTTAGAAAAACAACTTGATGAAGCCAAAGCAGAGTCTAAAGAAGACTTTTTAACCAAACTGTATAACAAGCGTGCCTTGGATGAGTTTTTAAATGTCAAAGAAGCAGAGTTTGAAAGATACAAACACAACTACACCATTGTTATGCTTGATATTGATCACTTTAAAGCCGTCAACGACACCTATGGACACGATGCGGGAGATGCGGTACTTTTCGCTTTTGCTAAGATCATTAAAAAAGAAGCAAGAACGGTAGATATTATAGGACGTTTTGGTGGAGAAGAGTTTATGGCAATTCTTAGTGAAACAGATATAAAAGGTGCTTTGATCTTTTCTGAAAAAGTGCGTAAACATGTACAAAAAGCAAAATTTATGTACAAAGGCAAAAGAATCAGTGTAACGGTTAGTGCAGGGGTTGGAGAGAGAAAACGTAATGCTTCTTTGGATAGCACGGTAAAAAATTCTGATGAGAATCTTTACAAAGCGAAAAAAAATGGACGAAATCAGGTTGCTTATAAATAAAACGTATGGGTTTTAAAAAAATAATACAAAACATAGACACTATACCACCTTTATCTAACGCAGCTAATGCAGTACATTCGATGTACTCGAGTGGTTTAGAAAGTATGGGTGTGTCAAGTTTAGTAAGAGTGATCGAGTCAGATGCCATGTTAATGGCAAACATATTAAAGATGATAAACACACCGTTTTATGGTCTTAAAAAAAAGGTAGTAAATGCACGACAAGCGATAACTTTGCTTGGGACACATCGTGTGTATATGTTTATTGTAAAATACTCAATTGATGAAACACTCAAAGCAGACACCAGTATTTACGGATTTGATACAAAACAGTTTAACGAAATGTGTCATCTGCAAAGTGCTTTAATGTTTCAGTGGTATTCCCAAGTTAATCTCAGTGATGCAAATTTTTTATCTCAACTTTCTCTTATTATGGAAACGGGTAAACTTTTACTTGCAGCAGAAGTACAAAAAAGCGATTATGTGGGTGAATTTAGAAAAGGTTTTAATGAGTGTGAGAGCATCGCTGAGTATGAAAAAGGACTTATAGAAACAACTTCTTATGCTATAAGTTCAGAACTTTTTAAACATTGGAACCTTGATGAGATCTACACCGAGATTTTAGACGCTTTAGATTACGATGAACAAAGGTTAAAAGAGTTGGAAATACACATAAAACGTTATAGAAACCTAATAGATATTATAATTACAGTGATTAATGTTAAAGAAGTTTTAACCGATCAATCCATAGCAAAAGCTGCAAGAAAGGTTGCCAAAATGGGATTAAGTAGATACACATTTGAAGAAACAGCGCGTAAAGTTCGAGATGCTTACTTTAGTTAATTTTTTAGAATCCAAACCGTTGTATTATGATGAGATAGATTATGAGCGTTTTCCAAAAATCTTTAAAAAAATAAAACAACATTTTTCTAAAAAAAAGATTATCCATCTTATAGGAACAAACGGAAAAGGTACCACGGGAAGATTTTTAGCAACGGCACTTTTAAACAAGGGCTACAAAGTAGGGCATTATACCTCTCCACACATATTAAAATTTAATGAACGTATTTGGATTGATGGGGACGATGTGAGTGACTTGGAACTTGAAAAAATGCACAAGGTTTTAGTGGGAATCTTGGATGCAGATGACTTAGAGGCTTTGAGTTATTTTGAGTACACGACCTTGTTGGCAATGTTGGTTTTTGATAAGTGTGAGTATGTTGTTTTAGAAGCAGGATTAGGTGGAGAACACGATGCCACAGCAGTGTTTGAAAAAAATTTAACCCTTGTCACACCTATAGATCTAGACCATCAGGCATTTTTAGGAAACAACATAACACAGATAGCTCAAACAAAATTAAATGCCATTAAAAACAATGCTATTGTAGCCACGCAAAAACATAAAAAAGTTTATGAAGTGGCATCAAGTTTAGATAAACATTTGAATATTTATACTCTTGAGTCTATGCTAGATCCAGAGGATAAGCAAAAAGTGTTTGAAATAGCTAAAAATTTGTCTTTGGCTTCTTATTTGCAAAACAATTTATCTTTGGCGATTGCTGCGTTAAAGTTTTTTAATATAGAGTATAAAGTTGCTGATTTTCAAAAGGCAAAACTCTTTGGAAGAATGAGTAAAGTAGGTGAAAATATTATTGTTGATGTTGGTCACAACCCCTTAGCAGCGACTTCCATAGTAGAAGAACTAAAAGAAAAGAAATACACCTTAGTCTATAATAGTTACAAAGATAAAGACTATAAAATGATTTTAGAAATTTTAAAACCTATTATCAAAGAGGTTCAAATAATTGATATAGAAGCTCAACGGATCGAAGATAAAAGCACACTTCATAAAATTTTAAAAGATTTAAAGATAGAATACACACAATACCACAAAGTCGAACCAAATAAAGAGTATTTAGTTTTTGGTTCATTTAGTGTTGTTGAAAGATTCTTAAAAGAGTATATGGAATAAAATGGATAATCACTTTACAGTAACAATCAATGATGACAATGGTGTAAGACAATTTAATTTACATCAAATTGTAAAAAAAATAATCTGGTATGTTTTAGGATTTTTAACATTTATTGGAATGATCGCTATAGGTACGATTATATATTTGGATTATTCCGTAGAACAGATCGAGAAAAAACGTCAAAATACGGAAGATGCGTATTCGCGACTTAAAGAAAAAAATGAAGATCTAGACAAGAGTATGAAAGAAACCCAAGTGGCACTTTTTTTAAAGAAAAAAGAGCTAAATGAGGTTTCAGACTCACTCTCAGAGATAGAAACGCTTATTGGAATAAACCCAGTGGATGACAGTACTTTGCAAGAGAGGGTAAGCAAAACCAAGCTAAACTCTGAGCATATGGCATCATTGCTTCAGTTTATTCCAAATGGAACCCCCGTAGAATACAAAGGAATAACAAGTAAGTACGGTTACAGAGTTCACCCAACTTTAAAAAGAAAAGAGTTTCATCGTGGCTTAGACATGCGTGCTAAGATGAAAACACCAGTGTATGCAACTGCGGATGGCGTGGTTGAATACTCGGGCTATCATAAGAAAAGTGGATTTGGAAAACTTGTTATATTGGAACACAATTATGGTTTTAAATCATATTACGGCCATTTAAACAAAATAGTAGTAAAATACGGAAAATTTGTAAAAAAAGGAACGCTTATAGCCTACACAGGTAACTCAGGTATGAGTAGCGGTCCCCATTTACACTATGAACTTAGATTTTTACATCGTACTGTAAACCCATTTCATTTTGTAAAATGGACAGTAAAAAACTATAAAGATATTTTTGAAAAGGAGAAAAAAATACCATGGCAATCTTTAATAACGGCGACAGCGCACATCAAAGTACCCAAACCGACACAAACACTACCATCATCACAGCTGGCTCTTCAATCAAAGGGGAAATGACTCTAACCTGTAACTTATACGTAGATGGTGAATTAGAAGGTAAAATCAACTCAACAAAAGAGGTGAACATTGGTAAAAATGGTCACATCAATGGTGACGTTACAACCAAGAGGTTAATTGTACAAGGTTTTGTTGAAGGTTCACTTCATGCTGAACGTGTGGAGATAAAAGCAAATGGACACGTAAAAGGTACGGTTGAAGCATCTGAACTTGTTATTGAAGCAAAAGGTGTTTTTGAAGGTAACTCTATTGTTAAAGGTTCAAAAGATACACCAACACAGATCTCATCTATTCTTACAAAACAAGATATAGACAGCGAATTAAAAAAGGCATAGATGTCTCAGTCGATTTTTTTTGAGTACCTAAGTAAAAATAAAAAAAATGACTTAGACGTACTATTGTGTGAAGATTCTGAAGAGGCTCTCTCTTTAGAAAGTGTTGCTAAATTTTTTAAACAAGACGTTATTGTCTTTCCAGATTTTCGTCCCGCATTTGGAGATGATTTACGAGTGTATAAAGAGGAACTCCATACACTCTTTTCATCTTTGCGATCGTATTATAGATCTAAGCAAAAACCCATTATTATATCCCCCTTAAAAAGTGTATTGTTTCATCTTCCAAAACCAGAATTACTTAGTTCTTTGGTCTTAGATTTCGGTGGAAACATTGATTTAAAGCAATTCAAATCTCAAATGTTGCACTGGGGTTACTCTTTTGTAGATATGGTTCAAGTAGAAGGGGAGATCTCTTTTCGAGGAGATATTATAGACATCTATGTACCCGCTTCAAAACTACCCATTAGGATCTCTCTTTTTGATGATGAAATAGAACAGATCAAGTTTTTTGAATTGGAATCTCAGCGTACCCTTAAAGAGGAGTTGGACAGTTTTGAGATAACAAGTGCTTTTTTCTCTTTAGATGAAAGTACCTATGATACGATCGTGGAAAAAACACAAGAGAGTTCATACGAAGCTTTAGTAAAAGATATAGCTTCTTTGGGTTTATGGCATTTAGAAGACAAGGCACATGATTTTTTAGAAGGAAAAAATGTCAAACTTGTTCGTAACTTGGACGATGTTTTAACCGATGCGTATGGACTAAACGAACCACAATTAAGTAGAGATAAGTTTGACTTAGAGATATTAAATGATTCTGAGGATTATAAAGAACTTGTTGTGGCGGATCTACACTCACTTTTAAAGGTACATAAAAAGAAAAAAACCACGATAATTGCAGCGAATGAAGCGGTGATGAAACAAGTGGGCTTATTTGAACTTGAGAATGTTACAGAAGTTTATGCTCCGTACATTTTAAACATACTAACTCCCGATGAGATGGTTATATCGCTTAACAAACCCGACAAAAAACGTCGTCGTAGAAAAAGTGCCATCTTACTAGATGACTTGAAAAAAGGGGATTATGTTGTTCATGAAGATTACGGTGTTGGTATATTTGAGTCTATTGAACAAACGGAAATTCTAGGTGGAGTTAAAGACCTTATAGTGATAAAGTACATAGGTGATGACAAGGTACTTTTACCTGTTGAAAACTTAGACTACATAGATCGCTATATCGCTTCTGGAGGAAGTTTACCCGTTTTAGACAGACTTGGAAAAGGAAGTTTTGGAAAACTCAAAGACAAAGTAAAAAAACGTCTTTTAGAAATAGCAGGTGTGATCGTAAACACCGCTGCCGCTCGTGCACTGATCAAAGCACCAAAAATAAATATAGCTAAAAAAGAGTTAGTAGAGTTTCAAAAAAAAGCAGGGTTTGAGTACACAGAGGACCAAAGCCAGTCAATCAATGAGATCATTAACCAAATGAGTGCTGGAAATATAATGGACAGACTTCTTAGTGGTGATGTTGGTTTTGGTAAAACAGAAGTTGCTATGAACACCATATATGCAGCGTATAAGTCTGGGTATCAAACGGCATTGATCGTACCAACCACATTGCTATCCTCTCAGCACTTTAGAAGTTTGGATGAGCGTTTTGCAGATCTAGGTATTCGCTACTCAAAGCTTGATCGATTTGTTTCAGCCAAAGATAAAAAGAACATTGTAGCAGCTCTTGCTTCGGGTGAACTTGATTGTGTTGTTGGAACCCATGCACTTTTTGGACTTACATTTAAAAAACTCGGTGTCGTGATCGTTGATGAAGAACATAAGTTTGGGGTAAAGCAAAAAGAGAAGATCAAAGAGTTGTATCACAATGTACACATGCTTAGTATGTCAGCAACTCCAATCCCTCGTTCACTCAATCAAGCACTTAGTTCGATCAAAACAATGAGCCAACTTTTAACTCCTCCAAATGCAAGACAAGGGGTTAGAACCTTTGTTAAAGAATACAATGAAAAGCTTATTAAAGAGGTAATCCTTCGAGAACTTCGTCGTGGTGGTCAAGTGTTTTACGTGCATAATTCCATAGATCATATGCCGATCAAAATGGGTGAAATAAAAGCACTTTTACCTGAACTTCGTGTGGTTATGCTTCACTCAAAAATATCGGCTGTACAAACAGAAAAAGAGCTTTTAAAGTTTGAAGCAGGTGAGTACGACATGATGATAGCTACAAGTATTATTGAGAGTGGTATCCACATGCCTCGTGTAAATACTATCATAGTTGATGGTGCTGATAGGTTTGGTATAGCCGACTTGCATCAGCTTCGTGGACGTGTTGGACGTGGAGGTTATGAAGGCTTTGCTTATTTTATAGTAGATAACAAAGAAAACCTTACCGATGAAGCAAAAAAACGTTTACTTGCCCTTGAGTCTAACTCCTTTTTAGGTTCTGGTTCAGTGCTGGCTCATCATGATCTAGAGATTCGTGGTGGTGGTAACTTGGTAGGAGATGCACAAAGTGGGCATATTAAAAATATAGGTTATTCACTTTATTTGAAGATGTTAGAAGATGCCATACGCGAACTTAGTAACACTCAAGAATCTAGTCGTGAAAAAGTCGATATTAAGCTTACTATATCAGCGTATTTGAGTGATGAGATAGTGAGTGAAGACAGACTTAGACTAGACATTTACAGACGATTGTCAGCTTGTGAAGAGAGTATTGAGGTATATGAGATCCAAGAAGAAGTTATTGACAGATTTGGTGAGCTTGACGCTCCAACTCGTCAGTTCTTTGAGCTTATGGAGATCAAACTCTTAGCCTTAGATAAGAAGATAAAAAATATCTCTAACTACGGACAAAACATTACACTTGTTTACAAAAATGACTCAAAAGAAAGTATTAAATCCCAATCAAAAGATGATGATGACATCATAAAATCTGTGTTGTATTATCTTAGAAATGCAAAACCTAAAGTGATATAACTGTATTTCCTAATGACTGAGTTGAGAAATATGAAGCCGTATTTCGGCTCCATATTTTTTTCAAGTAATTGTTATCTTATTGCATAGGCGAACAAATTTCTATTAAGGTACCTTCAATAGAGCGTATAAAACTAACTGTTTGTCCCCATGGTTTTTTATGTGGACTTTCAATAAGTCTTGCACCGAAATCAACAGCTTTGTTAGTAGCTGATTCAACATTGTTGTCAAAAAATACTAACTCTAACCCAACAGGGCTTCCATTATTTGATATTTTTTGATAATTACCTTTAAAATTCATTTCACCTAATATGAATGAAGAAAATCCAATAGCAGTTTCACCTGTTTTTAACTCAGCATAAAGAGCAACACCATTATCTTCATAAACAAAAGAACGTTCAAAACCAAAAGCATTTTGATAAAACTCTATAGTTTTTATAACATCTTCTACATAAATTAATGTACACCCAAATTTCATATTTTTCCTTTATATTATAGTTTTTGTTAAAGAATAAATATATTAATCATTTCACACCTCCTGATAACTCTTTTCTATAATTATATTAATATGTAAAACAACCTTAATTCACATCAATAACTAACGTATAAAATGTACGTTAATTATTGATGTTTAGTAAAATATAGGTTAAATCACAATATTTTTAATAAAAATCTATTTTATTCTTAAGCATACAATGTGTGTTCCTCGATCCCATGCTTTGCGTGGGAGTATATATTACTTTTCTTTTGTTTACTGCAATGGATTCCCATGTGTAGCATGGGAACGAGTTAATACTTTCAATGATAGTATATTGTTTGCTTTTATCATCAGGAAATATCATTTCATCTTCATTAAGTGATATAAATCTATGATATTTTTTATCTTTGGGAAATGATAAAGATTCAACAATACATTGATGAATGATATTCGATAATTCATTTTAATTATATTAAGGCTAGTTTTTAAGCCGTATATTTTAACTTGTGCCAATATTATTTCCTTTATGTATAACGACTGTCGTGAGGGATAATTTTCCCGCTAGGGTAAATTATTGCGTTCCTCGTACTTGTTGTGTGCTTTACTACCGTGTAGCTTAATAGGTCTATTTAAAATAATCAATCATATTTGTTATATTATCTTTTAATTCAATTAGTATATTTATATCATTATTTATTCTTTTAAACTTATTTAGCGTAGTAAAGTACCAAGATTTTTTTGGATATATCGATAGATTTGAAGTACTTTGTTCAATAATATTTTTAATTTTAATATTATCTTCTTTACTAATTTTAAGTTCCTCTTCCAAGTTGTCAATTTGCTCTTGAAGATTTTCAAGTTTTTTTGTAATTTCTGCTATTTCTTCTTTTGTGAAAATTTCTTTATCATCAGGAAATTGTTGATTCAATATATCTTTTATATCTTGTAATGTTTCATCAGCTATATTATTTATATCTATAGTTGTATTTGATAATTCAGATTGAATATTATATAACCAGTCGTTTATCTGAGAAATACAAGTATCTATACTTTTGTGATTTGTTCTCTCTGTATTTTTATAGTTCCCAGGTGATTCTATGATTTGTATAACATCTTCTACATCATATGAAAAAGCTAATGACATTGCGAGTCCACTTTTTTTTTCTTTTTTAACTTCTGCTTCTTGAATTATAAATCTATAATTCTCAAAAGGAATAAAAATAATTTCTACCAATTTAGTTCCATTTGTTGGAAATATAAATTCAAAATCATCTAGTGTAAAATATTTTGATTTATCTACTTCATCTTGAATTTTTATAATTTTATTATTTCTTAAATTATACATTTATCATTACCTTTATATTTTTATTTTGTACACACAACTACTTATTCAATCACATTATATGTAAAATAACCTTAAATCACATAAATAACTAATACTTAAAATATGAGTTAATTATAGAGATTTAGTAAAATATAGGACAATTTAAAATATTTATAGGAAATACCTATTTTATCCTTATGTATATAGTGTTCGTTTAATACTGTATATGCAAAATAAACGAACATTTTGTAAGTTAATTGGTAAATATCCTACATAACTTACATAATGTTGCTTAAGTCAACAATACAAATTATGCTAAAATTCGTATAAATATTTAACTAAAGATTTATAATGAAAATAGCTTTTATTGGTGATATAGTAGGTCGTCCCGGTCGTGAGATGTTAAAAGAACATTTAGCAAAACTAAAAGAGGAACACTCCATAGATTTTGTTATAGCAAACTATGAAAATGCTTCTCATGGGTTTGGACTGACAACTAAAAATGCAAACGAACTTTTTGGGTACGGTGTAGATGTTATGAGCGGTGGAAACCACACTTGGGACAAAAAAGAAGTAGCAGCTTTGTTTGACACACACGAGATCTTACGTCCCCATAATTATCCTGAAGAAGTTGAGGGTACTGGGTGTAAAGTGTATGAGGTTTGCGGTGAAAAACTGGCTGTTTTAAACCTTATGGGTTTTTACGCCATGCCAATGTGCGAAAACGCTTTTAGAGTAGCTAAAACAACGGTTGAAAAACTACATAACGAGGGTGTAAAAAACATCTTCATAGACTTTCATGCTGAGGCAACAAGTGAAAAACGTGGGATGATGATGCTTTTACAAGGAAAAATGTCGGGGATCATAGGAACACATACCCATGTAAGTACGGATGATTTTCAAATAGCAAACGGTACAGCATATTTAAGTGACATAGGTCTTACAGGTTGTCGTGATAACGTCATAGGTATGGATGCAAAGGTTCCATTAAAACAGTTTATGACAGGTATGAAAGGGCATTTTGACATCCCTAAAAAATGTAAAAAAATTCTTCAAATGGCAGTGATGGATCTAGAAGATGGAAAAGCGACAAGTGCTTACAAGTTAAAAGTGTTTGATAACGCTAAGACCATTAAAACACAAGCGTGGCTAGAAGACTAAGCCGTTATTTGGTAGTATTTGTCATTTTCAAGATAAGTATTAACCATGTTAACGCGTTGCATTGGTTCTTTTAAAGTTTTTAATTGAGTGTTTTCAAGTTGTTTTGGAGCATTTGGGTACTTGATCATAAGAGAAAACATTTTAGTGTTTGCACTGTATGCCGAAGGGGCTATCGTTTGTGCATTTATGGTTGAGAGTTTTTTTAGATTTGTTTGAAGTACATTTTGTCTGAGTTGGTCGTTTATTTTTTCTTTAGTGCTTAAAGTTTTGTATTGCGATATATAATTTACAGGAGTATTTTTTTGTAAATTAAAGTTTGTAAAGGTGTTTTTTTGAAGATGTTTTTCAAAAGCTTTATTTGTAGAACTAGAATCTTCTTTTTTTGTGATTTTATTGTTAAGATTAGCGTTGACAAATGTACTATACGATGAAATAAACATTTTAAATACCACTACCTTTCATAATATTACTTATATTATAAATCGATATATTTTAATTTCGCCTGAATAATAATATTTAAAGCAATTTAATAGGATAATATGTACGAAAAAATAAGTATATTTAAAAATAGTATTTAAAGATGGAGAAAGAAGTATTGGATAAAGATTTAAAAATTTTGTATGTTGATGATCAAAACTCTGTTATTCAGTTTGTAAAAATCCTATTTGAAGAGTTAGGCCTAAGTAAAATTACCTATGCAAACAACGGTAAAGAAGCTTTAGACCTATATAAAAAAAATAAACAATACGACATTGTTTTTACCGATATGATGATGCCTGAAATGGATGGCTTTGAACTCATAGACAATATTATGAAAATTAAGCATGAACAAGTTATTGTAATGGTAACGGGTATGGAAGAAAAACAAGATCTGATCCGAGCAATAGAGTTAGAAGTAAAGTACTTTATTGAGAAGCCTATCCAACCTAAAAAGTTTTTTAAAGTATTTGATTCAGCTGTTGAGCTTTTCAAACTTAAAAAAGAACATGATCTATCTAACTTGCTTGTGGAACAATACAAAGAAGCAATAGATCAAACTACCATCTTTACAAAAACAAACCTAGATGGAAATATTACCTACGTGAATGATCAATTTTGTAAGATCTCACAGTACACACCAGAAGAGATCTTAGGTAAGCCTCATCAGCTATTACGTCATGAAGATATGCAAGCATCTGAATATGATGTAATGTGGAAAACCATAAATGAAAAAAAAATATGGAAAGGGATCAATAAAAACAGATCCAAAGATGGTTCCCTTTACATTGCAGACACGACAATTATCCCCATGTTAGATACCGACAACAACATTATTGAGTTTATTGGGATCCGACACGATATTACCGAAGCTGAAAAATACAAAGAGTATTTAAAGTTTGAACTTGATGGTACAAATCTTGTTTTAAAAGAAAACCAAAACATGAAAAAACAGTATCAAAAAGGATTGGATGAGAGTACGGCTATTTTTAGAACCGATACAAACAACTTAATTACCTACGTAAATGAAAACTTTTGCAAAATAAGCGGTTACACATCGGATGAACTTTTAGGTGTAAATTGTAGCTCTTTAAGAGATGAGAGCCATATTAAAAAAGGGCATTGTGAAGAGTTAAAGAAAAAACTTAAAAACAAAGAGATGGTAAAAATCACTTTTAAAAATATTTCTAAAAGCTCAAAGCCTTTTTACACAGACACCCTTGTTTACCCCATAGAAGATATTTATGAAAACACGGTTGAACATATGCACGTTATGCACGATATTACAAAAATAGTTGAACTAAACCATGAGATAGAAGACACTCAAAAAGAGGTGATCTATACCATGGGTGCTATTGGTGAAACAAGAAGTAAAGAAACAGGTAATCATGTTAAACGTGTTGCTGAGTACTCTTACCTTTTAGCAAAACTCTCAGGGCTTGATGATAAAGATGCCGAGATGATCAAAATGGCAAGTCCAATGCACGATATTGGTAAAGTTGGTATTCCTGATGCTATTTTAAACAAACCTGCACGACTTACCGAAGAAGAATTTAAAATCATGAAAACACACTCTAAGTTGGGTTATAACATGTTAAAAGGTTCCAACAGACAATTGATCAAAGCATCGTCAGTTATTGCACTAGAACATCATGAAAGATGGGACGGTAAAGGATACCCTCACCAGCTAAAAGGTGAAGATATTCATATCTATGGAAGAATTACAGCTGTTTGTGATGTTTTTGATGCTTTAGGCAGTGACAGATGTTATAAAAAAGCATGGGAGTTAGACGCCATTTTAGATCTGTTTAAAGAGGAAAAAGGCAAACAGTTTGACCCTAATTTGATACAGTTGTTTTTAGATAACCTTGAAGAGTTTTTAAAAATCAGAGATCGTTACCTAGATTAAACGCATTTATCTACACATGTAGGTATTTTGCCACTATATTTAAGACGTATTTTTTACTAAAATTATGGAGTCGTTTTAGTATAAACATTATAAAACTATGATTAAATATAACACTTTTTTGTACCAGTTACAAGTTGCATAAACTTGACGGGGAAACATAATACGGTGCAAAAGTTATCAAAAAGTAGTGATAAAACGCTTTCATCCTCCAATAACTTCTTTAAGAAGTTTTGGGATTTCCAACACCAACCAAAATTTAAACTTTGAAATCTTTTTGTAATCATTTTTTGCTACAATATTTTTAATATTGATATTGGGGAATGTATGAGCGCAACAATAGTTATCGTCGAAGATGAAGAAGATTTATTAGAACTGATAGAATACAATCTTGAAAAAGAAGGTTTTGAAACCATCGGTTTTTTAAATACCAAAACAGTGTCACAAATACTTGATGAAGAAGAGATAGATCTAATGATCATGGACAGAAATCTACCTGGAACCGAAGGGAGTGAGTTTGTTTCTCTTTTACGTGAAGATGGGATCCAGATACCCGTGATCTATCTTAGTGCAAAGAACTCTGACAAAGACATAGAAGAGGGGTTTGAACGAGGCGGGGATGACTACCTTACCAAACCTTTTAACATGAAAGAACTTATTTTTAGAGTAAAAGCCATACTTAAAAGAACAAGTAACAAGATCAACAACAGTGACAATCTTTTGTACAGGGATCTTTTTTTAGACTCCTCTTCAAGAACTTTAAAAGTGGATGATAAAAATGTGGAGATTACAAAGTTAGAGTTTGATCTACTAAGTGAATTTATAAAAAATAAAAATGCGGTTTTAGACAGAGATTACCTTTTAGAAAATGTTTGGAACAGTGGAACTGAGTACCAGTACAGAACAGTAAACGTTGCTATTAATCGTTTAAAAGAGAAGATAGATCCAGATAAAACAAAAGACTACATTCAAACAATTCGTGGGGTGGGTTATAAACTGTGTTAAAGATCTATCAACTTTTTAATATAAAATTTGTCGCTTTATTTGTAGGGACAATCTTGTTAACATCGGTCGTGTCCTATATTGGATTAAAGTCGATTATTGTGTCGTACAATACAGAAAATTTGAAAAACGTAATAGAGTTGTCACAAGATAATTTAATGCGTACAAAAAGCTTAGATGCCTATGCTCAAACCATATACACTAAAACAAATTACCGTGTTACTATTATTGATGCAGAGGGCGTGGTTGTGGCTGAAACCAATGAAGATAAAATTCATATGGACAATCATTCTAACCGATTTGAGATAATGATGGCAAACACTTTGGAGTTTGGAGAATCGGTGCGTTATTCTAAAACCTTAGGGGTGGATTTTTTATACGTTGCTAAAGTGATTTCATTTGAAAATGCAAAATACACCTTACGCTTGTCTATGGGTTTAGCACAGGTTTTAAGTGATTTTTATGAATTAAGTATGAAGATAGGTTTGATCTATATCTTCATCTTAATTATCTCCTTTTACACCTCAAATACAATGAGTCAAAAAGTGATCCATGACATAGAACGTATTAAGATCTATTTGGATGAGATCTCAAACAAAAACTACAAAGCTAACTTAAAAGTAAGGTATTTTCATGAGTTTTTGGAAATCTCTTTATTGTTAAAAAATTTGGTTAAAAAACTTGATAAACGTGATCGTCAAAAACGAAAGCACATGGCAAAGCTCAGACTTATGAACAAACAAAGAAACGATATATTGTCTTCTATATCGCATGAGTTTAAAAATCCGGTAGCATCTATTATTGGTTATGCTCAAACGCTTCAAGATGATCCAGATATTCCATTGAAAGTAAGAGAAAAGTTTTTAAGTAAAATTAACTCAAATGGAGAGAAGATCTCTAAAATGTTAGATAGATTGGCCCTGTCTGTAAAACTTGAAAATGGGGATATTCCTACCAAGATAACAAAGTTTAATTTTAAAGATCTATGTGAAGATGTTGTGACAAATATCTCTTTAAAATATAGAGATAGACAGATCTCTTTTAGTGCCCAAGATGTAAAAATACAAGCCGACAAAACAATGATGGAGTTAGTCGTTACAAACTTAATTGATAACGCTTTAAAATACTCTGAGGGAGAAGTTGAACTCAATGTAAAAGATGATCATTTATATGTTGAAGATAAGGGAATTGGTATTCAAAAGGATCATCTTGATAAAATTGCTGGGAAGTTTTACAGGGTTGAAAAAAATACTTGGGATAACTCTATGGGGATTGGATTAGCAATGGTGGCTTATGTACTTAAAGTACACCATACAAGTCTAAACATTGAATCTGAATTAGGAAAAGGCTCAACGTTTAGTTTTAGTATTAAAGATCTTATAGTTACTTAAATCTTTGACTGAATGGTGATCTTATTGGCTTCAAAAAGTTCTATTGCTTTTGCAACCATGGGATTGTCTTTAATGTCGGGTGCATTTAATTCTTGTGTATCATCACTGCTTTGGCAGTTTGTAACACAAGAAGCACTTCCTCCAAGTTCTGCGTCTTCTATCATAGAAGTACTTTGAGGCCCCTCTATATTGACTTGATCTATGGGGTGGCTTGGCTCAACATAATTTACCTCTTCAATTTGTTCCTCTGTGGGTGTTTTTGTACACCCTATGTGTTTTATTTTTGTTTCAAATCCAAAGAGTTCACGTACAAGTTGTTTAATAGCAGGAAAACCATGACGAAGAGATTTTTTACAATCTTCACTCGCGCAACTTTCCCATGTGAGTACACCTTCTTCAAAAGATTTAAACTCAACGCTTTTTTCAAAACACTCCCCTAGATCTGCGTTTCTGTCTTTAACATTTACTATGAGTGAATGAAACAGTTCTAAGTTTGGATCTATTTCTTTTATTTGAGGTTGTGGATCTGGTATGGGTTGTGGATCTACTTGTTCTAAAATATCTTCTTCAAATTTTTGCTCAATTTCTTGTTCAAGCTCTTGTTGAGTTTCTTCTATGGGCTGGATCGGTGTTTGTATATCGGTTCGCGGAATGTCAGATTGTAGAGATTCTATCATCTGATCTATTTCACGTATTCTTAATGCTTCGACCATTTTAAAGAAGATCAAACTAAGTACGAATGAACCATCGGCATTGATCGCAAAAAGAGATTTTGAATCACTTAAAATTCTAAAAAATCTGTCAATAACAAGGGTAGAAAAAAGGGCGTCATTTGCATACATACGCTCTTTAATATACGCTATGAGTTCATCAACAACCATCTCACTTTCATAATCTTCTAAGCGTTTGGTAAACTCAACGATTTTGCCATAATCTTTAGCAAAAATAGCCGAAAAAATTTCAGAAATAAACTTTGGATCTACTAAACCGAGCATCTCTGTAACGGTATTAACATCAACATGGCTTTTAGAATATATAATGGCTTGATCTAAGAGTGTTAAAGTGTCACGAAGACTACCGCTTCCACTTCTTGCTAAAATCTCTAAGGCATCTGCTTCATAAGAAATATTTTCTAAGTTTAAAATATGAATTAGGTGTTCAATTACTTTACTTTGAGCAATACTTTTAAATCTAAAATGTTGCGTTCGACTGAGTATGGTCGCTGGAAGTTTTAGTGGATCGGTGGTTGCCAAAATAAACTTAACATATTGTGGAGGTTCTTCAAGGGTTTTTAAAAGAGCATTAAAAGCCTCTTTTGTAAGCATGTGTACTTCATCTATTATAAAGATCTTGTAGCGTGCTATGGATGGTTTGTACTTTGTTTGTTCTATTAAGTCACGAATATCATCTATTTTTCTTGAACTCGCAGCATCCATCTCAACAATATCTACGTGGCGATTTTCAAGTGCACTGACACAGTTTGAACAAACTCCACAAGGTTGATGCGACACACCGTTTTCACAAATAAGGGCTTTTGCAAATATACGTGCGGTTGAAGTTTTACCAGATCCACGAAGTCCTGAGAAAAGGTAAGCATGACTTAAACGATTTGAATCAAGTGCAAGTGATAGAGTTTGGGCAATGCTTTCTTGACCAATAAGTTCATCAAAGTTTTTTGGTCTGTATTTTCTAGCTAGTACTTCAGAATTTCCCACGCATAACTCCATCTTTTTATTGAGAATGATTTTAGCATTTAAAGTGTTAAAATCTTATAAGATTTTGTCCTTATTTCTTGGTGATCATTTGTTTGATCTGTTCAAAGTCATTTTTTATAGATCTATCCATAAAGTTTAGATACTCTCCACCTTCTATAAAGAGTTTATGAACCCACAGATCGATGTTGTTTATAAAATGTTCTAAGATTAAAAATTCTTTTTCGTTGATCTCTAAAAACTTCTTTGTGTTGTGCATTAAAAAGATAGAAAATTCATTGATCGTATGGCTGAATTTTTTGATCTGATCGTAGTATTTTATGGTTAAGTCAAACATAGAAATGGTAGATCTGAGGGTAATAAATGTTGAGCTGTTTATACCATTTTGTTTTGTAATATAGAGTAGAATTTGTAACTTTTCATTGAGGCTAATTAGCTCATTAAGATCATCTTGAATCATGAAATTTTGTTTTAGAATTGGTTTAGATTCGATACTACATTGAATAGGGATGGGGATACTTGAGATGATTTTTTTGTTAATAGAGTTAAACTCCTTTGAGATGTTTGTAATCTGTTTTTTGGTTACGTGTTTGTTTAAGTTTATGGTTATTTTTTTATTTTTGTACTTGTAAAGCATGGAAGAATCCATAAAATAAGAGTTAAGTAGTATTGCCACATCTTTATTCCATACAGTAAAATAAATATTGGTGTCATTTTCTTCCAATATAACCTCAAAAAACTTAGAATCCTCATTCATAATATAGGTGTAAGTGAAGTTGTAAAAGAGTTCTAAATATTTGTTGATGTATTTGTTGTTAGTGTATTTTTTTGAATCTAAGTAGTCCCAAAATTGGTTTAAGTCTTCTTCATCGGTTATTGAGATCACTTGTTTAATGCTATATATATTTTGGTCTTGGTAGAGGTTTATGGTGTTTTGTTGTTTTCTCATAAGGGATATATCTCACTTTATTTAATAATATTTTGCATATTATATTCGTGATATATTTCACTAAGGTTACTTAGAGTCCTAGCCAGTTATGAGCAACTGATTTTAATGCTTCAGGGTTTTCAGAAGCAAAGAATTTTAATGAAGTATGGGTATGTTTGTTTGTAAAGTCAAATTGTTTTTCCATATGTTCAACAATCGCTTCACCTGAATGGATAAGCTTTGTATTTTTGCCAAAATATTTTTGCAGTTCATCACTTAAAAGTGGGAAGTGGGTACATCCTAGTATAACAGCATCGGGTGACTGTTTAAGATCACAAAAGTAATGCTTAAAGGTTGTATCTATGATGGGACCATAAAAAATATCTTCTTCAACAAGGGGTACAAAAAGTCCCGTTGCTTTTGCATTTAGGTTGTTATATCCTAAGTTATTTAGACCTATTTCATAAGCTTGTGATTTTACAGTGGCTTTGGTACCTAGGATTAAGATATTTGAGTCTTTGTCTTTAAGTGAATTTTTACAAGCCAATACACCCGCTTCAACCACTCCTATGACAGGGCAGTTGGAAGATTCCCTCATCTCTTGTAGAGCATAAGCACTTACGGTGTTACATGCCACAACAATCAGATCTAGATCAAAGTTTTTAAAAAATTCTACGGCTTCAATCCCGTAGCGTATAATGGTGTTTTTGTCTTTTATACCATAAGGAACACGAGCAGTATCTCCATAGTAGATTATCTCTTGGAAAAGTTGATGTTCTAGCATTGATTTTACAACGCTCAATCCACCAATTCCACTGTCAAATACACCTATTTTCAAAACCGTTCCTTATTGAGTATTCATACTCTCTAAAAATTCGTCATTTGTAGTCTTTTTACCCATGGTAGTGTAGATAAATTTAAGAGCTTCAATTTCGTTGTCTTGTTTTTGCATCATTGAACGAAGGATAAATACTTTTTGTAGTTTTTCAGGACCAATAAGAAGTTCATCTTTACGCGTACCCGATTTAAGAACATCAATGGCAGGGTAAATTCTTCTATCTGCGATTTTTCTATCAAGAACAACTTCACTGTTACCTGTACCTTTGAACTCTTCAAAGATAACTTCATCCATACGACTTCCAGTGTCAACTAATGCCGTAGCAATAATAGTTAAACTTCCGCCATTTTCAATGTTACGAGCAGCACCGAAGAAACGTTTTGGTTTGTGAAGTGCATTTGCATCCACACCACCCGATAGAACTTTACCACTTGATGGTGTCGCCGTGTTATAAGCACGAGCTAAACGAGTGATAGAATCAAGTAAAATTACAACATCACGACCTTGCTCAACTCTACGTTTTGCACGCTCAATTACCATCTCCGCTACTTTGATGTGATTCTTAGCAGGCATATCAAATGTTGAACTATACACTTCACCCTTAACAGAACGTTCCATATCTGTAACTTCCTCTGGACGCTCATCTACAAGTAATACCATTAGATCTATCTCAGCATGGTTAGCACTTATTCCGTGAGCAATCTCTTTTAAAAGTTCTGTTTTACCACTTCTTGGAGGTGCAACAATTAGTCCACGTTGCCCTTTACCAATAGGAGCAAATAGATCCATCATACGACCCGTTAAACCTTTTTCTTTGTATTCTAATTTGATTTGATCAAGTGCGTACAAAGGAGTTAAGTTTTCAAATAGTGGGCGTTTTTTAGATTCTTCTGGTGGTAGTGAATTTACCGCTTCTATTTTGATCAAAGCATTGTAACGTTCTTGATCTTTTGGAGGGCGTACTTGACCTGTTACAACATCACCATTTCTTAATGCAAAACGCTTAATTTGAGTGTTTGAAACGTATGAGTCATTTTCTGAATCATTAAAACTTTTGTCGATTGAACGGATAAAACCATAACCATCAGGCATAATTTCCAAGATACCGCTAAAGAGAATGTAACCACCTTGAGCAGTTTGAGCCTTTAAAATTTCAAAGATTAGATCTTGACGTTTAAGCTCTTGAGGGTGTTCAACTTTTAACTCTTCTGCTAAGTTGATTAAATCATCTAAGCTTTTTGTTCTTAGTTCGTCAACGCTTGCGCCATTTACAGGTTGGTGAGAACGGTTTGAAGTGTTGCTTTTGCGGTTATTGCTACGGTTATTGCTATTTTTGCGAGGTTGTTGTGAATTATTTTCACTCATAAAATATTTACCTTAGTTTTTTTGGATTTTATTTTGTAGGGGTAATAGATGTATTTAAGATTCTTTTCTTTTTTAATATTGGAATTTTACTATAAATAGGGTGCTAAAGTCAAGTTAAATTGGTTTTCTTTTGGAGGTAAGTGCCTTTACTAGGGCAGAATGAATAGACTTGTAAACTTTTACATTTTGCTTTAGGGCTTTTTCCTCACGGTTAATATCTTTTTCAATTCTTGACTTGTCTTCTTCGAGTCTTTTTGTATTAACGGTGTCTAAGCTTGAGATCATAGAGTTTATCTCTTCAATATCAACTCTGTCTTCTTTAATATCATGACGAAGCGCTTGGATCTCATCGTTTATGTCATATTTAAGGTCTTCATCTTTATTGAGTAGCTTTTTATCCATTAAATTTTTAATCTTCTCATTTGATTCAGATACGTATTGTTCTAATTCTCTTCGTTCTTTTAAAAGTTCTTCTTTGTATTGTGTGGGTGTGAGGTTGTTAATTTTTAGGCGTTCTAAATTATTGTCAACATCGTGAAGTCTTTTTTTAAGTGCGGTTATTTTTTCTTTTGTTTTATACCACATTGAAATGGTGCCAAATATGGCTGAAGGGTTGTACTTTTGTCCTTCATTATTCATAATTGATGGTGCTTCAAAACGTTTGTTTTTCTCTACTAAGACTTGACCGTTGTAGTATTTAAGCCAGTTCATTAAGTAGCCATCACGTCTTGAGATTTCTTCAAGTATATTATCAGAAATAATGGAAAATATCTCTAAAAAATTGACACGAAGGATATAAGCAGAGAATCCTTTTTTAATCTCAATATTGGCATTGTCAATATCAGAGAGTTCATTTAGAATATGACGCTGTATTATGGCATAAACATTTTTTTCATAAAAGTCATTGTTTACTTGTTTTCGTACAAAAAGATATTTAAAAATATCATCTGACAAAGAAGCAATAAAAGTCTTTAGTGAATTTTCATCATCAAAATATTCATAGTACAAGCTGTCTATTTTGTCTACCGAGTACCCATTACATCTTTTTTCATTTTCAACTTTTTCAATGTTTTTAATTATTTTTATAACAATTTGTTCTTTTTTTATTAAGATAATATCTTTTTGTTGAAGTTTTAGAGCCTCTCTGATAGATTGTTTTAAAATATCTTTGAGTTGAGTTTCTGTCTTTTTTAATCTCTTTAAATTAGACTGAATTTGAACATAAATTTTTTTATCAATGACGATTAGATCTTTAATATCATTATAGTCGTAGTAAATAAATTCTTTATTATTATTAAGTAGGTCTATAATGGGTTGAGAAGTAGTCATTAAATATCTTTAAATATGAATTTATTGAATTTTATCAAAAGAATTTTTAATTACTAATTAGAAATTTTGAATTTTCCCTCATTTAATGTTTCTTGTGTTTTTTCAGCTAATTTACGTACTTCATCCGCAACTACTGCAAAACCACGACCATGTTCCCCTGCACGTGCAGCTTCAATGGCAGCATTGAGGGCTAAGAGGTTTGTTTGGTTGGCTATGTCTGAAACGGTGTTCAATATCATTATAATGTCGTTGTGTTGGTCTTTATTGGCCTTTTCTTGCTCATTATTAAAAGATTGAGAATTTTCATCATTATTTTCTACAATTTGACGTAATTTTTCTTCCAAAGAAATGGCTTTTTCTTTAAAAAGATGAACTTCTTGTTCTTTCTCAGATACTGTTAGTTTTATTTCGTTAGTTTCTTTTTCTAAGGTTTCTATTTTTTGTGATAATTCTTCATTTGTATGTTTTAAATCATTGTTTTTGGTTGATAGATTTTCATTTGAAGCATTCTCTTCACATAAAATTTTAAAGCGATTATTTAATTGATCCAGAGTCGTTTTTAATGAATCTTTTTCTTGTTCAATTCGCTGAATTTTGTCCTCACTTTTCATGGTTTCATTTTTAACACCTGCCATTTTTTGAGCATAAATTATAAATCCAACAATACTTGCTAACAAAAATGCGATTAGTGCACTGATAATACTAAAAGTATAAGAGGTTTTTTCAACTATTTTATCTTTATAAAGTATCTTGTCTTGAAAAACAATCTTGTCTTTATAGATGATTTTATCTTTATATACAATTTTGTCTTTATATTTTATCTCAAATTCTTTTGCTTCATTTTCTTCGATGAGCTTTTGACCTTGAGTGTTCATCTCTTTGTAAAGTTCTTTAATAGTGTCGAGTTGTTTTTCACTAATACTTTTTTTATTGATAGTATTAAGTACTTCTAAAGTCTTTGTTTGTAAATTTTGAAGAGTTTTTGATTGAGATTTGTCTAAAGACAAAGAAGTGGCTATTTTTTCATGAGTAGACATAATGAGATAATAGAGTTGAACTTTTTCTTCAGCGCTAAGGTTCTTAGATACCTTGTCAAGCTCCAGACCAAGACGTTCGTAGTTGTTCTCAATCTGGTGTGAAGGATTTGCTAATAATGAAATGTATAATAAAAATAAAAGTAATAAAGTTTTCATGCCTTTTTTAAAGCAAGAAATATACCACCTCTAAGCATAGAGTGATTTGTTGTATTGTTCAAACTCTTTAAGGGTTTTTTCTAGTAGTTTTTTTGCATCTTCAAAGATTTTTTGCATCATTTCTTCTTTGGAGTCACTTGGTGGAATTTCGAGTTGATTAATAGATCTATCAAACATTTCAACAATGTTGGTTTTAACATTATTGGTATTGTTCTCATCTCTGTCTTGACTAGGCATAAATATTCCAGCTACTTTATGAGCCAGTTCTGTAACAGGAGTTTTTGGTGCGTCTTGACTTAACTCTTTTAAAAAGTCATCTATCATGGGCTGTGCTATTTTCATAAACTCATCGATCTCTTTTTGATCTTGAGCATCTATACCATTACTATCAATTGAATAGCTAAAAGACTGCATTGAAGAAAATGTCATGGACGTAGCTGAACCTGATTCATTTTCGGTGTGTCTAATGGATGAAGATTTATGGTTTGCAAAATCCAAAGATATTTCATCACCACTGCTTGTTCTCATTGCTATATTTAAATCGTGTGCTTTGTATGTGTCTAATCCATAAGAGGTCATAATTTTTGCCTTAATTTTACTTAGATATAATATCGACCATAAAAGTAAACAGAAAAGATTTAACAAATGAGTGATAAAATTTACAATATATTGGTAACAAATGATGATGGTTATGAAGCAAAAGGTTTATTGGAATTAACCAAAGCATTAAGAAGTATAGAGGGTGTACGTGTAACAGTTGTTGCTCCCGCTAATGAAAAATCTGCTTGTGGTCATTCCATAACCTTGGTTCGACCTTTACGCTTTGTGGGTGTAGATGATGACTTCTTTAAACTTGATGATGGAACGCCAAGTGATTGTGTGTACCTCTCTTTAGCTTCTATTTTTGCTGATAGAAAACCTGATCTATTGGTGAGCGGTATCAACCGTGGATCGAACATGGGAGAGGATATTACCTACAGTGGAACCGCTGCTGGAGCGATGGAAGGCGTGTTGCATGATATTCCATCAATTGCTATTTCTCAGGTAATGGATTTTAGCGATCCAAGTGGAGATTTTGAATTGGGAAGTCGTTTTATAAAAGATTTGGTTATTAAAATAAAAAATGGTTCTTTTCCTTTACCTGAGAGAGAATTTTTAAACATCAATATCCCCTTTAACAAAAAACAAGCGCAGACAAAAGTAACTTATGTCGGGTACAGACACTATGCAAATGATGCGCATGCCCATAGAAATCCTAGAGGTGAAGAGTTTTATTGGCTAGGTTTACACCCTCTGGATTTTTCTCCAAGAAAAGGAAATACGGGGATGAGTGATTATGAAGCGGTTGAAGCTGGGTATATCTCAATCACACCTATTATGTTAGATCTAAGCGCATATAAAAGTATGAAAGGACTTGAGTCTTGGCTCGCTACGACAGAGTAAAACAGCTTTTAAAAGAGGACTTTGTAAAACTTGAAGATGCCAGTATTATCCTTTTAGGTGTTGGAGGTGTTGGAAGTTTTTGTTTGGATTGTTTGGTTAGAAGTGGGGTTAAAAATATCACCATCGTTGATTTTGATACCTTTGATGAGAGTAATCAAAATCGTCAAATGCACTCTGAAAGACATTTGGGTGAGTTAAAAGTGGAGGCATTAAAAGAGCATTATCCAGACATAAAAACCATTAATGTTCGAGTGGATGAAGAGTGGGTATGGAACTTTGATTTTGAACCCTATGATATTGTTCTGGATGCTATTGATGACACCAAAGCAAAACTTGCACTTGCTCAAAAGTGTTATAAGAAACTTATATCCTCCTTTGGCAGTGCTAAACGCGTTGATGCCTCGCAGGTAAAAATAGATGATATTTGGAAAACCTATGGTGATAAATTTGGTTCAAAAATACGGTATGAATTAAAAAAACGAGGATTCAAAAAAAAGTATAAAGTGATATTCTCAAGTGAAGAAGCTAGGGTAAAAGAAAAAGGATCTTTTATGGGTGTAACAGCAACCTTTGGATTGTTTATGTGTAGTGAGGCTGTTAAAAGGTTACTCAAATGAAAAGTATAGTATTTGTTTTGTTTGTATTTTTTAACCTTGCATCCGCTCAAGAAAGTATTGAATACGATTATGAACTAGACGCTTATTATTCCAATGTGTCTATGTTTATAGATCTAGACAGCGATAGAAACATAACAGACGGTAATCACATGAATGAGGTTGAGATCTACTCAGAATTGTTTTATAAAATGTTAGAACCAAATATATTTTTAATTGAAGCATCTGTTCATCCAATGAATATGGCAGGAACATACTTTAGAAAAAACCATCAATCTGATTACACAAATGCTAATGTAGATGATTTTAATTTTATAAAAGCTTTGACGGCAGGTTTTGAAGAACCTTATTCTTTAACGGTGTTTCTAGGAAGCATGATGGTTTTTTCCAAAAAAAATGCACAAAGAGTTGGAAAAAACAGAGCATATATGGGTTACATGGTTACCGTAGGTGATAAGTCGATCAAAGACAATCAAGAACACAATGATAAGTGGTTGAATTTTGAGTTTAAGCTAAAAGGAACGCGTGAGAAAAAGAACAGGGATCTAGACTGGAGTTTTCGAGTGGGAAGCAGAATCCATACGAATCATAATTTTGTTGATACGGTATATGTGGGTGCAAGAAGAAGTAGTATTGATTATAAAAAAAGTATTTGGTCTTTGTTTTATAACTCCTCTTTTACAACCATGTTTGCTATGAGTGCAGATAACTTTAAAATGACAGAAGCAGAGGTGACCGCAGGAAAGTATATTCCAACAAACTACAGTGGATTGAGTTTTGGCTTAGAAGTGGGTTATTTATACACTTCTAACTTTAAATACAAAGGTGATTTAAAAGATGATGGAATTAACAATCACCAAATGATCTTAAGACCAAATCTTAAGTGGAAATTTTAATGTGTAAGGAAAGAGATAAAAGTGTTTGATTTTTTAGATAGTGATTGGTTTATAATAGGTTTAGAAATAGCGTTTTTAATATTTATAGCGTATGATATTAAAAAGTATGTACAAACGAAGAAAAATGAGTATATTATTAATGTGGTGTTTACCTTTGTATTTTTTATCTGGGCGGCAATTCCGTTTTACAATAAGTACATTACATGGGGTGAAGATAAAAAAACAATGTTTGTACAAGAATGTGTAAAAGAAAACAATGAAACTGTTTGTGGATGTTTAAGTGATGCGGTCTTTAAAGAATACTCTTTAAATGCGTATAATCATACAGATAAAAATTCTACTGAACATAAAAAGTTTTTAAAAGACTCCAAAGAAGAGTGTTTAGATGATGGTTGGTTTTGAAAATAAATTAGCCTGTGAGGGTATTGTCGGTGATGGCTGTGGAGGTGGTCGTATTTTTTATATAGATACACAAATACTTTATGCACATGACCCAATCACAAATGAAAATATAAAACTTTTACAACAGATAAAAGATGCAAAGGCTATCTCTAAAGAAGCTTGCATTATAACAATAGAGTGTGAAACAACAACAATAAAGTTTGATCTATCAAAAATGCTTATGATCGTTTAAAATAGAATATTTTGATATAATGATAAAACTAAAAAATTTTAAAGAGAATGATAATGCAAAACGTTGAACCAATGACAATATACGGTTATGAGAAATTACAGGCTGAGGTAAAAGAACTTAAAGAAGTAAAACGTCCTCAAGTTGTTAAAGATATTGAAGAAGCGGTAGAACAGGGTGACCTAAAAGAAAATGCTGAATATCATGCAGCAAAAGAAGATCAAAAAAACATTGATAATCGTTTAGCCGAACTTGCCGAGATGTTGGGTAAAGCACAAATAGTCGATCCAAGTGAGTTAGAACATGCTCGCATCTCTTTTGGTTCAACGGTTGTTTTAGAAGATCTAGATACCGAAGAAGAATTAACTTATACCATTGTTGGGGGAAGTGAATCTAATCCTGATATTGGTTTGATCTCATTCTTTTCGCCATTGGCTAAACAGCTTTTAGGAAAAGAAGAGGGTGATGAATTTAAAGTTCGTCTTCCAGGGGGAGAAAAAGAGTTAGAAGTGATAGAAGTAAAGTATCAGGAGATTGTTTTTGAAACACATTAAGGTTGGAGTTGTTGGAGCGAGTGGATATACAGGAATAGAGTTAATAAAAATACTTATAGCTCACCCTATATTTCAGATAAACTATGTTGCAACGAGTTCAGGAAATACTCAACTAGATACATTGCACCCATCACTCAAAGATGTTTTTTCTTGCTCTGTTGAAAAAGCAGATACTCAAGAAATTATTGATAAGTGTGAACTTGTTTTTTTAGCCCTTCCTCATCAAGCTTCTATGGGTTTTGTCAAAGACTTAATAAAAAGCGGTGTAAAAATAGTTGATCTATCTGCCGATTATAGACTCGAACTTGAAGCGTATGAAAAGCATTATTGTCCACACGAAGATAAAGAACATTTAGACCAAGCTGTATATGGACTTCCTGAACTTTACCGTGAAGAGATTAAAGCAAGTTCATTGGTAGCCAATCCTGGATGTTACCCTACGGCTACAATACTAGGGCTTATTCCTTTTACTCAGTATATTGATGAAAATTTTCCAATTTTTATTGATGCAAAAAGTGGAGTGAGTGGTGCGGGTAAAAAATGCAATGAATCTACACACTACATAAGCATAAATGAAAATATATTTGCGTACAAAGTGTTAAACCATAGACATGAACCAGAGATAAAAGAAAAACTCTTTAAACAAAGTAGTAAAGATTTTGATGTAAACTTTGTACCGCACCTTATTCCTGCTACACGTGGGGAACTTATTGACGCATATATGCTGATAAATGAAGATATCGATCCAATTGCAGTATTGAAAGAGTTTTACAAAGATGAGCCTTTTGTAAGAATTTTTGAAAAACCCGTGGACATAAAATCATGTTCTGGAACCAATTTTTGTGATATTTATGCGCAAAAAAAAGGTAATAAACTTTATGTCAACAGTGCTGTTGATAATATTTTACGTGGGTCTTCTTCACAAGCGGTAGCAAATGCTAATTTAATGTGTGGACTTGATGAAAATTTAGCTTTACCAATTATTGCTTACGTTCCTTAGAGGGAAATAGTTTGACTTCTATAAAAGAAGGTGCATTTGTTCTCTCAGATGCACACTACTCGCCAAAGCGTCCAGAACTTCTAAACTTTTTTAAAGATATTCAAAACAAAAAACTTCAACCAACGCAACTTATTTTAATGGGCGATATTTTTGATCTGCTTATTGGCGGAGTGTCTAAGTCAATAAAGCAAAATCAAGAAATTGTTGATGTGTTAAATGATATTTCAAAAAAGATTGAAGTGGTGTATTTGGAGGGAAATCACGATTTTAATTTAAAAAATATTTTTCCAAATGCAAAAGTGTACAGTTTGTCACAACAACCTTTACCTGCAACAGTTATGAATAAAAAAGTATTGTTGGCACATGGTGATTTTAATGCTGGAGTAGGGTATGAAACATACACTGCGTTGATAAGAAATCCTGTGATTTTATTTATGCTAAATATAGTTAATAAAATATTTAACAATATTATTTTAAATAAATTAGACCAACATTTGGACAAAAAAGATGATTGCAAAAAGATTAACAACTTTGAAGAGATTGTAAAAACAAGACTTGAAAATCACTATAAATGTGACTATTTTATAGAGGGACATTTTCACCAAAATAAATTTTTTAATATAGATAATTTTAAATATATTAATTTAGCGGCTTTTGCTTGCAATCAAAGATATTTTATTGTAAGATTTGAAAACAAAGAGTTATTGCAATGCAATAAATACTTGGGGGACTAATGATATGAAGAAGGATGATTCACTTAAGGTTGGCTCTAATGAGATGGAGCTTGTTGATTTTCGTATACTCAAACAACAAGGTGATGAGGTATATGAAGGAATTTATGGAATAAATGTTTCAAAAGTTCGAGAAATCATTAAGATGCCAAAATTAACAGAACTGCCTGGAACACCTGAATTTATAGAAGGTATATTTGATCTACGCGATGTAGTTATACCTGTTGTGAATTTAGCTAAATGGATGGGTGTTATTGAACCAGAAGAAGCAGAAAAAAATGCGCGTGTTATTATTACCGAATTTAATAATATTTTAATTGGATTTATTGTTCATGATGCAAAACGTATTAGACGTATTAATTGGGGTGACATAGAACCCGCTTCATTTGCAAATGGAAACAATGAGTTAGATGGTAGTAAAATAACCGGTGTTACCCGAATTGAAGATGATGGAGTACTTTTAATTTTAGACCTTGAAAGTGTTGTTCAAGATCTAGGACTGTATGAGCCAGAAGTTGATACAGCTATTCATCATATAGATGAAAAAGAAAAATTTGACGGTGTAGCACTTGTTTTAGATGACAGTTCAACAGCAAGAAAAATTGTAAAAGATGCACTTGAAAAAATGGGCTTTAGTGTTGTTGAAGCAATGGATGGTCAAGAAGGACTTGAAAAACTTAATGATCTTTACGATATGTACAGTCATAAACTTGAAGAAAATCTAAGAATTATTATTTCCGATGTTGAGATGCCACGAATGGACGGATTCCATTTTGCTGCTAATGCAAAAGAGGATCAAAGATTTAAAAACATACCTATTGTTTTTAACTCTTCTATAAGTGATCATTTTAGTGAAAACAGAGGTTTAGAAGCTGGTGGTGAAGCTTACTTGGTTAAATTCCAAGGTGGAGCATTTTATGACGAAGTGTCACGCATTGTACGTGCACATATGAAATAGGAGTGGGAATATGGATGAATTTCAAGAGATACTACAGGACTTTTTAGTTGAGTCCTTTGAATTAGTTGAAAAGTTAGATGAAGATTTAGTTGAATTAGAGTCAAATCCGGAAGATTTAGAACTATTAAATGGAATATTTCGTGTTGCACATACCGTTAAAGGTGCTTCATCATTTTTAAATATGGATGTATTAACACATTTAACTCACCATATGGAAAATATACTGAACAAAGCAAGACATGGGGATCTAATTATTACGCCTGATATTATGGATGTTATTTTAGAATCAATTGATTTGATGAAAAAATTATTAGAAACAATTCGTGATACAAGTTCAGATGCAGGTGTTGATGTAGCAGGTTGTGTTGCAAGACTTGACAAAATTGATGGTGGTGATGGAAACATTGATACTCCTGAAGCTGCTCCAGCTCCAGAACCTGTTGCAGCAGCACCAGTTGATGAGCCTGAAGAAGATGAACTTGATTATGACAATATGAGTGATGATGATGTTGAAGCAGAAATCGCTAGACTTTTAGACCAACGTCAATCAGAAGACAGAGCAAAAAGAGAAGCGAAAATTGCTGCTGGTGAATCAGTACCAGAGGCTCCACCTTCTCCAGATGAAGTTAAAGCAGCTACACCTCCACCTCCACCTCCACCACCTCCTGCAGCTCCTGCAAGACCAAGTGAACCTTCAGGTGATAAACCTAATTCAGGTGGATCTAAAGCAGCTCCTGCAACGAAAAAAGCACCAGCTGTTGAACAAACAATTCGTGTTGATGTAAAAAGACTTGACCATTTAATGAACTTAATTGGTGAGCTTGTTCTTGCAAAAAACAGACTTATTAAAATTAATGACGATGTTGAAGAACGCTACGAAGGTGAAGAGTTTTTAGAAGAACTAAATCAAGTTGTTTCTATTGTTTCATTAGTAACAACCGATCTACAAATAGCGGTAATGAAAACAAGAATGCTTCCTGTTGGAAAAGTATTTAACAAATTTCCTAGAATGATTCGTGATTTAACCCGTGAATTAAACAAAAAAATAGAACTTGAAATTTCTGGTGAAGACACAGAACTTGATAAGTCAATTGTTGAGGAAATTGGGGATCCATTGGTTCACATTATCCGTAACTCATGTGACCATGGTATTGAAAATCCTGAGGATCGTTTGGCAAAAGGAAAAGAAGAAACGGGAACCATTAAGTTAAAAGCATACAATGAAGGTAACCAAATTGTTATCCAAATTGACGATGATGGTAAAGGACTTGATGTTGATATGCTTAAAAATAAATCTCTTGAAAAGGGAATTATTACTGAAAAAGAAGCGGACCAAATGTCAGATAAAGAAGCATTTGGACTTATTTTCCGTCCTGGTTTTTCAACAGCTGCACAGGTGACAAATGTATCTGGTCGTGGTGTTGGAATGGATGTTGTTAAAACAAACATTGAAAAACTTAACGGTATTATTGATATAGACAGTGAAATAGATGTTGGAACGTCAATGAAGTTAAAGATTCCTTTAACACTTGCTATTATTCAAGCATTGTTGGTCGGTGTTCAAGAAGAGGCTTATGCAATTCCTTTGGCATCGGTTATGGAAACAGTTAGAATTTCAACAGATGAGATCTATACGGTTGAGGGAAGAAGTGTTATGCGACTTCGTGATGAAGTATTATCGCTGGTACATATTGGTGATATATTTGAAGTTGAACGCATCATAGACGGTGGTGAACATGCTTATGTTGTTGTTTTAGGTTTAGGTGCACAAAAACTAGGTCTTATTGTTGATACTTTAGTCGGTCAAGAAGAGATAGTTATTAAATCATTGGGTGAGTACTTAAAAGGAATTGATGGAATTGCTGGAGCTACAATTCGTGGTGATGGTGGTGTTACATTGATCGTTGATGTTGTTGCATTGATGGATATTGCAAAGAGTGTAAAATCTAGCGTTAACAAAAGTTCTAGCAGTAGCGAAAAAGCAGCGACTAAAGAAAAAACGCAAGCGAGTGATTACACCATTATGATTGTTGATGATTCTAAAACAGACAGAACAATTATGAGAAAAGCATTAGGGCCAATAGGTGTAACTTTAGTTGAAGCAAGTGATGGTCAAGAAGCATTAAATATTTTAAAACAAGGTGACCACCAATTTGATGCAATGTTAATTGATATTGAGATGCCTAGAATGGATGGATATACTTTAGCTACAGAGATTAAAAAGTATAACAGGTATAAAAATCTACCATTGATTGCGGTTACCTCTCGTACCGGTAAATCAGATCGTATGCGTGGTGTTGAAAGCGGAATGGTTGAGTATATTACTAAGCCATATTCAGCGGATTACTTATCAAGTGTAGTTCAAAGAAATGTAAACTTTAAATCGGAGTTCTTATCATGAGTGATAAATTAAAAGATGTAATAAATAAGCAAAATGATCAACAAAACCAAGATGATGCAATAGACCAATTAGATGATATTGTTCAGCTTGTTGGCTTTATAATTGGTGATGAAGAATACGCAGTGCCTATTCTTTCTATTCAAGAGATTATTAAACCTTTTTCATGGACACGTGTACCTCAAGTTCCACCTTATGTAAAAGGTGTATTCAACATGCGTGGTGCAGTAATACCGTTGATAGATCTACGTTTAAAGTTTGGTTTAGCAGAACAAAAACATAATGATGAAACGCGTTTTATTGTAATGAAACATGAAGATGAAGTAGCAGGTTTTGTTATTGATAGATTAACAATGGCTTTACGTATTAAAAAAGAGAACATTGGTCCTGCCCCAGATACTATTAACAGTGATGATACATTGATAGATGGTGTTGGTCAAGAAGAAGACAGAATTATTACAATTTTAAAACCAGATAAACTTTTAGAAAGAGATTTTTAATCTGTTTTTTGTATGTGTGATGGACTAACTATAACCCAAACTCAAACTACACTTATCTTGAATTTTCAAGGTGAGTTTAGTATCTACAAAATAGCGCAATATGAAAAAGCACTTGAATCTGTTCATTTTAAACCCAGTATTTGTGTTGAGTTAGATCTTAACCTACTTACTTATATGGATACATCAGCAGCTATTTTCTTAAATACTTTTAGTGCAAAACTTAATTCTAAAAACATTACCACAAGGTATAATTGCAATAATAATGCTTTGCTAGATACCTTAAAATTAACCAAGAACCATACCCTTATTGATCAGAAAAAAATAAAACCTAAAAAAACCCTTTTAGAACAAATTGGAAAAATTAATTATAATAATTTTTTAGGACTGTTGGATTTTTTTGCATTTTTGGGCAAGCTTTTTTCAACAAAATTACATCTTATTCGAAATTTTTCATCTATACGACACAAAGAGATTGCATTTGAAATAAATGAGAGTGCCATAAAGTCATTAGGAATTGTTGCACTTACGAGTTTTTTAATTGGTTTAGTTGTAGCGTATCAGGGTGCCTACCAACTCAAGATCTATGGTGCTAATATATTTATTGTTGATATGCTTGGAATCTCTATCTTAAGAGAACTGGCTCCCATCATTACGGCCATTGTTATTGCTGGTCGAAGCGGAAGTGCTTATACGGCTCAAATTGGTGCTATGAAAATTACGCAAGAGTTAGATGCAATGCGGACGATGGGCTTTGATCCATACCTATTCTTGGTACTTCCTAGGATTTTAGCACTTATGATAATGATGCCAATTTTAATATTTGTATCTGACATTATGGGTGTTGTCGGTGGGATGATTGTTGCCAATGTTGATTTGGATATTACGGTTAATATGTTTTTAGACAGGTTTTTAATTGCTATTGATATTAAACATTTTTATGTGGGAATTTTCAAAGGACCTTTTTTCGCTTTTTTAATTGCAACCATTGCTATTTACAGAGGAATGGCAGTTAAAGATGACACTCAAAGTATTGGTAAAAATACAACAAAAAGTGTGGTTGAATCAATATTTGCAGTGATTATGTGTGATGCTATCTTTTCCATTATTTTTACAAACTTAGGAATATAGATGAGTATTATCAGTGTAAAAAATATTGTTACAAAATTTGGAAATTCGCTGGTTCATGATGGTTTGAATTTAGAGATTAACGAAGGTGAAATCTACGGGCTTTTAGGTCCAAGTGGATGTGGAAAAACAACCTTATTGCGTGAGATGGTTATGCTTCAAGAGTATTCATCTGGATCTATTAATATTTTGGGCTATAACTTAAACAATCTTCATCACAGTGATGCTCAATCTCTAAGAAGACAATGGGGTGTTTTATTTCAATCGGGTGCTTTGTTTTCTTCGCTTACTTTAGCTGAAAACATTGCATTAGGTTTGGATGAATACACCGATCTAAATAAAAAGATGAAAGAGGAAATCGTATCATTTAAAATAAACCTTGTGGGTTTAAAACAATCCGATGCCAAACTATACCCTTCACAAATATCAGGTGGAATGAAAAAAAAAGCAGCTTTAGCCCGTGCTTTGGCACTCGATCCAAAGTTACTTTTTTTAGATGAACCAACAAGTGGTCTGGATCCAATTTCAGCGAGAGATTTTGATAGTTTAATATTGAAACTTCGTGAGTTACTTGGTTTAAGTATTGTTATGGTCTCTCATGACTTAAAGTCAATTTATGATACATTGGATAAAATAGCTGTTATTGATAACAAGAAGATAATTTATGAGGGTTCTTTGAAAAATATTAAGGATGAAACGAGTGAATTTATACAAACATTTTTTAAGGCAAATTTATAAATGAATAATAAGGTTAACTATACTTTAATAGGTATGTTTGTTATGTTGGGACTAGGTTTAATTATTGTCTTTTCGTATTGGTTGCTGCAACCTTCGAAAAAACAAGATATTAAGAACTATCACGTTTATTTTAATGAATCTGTTTTAGGATTAAATTTAGAAGCACCTGTCAAATATCGCGGTATTGATGTTGGAAAAGTAACAAAGATCCAGATCAATCCTAAAAACTCAGAACAAGTACAAGTGGTTGTGTCAATTGTACGTTCAACACCCATAAAAACAACAACAAAAGCAAAATTAACCTCTCAAGGGATAACGGGTTTGAGTTATATTAACTTAACGATGGGTGAAAATGGAACGCAGTTGCTTCAAAAACATAAAGATGAACTCTACCCAGTTATTAAGACCACTCCTAGCTTTTTTGAAACGATTGAACAGTCTTTTGGTAGTGTTTCTACAAACCTTTCTAAAACGCTTAACGGAACACAAGAGCTTTTAAATCATAAAAATCAAAAAGAGATACAACGTATACTAAATCGATCCGCACAGTTTATGGACAAGATGGACAGAATGTTAAGTGAAAAAACAATACAACATTTTCAAAATACCCTAGCTAACCTTGATCATGCCAGTGTCAAACTCAACAAAATGATGCCAAAAATAGAAGAATTTCTTCAAAGCAGTATTGAATGGGAACAAAAAATTGCTACTAATTTTCAAGAAATTATGAAAAGTTATATGGGAATAAAAGCTTCCATGGATGTATTTAAAACAGCTGTTGGTAGTGGAGAGTTTAATTTAAAAGAAATTTCAAGTGATATTGTTCCAACTTTAAATATGACGCTTGTTGAAATACAACATCTTATTATACGTGTGGATGCTTTAATGGAGCAATATGAAAAAAGTCCAGGGGATATTTTATTTAAAACGCAAGAGATCAACAAAGGACCAGGAGAAAACTAGATGCACAAAATTTATATACTTTTAATATTGGTGTTAATGCTAGGGGGCTGTTCTTCTACAACACCGATCATTGCAAAGTACAAACTGTATTCAAATGTAAATATTGCTCAAGAAAAGCAATCAACTTGCAAGGATAAAAATATCAAAGTCTTATCTGCCTTTAGCAGTGCCAGTTTAATGTCCAAAGATATGCGTTATGTACATGGTAATTCTAAAGTGTATAAATATTCTGAATCGGCATGGTTAAACAATCCTAATCGTTGTGTATCGCGTGAGTTGATTAAGATGTTAAGAGAACTTGATATATATAAAAATGTACAAGAGTCAAAGTCAAGAAGTAAGGCTGATCTTATTGTAGAGATCACACTGGATGATTTTATGCAGTATTATTCTTCGGATCTTACTTCTTCTTATGCGGTTGTTCAAATACATTTTGCCATTATAGATACTAAAAACAATACAATAGTGTCATCAAAAACATTTAAAAATATGCAAAATACTAAAACTCTCGATGCAAAAGGGGGCGTTGATGCCCTTAATAATGCCCTCAAAAATGTGTTAGTACAAAGCTCAAAATGGTTTATTAAGGTTTGCAGTTGATTAAAGAAAAAGAGTATAGACAAAGAAGAGATCTATTGGCTCGTAAACTTTCAAAGAACACGATGGCAGTTGTATTTAGCGCCACTCATAAAGTTCGTTCTAATGATACGGAATTTCCTTTTCGACAAAACAGTAACTTCTATTATTTAACGGGATTTATAGAGGATAATGCTATTTTAGTGTTAGTTAAAAACAAAACTAAATATAAGTCTATTTTGTTTGTACATAAAAAAGATAAAATACAAGAACTTTGGAACGGTAAACGACTGGGTACGACACAAGCAAAAAAACATTTTTTAGTGGATGAAGTTTACACAAGTGATGAGTTTGAAAGTATTTTTAACACGCACGCTTCATTGTATTCAAAGTTGTATTTTGACTTTAAAACGGACTCGCCTTTTGTGGATCCACTAAAAAGAGATTTTAAGAAATTTTCTCAATATGAAAATCTAGCACCTTTTGTAGAATCCATGCGTCTTATTAAATCTTCAGCTGAGATAGATCTTATTAAAAAAGCACTCCAAATTACTAAAGATGCGCATCATTCTTTAATGAAACAAAATAAAAATGATAAATATGAGTATGAACTACAAGCAGATATTGAACATACTTTTAAAAAAAATAGTGCATTTAGTGATGCCTATACATCGATAGTTGCTGGAGGTAACAATGCCAATACCTTGCATTATATCAATAACAATCAAAAGTTAAAATCACAAGAACTGATTTTGATTGATGCCGGTTGTGAGTATCAATACTATGCCAGTGATATAACCAGAACTATACCTGTAAATGGTAGATTCTCAAGTGAGCAAAAAGAGGTTTATGACCTTGTTCTTAATACCCAACTAGAAGTGCTAAAAGCAATAAAAATAGGGGTAAAAAGAAGTAAGTTGCAAAAAATTGCTATAAATCATATAACCAAAGGTTTGGTTGAACTTGGCGTTTTACATGGAGATGTAAAAAAATTGATAAAAAAAGAAAAGTACAAACCTTATTATCCTCATGGCATAGGTCATTGGATGGGGATTGATGTACATGATGAGTGTCCTTACTTAGATAAAAAATCTAAAGAATTGGTTTTAAAAAAAGGGATGGTTTTAACGATAGAACCAGGGATTTATTTAGACAAAGAAGATAAAAAAGTGCCTGAAAAATATCGTGGAATTGCCATACGAATAGAAGACGATATTTTGATTACGGATAAGGGTTATGAAAATCTCTCTATAGAGATAGTAAAAACAACACAAGCCATAGAAAGTTTAAATTTAAAGGAAATATAAAATGAAGTATCCAACATTCTTTGAGAACGTACAAACAATCACAATGAAAGATAATTTAGCCGATTTTTTAGGAAGTATCGATGATGGTATCATTGAATTTTCTTATTTAGATATTGTAAAAACAGCAGGTCATTCTTGTCCCACTGTTGCTGGGGCATATATTATGTGTTTGAGAGGTTTAAAAGAGCTTTATAAAGATGAATTACCTGTTCGAGGTGAGATTGTTATAGAGTTTAAAGAGGATGAAAACGAAGGTGTTACGGGTGTTATATCTAATGTTATGAGTCAGATTACGGGTGCAACAAAAACATTAGGATTTAAAGGTATTTCAGGTGAGTATATTCGTCATTCATTGGTAAGTTACAATCGTGATATAAATGCAAGTGTAAAATTCACAAGAAACGATACGAACGAAAGTGTAGAACTTTTATACAATCCCAACACGGTTCCCGCAGATCCAAGACAGATGGAGTTGATGCAAAAACTATTGAAAAATTTTGCAAATGATGAAGAAGCTCAAGAATTTAAAGTATTATGGCAAAAAAGAGTTGAAGCTATATTTGAAAATATAGATAAAGTAATCACTGTTAAATAAAACACAGTGATTACTCCTTAGCTAGATCTTAGTTCTAATCTTCATAAGAGTAAGACCAACCTGTAAGCCCTTCTGTTTTAGCTTCATAGAAGTTGTCAGAATCACCTAAAAAATCGATAACATGCATAACCGTATGAGGAATGGAGCTTTGGTCTTCTGGTTTTACAAGTAAAAGTGGCATTGGTGTGTCTTGTGCAGAACTTTTACCAAAGCCAACTGGCATTAATTGACTCATCACCTCTGATGGATTTGTTATATTGTTTTCATCACAAAACTTATCTAAGACGGCATCTTTAATATCTTGTGTAAAAACATCTTGGGTGTTCAAAAAAATCGTAAATTGAATCGGTGTTTCTTTAAAATGACTAGGAGCAGCAGTCGCTAAAATAGCGTATTGTACATTTTTTAAATGGGCTTCTATCTCTATTGGATCTAAGTAAGTGTCTGTATTTATGGCATGAGCAACGGGCATATAACCATCCTTGTAATAATATTTATTTAACTGTTTATTTATGTTCATATATTATCATTTTATGGTATAGTAATTGCTTAAATTATTCAATATGAAATTTATTGAAGCATTAAAACTAAGAAGTAAATTATTATTTTTATTCATACTTGTAACACTTGGTTTAATTACCATTGCTGTTATAGGGACAATCAATATAAATGCGATGAAAAAAAATATTGATTCATTGTATTTTGGTTCATTTGTTCCCGTGACTGAACTCAATGAAATAATTCAGATCTATGATGGTGAATTAACTTCGATAATTTTTAAAGCAAAATATTCAGAAATAAATTCTGAACAAACACACTTACAAATGAAAAACGCTCTGTATAAGATCAATAAGTTGTGGAGCAGTTATGAAAAACACTTCAAAAGAGATGATGAATTGGTGTATGTTGAATACGTCGATACGGAGATAAAAACAACCAATAAGTACTTTCAAAAACTTTTGGCATACGCTAAAAATGGGAACAGTTTTAATAATATTTCTGTACCAATATTGGATAAAAAAGTATTAAATATTCACAAAACAATCAAAAAATTAATCAATTATGAAAAAGAGATAGCTCAATATGAAAGAAAGAACTTTCTACTTACTTATGAATTAATGATGCAAGAAGTTGGGATCGTTTTGTTGGTTGTGGTCTTTGGTGTTTTAATTATCTCTTATTATGTTTTTAGCAGTATTCAAAAAGATCAAACAAATCTTGAAGTCACGCATAAAAAGTTAAAACGTGCCAATAAAAAACTAGAAGAAGCATCTTATACAGATTCTTTAACCACTTTATACAATCGTCGCTATTTTAATTTGGTTTTTGACAAAGAGATAAAACGTGCTATAAGGGCCAAAACACAGATTACATTTATGATGCTTGATATAGATTTTTTTAAACAATATAACGATACTTATGGTCATATAGAAGGGGATAACACCTTAAAAAAAGTAGCCAATGCTTTAAAAGAACTTTTAAAACGACCAAGTGACTATGTATTTAGACTCGGTGGAGAAGAATTTGGCGTACTTATAAGCGATACAGATGAAAAAAACAGTGCGGAAATGGCTCAGAATATTTGCGAAAGTATATTGTCACTTCAGATCCAACACAAAACAAGTAAAGTTAATGAACATGTAACAATTTCAATAGGAGTGGTCACATGTAAAATAGGTCCCTCAAATGATGAAAAAAATATTATTAAATGTGCAGATGAGATGCTTTATGAAGCAAAAGAGAGTGGACGCAATAAGTACGTAATATCTAATGAAGGATGCGTTTAAATCGCATCCTCTCCATTAATAATAACTTTAGAAACATTGTATTGATGTAGAATAATATGAAGGGCCAATTCTTCACTTGGAGCAGCATCTAGATCAAGTACTATCATGTCTGCATTTTTTCCCTCTTTTATTTCTCCCGTATTGAGTCCAAGCGCTTCAGCTGCATCAATGGTAACACTTTTAATAAGCTGTTTTGCCAAGTCAAGTAGTGGTAAATGGTGTTGCATAAAAAGAGCAACTTTCATCTCTTCAAAAAGATTCAGTTTGTAGTTAGAACTAAGTCCATCGGTTGCAACAATCCAACGAATGTTTTTACTGTTTAACTTCTCTATATCTAAGGCTCCATTGCCTAAAAGTCTGTTTGAAATTGGACAATGAATGATGGTTTGTTTATGCGTTGAAATTGAATTTAATTCTGTTTCATTTGCCTTTGTAGCATGGGTAAAAAGTGTTTGTACCTGATCAAAATAACTTAAAAATTCATTGGAACTACAAACAGCATTGTTTTGTTTTAAAAGTGTTTTGAAAAAGTTTTTAAAGTCACCTTCACTTTTATCAAGCCAATCTCTTTCTGCTTGACTTTCCATAAAGTGAGCCGTTAATTTTAAAGATTCATTTTTTACAAGTTGGAGTGCTTTTTTGATTAAAATAGGGTGAACAGAATAGGGTGAATGAATTGCAACAGCGGGATGAAATCCTTCACGTTTTACGCTTTTTGAAGCTTCAAGTCTTGAAATAAAGTCACCGTATAAAGCATCTGCAGCTGTCGCCTGAGAACCTATGAGTTCATTAAAAAAGACAACATTTTGTTTGGCATTTGCACAGGCTTCGAGATCTAAAGCATGTGAAGATATGGCACCAAAAGTTGTTATGCCAGATTGCAACATTTGGTCAATGGATTTATTCATACACTCAAGTGAACAGCCGTTAATTAGATCTTCTCTATTTTCGATTACACTGTAAAGCCAAGAGATAAAATCGCCATAAGAGAGTTCCGTTTTGTTTGCACTAAATTCTACATGAACATGGGCATTTATAAGTCCAGGCATTAAAAGTGAATTTTCTCTTAGTGAAGTCACTTTTGCATCGGGGTAGAGATCGAGTAATTGATCATAAGGTGCTATCTTTTCAATGGTGCCATTGTAAGCAACAGAAAGATTAGTAGAAACCCTATCACCTAAAAATATATAGTGTGGTGTTATTATTTGCATATTGTATTTACCTTGTTTAGATGATAGAATTATACATCATTTGTTTAAAATCAATCAACTTTAATAATCTATAAGATAAAATATCCTTCTAAACTTTAAATACAAGGTATAAAATGAAAGTAGTCGTTATTCAAGGTCCAAACTTAAACATGTTAGGTGTTAGAGAACAACAAATTTACGGGCCAATGAAGTTAGAGCAGATCCATGCTCAAATGAAAGAATTTGCCGCTCAAAACAATATTGAAATTGAATTTTTCCAATCAAACTTAGAGGGTGAAATTGTAGATAAAATTCAAGAATGTTATGGTGAAGCACAGGGTATAATTATTAATCCAGCTGCTTATACACATACTTCAATCGCTATTCGTGATGCTATTAGTGCTGTTGGTGTTCCAACAATCGAGGTACATATTTCAAATATTCATCGTCGTGAAGAGTTTAGAAAAGAGAACATGGTAGCACCTGTATGTGCTTCTTCAATTGTAGGATTTGGTCCATTTGGTTACCACTTAGCTATGGTTGGTATGACTCAAATTATGCAAGAAGTAGCAGCAGCGCAAGCAGCTCAACAACAAGCTCAAGCTCAATAAGACTTTTATGTATTTAAAGCGTAAACTAAGTGATGAAATCATAAGCTATAAAGGTTTACGTTTTGGGTACAAAACTACTCAAAACACATCTTTTAAGCATCAGGTCGTAATTGGAGTAGGTGGAAACATAGGCGATGTAAAACGAAGGTTTGAACATCTTTTTTATTTTTTAAAACGAAGTAGATTTGTAGAAGTATTACAAACATCATCTATTGTGAAAAACCCTCCTTTTGGATTTTTAGATCAAGATGACTTTTTTAATACTTTAATTGTTATGAAAACAGATTTTCAACCTAAAAAATTATTACAATATCTTCAAATGATAGAAAAAAAATTTGGAAGAAAAAGAAGTTTCGCAAATGCACCGAGGAGTTTAGATTTGGATATCATATTTTTTGACAATATCCGTGTAGAGAGTAAAAATCTTACTATTCCCCACCCACATTGGCATAAGAGAGAAAGTGTATTGATACCATTAATGGATTTATATAAATGAAAATTTTAACGTTTAGTGGAAAAAGCCCTTCAGAAGCACTCAAAAAAGCAAAGCTTGAAGTTGGTGATGAAGGGATGCTTATTGAAACAAGAGAGATTCAAAAAAAAGCATTAGGAAAAGAACCTCTTTATGAAATTGTGATTGGTATTGAAGAGAGTGTATCTCCTCAATCGTACCAAAAACCAAAAAAGCCTTTACAAAAGCAAACACCTTTACGACAAGAGAGTGAAGATGTGTTGTTTAATATTTCTAAGTCTGCTGAACAAATTTCACAAATATCAAATGTGACAAAACCTCAGTTTGATTATGGTGAAAAGAAAAAACAAACGGCACAAAATTTGGGTTATGCTGAACCAAAAGAATTAAAAGAGATTAAAACTCAGATCAATAAATTGGGTGATAAGGTTAAATTGATTCAAGATATGTTTTGGGATGAAAAATCTCCTGAACTAGAAAATCAAATACCACCAGAATTTGCTGAGATCTACAAGCTTTCAGCACAAAGTGGAATGAAAAGAGAGCATTTAGATGCGATCATGAGTATGACCCTTTCTCACATGCCATTTCAAATGCGTGAAAATTCAGTAACAGTCAAACGATACTTTCAAACCCTGCTTAGAAAAATGATTCCCATTCGTCTTGAGAGTACACCAGGAATTGGGGCAAAAAAAGTGATCATGTTAGTGGGACCAACAGGTGTGGGTAAAACAACCTCCATTGCAAAATTGGCAGCTCGCTATTCATTTTTGATGCAAAAGAAATATAAAGTAGGTTTGGTTGTCCTTGATACTTATCGTATTGGTGCGGTTGAACAGTTGATGCAATACGCAAGAATGATGAAGTTAGGTATTGAAACAGTGGTGGATCCACCAGAATTTTCAGCGGCGTTGGAGTCTTTAAAGTATTGTGACTACATTTTGATTGATACGATGGGTTCAAGCCCTTATGATAAAAACAAAATAGAAAAGATATATGAATGTTTATCGGCTAATGATACACAATACAGTGTTGATGTTGTATTGACGATGCCAAGTTCTATTAAATATGAAGACATGTATATGACATATGAGAGCTTTTCTTCTTTGGGTATTGATACTTTAATGTTTACAAAGTTAGATGAAACAAAGGGTTATGGTAATATATTTTCATTGGCATATGAGACTAAAAAACCAATTAGTTATTTTTCAGTTGGACAAGAAGTTCCCGAAGATTTAGTATGCGCAACAAGCGAGTTTTTAGTTGAATGTATGCTCAATGGTTTTAACAGGAGTAAGGCATGATAGGTCACCAAGCTGAAAAACTTGAAAAATTAGTTGCATCCTCATCAAAAAAGCGTTCAAGAAATACACGTTTTATTGCCATTACCAGTGGTAAAGGTGGTGTAGGAAAAAGTACTATTAGCTCAAATTTGGCTTATATGCTTTCAAAAAGTGGACTTAATGTTGGGATATTTGATGCGGATATAGGTCTTGCAAATCTCGATGTAATGTACAATGTTAAGATTAAGAAAAATATTTTACACGTACTTAAAGGTGAAGCATCTGTTCAAGATATTTTGATTCCTGTCACAAGAAACTTAATACTAATCCCAGGTGAGAGTGGTGATGAAATTTTAAAATATGCAGATAAAGCTCTTTTTGAAAAATTTATGCAAGAAGCTGAAGTATTGGATAAACTTGATGTTATGATCATAGATACGGGTGCAGGAATAGGTGAACATATTCAGATGTTTTTAAATGCAGCTGATGATGTAGTAGTCGTTACCGTACCTGATCCAGCTGCAATAACAGATGCCTATGCAACTGTAAAAACTATTTCTAATTTAAGAAATGATATTGGAATGATTTTAAATCAGGTTAAAAATGACAGAGAAGCTCTCGCTATTTATGAAAAAATAAAGCAAGTGGCGCACTCAAATATCTCACCAACATTAAATTTAGAGTTTTTTGGTAAACTTAACGAAGATGTAAAAGTTTCTTCAGCAGTTAAAAAAAGAGAACTGTTTTGTGTTAGTTCTGAAAACTCTTTGGTATATAAAGATCTGGAGAATATAGCAAACAAAATTATAAAGAAACTGGAACGAAATGTGCTAGTTTCTGCTGATGATAGTGGCTTGAGCGGGTTATTTAAACGCTTAATGAAGCACTTTTAGAAATCAATTTCGAGGTAAGCATGTTAGGTGAAAATTTTGTATATTTTTTTACAGTTCAAGGTTTTTTTGTTGGCATTATTTTTGGTATTTTAAAATCCTTTGATGCTGAGGGCTTATTGCTGTACACATTTTTTATAACAACATTTTTTTATCTATTTTCACATATAATTATTGCATTTTATTTTAGAACCATTGCATTGAAAACGTATATGTTTCCAAAAGATGTCCATGAAAAGAACTTGGATATTTTTGTTGAAGAGATTGACAGAAGAGAAAAACTTATTGATTCAGCTATGAGAATCACAGATGAAGCAATTAAGGTAAACAAAGAATTAGGTAATCGAGATGCATAACGGATATCATAATGACATTAAACATAAAGAAGATGAGTTAGCTATTCAATACCTACCAGCAGTGAAAGCGATGTCTTTTCGCTTAAAAGAAAGATTACCAAGTTCAGTTGATTATATGGATCTATCAGCTATTGGAACAGAAGAATTGATCAAGTTAGCACGTCGTTATGATGAAACACTTAATGACTCGTTTTGGGGTTATGCCAAAAAGCGTGTTTATGGTGCGATGTTAGATTATCTGAGAAGTTTGGATATTTTAAGTAGAGCAAGTAGAAAGCTTGTAAAACAAATTGATTACGCCACAGAAGAATATCGAGTTGAACACGATGAAGAACCAAGTGATGAGTTTTTAGCTGAAACTTTGGGTGAGAGTGTTGAAAAGATACATGAAGCAAGAATAGCTTCTAGTATTTATACGGTGATGCCTTTACATGACCAACTTCAAGTGGGTGATGAAGGTGCAGCACTAGCACGTGTTGAAAGAGATGAATTGGTTGATGTTATTAAAAGCGTACTTAGTAATTATTCAGAACGGGAGCAAATGATCATACAGTTGTATTATTTTGAGGAACTTACACTCAAAGAGATCAGTGAAGTTTTAGAAATCACTGAATCAAGAATATCGCAAATACATAAATCTGTTTTACAAAAGATTAAACAGAGTGTGGGTAGTGAATAATGGCTGATATATTAAGTCAAGATGAGATTGATTCCCTCTTAGATGTTTTAGAAGATGAAGGTGGAGATCTACCCGATACCACCGAAGACATATCTCAACCACAAAAACAAGCAACACTTTATGATTTTAAAAGACCAAATAGGGTTTCAAAAGAACAATTACGTGCTTTTCGTGGAATACATGACAAAATGGCACGTTCATTAGCTTCTCAGATCTCTTCTATTATGCGTTCTATTGTTGAGATCCAACTACATTCTGTTGATCAGATGACATACGGTGAGTTTTTAATGTCTTTACCAAACCCTACAAGCTTTAATGTTTTTTCTGTAAAACCGTTAGAGGGAAGTGGTGTTATTGAGATTAATCCTACCATTGCTTTTCCAATGTTGGACAGACTTTTAGGTGGAAAAGGTGAACCTTTTGATGCCTCACGAGAGTTTTCCGATATTGAGCTTTCTTTATTTGAATCTATTTTACGTGTTATGATGAGCACGCTTAAAGAAGCTTGGGGACCTGTTATGGAGGTCTATCCAAACATTGAGTCAAAAGAATCAAGTCCAAATGTTGTTCAAATTGTTGCTCAAAATGAGATTGTTGTTATGGTTGTTATGGAAATAATTATTGGACACAGTTCTGGAATGATGAATATTTGTTATCCTGTAATCTCTTTAGAACCAGTATTACCTAGATTAGCATCGCGGGATCTAATGTTAAATGAAACGAGTTCAAAAAAGAGTAGAAATACTGAACTTCAAGTTTTACTTGGTGGTGCTAAAGTTACGGTTGAAGCAAATCTAGGTAATGCAGAACTTACTATGCGTGATATTCTCGAGTTAAAAGCTGGGGATGTTATAAGACTATCTGAAGCAGCAAATGATATAGTAACTGTATCTATAGATGGTAAAGACAGATTCCGTGGTCAAATTGGATTACGAAGATTTAGAAAATCAATCCAAGTAACTGAAGTAATTGATACAGAAAAAGATGCGGTTAAACGTGCGTTAGAAAATTTTGAGAAAAAACGTCATGAAAAAATATCAGGTGTTACTGATATTATAAACGATGAAGTAATAATAGGTGAAGAAGATGAGTGAGTTTATTAAGTTACTAGAGAGTGAAATCGTAAAAAATGTTGAAACAATGGTTGGTGTTCTTCCAACTTTAACATTAAAAGAAGAACAAGAACTTAACATGATGGCAAATATTATTCCTCCTATTGTTCTTGTTAAATTAAGTGTTAGTGGTGCAACAGATGCTAAGGCAATGATAGCCGTTACGCCAAATATGGCAGCAGCACTATCAGATCTAATGATGGGTGAAGAGCTTGTTAACCGTGATGATGTTAATGATGATGACTTAGATGGAGCCAAAGAAACGTTTAGTACTATTTTTGGAACCATTAATACTGTTTTATCTTCTCAAAGTGAAATGCCTGTATTGAATTTTAAAGTAGAAGAGATTGAATACTTAGGGGATGATAGCGAAGTTAGTTTAGAAGAATACGCTAACATGCACAAATATGATTTTGAAATGGAATCAATTAGTTCACTTTTAATGTTTATTATTGATGAACCATTGGAAAAATCACTTTTTGGATCAAATGAACCTGATAATAACCTATCTGAACAACCAAGTTCTTTAGAGAATGTTGGGATAAATGAAGCAAATTTAAGTGCAAGTGAAATGAATAATATTTCACTGATTATGGATGTTAAGTTACCTGTTCGTGTACGTATAGGTAAAAAGAAAATGTTATTAAAAGATGTATTAAATATGGATATAGGATCGGTAGTTGAGTTAAATCAATTGGCAAATGATCCACTCGATATTTTAGTTGATAATCATATTGTTGCACAAGGTGAAGTTGTTATTGTTGATGGTAACTTTGGTATTCAAGTTACTACAATTGGAACAAAGAAAGAAAGATTAGCTCAATTAAAGTCGTAAAATGAAAAAAAATGAAAATATTAGTACAAAGTATGTAAAAGATATAAAGTCAGCTGATACATGGAGTGTGTTTAAAATAATTGCTGATTTTGTTAAAGGTTTTGATGAATTAGGAGAAATTGGTCCAACGGTAACTGTATTTGGAAGTGCTAGGACACCTGAGAGTGATTTTTACTACCAACAAACGCAAAAATTAACATATATGCTAGCACAGCGTGGTTTTAATGTGATGAGTGGTGGCGGTCCTGGGATTATGGAAGCAGCAAATAGAGGTGCGCATGAGCATGGGAATGTTGAGTCTATTGGCTTAAATATAGATCTGCCTTTTGAGCAAATACCAAATCCATACACGACAAAAGATTTAAATTTTGATTATTTCTTTTCAAGAAAAGTAATGCTTGTAAAATATTCAATGGCGTATGTAATTTTCCCGGGAGGTTATGGTACTTTAGATGAGCTATTTGAAGCACTAACACTTATTCAAACACGTAAAGTGACAGGTGTTAAAGTATTTGTTGTTGGAAAAGATTTTTTTGAGCAACTTTTACATTTTATAAAAGACAAGTTGTTAACATCAGGAATGATAGATCAAGCCGATGTAGATCTAATTTGCTTAACGGATGATTTAGAATACGTTGCTAACGAGATCGAAAAGTCATTAAATACACAAATAGATATATTAAAAGATGAAGGCTTAGGCGATACAACTTACTTTAAATCTTTAAAAAAGTTTTTTGAATAATATGAAAAAAAAAGTCTTAGTTGGGATGAGTGGTGGAATTGATTCTACTGTTAGTGCACTGTTGTTAAAAGAAGAAGGTTATGAAGTAGAAGGTTTATATATGAAGCTTCATTCAAAACCAGGGTATCATGAGATACATTTAGCCCGAGCTCAAAAAGCAGCAGATTTTGTTGGAATGAAATTACATGTATTGGACCTACAAGATACTTTTAACGAAAAAGTCTTTCAACCATTTATAGATACTTATGAAAAAGGTGAAACGCCAAATCCATGCGCATTATGTAATCGAAGCCTTAAGTTTGGCGAGATGATCCGTTTTGCTGATAAAATAGGTGCAGAGTATTTAGCAACGGGTCATTATATTAAAACAGATGGTAAGTATTTTTATGAAGCAGAGGATGACACTAAAGATCAAAGTTATTTTCTATTTTATGTTGATAAAACAATTTTAAAAAGATTGATATTTCCATTGGGTGAAAGAAAAAAAGCAGATATAAAAGCTTTTGCTTCTACTATAAATGGTTTAGAATCATTTGCATCTCAAAGTGAATCATCAGAAATATGTTTTGTTGAAACCACCTATACAGATCTACTAAAAGATTATGTAGAAGTAGATAAAAAAGGTGAGGTACTTGATTTAAATGGTAATGTAGTAGGTGAACATAAAGGTTATATGCACTACACGATTGGAAAACGTAAAGGCTTTAGCGTTCATGGTGCACATGATCCACATTATGTACTGAGTATTGATCCAAAGAAAAATCAAATTACAGTAGGAAAAAAAGAAGAACTGGCTTGCATGTATGTGGAACTTAAAAATCTAAACATGTTTAATGAAAATAAAGAGTTTGATTCACATGTTAAGTTAAGGTATAGAACCCGTGCAGTACCATGTCATGTTCAAATAATAGGGGATAGAGCAAAAGTAACTTTAAAAGAAGCCGTATTTGGAATAGCCACAGGTCAAGCAGCTGTATTTTATGATAAAAATAGATTAATTGGTGGTGGTTGGATACAAAAGGTGTAAAAAAACAATATATAATTAATAAAAATCTACATTTTTTTCATATTTAAGAAAAACTTATATTTGTATTTGATAAAATATAATTTAATTTAATAATCTAATTTTTTAATTAGAACTTAAGGAAGTTATATGTTGAAGAAAGTTGTACTAGGTTTTTTATCTACATTGTTTTTTTCTGTACTTAGTTATGGTGCAGGAGTTCATGAAGCTGTTTCATGTTTAGGCTGTCATAGCCCCCATTATGCGGTAGATGATAAAATATTTGCAGTAAAAAATACTCTTATGAACAATCCAAGAACAAAAGAGCAACTAGAAGGTTTAGTAGCGGCAAATTGTTTAGGTTGTCATGAATTAGAAGAGTTTGGGGGAGCTGGTATCAGACCAATTCACTTACACACGACACACCCTATTGGTATTGTTCCAAACAAGCAAATCGCAGATGTTCCAGATAATCTTTTGAAAAATGGAAAACTTGATTGTATTAGTTGTCATGATCCACATACATCAAATCCAAATTTTATGTATCTAAGAGTTAACACAGGTGAACAAGGTGAAAATATGCAATATTTTTGTGCAATGTGTCACTCATCTAAAGCAGATCTCAAAATGTTAGGTATTAACAATGCAAACGAAATGAAAGTTTTTAGTAGTATGAATCAAGCAAAAGGTGCTGGTGAATACTTAAGAAATAAAGTTGAAGCAATGCACGCAACACCTAAATATATCAAACCATTAGGTAAAATACCTAAAAATGATATAACGCCAAATTATCAGAATCCACCATCGTGGGTATATGCACCAGAAATTGATTTAACATCTGAATTAAATAAAGTTAATAAAGATATTGAATTAAATAAAAAAGCACCAAGAAATACAGCAAAGAATAAATAAATTTTCTTTAAATATTTTCTATCGTGTACACAAAGCAAATAAAATTGCTTTGTGTTTAAAACAAACAAATCTACATATTTTCTCTAAAATCATTCCACTAAAATACCATTTCATGAAAGTACTAAACTTTATATACTAATTTTGATAGATAAATTACTTTCAAAATATAATAATAACCACAAAGAATAAAGCATTAGAAGAATCAAAGAATTAAAAAAAGAATTTCAAAGATAAAAAGAAAGAAACTCCTATATATAGAATAGCGGAACAAAGGGGAAGAGTAAAAAGTGGGAAGAGGCAATTTCTTTTCACACCTAAGCTTCTTTTAAGCATATTCCCCCTATAATTCCCATCCACAAACGGTAGCAAC
>Ga0193962_1000031_pt1 | contig 71760 bp, 62 predicted proteins | sample FB_5_MG_FD_140335 | JGI IMG/M metagenome (GOLD analysis project Ga0193962, IMG submission 140335) | Microbial mat bacterial communities from the Broadkill River, Lewes, Delaware, United States - FB_5_MG | ecosystem: Environmental > Aquatic > Freshwater > River > Microbial mats | place: USA... | reverse complement strand
CGGTTTGTATCGGCACAAGGTTTGCCCTCTTTTGTAAGAAACTCTGCTTGGTGTAAAGCATCATTTTCTTGAAAATATACTGCGCCTATTTTACAATCATTGCTCACTTAAAACTCCTAATTTTTTTAGTCTTTTTAGTCCTCTTTTTGCTTTTCATATTTATATCCGCCCCATTATCAATTAGAATTTAAGCCATCTCATAATTTTTATTTTCTACTACTTTCCATAAATAAAATTTATCAGCAACATCTTTTTTAATGAATAGATGCTCTTCGAAACTTTTATTTAAACAAAGAAAAAAAACTTAAAAAAAATATTGTATAAGAAAAGAATAGATAAACCGTTGAAATTTCATAAGTATTATATTCACCATATGAATTTTTACCCTCATCTCTTTCTTTTAAGAGAGAAACAAATAGTGTTAAAGATCCAAGAATGAGGATAAATGCTATTAATTGGAACCATCACTCTTACCAATATCATGTAAACGTCTTGTCTATATATTCAATGAGGGTATTGCCATAATCACATCGAATGTTAAAAATAAAAACATTACAAATTCTAAATGTGTAGCAGGTCCAGAAAAAGATAAAAACTCATTTTTGCCATTCTCTTTAAATTCCTTTTTTTAATCTATTTTTTCTTTAACTTTATAGATTTCTTATATAATAGATTGCATTTTTATTCTGTTTTACAGCTTCTATTTGTAATTCTTAGCTTGGTTTATCTATATATAAAATTGTTAAACCATCTTTCTTAACTGCTTCTAATTGTATTTCGTAACTTGAGCTTTTTATATATTGAATTGCACTTCCATATTTTTCAAAAGCTTTTAATATAACTTTTTGACTTGGATTTTCAATATAGTTTATTAAAAAACCATCTTCTTCAACTGCTTTTAATTGCATTTTTTCACTTGGCTTTTCTATATAATAAATCGCATTTTTATAACTTTTAAAAGATTCCAAGGCAACTTTTTGATTTGGATTTTTTATATAGTTTATTAAAAAACCATCTTTCTTTACTACTTCTAGCATTAATTTCTCACTTGGGTTTTTTATAAATTGTATCATTCTTCCATTTTCTTTTAAAGCTTTTAATTGTAACTCTTCTCTAAAACTTTTCACTAATGAAAAGTTATATTTTACCATTTCTAATTTAGTTTTATCTGTTGGATTTTTTATATATTTAAATACCTTTTTATCTTTATTTATTGCTGCTAACTGAACTTCCTCTGATGGGTTTTTTATATACCTTATAGAATAAGGGTCTTCTTTTACAGCCTCTAGTTTCATCAATAGTGTAGGATTCTCTACATTTTTAATATATCCTCCATATTTTTTTATTGCAGCTAATTCTAATACTTCACTTGGATCTTTTATATAATCCATAGCAAAACGATTTTCTTTTATCGCTTCGAGTTTGACTTTTTCACTTGGATTCTTAATATGCTTAAGTAGTCTTCCGTCATATTTTACTCCTATTAATTGCATTTCTTCAGTTGGATTCTTTATATATTGAATTGCATATTTATCTCTTTTTATCGCTAACAATTGTACTTCTTTACTAGGGTTATTTATATATTTTATTGCATAATCACTATTATTTACTGCTAATAATTGCATCTGTTTCGTTGGATTTTTTATATATTCGATTGCTGCTCCATTATCCTTTACTGCAGATAACTTCATTTGCTTAGTTGGATTTTTTATATACTTAATAGCTTTCCCATTTTTCTTCACAGATTCAAGTTGCAATTTCTTACTTGGATTATCTAAATATTGTATTGCATATCCATTTTTTTCAAGAGCTTCATATATAGTTTTTTTAGTTGGTTCTTTTATATATTTAAGTGCATGTGGATTTTCTTTTATCGCCACTAATTGAACTTTTTCCTTTGGATCTTTAATATGTTTTATTTTATATCCATCTTTCCCTACAACTATTAATTGTACCTTTTCAGTTGGATTTTCTATATATTCTATTAGGTCAATATCTTTGTTTATTGCAATTAATTGCATTCTTTCGTTAGGATTTTTTATATATTTTATATTATTGACACTCTTCTCTAATGAAAATAACTGAACTTTCTTACTTGGGTTTTTTATATATCTAATTGCTCTAGAATATTGATTTATAGATTCTAACTGTACTTTCTCAGTTGGATTTTTGATAAATCTTAGAGCACTTCCATTTTTCCTTACTGCATTTAATTGCATTTCTTCACTTGGATTTTCTATATGTTTTATTACAAATACACTAGTTTTTGAAGCTTCTTTAATAACTATTTTAGTTGGATTTTCTATATACTGAATCGAATGTCCACTTTCTTTTATAGCAGCTAATTGTATTTTTTCACTTGGATTTTCTATATGTCTTATCTTAGACCAATCCCTTGTTACTACTTCTATTTTTTTTTCTTCACTCATATTGGAATATTTTTCAAATTGTTTTTTAGGCACTTTGTTTAATTGTTCTTTAAATATTTTTATAAGTGAATCTGGTAATATCATTTCAGAAGAATTACTTATAGTAAAAAAAACTCCACAAATAAATAAAATTTTAATATTTTCTTTTAATATTTTCATAATTGTCCTCTACTATTTCACAACTGAACTTTTAGGTATCCATGCTTTTATATGTTTTTTACCTTTATATAAAATATATAGCCAATTCTTTTTTTCATATAAAACTTTTACTCTATCCCCTTTTAGGAGATATGATTTTAACTTAGAATTATCATTCGCACTTGAATGAAGAAAAACTTTTTTTATTTTGATATTGAATGAGTTTTCAACCTTTACTTTTTTAATTAAGGTTGGTAATTTCCATGCTCCACCTGCAAAACCTCTACATAAACCTGTTGTGCTATTTAAAATTTCAACAAAGTCTTTACCATTCCATACCAACTTATTATTACTCCAACAATCACCCACCCCTCTGCCTTTATGAGAATTAGAAATGGATGCAACGCCATCAGCATCTACAAAAAAACTATTCCCATACGTAATATATTTTGGTACAAATGGTGGTTTTAAATTAATTAACCAAAAAGCATCTGCAAAATTATATGCTGCAATCCAACAAACTTGTGAAGCTATTGCTAATTTATCTGTTAACCTATATACTTTCAATGATTTTCTAGCTTCTTCTTTATCTGTCCAACATTCAGTATTCTCATTAACAATATCTTCATAATATACACTTAATAAGTCTTGTAATAATTGCTTATTTTTAGTAGCTAAAGTTAGCTCTGGTATTTTTTTATTTTCTAAAATTGGATAAATTTCAGGAACATTAACAATAGGAATAGATTTTGACTTAAGGACATTATTTTCATTTTTATTTCCCTTCTTATAAATTGCTCCAATGGTATCTATTCGTTTTTGATAATCATCCATTTTTAACATACTTGCAAAGGAACCACTTTGTGAAAATACCCATTTATATTTATCTCCATATAGAAAAAGAATTTCTTTTTCTTTTGCTAAAGCATTAACTAATATATCTGTGTGAAGTTGCTTCAATTTTTTAGATACATTTACTACATAAATTTTATTACCAATAGACATTTTTAATATATCGTTTTTTAATTTATCAGTATATTCTGTATAATCTAACTCTATATATCCGTTTATCCTAGTACTTGCACCTGCTTTTCTTTCTAAAAGAATAGATATAGGATAGTATTCTTGATTTAAAGTTTGGTCTGTATATCCAGCTAACCTACAAGTATGAGTATTATCACATACTAGTTGCCAATCTTTAGCGCTAAAACTCTCACTTGCTATTATTATAGTATAACTTAGAATCATATAGCACAATAATCTTTTCATTATGTCCTTCTTTAGTTTGATAATTTATTTCCTAGAAATTCAATAATCTTACGATTCTTTTTTTCAAGGGCATAATTAAACAGAGTAATACCATTATAGTCCTTAATATCATACTTTGCACCACTTTTAATTAAATATTTCATAGTCTCGATATCATCCATTTCAATAGCATAATATATAGGTGTTCGTCCATAACTATCTTTAATATTCAAATTGGCACCATTTTCCACAAGTTTTTTTATTAATCTATCTCTCTGATATAAAACTGTAACATGTAATGGAGTAAATAAGTGTCTATTAGGAGAGTTTATATTGATGTTGTTATCAATTGAATATTGCATCAATTCTAATGCATCATCATATTTTGGGTTATAAGATGTAATTAGAGTAAAAAGAATATTTTCGCCATTATTATTTTGTTTATTTATATCATCACCTTTTTTAACTAGGTATTTAAAAGCTTTTATATTACCAAATCTTATGGAATTACTTAATGCTGTTTCCCCATCATCATTTGTAAGACTTAAATCAATATCTTTTGAAATAAGATAATCTGCAGTTTTTCTATTTTCAATTGTATCAGTATTCTTATCTGGGCCATTAGTTTTTAACGCAAAGAATAAGGCTGAACCATTCATCCCCGTTTTATTAATATTTGCTTTATTTTTTAATAAATAGGCCATAATATCTATACTATTTCTTGATGCCGCATACATTAAAGCCGTCATGTCAGAATTATCTGCATAATTAATACTTGCGCCATTCTCGATTAAAAGTTTTACCATTTCAAGATTTTTATTTATAATAGCCCAATGAAGAGAAGATATCCCAAAAGAATTATCTTTCATATTAATATATGCACCTTTATTAATTAAAGTTTTTGATAACACTACATTATTATTTTTAATAGCTTCATACAGTTTTACATCTAAATGTTTATTATTTTTATTATTTAACTTCTTCATTTCTTTATTTGAAAAAATTTTTTTATCTAACTCTAGAGAAGTTTTATTTACATCTCTTACACATCTAATATTAAAATCCCTTTCTTTTGACTGAGAGAAACTAGCACCACCTCTAAAATTAATTACCCAAGCTAAAGACTTATTTTGTGTGTAGGTTGAACTAGACCAATAATATTTTGATTTTGATTTTTTAAAAACATCAAATATTGCATTTCTATATTTTCCTTTATTTGTTAGAGTCACTAGTTCATCAATATTAGGAAGTCGCCAATCATCATATCCAGAAAAAACAACTTTCTCACAATAGATTTTTGCATCCGTCCATTTTTTTTTTAAAGTAATATTTATCTCATCATCTTGCCACTGTAATTTTGTGATATTATCGATTACAATATTTTTTTTATTATCTCTTTTAAAATCTCTTTTAATACCAAATTGTAATTTGCCATCATCATTATTAAATATATTTTTATACTGTCCCGTTTCTAAATTTGAAAATTCAATTTTTGTTTTCTCTTCTTTTTTTATTTTATTAGAGATATTTCTAACACATCTAATATAATAATCATTTATTTCATGTTCCCAACCTCCTACCCCTGGACCAAAATGGACATACCAGGCAAGAGGATTATTCCTACTATACTCATGATGAGCCGTACTTGACCAATAATTTGATATTACTATGTTTTTGAAAACTTTACTTATTGCGGGTTGATTTTGCTTCCTATCAGCTAAATAGTATAACTCATTATAATTAGGTAATCTCCAGTCATTATAGTCTGCAAGTTTTAAATTATCACAATAATCAATCGCTTCTTTCCAACCATTATGTTTTAATCTACTATCCTGCCACATAAGTCCAGAATTTGTACCAGAAACTACTTCTTTAACATGATTTCTAGTATACTCCCCATATAATGACCCATGTATAAAATAGGTAATAATTAAAATAAGCATTGTTCTTTTCATCTCTACTCCTTAGTAAACTTTATTATAATTTCTTATTTATGTATGATATTTGATATAATCGATAAGATTACCTAAACTTTTATATATAATAACTTAATTTATTATATATAAAAGTTTTTGTTTTGAAATAATAATATTTTTAATACATATAAACATTATGCGAAAAGAAGCAAAAATCTTATGGACAACTGATAACAAAGAGACATCAGGACATATGATACTTTATATATGCATATAATGCAAAATTAAAAGCTTGGATGGAAGAAGTAACTGTTTTAGTTTTAGGAGCTAGTCAAAGGTTAATTAACAAAGACAGAGAGATTCAGGAAAAGATAAAGGCTATGAAAAAATGGTGTTAAAATTGTAGCATGTTTAAAATGTACCGATAATATAGAAATTAAAGAAGGACTAAACTCTTGTAATATCGACGTATTTTATACTGATGAATTTTTAAGTGACGGGATTAAATTAAGTGAAACTATTATTAGTGTCTAAAAAGACACTAATATTTTGCAGAACCAACTATTTGTTTAGAAAAAATATCTGAAGATTTTATAATTACTCTAATTTTAGAGAATAACACTTGTCCTTTATAATTATCTAAAGTAATTTTAGCCCCTGGAATTTGTCCATAAGTAACACAAACACCTCTTTGATTATCTGTAATATTTGCTTTTACTTCAAGTCCTATATTTTTTAAAGCCCATCTTGCATATTTTCTATCTTCATAATCCCAAACTAATTGGTCTACTTTTCTTTCTTGTATTGAAATATGATCACAAATCTCATCTATATTTTTTGGAGTTTCTTTTGTTTTTAACATTCTATGTAAAACTAAATCAGAATACCTTCTAATTGGGCTAGTAAAATGAGAATATGATTTAAATCCTAATCCAAAGTGCCCTAAGTTTCTTGAACTATATTTAGCTTGCGTCTGTGCATGAATAATTAAATCATCTATCTCATCTGCTAAACCTGAGTGTTTTGCTATTGACTGAATATGAGTAATAGTATCATGGACATCATGTTGTAACTTAACTTTTATTCCTAAAGCATTTACATCATCAACTAATTTCGAAATTGCCTTAAAAGGTGGCTCTTCATGAATTCTAAAAATACCAACAGCATTTACTTTTTTACTAGCTTCTATATTAGCAAAAAGCATACACTCTTCTACTAGTTTATGGGAAGGACTAGAAGTTTCAACATCTATACTTTGAATCTCTTTTTTTGCATCAAGCTTTAATCTATATTCACTTGATCTAAAATCGTAACCTTGATTAAGTCTTTTTTTTCTAAAGTTTTTTGTTACTTCATATAAAGGCAATATATAATCAAAGATCTCTTTTTCATTTTCTGTATAAGTATCAAATTTTTCTTCTAATACTCTATCTATTCTTCCATAAGAGAATTTCTTATGTGAATTTATTAGTGCTTCAAAGACTTGGGATTTCTTCACTTCAAGTTTTTCCACATCTAAATAAATCTTAAAAACATAAGAATATCTATCAACTCCCTCTTTTAAAGAACACAACTCTTCACTAAGAGCATTTGGAAGCATTGGTAGAACTTTTCCTGGTAAATATACAGATGTTCCTTTCTTAAAAGCTTCAATATCCAAAGGGCTTCCTTCTTCTACAAAATAAGAAACATCAGCAATTGCCACGTAAATAATTGAATTAAGTTTGTCAAAATAAATAGCATCATCATGATCTTTTGCACTACTTGGATCTATTGTACAAAATGGTAAATCTCGCAAATCTACTCTTTGCTTTGTATCATCCATTTTTGCATCAACTTCAATCTTATTATTAAGTCTAAAATCCTCTTTATATAAAATCAAAGAAATCTTTTCATCTATTTTTGCATCTTCTATATTTCCAAGAATTTCTGAAATTTCGAAACTTTTATTATCAACTAATAAAATATCCCCATCATTTCCTTCAATTTTCTTTTTATTTTGTAAAAGAATACCCTCTTTAACAGTAAAATAATTTTTGTCTTTTATATATACTAAGATATCATTTTTTGTTCCAGATAAAACTCTTAAAACTTTTGCTTTTATTTTACTTCTAGGATTAAAAACTCTTTTGGCAATAACTAAGTCACCATCAAAGGCACCACTTAAGTGCTCAAAATCTAAAGATATATCTTTGTGTTCATTAAGTAAATCATGTAAAGTTGCCCTATTTTTATTTACTTTAATGGTACCTACTTTATATTTTGAATTTAAAGAGTATTCATTATTTTGAAAAATAACAATATCCTCTTTTTCGAATTCCTTTAGTTTTTGTATTTCGTTTTTAGTAAAATCTTTTTCCTGATGCTGTAATTTAACAAATAAATTTTTTAGCAATATAACTTCCTCGTATAAATTTACACATATATTATCTAAAAATTAGTTTTATTTCGATATAATCCAAACAAAATTTACTAGAGGATCAATAAATGGCATTAAATGTTTACTATGATAAAGATTGTAATATCGAACTAATTAAATCAAAAAAAGTTGCAATGATTGGATTTGGATCACAAGGTCACGCTCATGCAGAAAACTTAAGGGATTCAGGGGTTGAAGTTGTTGTTGGGTTAAGAAAAGATGGTTCATCTTGGGCGAAAGCTGAAGCAAAAGGTTTTGAAGTTAAAACTGTTGCAGATGCAACTAAAGGCGCTGATGTAGTAATGATTTTATTACCTGATGAAAATCAATCTGAAATTTACTATAATGAAATTCAAGCAAATCTTAAAGATGGTGCTTATTTAGCATTTGGACACGGTTTTAATATCCATTATGGAAGAATTACTCCAAAAGCAAGTACAAATGTAATGATGATTGCTCCAAAAGCTCCAGGTCATACAGTTAGAAATGAATTCACAAAAGGTGGAGGAATTCCTGACCTTATTGCAGTAGAAACTAACCCAAGTGGAGATACTAAAGAAGTAGCACTTGCTTATGCATCAGCTATTGGTGGTGGAAGAACTGGGATTATTGAAACTACTTTCAAAGATGAAACAGAAACTGATTTATTTGGAGAACAAGCTGTATTATGTGGTGGAGCTGTATCTTTAGTTCAAGCTGGATTTGAAACATTAACAGAAGCTGGATATGCTCCTGAAATGGCATACTTTGAATGTTTACATGAATTAAAATTAATTGTTGACTTAATGTACGAAGGTGGAATTTCTGATATGAGATATTCTATTTCTAATACTGCTGAGTATGGTGATTATGTATCTGGAAAAAGAGTTATCAATAAAGAGTCTAAAGAAGCTATGAAAGAAATCTTAAAAGAGATTCAAGATGGTAGATTTGCAAAAGACTTTATACTTGAAGGTCAATCTGGATACCCAAGAATGAACGCTGAAAGAGCTAATGCTAAAGCTTCATTAATTGAAAAAACTGGTAATAACTTAAGAGAAATGATGCCTTGGATTTCTTCAAGCAAAATCGTTAATCAAGATAAAAACTAATTATTTTTTAAAGTAAGGTAAGATTTAAATATCTCCTTACTTTAAGACTACTTTCCTATGACAAAAAGAAAAACTAAAAAGAAATCTACTAGAAAAAAAAGTATTCATAAAAAACAATCAATAAACTATAAATTGATAAATTCAATTTTAGCAATAATTATTGTTTTAATTCTTGCAATTATATTTATACTTTATACAACTGATAGCAAAAAATTAAAAGAGTCAAAAGAGTTATCTCAAAAAGTTGAGAAAACTATAAAAAAAGAACTTTTAAAAGTTGAAGAGATAAGTAAAGAAGAACTCGACAAATACTTTGAAAAAGTAGAGACTAAAAAAGACCAATTTGAAGAATATACTAAAGATTTATATGAAGAATATATTGATAAAGATCATAAAATTGAACAAGATGATAAAAATATATTAATAAAAAAAGATGAAAATTTAAAACAAAAAATAGATGAAGAAAAAAAACAAGAGAATATAAAAATTCCAATAAAAAAAGTTATTGTAAAAGACCAACCCCTAGCAATATTAACAAACAAACCAAAACTTGCTATTGTAATTGATGATGTAACAACAAAATCACAACTAAATAAAATTAAAAAAATAGGATATAGAGTAACTCCTTCTTTTATGCCTCCAACTCCTGGGCATCCAAACTCTGCAAATATAAGTAAAGATTTGGATTTTTATATGATACACTTTCCTCTTGAGGCTTCTACTTTTAGAGCTGAAGAAAAAAATACCTTACATATTACAGATTCATATGAAAGAATTGAAAAAAGAGTGTCAGAAATTAGACAATGGTACCCAAATGCAAAATATACAAATAATCATACAGGAAGTAAATTTACTTCAAATACTCAAGCTATGGATAGACTATTTAAGGCCTTAGTAAAATATGACTTTGTTTTTATGGATAGTAGAACTAGTGGGAAAACTGTAGGAAAACAAATGGCAAAGAAATATAATATGCCATATATTGTAAGAAATGTATTTTTAGATAATGAACAAGATTTTGCATATATTCAAAATCAATTAAAAAAGGCAATAAAAATTGCTAAAAAAAATGGTCAAGCAATAGCAATTTGTCATCCCCATTCAATTACATTAAAAGTATTAAGAGAGTCAAAATATCTTTTAAAAGATTTAGAATTAGTTTATGTAAATCAACTTTCTTATTAAAAAAATTAATCTATTGCATGTAGTATATAGCCACAACTTGTAGTTTCAATAGTATTTTTTGGTAATTTACTTCTTAATCTTTTAATCATTTGGCGAATACTCATTAAAGAACTAATCTCACCTTCCCAAACATATTGTTCAATAGCCTCTAAAGAAAGGGGACTATTTGCATATTTTAAAGAAAAAATCAAAAAAAGTGTCTCTTTATGCGTTAATTTTACTAGCTTATTTTTTTTATTAAATAGTGTTTCTAAATTTATATCAAAATAAAAACCTTCTTTTAAATTAAAAATATTATTTTTCTTACATAATTGGTCAATTTTTGTCTCTAATTCATAAATATAAAATGGTTTTTTTAAAAAATCGTTACAGCCTTTTTCATATGCCTTTTTAACTGTTTCTAATTCTATATTTGAAGTTATAATTATAATAGGAACATCTTTTTGACATTCTCTTATAGTCTTTAAAATAGTCAAACCGTCAATATTAGGTACATTTATATCCAATACAAAACAATCATAACCATTTATAATATTGTTATATGCCTCTTCTCCATCACTAAAGGTATCTACTTTATAATTTTTTTCTTCTAACATTTCAACAATGATTTCTGATAAATTTTCATTATCTTCAAGTAGTAATATTTTCATCGTCTTCATTTTCTAATTTAGGTAAAGTAATAAGAAATTTTGCTCCTATTTCTTGAACATAGGCATTTAATTTTCCATGCATTTTTTTTTCAATAATTAATTTTGCCATATACAAACCAATACCATCACCATCCTTTTTTGTTGTAAAATATGGTTCAAATACTTTTTCAATAATTTTATCACTTAAACCAATTCCATCATCGACAATTTTTATTTTAACACTTTCTTCAATTTGAGTTAAGATAATAGTTATATTTCCACCATCAATATTCTTCTTTCTAGCAGATAAAATGGAATCTTTTGAGTTATTAATTAAGTTTAATATTACTTGTTTAAACTCATTTGGATAACCCCAAATGAATATCTTTTTTTCTAAGATATTCACATATTCAATATTAATATTTGAGTATTTCAATGAAGTTTCAAGTATATTTAGAATTTCTTTTATTCCATTACTTATATCAAATTTTATTGGTTTAGTGGAAGGTTTAATAAAAGCTCTAAAACTATCCATTGTTGCACCCATAAAAATAACTTGTTCCATAATAACTTCAAAATATTTATTTATCTCTTTTGTAGTTAATTTATTATTTTTATTATAGTAATACATTTTATGGGCAACTGCTGATAGAGTAACTAAAGGTGTTTTCCATTGATGAACTAAGGCAGATAACATTTCACCAACTTCAGTAAGTTTGGATTGTTGAATAATAAATTGCTTATTTATTTCAGCTTGTTTTTTATCAGTTATATCTGTAATGATAGTTACAATTTCTGTTTCATTATTTTCATCTTTTATGAATCTATTCTTGACCATATAAACTCTTTGGTCATACTCAAAGTCAAAATAATCTAAAGTAAATAACTTATCTTTAAAATTAAATTCATGAAAATAATTTAAAATATCTTTGATATTTTCACCTAATATTTCTGATTGTATTTTATTAACAAAGAGTTCAAAAGAATTATTACAACCTTTTATAATCCCCTTACTATCAATCCAAAATACTAAACTTTCAATATTACTTAACTGAGCTTCTGAAAGTTTTTGTTGAATAAGCAATTTTTTTTCTAATTTCATTTTTTTTACTACGCCTATTACAAGTAAAATAAGGAATAGTATAACAATAGGAAAAACAATAAAAGCAATATCAATTAACTCCCTATTACTTTCAAAAAAACCTCTTGGAGAATTTATTAATATTGCATCATCTGGGATTTTCAAATTATCTAAATGATACTTTTTTAAAATCTTATAATCAAACTGCCATTTTACTTCCGAAGGTTTTGCTTTTGCTTTTATATTTTTATTTAATAATAGTCTTTCAAGCCATAAAGCTGCATCATAACCTTGTTCATAACCACTTGATAATAAACCTCCTACAACACCTCTACCAAAATGAGAATCAGTTAGTGCAAAAACAGGATGAGGAGATTCTTTAATTAAATTATTTACTTTATGATATGGAATATACTCTCCTTTATCATTAATAAATAATGAACCAAAAAGTATTACACTATTTTTAGGTAATTTTTTTACATCTTTTTTTATTTGTTCTACATTACCATGAAAAATAAATTTAACTTCAATATTTTTAGCTATTTTTTTTATGGATGTTTTTATTTTATTATTAATTAATTTTGATGATAAAGTTAAATCATTTATAATATATAAGGTTTTCAAATTAGGGAAAGAATCTATTATAAAATTTATATTTGTAGTTACTTGTTTATTTTCAAATACTACGGGGATATTGTTTTTAATGGCTTTTTCAACATCTATACCAGGGGCATCTTTATCTAAACCAGTAAAAATTATTTGAGTGTTTTTAAATAGTTTTTCTTTATATTTCAAAACAAAATCAATTGCATAATTATCTGCAACAATAAGAACATCATAGTGTCTTGATTTTAATTTGTGTACAAAAAGTTCATAGACTATATTTTGATACTCTAAAGAATTATTCTTTTTACTATCCATATATTCTGTAGTTAATTCATATTTATCTCGTTTTGATAATACATCCTCCACACCTTTTGATATATCATCACTCCATTTTAAACCTTTATTATATGACTGTAATAATAGTATTTGTTTAGGAGATGCATATAGACTTATAATAGTAAGTAATAAAATCAATAGTATTTTCATTATCTATCCTAATCTATCCTACTTACTATTATATCAGAATTTTAGTGTTTGTAAATATTACTCTTTTGAAGATAATTTACAATAAAATCCTCGTCTTTTTGAGTTAATCCAGCTTGTTCAGCCATCGAATCAATTATTGAAGGAAATTCTCCTGCAAAATGACTTTCAGCTTTTGGAGCTTCATGACAACCACTACATCTTAAGCTTACAAACTCTTTTTCTTTTTTCCATAAGCTTGAAAAATCACTAGTTAGTTTTTTAGTTTGAATCCAACCTTTAATACTATTTTCAATCCAAACCTCTTCATATTTGTCTTCTTTAGTTTGAAGAATTTTTCTTAACTTTATTCCTTTTCCTTCAAGCTTAGCTAAGTGGACGGTAACTCCTTCTTTGAAAAAAAGTTTATCATTTGGTTCTTCTTCATATGACCAACCTTTTAATTCTACAAGGGAATAAGTGCCTTTTGTTTTAAGAACATTCACCTTTGTCCCCTTGCTAATTGTAGCAAGGGCTGTACTAGTTTTAATTTCAAAGATTTTACTTTCTTCTATTACATAGGAATCTGCAAATAAATTAAATGCAAATCCTAAGCATAACAAATATACTAACTTTTTCATATTATCCTCTTTGTGGAGCACTAAAAACTTTTATAGGAGGTAATTCTCCCTCAAATTTCTCAAAGTCAACTAAAGCAGTGTGTGCAATATTTCCTTGAGCTAAGCTAGAAGTCCCTTTATCAATTGTTAGAACATTAACATGCCCATGAACACAAGTGGTATCACCATTTGCAAAGTCTGCTGGATCATACCAAGAACCTTCAGAAATAGAAACTACATTTTTTCTAATAGTATCAGTCACAACTGCTCCTGCTAAGATTGAACCTCTGTCGTTAAATACTCGAACTACATCTCCATCATTAATTCCTTTTGCTTTTGCATCAGCTGGATTAATTAACATTGGTTCTCTTCCTTGTACTTCATAAACATTTCTTAGCCATGTATTATTAAGTTGCGAATGTAATCTATATTTTGGATGTGGAGAAACAATATGAAATGGATATTTCTCTGCTTTTTTACTTCCTAGATATTCAATTGGTTCATACCAAGTTGGATGTGGTTTACAATCAGAATAATTATAAGCTTCTATAGTTTTTGAATAAATTTCTATTTTACCAGAAGGTGTTCCTAATCTATTTGCTCTTTTATCATCAATAAAACTTTTATATGAAACAAAGTTTTTTGCTTTTTCTGTAATTTCAAAATCAACATGTCCTTTTTCCCAGAATTCTTCAAATGATGGCATTGCAATATTTTTACTTTTTGCTTGTTTCATACTTCCTTTGTAAAATTCTTGAATCCAATCCATTTCATTTTTACCTTCAGTATAATATTTATCTAATCCTAATTTACTTAGTATTCCAGTACAAATATCATAATCATTTTTTGACTCAGCTAATGGTTCAACTGCTTTTTTCATCGCAATTATAGACTCATGAGAGCCGTGTCCATAGAAAGTAATATCATTTCTTTCTAATGATGTTGTTGTTGGTAAAACAATATCTGCCATTCTTGCACTAGCTGTCCAGTATGGATCTGCAAATACAATTGTTTCAGGTTTTTCCCATGCTTTAATTAATTTATTTACATCTTGATGATGATGGAATGGATTTCCTCCTGCCCAATAAATCATTTTAATATCTGGGTATGTTAAATCTTTTCCATTATATTTAAAAGCTTTCCCTGGATTTAATAACATATCTGAAATTTTAGAAACAGGTATATATTTTGATTTTCTAGTTACCCATGGAATATCTTTTGTTTCTTTAAAACTATTTGGTAAAGCTCCTAATCCTGGTGCACTAGCAGCACTTGCTCCTAGATTTGAGTAGTGTCCTGAATAAGTATATCCACCACCTGCTTGCCCAATTTGACCAATCATTGCAGCTAAAGTAGTAATCATCCAATGAGATTGTTCTCCTGAATCCATACGTTGAATTGCCCAACCACCCATTAAAGTTGTTTTTCCTTTTGAAAATAATTTAGCTAAGGCAATAATTTCTTTTTCAGAAATACCTGTGATTTTTTCTGCCCATGAAGGTGTTTTATCTATTCCATCTTCTTTTCCTATTAAATATGCAAAAAATTCTTTTCGTCCAAAAGTATATTTTTTCATAAATTTTTCATCATGTAAATTATTTTTATACATATAATTTGCAATACCTAATAATAAAGCTACATCAGTTCCTGGTTTCAATGATATTTGTTTAGCATTTAGTTTTTGTGCAGTTTCAGTATAAATAGGATTTATATTTATAATATTTATTTCTCTTTTTTTAGCTTCTTTTTTAAGTTCATCCATATAAGAATAAAATGAATGCTCAGCACTTGTCCATGCAATTTTATTAGTAATATAAGGGTCAGCCCCAATTATCACTAGATTATCAACATTTTTAACAACAGTATGCCAAGCAGAAGGTTTATAATAAGCACTTGCACTTCCAGTAACATAAGGCATAATAACTCTAATTGCTCCAGTAGAATAAGTATTTACATCATCTACAAATCCACCAGTTAATTTTAACATTCTATGAGAAACATTACGAATCATATGCATATTTCCACATTCCCACCATCCATAACAACCGCCATATACGCTATCTGGACCGTGATCTTTATGAACTCTTTTAAATTCTTTAGCAACTAATTCATAGGCCTTTTCCCATGATACTCTGATAAATTTTTCTTTTCCTCTTTTAGATGTATCACTTTTATGTCCATCTTTTAAGAAACCTTCTCTTACATAAGGATATTTTACTCTAGTAGGAGAGTAGACTCTATCTGGAATTGCATTAATCATCTCACCGGGATTTCTGTCTTTTTCAAAAGGAGCAACTCTTACTAATTTGCCATCTTTTACTATTGAATAGAAAGCACCATAATGAGTGGCAGTTAAAATTTTCTTACTACTATTAATAATAGTTGCATTTAAAGCAGGATTAATTGCAGCCAAAGTTACAGCAGCCCCTGCACCTTTTAAAAATTCTCTTCTTTTTAAATCTTTCATCTTTCATCCTTTTAGATTTTTATTTAAAGAATTCTAACAATATCTATTGTCAAATAGTTGTCAAAAATATATCTAAGTAGAACTTGAAAATTTAAAGAATAAGAGCACAAACTAAAATAACTAGTTTCATTACTAATTAAGCAACAACTCTATATAATTTTTTAAATTATAATAAAGAGTTAAAATGTCCCTTAATATAGACTTTCACATAAAAGAATTAGAAGCTATGAAAAAGTATCCTAAAGAGCTTTTTTATAAAGGAAATACTAAACTTTTAGAAAAAAGAAAAGTTTCCATAATTGGAACAAGACGCCCCTCTTCTTATAGTAAAAAATTTACTCACCAACTTTCAACTGAACTTGCTAAAAGAGATATAGTTATTATAAGTGGCGCTGCCATTGGAGTTGATGCTATTGCACATTCAAGTGCAGGGGCTAAAAATACCATTGCGGTTGTTGCTAATGGCTTAGATATAAAATATCCCGCAATAAATACAAAATTATTAAATTCAATTGAAAAAGAGGGTTTGGTTTTAAGTGCATATAAAAATGGTGAAAAAGCTCGTAATTATACCTTTGTTCATAGAAATGAAATTGTAGTTTCTCTTGGTGAAATTTTAATTGTAACACAAGCGGATGAAAAAAGTGGAAGTTTAACTTCTGTAAAATATGCTTTGGATATGGGCAAAGAAGTTTATACTCTCCCTCATAGATTAGATGAAAGCCTAGGCACTCAAAAACTTGTAGCACAAGGACTAATCAATCCTATTTATGATTTAGAAAAGTTTTTACACTCTTTTGGGGAAGTAAAAATTAAAAATGATGAATTAAGTACATATCTAAATACTTTCCCTTTATATGAAGAAGCCTTATTAAAATATAAAGAGAAAATATTTGAATTAGAACTTGAAGGACAAATTAAAATTGAAAATGGTTATATAAAACCACTTTGATTAAAGATTAGAAATTCTTTTACTTTTTACAAATCTAAGTATCAAATATCCTACAATTCCTGATAAAAATGAAGCAATTAGAATACCTAACTTATCTGTATAGAAGAAAGTATCTGAGTTATTAAAAGCTAGTGCATCTATAAGCAAACTCATTGTAAAACCAATTCCAGTTAAGACTGAGACTCCATAAATTTGAGCCCAACTTACTGCCTTTGGCATATTTGCTAATTTGTATTTAATTGCAAGATATGTAAATAAAAAGACTCCTAATTGTTTACCAAAGAAAAGTCCAAAAATAATACCCAAAGAAACGCCATTGGAAATTTTCTCAATAGATAAATCACTTAAATCAACACCTGCATTTACAAAAGCAAATAGCGGTAAAATATAAAATGCCACCCAAAAATGTATGTGATGTTCTAATGTTTTTGCAGGAGAGACAAGCTTTCTTTTTTCATTTACAGCATTTAAAGGAATTGCAAAAGCAACTATAATTCCACTAAGTGTGGCATGAACTCCTGATTTTAAAACGAAAATCCATAATAAAGTACCAACAATCCAATAATATCCTATCTTGGTTACTTGAAATCTATTTAAAGCTAACAAGATTAAAATACAAACTCCAGCAATGGAAATTGCATGAAAAGATAAATCTGAGGTATAAAAAAATGCAATAATTAAAATAGCCCCTAAATCATCAAAAATAGCTAAGGCCATTAAAAATATTTTTAATGAAGCAGGAATTCTTCTTCCAAGTAAAGACAAAATACCTAAAGCAAAGGCTATATCAGTGGCTGTTGGTATTGCCCAACCACGAAGGGCAAAATCGTCACCATAATTAAAAGCAATATAAACAATAGCAGGGACTATCATTCCTCCAAGTGCTGCAATAGCAGGAAGTGCAACTTTTTTAGGAGTTGAGAGATGTCCTGCAATTAATTCTCTTTTTATTTCAAGTCCAATAAGAAGAAAAAATATAGCCATAAGTCCATCATTTATCCATAAAATGAGTGGTTTACTTATATCAAGTATTTCTCCTACTTTAAATTCAATTTGGGTATTTAGAAAAGTTGTGTAAAATTCTGAAAATGTAGAATTTCTTAATATTAAAGCGATGATTGTTACAAGTATTAAAATTAAGCCTGAACTTGATTCATTTTTAAAATATTTTTTTACTAGTATTTTCATAAACTACATCCTAAAAAGTAACTGTGTATTATTTTAATACAAACAACTTTATGCAATATTAAATATAAAAAATTAAAGCCCATCTTTCTTATTAAATAATTTATAAAAAAGATGGAAAACTTTATATTATGACTTATAGATTAGAAACTTTCCCATTCACCATTATTCTCATGTTGAGCGGTAATAATCTTTTTAGTTTCAGTTTTTGTGGACATTTTAGAAGTTTCTATTTTTGAAACTTTTTTTTCATTTGATTGATATTTATTTTCTGTATCTAAAGAAGTAATATTTGAACTTTTACCATGTTCTCTAGCTTTTGCACTCTCTTTTCCTAAAAACTCTTTTGCTTGAGCATCTTTAACTATTTCTTTTGCAATAGCATCTGCTTCTGTTGCTATGTCATGCGTTTGCGTAGCAATTTGTGCATTCTTTTGTGTTTGTTGGTCAAGTTGGGCTACAGCATCATTAATTTGTGTGATACCTTGTTCTTGCTCTTTACTTGCACTAGCAATTTCAGAAATTTTTTCAGTAGATTTAGAAATATTTACTAATAATTCATCATATCCTTTTATCATCTCATTACTAATTTCTTTTCCATGTGAAGCTTTAGAAGTTGCATTCTCAACAATACTTTTTATCTCTTTAGCAGCCTCAGCACTTCTTGCTGCTAAATTTCTTACTTCTTGTGCTACTACTGCGAAACCTTTTCCAGCTTCACCGGCTGTTGCTGCTTCTACAGCTGCATTTAAAGAAAGGATATTTGTTTGGAAAGCAATTTGATCAATTACTATAATTGCTTCACTAATAGAATTAACTTGTTCTTTAATATCTTCCATTGCACCTGAAGTATTTTGTGCCTGTGTTTGACCTTTCTTTGCTGAATCAGTTAATATAACTGCATAATCACTCATAGATTGTACATTATTTGCATTATTAATAATTGTACTAGTAATCTCTTCTAATGCAGCTGCCGTTTCCTCAAGTGAAGCAGCAGCTTCTGTTGAACTAGTATTTAATGTATTTACATTTATAATTAATTGATCAGAAGCTTCATCTAAAGTTAATCCAATAACATATGATTGTTTTAACAAAGTTGAAATTTCATCAGTTAAAAAGTTTACACTTTTTATAAGCATTTCTATATCACCAGAGACTTTATTCTCATCAACTTTATTTGTAAATTTATAGTTACTAAACTCAGTTAAAACTTTGTTTACAGAAACAACATGATTTTTGATACCACTTAACATACTATTTAAAGCACTACATAATTGTATCAATTGAGGGTTACTAGCTTGAGTTTTAACTTGTAAATCAAGATAACCCTCATTTGCTTTTTCAACTATTGAAAGAACTTCTCTTACTGTTTCATTATCTTTTACTAGACCCTTTTTTGTTCTGCTAATATTTTTATTAACTTCTTTTGCCATTAATGCAAATTCGTCATTTCCATCTATTTCTAATAATGAAGTATCTTCTGTTTCACGGTTAATGTAAGCAAAAAACGAAGATAAACCCTCTTTGAATTTTTCAAGACTTGACAATATTATATTTGTTACTATAGTAGAGAAAATCATAAATAGTAAGATTGCTACAATTGCTAAAGATATTAAACTATATTGCAATGATACTTCAGCTTCATTTCTTAAAGAAAAAGCACTTTTATTTATTTTTAATAAATTTTCCTCTAAAGATTCTCCCGCCTCAGTCATATTTATTATAATTGGCTTTAAAGAATCAGATTCTTTTACAATTCCATTTTTAAACTCACCAATTCTTTTTTTAGAAAATTGATTAAAATGTTTAACATAATCTTGAGAGTTTTCTAAAATATTATCACTAAGTTTTATATTCTCTTCTAAAGAAAGTTTGCCTTTTAAAATGGAAACATTGTTATCTAATAAAGTAAAACTATCTACAACTTTTTGTGCGTTTTTTTCAGATGGAGTTCTTAAGAATTGGTAAACTGCAATTCTTCCTTTTAAAACCTGCTGTATAAAAACTTCTGTTTGTGTTGCAGCATTTACACGAGAGGTAACTAGTCCACTATAATATGTATAAACTAGGCTTGTAATAATAACGATAAAGAGAAAGATAATAGGGAAAGACATAAGTTTTGCCCTAGTATTTAGATTTTTGAACATTTAAATCCTTTTTAATAAGTGTTGAGTAGGATAGCTAACCTTAATTAAAATATTAAAGGAAATAAATATAATTATTTATTTATTTTTGAATGTGAATAAATTTGTAACATAATTATGCATAAATTTTTAAAATAATTATTTAAAATAGATGAAAATTATTTCACCTATTTATTATGTTCTCTTAATTGATAAGTTATATCCCCTGCCCCAACACCTAAAATAATTCCATCAGTAAACTCATGAAAAACTTTTCCATCTTTAATAAGTTCTATCTTATCCTGAGTCGATTTTAGACTATCTGCAAAAATTGGATTATATTGTGCAAACTCTTTTTCAAAATCTATTTCTATTTTTTGTTCCCCAAGAATTGTCCAAATTGGAAGAATTATAAGTTCATCACATCTTTTAAAACATTTTTTAAAACCTTCGAGATTATCAGATGTTCTTGAATATTTATGAGGTTGCCAAATTACTACTCTTCTATTCATATTAGTAAGATTGTCATAGAGTTCAACTGATTTCATAGTTGCTTCTATTTCAGTTGGATGATGTGCATAATCATCAATCACAACCATTTTTTTATTTCTTTGAATTACATCAAATCTTTTTTTGATTCCTTTGTAATTCTGAAGATTTTTTCTAATTTCTTCAATGCTAAGTTCATTTAAAGCAGCAATTATTGCTAAAGAAGCATCTATTGCAATATGGTATCCAAAGCCCCAAACTTCGAAAGAACCATACTCTTTTAAATCAAATTTTGTAAAAGGTTCACCCTCTTTTAAAAGGTAAGATAAGTTTTTAATATCCAAACTTGGGTAAAGATAAGTTCCATTTTTTATTTTAAGTTTTTTTATATGCTCATCTTCACCATTTAAAACAGTTTTTGAAGCAAGTTCTATAAATCTTTCATAAGCCCCATAAAACTTTTCATAATCATAATGATAATATTCCATATGTTCAGGTTCTGCATTTGTAACAATTGAACAATAAGGATTTGACAATAAAAAGCTTGCATCAGATTCATCTGCTTCAAAAGCAACTAGATTATTTACATACCTAAAGTTAGAACCAAAATCTTTTGAAATAGCTCCTATTAATGCTGAACTTTGTAAGATTGAAGCTAAGATTGCAGTTGTTGTTGATTTTCCATGAGCACCAGCAACACAGTAATTTTTCTTATCACCCAAAATAATTGGTAAGGCCTCTTTTCTCGAAAGAGTTCTAATTTGTTGTAATCTAGCTTCAATTAATTCAGGGTTTTCATCTGTAACTGCTGCTGAATAAATAACTATATCTAAATCTTTAGATATATTATTAGCACTTTGAGGGCAAACAACTTTTATACCTTCTTGTATCAACTCTTTTGTAATTGGTGAACTTTTTATATCAGAACCTGAGATCTCATGTCCATCATTTTTTAAAAATCTAGCTAAGGCTGAAAGTCCAATTCCACCTATTCCTATAAAATGTACTTTCATTAACTTTCCAATAAATGTTTTAATTTTTCATACTCTTTTTCTAAAGTATCTTTGTTTTTTTCTAAATATTCTTTTTTATCATAATTAAAATTAGTAATAAAGTATCCATATTTTTCATCATCAGTTGACGCGTTTAAATCAACTTCACTCTCATAAAAACTGTCAAGGTCAATCTCTTTTGATAAAGCTATAATATGAACTTGCAAGGCATTGCAAAGGATTTCATCTTCTACAATATTTGATAGTACAAAAATTAATTCTTTTGCACCTTTATAGTTTTCATAACTCCATTTTTCAACAGCATGCTCATAAAAAGCTCTAACATAAAAAAGGTCATTTCCTTCAAGTTTTAACTTTCTATTTTCATTTACAATTTTTTCTACATTTTCAAAAGATATTTGTAAAATATGTTGATAAACTGCATTGATTTTTTCTTCATCTAAATCCAAAACTAAAAATGAATCTAAAACTTCATAAAGTGCAGAAATATTTTTTGTAGCAATAGCATCAACTCTTGTTTCTTCTAAATATTTTAAAAACTCTGGGTTTGTTCTAGCTTCTTGTAATTGCTCTTTATCCATCTATAAAATCCTTTAATCTTCTTAGTGCTTCTTCAGTTTTTTTCTCATTTTCAACTAAGGCAATTCTTACATAGCCTTTTCCAATTCCATTTCGTCCTAAGAAACTTCCAGGTAATACTTTTATATTTTTTTGTCTATATAATTCTCTTGTAAACTCTAGTTCATCTTCAACTTCTAACCAAATATAAAAACTAGCTTGAGGAGCTTTAATTCCTAAAATTTCAAATGCAAGTTCAAAATTTCTTTTATATATTTTTCTAAAAACTTCCACATGAGATTCATCATTCCATGCGGCTGTTGCTGCTTTTTGTAAAGGCACAGGAGAGGCACAACCTACGTAAGTTCTATATTGCATATAAGAGTTTAAAATATCTTTATCACCTGCTACAAAACCACTTCTTAAGCCTGGAGCTGAAGATCTTTTTGAAATTGAGTTCATTACTAAAACATTTTTAAATTCACTATTTCCAACCTCAATTGAAGCTTCAAGAAGAGAGGCTGGCTTGTCATTTTCATTAAAATAAATCTCAGAATAACACTCATCATTTATTAAGATAAAATCAAATTCTAAAGCTTTTTTAACCCAAACTCCAAGTTCTTCTTTTGTCATTTGAGCTGAAGTTGGATTATTTGGATAATTTAAAATTACTAAATCACATCTTTTTAATTCTGCTTCATCTAATTCTGCTTTAAAATTGTTCTCTTTTGTTAAATTTATATGAATTACTTCTGCTCTACTAGCAATTGCAGCACCTTCATAAATCTGATAAAAAGGATTTGTAAAAGCAATCACTGGATTTTTTTTATCAAAAAGTGCATATTGAGGAAAGTTAAATAAAGCTTCTCTTGTTCCAAAAGTTGAAACTATTTCATTCATTTGAAGTTTTACATTAAATCTTTTTTGTACAAAATTTATCATAGCTTCTTTAAGTTCAGGTAAGCCTACACTTGCTGGATATTTTTGTAAAAGATGAGTATTCTCTTGCAAAATTTTTTGTATAAAAGCAGGTGTTTCAAATTTTGGTTCACCTATTGTTAAAGCCGATAACTCATAGTTTTCATTTGGCGTGATATTCGCTAATAATTCATTTAATCTCTCAAATGGATATTTTTCAAAATTCATTTTTTTCCTTATTCTTCAATAATTGGTATTAATAATTGACTATATTTTTTCATATCAAAAGAGATTAAATCAGGATTTGTATATAAGAATTTCCAAGAAAATCTTTGTTTAAACATCTCTTCTTTTAAAGGTAATACTTGTAGAGTATTTGTCTGCTTTTTAAGCTCTCTTATTGGATTTTTTTCATTTGTTATAATTTCAATTTTTTGATTGAATATTTTTGCAAGGTTTTCAAAATGATCTAATAAATTTGATTTATCTTCATGCTCTCCAATTGGATTCATATCAAAAATTCTTGTTTTTGTTTTTAGTTGATTTGAAATATCAAATACCACAGGTGAGATTTGTTCATAAGAATTCACATCATTAATTAAAACTACAGTTTTCTTAATTACTCCTACTAACTCATCTCCAAGTTTAAAAATAGGTACTCTTAAATCTAAAATTTCTTTTATATTTTTTTTATTTCTAAACATCTCATTTGTTAAAATTACCATACCAATATCATAAGCTTTTATATCATTTTTAAGAAGTTTTATCATCCCTAAATTGTGATAATCCATTTTAAATTCTATGCCATCAGTTCTTTCAAAACTATTTTTTATTAAATTTATAATTCCCACTGTTGTAGGTCTTGTAATTCTAATAATAAGCCTTTGGTTTTTTAATCTTTTATTTATGTATTTTACTTCTTGAATAACATCTATAATTCTTTTTTTATCTTGTAAAAATAAATCTAAGTATAAATATATATTATGTCCAAAAGGCATAGGAAATTGCCCTTGAGATTTTCCAATTGCATTATACACTTGCATTAAAACAGCAGGTTTTCCTATAACTAAAATCATATCATTTGGTTTTAAGATTAATGAAGGTTTTATATCTACAAGTTCTTCGTTCCTATATAATCCAAAGATTTTCCATTCATTTTGCTCAATTGAACCTATATATCGATAAGCATAAGAACTCCCAAATGGAATTTTAATTTCCATAATTTCACCTTGTTTCAAGCCTATATTTTGTGCCATTACAGGGATATTTGGAAGTCTTTCAACCATTCCATTTGCTAGAACTTCGATACCTTTATAGATATTAATATAAGAGTCTTCAATATTTATTCCCCAATAATCTAATATCGAGATAGGGAGATTCTTTTTTCTTTGTTTTATATTTTTTATTACACTTAACATTTCATCTTTTGAATTAAGCACAACTAAGGCTTGGGCATGGACATCTTTATCTAAAACCATACCTAATTTTGACTCGGAAGTTGGATCAAATTTATAAAATGTGATATTTGAAGTTTTTTGCTCAGGCAGTAGACTATCATTCATATAAACAACGTCATAACTATTGTCTATAGTATTTGTTTCTACAATTCTTTGCATAAGTTTTTTCGCTACTATACCATCTAATATTACTAATATTTTTTTCATGCGGTATTATATCTAAAAGTGCTAAATATTATATTTCTAAGAATCTTCATTTTATAAATTCTTTTAAGTTTTTATTTTGTGATTTATTACTTCTTTTAATAGCCAAATTCTTACAATTTATAAATATTTTTGAAATAAAAAATTAGATACAATCACCTTTTAATATAAAGGAATTTTTTTATGGAATTTAAAATTGACGCAAAGTCAACAAATAAAGCTAGAGCTTGTACAATTAAAACAGCACATAGCACAATACAAACTCCTGTTTTTATGCCAGTTGGTACACAAGCTACTGTAAAGGCTCTTGATGCAAATGATATGCTTAGTATGGGTGCAAAAATAATACTTGGAAATACTTATCATTTATATTTAAGACCTGGAAGTAAAGTAATAAAAAAACTTGGAGGACTTCATGGTTTTTCAAAATTTCCAAACTCATTTTTAACAGATTCAGGTGGATTTCAAGCTTTTTCTTTAAGTAATACTTCAAAAAAAGATGAAAGTGGAGTAATGTTCAAATCTCATATTGATGGAAGCAAGCACTATTTTACTCCTAAAAGTGTACTTGATGCCCAATATGATTTTGGTAGTGATATTATGATGATATTAGATGATTTAGTTGCCTTACCAAATACAAAAGAAAGAATTCAAAAATCAATTGAAAGAACGACTGCTTGGGCAAAAGAAGCAATTACTTATCATATGAGTCAAAAAGAAAAAGGAATTGGTTTAAATCAAAATATTTTTGCAATTATTCAAGGTGGGACTGATAAAGAATTCAGAAAAATGAGTGCCCAACAACTTTGTGCTTTAGAAGATTTTGATGGTTATGCAATTGGCGGATTAAGTGTGGGTGAACCAAATGCTGATATGTATGAAACAGTAGAATGGACAACAAATTTTATGCCTGAAAATAAACCTAGGTATTTAATGGGAGTAGGAACACCTGAAGATTTGGTAGAAAATATTGAACGTGGTGTTGATATGTTTGATTGTGTAATGCCTACAAGAAATGCAAGAAATGGGACTTTATTTACTTCTTTTGGAAGATTAAATATTAGAGGTGCTAAATTTAAAGAAGATCCAAATCCAATTGATGAAGAGTGTGATTGTTATACATGTAAAAACTTCTCAAGAGCATATTTAAATCACCTTTATAGAGCAGGAGAAATGACTTATTTCAGGCTAGGTTCTATGCATAATATTCATTACTATTTAACACTAATGAAACAAGCAAGAGCTGCAATTTTAGAAGACAATTGGATTGAGTTTAAAAAAGATTTCTATGAAAAAAGAAAGTAGTAAATATTTTGTCTAATATAGCAAAAAATATTTTTATGAAAATTTTTATTTTTCTTTTTTCATTAAGCTTTTTAAATGCCCAAGAGTGTAGCCCATATTTTAATCCAAAAAAATTTTATGAAACACCTCAAGCACTTAGTGAACTTTTAGATGAGACTTTTCCAAATGGTATTTTCTCAAATACAATTCTTTTAGATGAGACTTTTAAAGATTCACTTATACTAGAAAATGAAGTTCTAAAAAAAGACTCTTTTGTACAAGAAGGTGATTATATTTATCCTAATAAAAATGGCCTTTGGAAATATAAAAAAATAAAGACCAAACTAGGGAATAGAATTGATGAAGTAAATATTTCAAAAAGTGAAATTTATAGATTTGCAGATATTGATATTGCTAATACTATAAATGATGATTATGATAATTTTTGGAATGATTATATAGAGAATGCTTACGAAATGCAATTAACGCCAGAACAAACTCTTTTTAGATATAATAATGCCTATTTTACAATGTCAGTATTTATATATGGGGTTAAAGGTGATTCTACACCACTTCAAGGAACAGTTATAAATCTTTGGTTAAAAGATTATACAAAAGAGGTAAATACTTATATAGAGTGCATAAAAGGAAAAAAATGACAGTTGATGATAAATTAATAGAAAAATTAGCAAAACTATCTTCTTTAGAAATTGAAGATTCAAGAAAAGAAAATCTAAAATCTGAACTTGCAGATATTATTAATTTTGTAGAAAATTTAAATGAAATTGATGTATCAAATATTGAAGCAACATTTAGTACAGTTGAAGGTGGAACACCTTTAAGAGAAGACGTTGCAAAACAAGATTTAGAATTCTCAAAACATGTTTTAAAACATGCACCAAAAAGTGAAGATGGGTATTTTGTTGTACCTAAAATTATAGAATAGGAAAGATTATGAAGGTTTACGGAATAAAAACCTGAGACTCTGTTAGAAAAGCCTTAAGGTTTTTTAAGGATAACAACATAGAAGCAGATTTCTTTGATTTAAAAAAAGAAATTCCAGCTTCAACTTCTATCAAGTCTTGGATTGAAAAAACAGGAATAGATACAGTATTTAACTCTCGTGGAACAAAATACAGAAGTCTAAAATTAAAAGAATTAAATTTAGATGAAAATGCTAAGTTTGAATGGCTATGTCGTGAGCCAATGTTACTTAAACGACCTATCGTAGAATATGAAAGCGGCGTTCTAGTTGGTTTCAAAGAAGAAATTTATAAAGAGACTTTTTTATAAGTCTCTTTATATTTTCTAAATTTTTAAGCTCTCGCTTCTTTAAGTGTTTCAGCAATCATAAACGCCAATTCTAAAGACTGGTCAGCATTTAATCTTGGATCACATTGTGTATGATATCTACTTGCTAGGCCTTCATGTGTAATAGCAGCACTCGTACTTCCTGTACACTCTGTTACATTTTGTCCTGTCATTTCTAAGTGGATTCCACCTGCAACACTTCCTTGGGCTTTGTGTATTTGGAAAAATTGTTTTACTTCACTTAAAATATTTGCGAAATCTCTTGTTTTATAACCATTTGGAGTTTTCTCTATATTTCCATGCATTGGATCACATGACCAAACAACTTTTTTACCTTCACTTTCCACTTTTTTTAGAAGACTTGGAAAAATATCTGCTACTTTTTCATGTCCCATTCTAACTATCAAATTAAGTCTTCCTGCTTCATTTTCTGGATTAAGAGCATCAATTAAATTAAGTAATTCATCTTCTTTCATAGAAGGGCCAACTTTACAACCAATTGGATTATTAATCCCTCTAAAATATTCTATATGAGCGCCATCTAAATCTCTTGTTCTATCACCAATCCATAACATATGAGCACTACAATCGTACCATTTACCTGTTAAAGAATCTTGTCTTGTTAAAGCTTCTTCATAATTTAATAATAAAGCTTCATGTGAAGTATATAATGTAGTCTCTCTTAATTGGTTTGTGTTATTACTAGTAATTCCACATGCTTCCATAAATTTCATTGTTTCAGAAATTTTATTAGCCAATTGGTCATATTTTTCACCTAAAGTATTATCTTTAACAAAATCTAAATTCCAAGCGTGAACCTTATGTAAATCAGCCATTCCACCTCTTGCAAAAGCTCTAAGTAAATTTAGTGTTGCTGCACTTTGATTATATGCTTTTAAAAGTCTTTTTGCTTTTGGGATTCTTTCTTTTTCATTAAAACTAATATCGTTGATAATATCACCTCTATAAGAAGGTAAAGAAATTCCATTAATTTCTTCAAAATCAGAAGACCTAGGTTTTGCAAATTGTCCTGCAATTCGCCCTACTTTTACAACAGGACAACCACCAGAGAAAGTTAAAACAATTGCCATTTGCATCATTACTTTAAATAAATCTTTAATATTATTTGCATTAAAGGCATTAAAGGATTCAGCACAATCTCCACCTTGTAGTAAAAACGCTTTTCCATCTACTACATTGGCTAATTTTGATTTTAACTTTTGTGCTTCTCCTGCAAAAATCAATGGAGGATATGAAGAAAGTTCATTCTCAACTCTTTTAAGTTTTTCTAAATCTTGGTATGTGGGTTGCTGTTTTATTGGGAAATCTCGCCAGCTACTTGGATTCCAATTATTCATAATATGCCCTTATATTTTTTAATAGTGCAAGATTTTATCGAAAGTTCACTTAAGTAGTTTAGAAATAAGCTAAAAAGAAATTTTTAGCTTACTTTTCATAAATTTTATTTAGTCTTTTTGAAGTTTTGAAAGAAGATCTTTAAATGATTCTTTAAATGATTCTAAACCATCTATTAATAAAGTATCATAAACTTTTTTTAAATCTATTTTATGAGAATTTAAACTTTCAAAATATTTATCACAATCATGCTCACTTAAAATATTACTTTGATCTTTTTTACCATCTTCTATCCAATCTTCAATTGTAGCTAGAGGAGCTGTATTTATTGAGTTTGGAAAAATTAAGTTGTCTACGTAATATGTTCCTGCTAAATCATTTCCTTTTACACCTGTACTTGCAAAAAGCGTTCTGATGTTTTTATTAGCAATTTTTTCAACTTCATGATAACATTTAGTTGCATTTATAATTCCTAATTTTCCAGTTTTTAAGCCTTTTGATAAAAGCTCTCTATCACACATTCTATCAAATCTTGAAACAAAAACTGAAACTACCGCTTTAATATCTTTATTTGAAATTTTAATTCCTTCATCTAAAGCTTTTGCACATTTAATAGCTTGTAAAGGAGAAAATACTAAAGTTGCATTTACATTAATCCCTTGAGATGTTAGCTCTTTCATAGCTTCATATCCAGCTTCAGTTGCAGGAACTTTTATCATTACATTATCAGCACCAATTTGAGAATATAATCTCATACCTTCTTCAATAGTACCTTTTGCATCATCACATAAAGATGGGTCAACTTCAATTGAGATAAAACCATCATCTAAATTTTCAAGATGTAAATCATCTAATAACTCTGCTGCTCTTTTAATATCAGTAAGAGCTAATTCTTCATAAATAGTTTTTGCTTCATTTGCTTGTAACATTTGTAATTGTTGTCCATAAGCAGCTGAATTTGAAATAGATGATTCAAATATTGCAGGATTTGAAGTTGCTCCATGAATAATTCCATCTTTTATAATATCTTGAAATTTATTTTCTAAAAATTCTCTTTCTATAAAATCACACCAAAGTGAAAAATTAATATCCTCTTTTAAACTCATTCTATTCTCTCCTTAAAAAGTCCCTATAAAAAGGACCTGTACATTTTTTTTGATTTCTTTTTTCTTTTTACTTTCTTGTCTTTAGCCTACGCTATAAAGAACAAATTTTATAAAAACTGTTAAAGAACCAAATCCTAAAGTGAAGCAGGAATGCTTCTTTTTTTTATAAATGATCTAATATTTTTGTTAAATCTTTTGTATCTACAATTATATTAGCCTCTTTTTTTAAAATTTCTCTTGCACAAAAGGCAACTCTTTTTTCGGCATAAGCGAACATTGAAACATCATTCGCTCCATCTCCTGCTACTAAAGTGTTTTCTTTTGAAACACCAAGCATAGATTGAACTCTTTGAATCATGTCTCCTTTTGAGAAGCCAAACATCATATCACCACCAACAAGACCTGTTAGAATTCCATTTTTTTCATGCAAGATATTAGAAAAATCTGCATCTAGTCCAAGTTTTTCTTTTGCTGGACTTGTTCCAATTCTAAAGCCACCTGAAAAACAAACAACTTTGTATCCTTGGTTTTTAAGCTCAGCTACAGTTTCATAAGCACCTGGCATTAAAGGTAGATCTTTACAGATTTCTACAGCTTTTTTGTACTCTAAACCTTTTAATAAAGATACTCTTTTAATCAATGATTCAAAAAAATCAAGTTCCCCAGCCATTGCTTTTTCTGTAATTCCTGCAACTTCTTCTTCTAAACCTAAAGCAGCAGCTAAAAAATCAATAGTCTCACCATCCATTAATGTTGAATCAAAATCAAAAACAGCTAATTTCATAATATGTTTTCCTAGATTTATTTTTTTAAGGATATAATAGTAGCGAAAACTTACTAAAGGAACCTCTTTGAAACTTGCATGTATAGATATTGGACTTAAGAGAATAGGCGTAGCTATAAGCCTTAGAGACAAAATTATAAGTCCTCAAAATGCTATATTACGAAAGAATAGAAATCAAGCTGCACATGATGTAAACTCATTTTTAGAAGAATGGGAGATAGAAAAACTAATTGTTGGATATCCAAGCGCAAGTCTTGATATGCAAAAAAGAATAACTCATTTTGTAAAACTTTTAGAACTTAAAATTCCATATGAACTTCAAGAAGAAAACATGAGTTCAATTGAAGCACAAGAACTTATGAAAGGTGAAATAAAATACAAAAGAGATGGAAGACTTGATTCAATTGCAGCAAAGATAATTCTGGAAAGGTATTTTGATAAAAAATAAATTTTGCTTATTTAAATCTTAGTCTTGGTATTTTAATCTGATTTTATTTATTTCATCAAAGTTTTCAAAAAACAAATCCACAAGTTTTGGGTCAAAATGTTTTCCTCTTTGATCTTTGAAAAATTCTAATATTCTTTCTAATTCCCAAGCTTTTTTATAAACTCTGTCACTAGCAAGTGCATCAAAAACATCTGCAAGGGCAGTTATTCGACCAAAAATATGTATATTTTCTCCAGACATTTTCTTAGGATAGCCACTTCCATCCCATTTTTCATGATGTTGATGAGCAACTATTGAAGCAGCTTTTAGTATTGGTTTATCAGAATTTTTAAGCATATTAAAGCCAAGAGTTGAGTGAGTTTTCATTACTTTAAATTCATCATCACTTAATTTTCCTGGTTTATTTAGAATTTCATCTTTTATTCCAACTTTTCCAATATCATGCATAGGAGAAGCTAGTTTTAAAAGTTCTGCCTCTTCTTTTGGAAGTCCATATTTAAGTGCTAATATTTCAGAATAAATAGCAACTCTTTTTACATGATTCCCTGTTTCTTTACTTCTAGTTTCACCAATTGCACCCATTGTATAAACAACTTCTTTTTGGATATTAATAATATCTTCATTAGCTTGTACTACTTTTGTAATATCAGTTCCATACACTAAAATTGCATCTAAGTTTTTTACACCTTTTAACATAAAAGTATAATATTTTTCTTTTGTAAAATGATGTTCAACTTGATAAGTTTCACTATTTTTTATTAACTTATTTAATAACTCTTTGTCATTTAAAAACTTGAAAGTATCAATATTTGAAAATATATTTTTCCCAGGTTCGTTTTTAAAAATAATATTAGCTTTTGAATCAATTATTACAATAGGTTCTGGATTAAATTTTGGTAAGGCTTCTATATATCTATTCTTTTGTCTTAAATCATTATTTATTCCAAACGTTGAATAAAAGAAACAATTTTTAATCATATTTTGATAAGCTAATGCAATTGTAAAAAAAATAAAAAACCAATAAGGTGTGCTAAAAGCTAATATTGCGAAGATTATACTCATTATCCATCTTATATTAATCTCTAATTCGGACATATTTGAACATTTAATTTCTAAATTCATTTTTAAACCTTATTTTTCTAAAGCTACAACAGCTATTGCAAAACCATTATCATGGGCTATGGATAAACTTGCATCTTTTATAGAAAATTTTTCTATAACTTTTGAAGAAAAAGTAATCAAAGGTGCATTTTTGGCAGTTTTTGAAATAATAATATCATGAAAAGAGCAATCCCCACCAATTCCTGTTCCTAAAGCTTTACTTGCAGCCTCTTTAGCAGCCCAAAAGCCAGCTGCTGTTTCAGGACGTTTTATTAATGCAATTTCATCTTCATTTAAAAAGCGTTCGTAAGCTTTTCTTCCAAATTTTTCATACAATTTTTTTATTCTATTTATTGAAGTTATATCAATCCCTATCATTTTTAAAACCTATTTAGTGTATAATCCCAAGCATGAGACTGTTTTTTAATAAATTATTATACCTTATTACTATGCTTTTTATTATAAGCTTAATATCATTTATAGCAATAAATGCTGCGCCAAACTCCTTTTTTGCAAGTGGAGAATTAAATCCAAATATTACTGAAGAGTCAATTGCTCAATTAAAAGCTATTTATGGCTTAGATAAACCCTTATATATACAATTTTTTTCTTGGTTGATAGCAATTGTTCAACTTGACTTTGGAATATCCTTTGCAAGTGGAGAAATGGTAAAAACTGAAATTTTAGATAGAATTCCAATTACTTTAACAATAAATATTATTTCTATGTTTTTAATATTTGTTATTTCTTTATATTTAGGAATTAAATCAGCCTTAAATAAAAACTCTTTTTTTGATAGATTTACAGGACAATTATCCCTTCTTAGCTTTTCTATGCCTTCATTTTATTTAGCACTTTTATCAGTTCTTGTATTTTCAATATACTTTAAAATTCTACCAATTGCTGGGTTACATTCTATTCCAAATGATGGAAGTTTAACTTACTATTTAGACTTTGCTTGGCATTTAATTTTACCAATTACTATTATTGTATTTGGAGGAATTGGAAGTTTGACTTTATACATTAGATCACTTACGATTGAAATATTAAAATCAGATTATATATTTTTTGCTAAATCTCGTGGGCTTGATAATAAAAAAATTCTAAGATATTACTTACTACCAAATCTTTATCCTCCTGTTATTACTCTACTTGGCTTATCTTTGCCTGGAATTATCGGAGGTTCAGTAATTCTTGAATCTATTTTCTCAATTGATGGAATGGGACTTTTGTTTTATCAAAGTGCTTTAAGCCATGATTATCCAGTTATTATGGGAATCCTCATAATTGGTGCATTTTTGACATTAATTGGAAATATGTTTGCTGATTTAATTTTGTTGAAACTAAATCCTAATTATAATGCCAAATAAAAAATAAATACAAAAGGAAAAGTCCTCTAAAGAAAAGGACCTTTTAAGGAGAATGTTTGAAAATATTAAAAACGATTGATGAATTAAGAGATGCAAGAAAAAGTATTTCTTCAAATGTAGGTTTTGTTCCTACAATGGGCGCGCTTCATCAAGGACATATTTCGCTTATAAAAAGAGCAAGACTTGAAAATGAGATTGTAATTGTGTCAATCTTTGTAAATCCAACTCAATTTTTGCCAGGTGAAGATTTGGCTGCTTATCCTAGAAAAGATGAGGCAGATAAAAAAATCTGTGAGATGTGTAAGGTCGATTATCTTTTTATGCCAGAGATTTCTACAATGTATAAAGAAGAAGAGACTTTAGTAAAAGCTTCAAATAGAAGTTATATTTTAGAAGGTAAAGCAAGACCTGGTCACTTTGATGGAGTTTTACAAGTTGTGCTTAAACTTTTTGGATTAACCCAGCCTACAAATGCATATTTTGGGAAAAAAGACGCACAACAACTTTTATTAATATCTCAAATGGTTAAGGATTTCTTTTTACCTATAAATATAGTTGAATGTGAAATAATAAGAGAATCAGATGGCTTAGCTTTAAGTTCACGAAATGTATATTTAGATGAGAAACAAAGAAAAGATGCTCTTTTACTTTCAAAATCACTTTATCTTGCAGCTTCATTACTTACAAAAGAAGAAAAAGATGTAAAAGTAATAAAAAATAAAATATACGAAGTACTTCAAGGTCTAGATGTAGAGTATGTAGCGATAGTTGATAGAAGTTTTAATGAATTAGAAGAGATTGAAATAGGAAATAGCATAATACTGCTAGTTGTTAAGTTTGGACAAACAAGACTTTTAGACAATATCTGGTTATAAAATTTTACAATTTTTTCATAATATGCTAAAATCCACAAAATAAATAGAAAACAAATAGAAAGTAAATATTACATGAAATTTAGCGAAAACAAACCCACAAAATCTTTACACTTAGTAAGTCTTGGTTGTACAAAGAATCTTGTTGATTCAGAAATCATGTTAGGAAAACTAAGGGATTATCAAATAGTTGATACTCCTGAAACTGCCGATGTGATTATTGTAAATACCTGTGGATTTATTGATAGTGCAAAAGAAGAGAGTATAAATACAATTTTAAATCTTCACGATGAAAGAAAAAAAGAATCGGTACTTGTTGTAGCTGGTTGTTTAACTCAAAGATATCAAGAAGAATTACAAAAAGAACTACCTGAAATTGATATTTTTACAGGAGTTGGAGACTATGACAAAATTGATATTTTAGTAAATGAAAAAAGATCAGCTTTTACAGATGAAGTATTTTTATTAAATGAAAATGATCACAGGGTTATCACAGGTTCTTCGTACCATGCATATGTAAAGCTAAGTGAAGGCTGTAATCAAGTTTGTTCTTTTTGTGCTATTCCAGCTTTTAAAGGAAAACTTCACTCTAGGACTTTACAATCACTTGTTAAAGAGGTAAAAAACTTAGTTGCAAATGGATATTCTGATTTTTCTTTTGTTTCACAAGATTCTTCTTCTTTTTTAAGAGATTTAAATATTAAAGATGGTTTAGAGCAATTAATTGAGGAAGTTGGAAAAATCGAAGGAATTAAGACAGCAAGAATTTTATATCTTTATCCTTCAACTACTGAGTTAAGTTTGATAGAAAAAATCAAAAACTCGCCTGTATTTGAAAATTATTTTGATATGCCTTTACAACATATATCTCCTACTTTATTAAAAATTATGAAAAGAGGGAAAGGTGTAGAAAAGTTAAAAGAACTTATGAAGGCAATGAGAGATGTTCCTAATTCATTTGTAAGGTCTACTTTTATTGTAGGACATCCAGGAGAATCTCAAGAAGATTTTGAAGAATTATGTAAATATCTTGAAGAATACAAATTTGATAGAGCAAATGTGTTTTCATATTCTGATGAAGAAGGAACAACAGCCTTTGATAGAATGGATAAAATTCCCCAAGAAATCATCGATGATAGAGCAGATATTTTAGGAGAGATAATTTCTAGAACTACTCAAGAATCACTTGAAAATGAAGTTGGAAAAACTTTTGAAGTTTATATTGATGGAGAAAGTGATGAGCATGAATATTTATTAAGTGCAAGAAAAACTTCTTGGGCTCCTGATATTGATGGAGAAATATATATTAATGACAATGAAATTTTTGATGAAAATTCACAAGAAAAATTAAAATTTGGACAAGTCTATACTGTACGAGTAACTGAACTTGTAGGAGATAAATTACTAGCAACTGTAATTAAATAGATGACTCCACAAATTAATAAAATCAATACCACGAAAAATCTTTTGGCTTTTTCTGCTGGTGTTGATTCTTCTGCTCTTTTTTTTATTCTTTTAGAAAATAATATTCCTTTTGACCTTGCAATTGTAAACTATAATTTAAGAAAACAATCAAAAGAAGAACTACTTTATGCAAAAGAACTTGCTTTAAAATATAAAAAAGAAATCTATATAAAAGAATTAAAAATAGAAAATGAATCTAATTTTGAAAAAAAAGCTAGAGATATAAGATACACTTTTTTTGAAGAAATTATTGAAAAAAATTCTTATGAAACTTTAATCACAGCACATCAATTAAATGATAAATTTGAATGGTTCTTAATGCAGTTAAGTAAAGGTGCTGGAATTGTAGAGTTATTAAGTTTTGAAGAGAATATCAAAAAAGAAAAATTTACAATTTGTAAGCCTCTTATTAATACTTCAAGAGCTGATTTAGAACAATATCTAGAAAAAAATCATATAAAATTTTTCATTGACCAGAGTAATTTTGATGAAAAATATAAGAGGAACTATTTTAGAAAAAAATTTTCTAATGATTTCATAAAAAATTATGAACAAGGACTTAAAAAAAGTTTTGAATATTTACAAAAAGATCTAGACTCTTTAGATATAAATCAAAAAACTATACTAAAAAATAAAGAACTAGAAATATTTAAAAGTAATGAAGATTCTAATATAAATATAAGAATCATAGATAAAAGTTTAAAACAAAGAGGTTTTTTATTAAGTAAACTTCAAAGAGATGAAATTCTTAAACAAAAGCAATGTGTGATTTCACATAAAATTGCTATTAATTTAACAAATAAATATATTTTTATATCACCTTATATAAAAGAGACTATGCCAAAAAAATTTAAAGAAAAATGTCGTATTAATAGATTACCAAAAAATATAAGAGCTTATATTTTTAAAGAAAATATTTTAGAAGAAGTTCTATTTATAACTAACTAATTATTTAAAAACCTTTGAAGTTTTTTATTTTCAACCATATCTTTTCTAGTTTGTTCTTTATGTTCTTTTAAAAAGTTTATGTTTTTGTAAAATAGTTCAAAAAGTACTTTTAAATCTTCTTGTTCTAAATCAAAATTAGTTATTTCTTCATTTAGTAGATATTTATTATGCCATAAAACTAAGGCATTAGCTTTTTCATAAGCGTCTAAAGAATCAATATAAATTAATTCCTCTAAAGCTTTTAAAGACCTGTTTCTTCTTTCCATGCGTCAATTAGTCCTTGAACAACTTTCATTACTTGATTAATAGAATTAACATTATCATCAATTCCTGCACCAAAAAGTGTTTCTATTTGATATAAATATAATCCATCAAGATAATAAGATACATCCCCACCCTCAAAATCAAGAACATTTCTCAATTCATCAAAAATAGCAACAGACTTATTTATATTGGTAAATTTAGCTTCAATATCTCCAGACTCCATAGAACTTTTTACAAATGAAAGATATTTTAACAAACCTTCATAAAGTTTTAATACTAATAAATACGGATCATCTGATACCGCATTTTGCCGTTGATAAGCTTCAATTCCCATATATTTACTCCATACCTATATTAAAAAATTAGTATATTATATCTTAACTTAAAAAAAGTTATTTAATATACTAATAATAATTTACTTTGTCGCTATTGATTGGCCTATCATTAATTTAAGACCTGAAAATTGATTTTCAAATTGATTTATAATTGTATTATACGAAGCAAATTGTAGAGACAGCGCTGCATATTTACTATCTAAAGTTTCAATCGCTTTATCTTTTTCTTTTTCTAAAGCTTCTTTTCTTGTCTCAATATTTGATTGATAAGTTGATAATAATCCTTCAAAACCATCTAAATTGTCAACTATTTCTTTTAATTTTGTTCCTAGTCCTCTGTCTTCTGCTACACCAATAAATAAAGATTTTATACTATCCATATCATTTTCTATTGCTTCATTAAATTTTGTGGAATCTAATGATAAAACCCCAGTTTTACTAATTTCAAACCCAACATTAAATATATTTAAATTATCCTCACTACCATAAGAACCAAATAATGTATCTTTTATATTATTCATCATCGATCGCAATGTCCCTTTATCTTTAATATTGCTATCTCCTGAATATAATTCTTCATCAACTAAACTAACCAAATCATTATACATCGTAATAAAATTCTTAAGTGCAGGCTCAATTGTAGTTGTATCTTTATTTATAGAAATTGAAGAAGATTTTCCAACTTCATCAACTTCTACTGCAGTTATCTTTAAACCACCCTCAACAATTAAAATATTAGAAGATACATTATAATCAATACCATCAACAGTAGCCTCCAAATTTTGTGCCTTAACAGTATTATTAGCTACTTCATCCAAACCTAAATCAATACCTGTTTGTGTGATATCTATTTTATTATCAAGTCCAGATTCAAGACTTTTTATAATTATTCTATTTTCACCTGTACCTACAGCTTCTACACTTGCTACATAATTACTATTAGTATTTATATTTTTTGCTAAATCATCATATGATATATTATCACTTGAATACTTTTCACCTCTTGACAATCCAGTATTACTTGCTAAATCTTCTACAATTGTTATTTCAGTTTTTTCATCACTGCTAGTAATTGACAATCTTCCTGAAAGTGTGATTTTAGCATTTAGATTTTCATCATTATTGATAGAACTCATTAATTGTGAATAAGTCATAGTACTACTTACATTAAAATCTTTTCCATCAATTGTGATTTTTCCTGTTCCTGAGGCATCAACAATGTCATCAGCAGAAACTTTTATATTACTTTGATATACTGGTCTTTCTGCTTGTGAAAGTGTAATAAAATTTTCACCAAGGGCACCTGTTGTCGGTATTTTAGCAGTAGCGTCTGAAAAAACATTTGTTTGAAAAACATCTTTTTGCGCTAATTTATTAATATGAACAGTTGTACTCCCTTCGTTAATTACACTTCCATCAACTGCATCAAAAATAGCAGAAGAACCTGTTACATTTGCTGTCTTATTATCAAAAGCAGTTTGTCCTCCTGCTACAAATAAATCAAAGGGTTTAATAGTCTCAAGAAGAAGATTTGCTTTATCTATAATTGTTTGAAGCTTTTCAGATTCTCCACCTTCTCCTTTAATATTTTCAATAGAAGTTTCAATAGGCGCAACTGTAGAAGCTCTATCTGCTGCTTTTAATTTCTCAATTAACTCATTGTTTAAAGATGCTGCCCCTGTTCCTAAACCTAGTACTCCATTAGTCATAATAAACTCCTATTATCTAATATTTAAAATTGTTTGAAGCATTGCATCTACAACTGTAATAATTTTTGCATTAGCTGTATATGCTGCTTGAAATTTAATTAAATTTATCATCTCTTCATCACTATCAACTTTAGTCAATTGGTCAAAGTTTGATTGAAGTGATTGCTCAACTGCTTCTTGAGCTTCTAATAAAAAGTCATTGTTTTCTTTATCTGAAGATATATTTACTCTTATTTCTTGGTAAAATTCTGAAAAAGAAGAAAGAGCATTATTTGAAGAATCTTGTTCAAATCCATCAAATTCAACATCTTTTTTCCATTGAAGAGTAGCCATATAATCTAAGTCACTTTGAACTAAATCATTTACTGCATTCTCATGAAATTTTAAAGATTTTACATCTCCACCACTAAATAAGTTTAGCTCTTTTATATTTTGATTTCCATCATATGCATCGGAAGAAACATGTCCATAAAGATACTCTTCTTCTCCTGTTTTTACATATTTTGTATATATATCACTTAATGCTCTAGCAAAATCATCAAGTTTTTCTTTATAATCAATTAACTTATTGTTTACAGAATTTGAGCTTAAATTTTCAGTTTCTGCTTTTAAAATACCTGAGCCAATATTTACTTCATTGCCATAGATAGATAAAGAAACTTTGTTCTCTGATTCTTGACTTTGATTTTCATTTTTAAATACTGTATCTCTATCTATTTCTGTACTTGTCATTCCTAGTGGAGGTGAAAGTGAATCTGTAATAGTTAAAGGAGTAACAGAATCTGCATGACTTATTGTTACTCTTCCATCAACAATTGATGCTTGAAAATTTGTTTGTAAATTTATTTCATCTACTAAATCTTGGTAGGTTGTTGTTCCACCAGTTACGGCAACTGTATGTGATGTTGTACCATCACTTACTGTAAAATCACCAGTGCCAGTTATCGTATCTGTGCCAAGGATATTCGTATCATTTTGATAACTTGGATTAGTTCCCCTTGAAATAGAAATTCTTCCTTCAAATGTACCATCAGTACCTTCAACCTTTGATTCAAGAACTAAAAACTTATCTTGATTTTTTGAAGTAATTTTATTTCCATCTGAATCTAAAGCATAGTCACCATTATAAGCCTTTACTAAAGAAGAAGTACCAGTATTATGATTAATTTTATGAGCAAGTGCTCTAATTAAATTATCAGCAGTAACCACATCATCTTCACTAGATAAGTTTGTTGAATCAAATTCTGCAGGATTATTATTTGGACCTAAAATTTTTTGCCCAATAGTAACAGACACTTCATGTTCATTATCTAACTTATATGTAACCACATCCCCAGGAAGAAAAGTTCTAGGAGTTATAACGCCATTAGAATCTTTAGTATTTTTAATTCCATCATATATATTGTTGTCAAAATCATTATCAACAAAAGAGAATCTATCAATCTGAGTTGTCTTTTCATCTAATAATTCTACTTCTCTAAGATTTGTACCAAATCTAATAGCTACTGTTCCACCTATTTTTAACTCATATTCATTGTTACTTTTATCAACTTCGATATTAACGTAATTTGAAAGTTCTTTTTCTAACTCATCTCTTTTATCTAATAAGTCATTAGAAGCAATTTTGTATTGTCCTAATTTTTCATTTACTGAGCCAATTTCTTTTATTAAACTATTTACTTTTTTTACATTTTCTTCTAAATTGGTTCTTATTAATTCTTCTTGTTTTTCAACACCTGAATATAAATTTTGTAAACTATCAACTAAGACTTTACCTTGTGTTTTATATGTAGTTTTATAAATTTCAGAATTGGGATTTGATCTTAAATTTTCAACAGATTGAAAATATCTATTTAAATCACTTGAAAACCCACTTGTATCAGTCTCTTTAAATATAAATTCAACATTACCAACTAAAGAAGATATTTCTTCGTAATAATTAGATTTACTATTTTCAGTCATCAAATTATCATACATATATTGGGAAGTTATTCTATATGTTTCATCAGCACGAACTCCACGTCCTGTCATTCGCCCATCAATCATACCTAATTCATTTAACTGAACTACCCTTTTTTTATATCCTGGAGTGTTTTCATTAGCTATGTTATTAGAAACGTTTTCCACTGCTGCTTTTGCAGCACTTAAACCACTTTGTGCTACGTTTAATGACCCTAGCATATAAACTCCTTTTAGATAATATTTCTAATTATCGCATTACATTTCTTAAAATTAGATTAAAAAGGCCAGAACTTCTGTATTATTTTTAATCCCCATGGTACACGCATAACATCTTGTTCTTCACCATCTTTAGTATACATAATCTTTAAATTTGCAATTTGAGAAGATGAAATTGAGTTATCAGAAGTTATATCATAAGGTCTAATCACCCCAGTTAATTGTAAAGATTGCTTTTGTCCATCAATTAAAATTTCTTTAAAACCTTTTATATAATAGTTTCCATTTTGATAGGTTTCTTCAATTATAGCTGATACTGTAGTTGAAAAGTTTTCATTTAGATTTGTTTTTACTTCTCCATTATTTGCAGTATTACTAGTTGTACCAAAATCTACTCCAACAAGAGGATTAGCTTTATCTGCAATTGTTTTTGTAACTCCACTTAAAACATTACTACCTGTCCCTGAAAATAATCCACCACCAAGTGAATTTTTCCTATCTGCACTAACTTCTCTTTTATTATTAGTATTTGAAGATAATCTTTCACTCACTTGAACTTGGATTAAATCTCCAACTTGTAAATCTTTCTTATCTGCAAATAAAGAAGGTCCTTTTAAAGAGTATAATGAACCTTTATTTTTTTTAATTATTGGTTTAGATTTAGGAACTTGTTGAGGAGGTTTTACAAACTCTATTTTTGGTTCTTTCATACAAGCTGTAAAGAAAAAAGGAATGAGAACAAGTAAGAAATATTTTCTATTCTTCATTATATTTACTTTCAATTATATATTTTAAATCTATTGCAATTTTTATATCTTTTATATCTTTTTTGATTAAAGCTGTACTTCCGTATCTTACTCTTAATGCTTCTAAGTTCGTATCTGGATCAACTATAATCAAAGCTCTATTAGAAACTATTTTAAGATCTATTACTTTTCTTTGTCCGATTAAATCAACTGCGGTTTCAATTTCTCGATAAACAATTCTTTCTAGTTTTTTGCTTTTCTCATTTTTTTCATCTTTTTTACTTAGTTGTACTTCTTTTGCATTATCAAGATTTTGCTGTTTTGAAAACTCTTCCCCCATATAAAAATAATAGGCAACAAGCATTCCAATCAAAGAAGCAAAGGCTATTACTTTTATAAGTAGCCTTTTTCTATTATTTGTTTTTACTGCAACTATCATTTTATTTAATTACAAAAGTTGTAAATAAAATTTTATTAACAACATTTTGTTTAATATCCTCATTTCTTGCAGTTACTTCATTTAAAATACTATTTATATCTTCAATTAATTCTTCTTTTAACAATGCTTTTCCGCCAACAGTCAACAATTCTTCAGAACTTCTTGAACTAATTTGGGCAATTACAACATCAACAATTTCAGGCTTATACTTTTCAACAATCTCTTCGATAGTAGGTTCATTACTTTTTATTGCAAAAGATAATTTCATTAATTTTTCTCTACCTTTTGCATTTGTTATATTTAGAACTAAGTCACTAATACTTGCTTTAAATGTATCTTGCATATCTCCTGAGTCAACTTTTTTTACTTCTTCTTGGCCTTGCTGATTTTGACCATTTAAAACTCCACTTGAATATAGAAGATAACCTCCAAAACCAACTGCAATTAATAATATAACAACTAATGCAATTAGCACTATCATTAATCCTTTTCCTCCGCCGCTCTTTGGTGGGACTACTACTTCTTCTTCAGCCATATTTAACCTTCATTCTCATTATTTGTTTTTATAATTTTCTAGCATAAGTGTAAGCATAGATGCATTTTCAGTACTTAAATATTTCATCAATGCTGTTACTTTATTCTCTTTTATTTTTAAGATTATAGCAAAAACATCTTCAACTTTTCCCTCAGTAATCATCTGATTAAAAATTCCCGCTGCAATCTTTGGTTTCATCTTATTATAAATTTTTGCTGTTTTACTTCCAACTTCACCTTTAATATCTTTTAAAATTTCTAAATTTTGATTTTTTAAAGATTCAATCTCTTTTCTCTCTTTTTCAATTTTTCCTAATATTACATCTAACTCTTTTTTTCTTTTTTGATATTCTTCTTCTTTTTTATTATAAAAAATATTTAATTCTTTTTTTAATTCTTTTACTTCTATTTTTTGCTTTATAAGAGCGGCACTACTTACTCTTTCTTCTGCTAACAATGAAGTAAATATAAAGATACTTATTGTCGTAATTTTAAATAAACCTTTAAGCAAAAAATCTCCTTTTAACCTTGATTATACTTACTTTGCATATATTCATTTGAAGCTTCTTCTTCTAATAAAAGAACTCTTCTTAACTCTTCTTGTTTTTGTTCGTCTAGCATATATTTATATTGTTCTGTTTCTTTTTGCAATTCAATAATCTCTTTTACAATTACTTCTAATTGTGAATGCAATGATATTTTTTCATTTTCTAATTTACCAATATGTGCTTTCATAGTATTTCTATGTATTGCTAAAACAGCAAAATCAGAAATTGCACCATACTTTTGAACACTTGTTGTAGTTATTTTATTTTGCGTAAACATAATTTCATCATCAAGATGATTTATCTTAATCATGATTTGACCCTTTTGCATCATCTTTTGGTCTGTTTGAGTTTTTTTTAAGTTATATAATTTTTCAATCATTTTATCGTCCAAAAACTAAAATTATATCCCACAAGTCTTTTGTATAAGATTCAATATTATCTCCTATCCAAGGAAGAGAAATAAGAATAAAAATAGATACAAAAATCACTTTTGGAACAAAAGATAAAGATGCATCAGAAACTTGTGTAACAGCTTGAAAAATTGATATTACTAAACCTATAACCATACTTACAATTAAAGATGGTAAACCTAAGATTAGAATGATTTTCACTGTATTTTCGGCAATTGCTATTAAATCCATACTAATCTTTTACTTTTATTGTTATCTCCAATGTTTTATTATTAAGTAAGCTCGAAATTAACTGTGCAATATCATTAACATTTGAGCTATTAACTTTAACATTTTCTTCATTTGTTGGTTTAGTTGAAGTATCTAAAGACTCTTTTAATGTAGAGGGAGCTGAAGTATCAATATTATTCATTCCATCTAAAGCCGCTAATATCTCATCTTCATTCAAAGTATCAAATTGTGAAAACTCATCCACCATATTTTTATCTCCTTGCATTGTATCTTCAATATCTATATCCGATTCAATAGTTTTTTCTTCTACTGTCTCATTATTTGTTTTTATGTTATCCAAATCTTTATCAAAACTCAAATCTTTTAATAAAGAAGCATCATCTTTATCAATATCTTCAATATTCTCAATGTCATCAATCAAAGAAACCGCATCTTCTAATACAGAATCTTTTTTAATATCATCTGATATTTCAGACATGTAGTCATTTTCTTCATAATCATCATCTTCCTCTTCTTCTTCTGGATGATTGTTTGATAATAGTTGACTTAGTTCTTCATCTAATTGAATATATTCTTTATTATCATCATCTTCCTCTTCATAGGCATTTTCAACCATTTCGACAATTGACTCTTGGATTTCACTTGACTCTTTTTCATTAATAACAGATTCTAATCTTCTTTTTATATGAATAGCTAATTCTTCAATTGAATCAACAGAAATGTCTCCAATTCCATTATCAAGTAAATACTCTTGCTCAATTGAATCTTTTGCTTGCAAAAATTTAATTTTTTGATTTATAGAATTTTTCTTTATTATTTTTGCATCATCAATCAAATATATATTATTTGGATTATCTTCAATAGCCTCTTTTAGTTCTACTACAGAGTCTAAATCCTTGATTTCACCATGTTCATCAAGTCTAAATTTTATATTTGAATGATTTAGTACAGCGTGAATATCTTTCTTGAAACTTTCACTTCCGTAAATATATATAACCAAAAGAGTACCTTAAAATTATTTTTTATAATTATTATACCTTTTATTTATAAAATTTTGGATAAAATAAATTCAATTATGCATAAGGTGTACCATTGAGATTTTTATTACTTCTACTTTTCACGTTTTATTCAGTTTACGCTGTAAACATAAAAGACATTTCAAATATAGTAGGAATTAGAGACAATCAGCTTATTGGTTATGGCTTAGTTGTAGGACTTGCAGGAACTGGGGATAAATCCCAATTTACAATGCAAAGTTTGCAAAACTTACTTAGAAATTCTTATATTAAAATCCCAGCTTCGTCGATTAAATCAAAAAATATTGCGGCTGTTATGGTAACAGCTGAACTTCCACCTTTTTCAAGACAAGGTGACAAAATTAAAATAAAGATTTCAGCAATTGGAGATTCTAAGTCAATTGATCATGGAGAGCTTTTACTTACCCAATTAAAAGCTGTAGATGGACAAGTTTATGCCTTAGCTCAAGGAACAATAATTGCAGATGAGAATAATCAAACTACTGGATTTATTTATGAAGGGGCTACAATTGAAAACGAACTTGACTACTCACTTAAAAATGAGGATTCAATAAAATTAAGTCTCTTTAAAAGTGATGCAAAACAAGCTTATGAAGTAGAGAAAAAAATCAATGAACTTTTTGGTATGAATTTAGCAATTGCAATTGATACAAGAACAGTAGAAGTTAGAAAACCAAAAAATATATCTATTATAAAATTTATTTCTGATATTCAAGCTATTAATCTTAATTCTACTTTCAAGAAAAAAATCATAATAGATATGAATAGAGAAACAGTAATTGCAGGAGCAGATATTCCAATAGGGCCTGTAACTGTTGCAAGAAAAAACTTTACTATTAGAATCAAAAAAACAACCTTAAATGATGTACAATGGGAAGATAAAAAAATTAATCAAGGTAAAGATATAGGTGATGAAGTAAGACTTAATAATAAGCCTGTGGCTATTAATATTGATAATACACTTATGAATACTAAAGCAACACCAACTGTATCTGATTTAGTAAGAGCAATGAAAGTTATGAAACTACCTATGACTGATATTATTGAAACTATTAAAATGATTAAAGACTTAGGTGCTTTAGATGTTGAACTGGAAATAAGAGGATAATATGGCAGAATTTTTAAGTCAAGATGAAATTGATGCACTATTAGATATTGCTGAAGCTGGTGAAGAAATTGATGTAGCAGCAGATGATCAAATCATATCAAAAGAAAAAAATTATTCAATATATGATTTCAAAAAACCTAATAGAATTTCTAATGAACAATTTAAGGCTTTCTCTAGTTTGCATGACAAGATGTTAAGAGACCTAATTACAGATCTTTCAGCAATGCTTAGAAAAATTGTTGATATAAAATTATACTCTATTGAACAAATGACATATGGGGAGTTTATTCTTTCAATTCCTCAACTAACTTCATTAAATACTCTATCAATAAAACCTTTAGATGGAAGAATTGTTATTGAATGTAACCCTGCAATCTCACATAAAATTATTGCCGAACTTCTAGGAAGTGGTGCAGTTGCCGCTAGTGACAACTTAGATAGAGAATTAACGGAAATTGAAGTCTCTATTTTTGACCATTTTTACCAAATGTTTGTAAAACATCTTTATAGATCTTGGGATGAAATCACAACTTTAAACTTTAAAATTGAATCAAGAGATACAAATGCAAATGCAATTCAAGTTATTTCAGATCATGAGATTGTGCTTTTAGTTGTATTAGAAATTACAATTGATGAAGAATCAGGATTTCTATCTATTTGTTATCCCATTTCATATATAGAAACTCTTCTAAATAAAATTGTTGAAAAAATGTTTAGTGAAGGAAAAAATAAAAAAGCTAGTAGAAAGCAAGATATTACAACACTTATTTCTGGTGCTAAAATGAATATTGAAGCTATTATGGCAGAAACTGAACTAAAGGTTTCCGATTTACTTAAATTAAAAGAAAATGATATTATTGTTTTTAATAAAAATGCAACATCGGCATCATCAAAAATTTATGTAAATAATACTGAAAAGTTTTTTGGAGTTTCTGGAATTTCAAATAATAGAAAAGCTATACAAATGCAAGCTAATTTAGATCATGAAAAACAAGAAACCTTAGAAGCGCTTAGAAGAATGAGAGAAGAAAGAATTATAAAAGCTAAAGAATCAAATGAAAATATTAGAAGGCTTTTACAAGAAAGAGGTAAAAAAATTTAACTCCCTCTTCTTCCTTATACTTTAGACCTCAACACTCCAAGGTATTATTTCTATAATTAAAGATGTATATTAGATTGCATCCTCATCTTCTTCACCTGTTCTTATTCTTACAGTTTTTTCAATTGACGAAACAAAAATTTTACCATCCCCTATTTTTCCAGTTTTAGCTGAATTAACTATAATTTCAATTATAGAATCAAGTTCAGAATCTGTAACAATTAATTCTAATTTAATTTTTGGTAAAAAATCAACAACGTATTCTGCACCTCTATAAAGTTCAGAATGACCTTGTTGCCTTCCATAACCTTTAACATCAGATACTGTCATTCCCGTAATTCCAGCTTCAGTTAATGCATCTTTTACATCTTCTAATTTAAATGGCTTAATAACTGCTTCAATTTTTTTCAATTCCAATCCTTTTTTTATATCTTATTATTTTAACAAAATTTTTCTATCTTAACATTAAATTAATTAAAAAAAATTTTAGCCTATGATTTTTTGACAAGAGAAATCTAAAATGCTCGCTTAAATTCTGGATAACCTTCTAATCCACATTCTTCAACATCAAGACCTTGCATTTCTTCATCTCTATCTGCTCTTAATGGAATTATTTTATTAATAATCCTCAAGACAATATAAGAAATAACAAAAGCAAATATAGCAACAAGAACTATCCCTTTTAATTGTCCCATTAATGTTATATCATCTCCATTTGAGGCAAAAATCCCAACTGCTAATGTTCCCCAAATACCATTTAATAAATGCACAGATAAGGCCCCAACAGGATCATCAATTCTTAATTTATCAAAAAACGAAACCCCAAATACTACTATTGTTCCACCAACTGCACCAATTAAAATTGGAGTATAAATATCATATAAATCAGGCCCGGCGGTTACTGCAACTAATCCACCTAATGCGCCATTTAATACCATTGTAATATCGAGTTTTTTGTATCTAAAATACATAAATGCTCCAACAATAATAGCACCTGATAGTCCAGCTGTATTTGTATTCATAATTGTTAAAGCAACAGCATCAGCGGATTCTTTTGAAGCAATTGACCCAACTGAACCACCATTAAATCCAAACCACCCAATCCATAAAAGAAAAGCACCTAGTGTTACTAAAGGAATATTTGAAGCGGGAATTACTCTAACCCCACCCTCTTTTGTATATCTTCCATTTCTTGCACCTATTATTAAAATTGCGGCTAAAAGTGCCCAGCCACCAGTACTATGAATTACTGTAGATCCAGCTAAGTCGTACATAGAAATATCTAAAAATGTTCCAGCAAGCATATCTGCACCCCAAGACCAATTTACAACAGTAGGATAAATAAAACCACCCATAATAACTGTAAATAAAGCTAATGGCATTACTTTTGCTCTTTCAGATACTCCACCTGACATAATATTAATTACTTTTCCAACAAATGCCATTTGAAATAGGAAAGCTGCCCACTTAGACATTGAATCACTTCCAAAATCACCAAAAGCAATTGAATAACCAATTAAAAGAAATGATATTGAAGCTACTGCATATATCATTGTATTAATCATTAAAACTGCTGAAACATTTTTAGTTCTTACAAGTCCCGCTTCTAACATAGCAAAGCCTGGTACCATAAAGATAATTAATGTCATTGCAAAGATTGTAAAAAATGTATCAATTACGTAGCTAACTGACTGTAAATCCATATTTAAACCCTCGTTTTTATTTTACGAGTATTATATATTTTTTTTTAGTGTAAAATAGTAGACATCTGTATATTTTTTATACAAATTATTGAGTTTTATAATAGAGGAGAAAGCTCTTCCTCTATTATTGTGCGTTTATACTGCTTCTGAACCTCTTTGATTTGTTCTTATTCTAATAACTTCGTCAACTGAAGTAACAAATATTTTTCCATCTCCAATTTTCCCAGTTTTTGCAGCTTCTACAATTACTGAAAGAGTAGATTCAACATCTTCATCATTTACAATAACTTCTACTTTAATTTTAGCTAAGAAATCAACTATATACTCAGCACCTCTATATAATTCTGAGTGTCCTTGTTGTCTTCCATAACCTTTTACATCTGATACAGTCATACCAGAAACTCCATTTTCAACTAAGGCATCTTTTACATCTTCAAGTTTAAAAGGTTTTATAATTGCTTCAATTTTTTTCATATTTTCTCCTTAAAAAATGTCCCGTTTTTTTAGGGGACCATTTTTTTAATAACTTCTTTTAACGATGGAATAAAATTCCATCTAAAGAAGCAAATCCTAAAGTAAGCAACAAGTTGCTTATTCCTCTATCTATTTTTAATTCTATGCTTTTTTGAATTCTGGATAACATTCTAACCCAGTTTCATGAATATCAAGACCTGTTATTTCAGTCTCTTCATCAACTCTTATTCCTATTACCATATCAAGGATTTTCCAAATAATAAATGAACTAATAAATACAAAAGCCCCAATTACAACAATACCTTTAAGTTGAGCTAAAATAGTAACTTCAGGATTGAAAATACCAACAGCTATTGTTCCCCAAATACCTGCTACTAAGTGAACAGATAATGCCCCAACAGGATCATCAATTTTTAACTTATCCCATAATGGAACTGCAAATACAACTAAAGCCCCACCAACTAAACCTTCAATAAATGCAACATTCATTCCTAAATCAGGTCCTGCTGTACAAGAAACAAGTCCTGCTAAAGCACCATTTAAAACCATTGTTAAATCAACTTTTTTGTAAAGAAATTGAGTTAATAAAGCAGCTATAATAGCACCCGCTGCTGCTGCCATATTTGTAGAAGCTACAACAGAAGCAATCCCATCAATATCAGCTTTTGAACCTAGTGCTAATTGGCTCCCTCCATTAAATCCAAACCATCCCATCCATAAAATAAATGTACCTAAAGTTGCAAGTGTTAAGTTAGAACCAGGAATTGGTCTTACTTTCCCATCTTTACCATATTTACCTTTTCTTGCTCCTAATATAAGTACACCAGCTAAGGCAGCCCATCCACCTACTGAGTGAACAATTGTAGAACCAGCAAAATCAGAAAAACCAGCAATAACACCATCAAGTTCCGTTCCACCCCATGTCCAGTGACCTTGAATTGGGTAAATAACACCACTTAATACAACTACAAAAATCAAGAATGGCCATAACTTCATTCTTTCAGCAATTGTTCCAGAAATTACTGATGCGGCTGTTGCTACGAACATAACTTGGAAAAAGAAATCAGCAGCCACGGGATAAGCTGCATCTGCTGCATTTGTCATATCAATTGTTGAGAAACTTCCCATAAAAGATGAACCCTCTCCATACATTAAGTTATAACCTACAAAATAATACATAATACAAGAGATTGCAAATAAAGCCATATTTTTAGTTAATACTGTTGCATTATTTTTAGATCTTGTAAGACCAGCCTCTAACATTGCAAAACCTGCTGCCATCCACATTACTAAAACACCAGAAAATACAAATAAGAACCCATCTAATATGTATTTTAAGTCATTAAAATTTTCCATATTCTTCCTTTTAGAATTGATATGTCGAAATTTTATCAGATAAAAAAATCAAATACTCAAAGTTTATGTATATTTTTTATACATAAAATAAGCTATAAATACTTCATCGTATTTAAAAAGCCCATATAATAGCCTATATAGAAAGTTTTATCAAAAAAAATTAAATCAAAAAATAATAAATTATTATTAATTATCTAATATCTTGGGTTTTTGTATATTTTTTATACATACAATTCATACACAGTGTGTTATAATAAAAATTAGTAGGAGTATTGATGAAAGAATTTTTAGAGATTTATGAACAAAACCAAGATAAAATAGAGTTTTTTTTACAAGAAAGCCTAAAAAATATAGGTGATTTATCAATTTATGAAAAACATAAATTTAAAGAAATATTTAATATTTTTCCATCATTAGAATTAGTATATTTAGTAGATAAAAAAGATAAAAATCAAATTACACCAAATTATTATAAAAATAAAATTGATACTAAAGGTAAAGAAAACAATAGATCGTATCTAATTTCAAGATTACAATTCAAAGATAATAATATTGCTTTTTCAAGCCCTTATATAAGTAGTGCAACTAGAACTTCTTGCATAACTGTGACAATAAAAGAGGGAGATAAGATTGTATTTTTAGATTTTCAAATTGAAATTTTACTTGAAAGACTTAACCTTATTGAATTAAATAAACCCTTTCATGCAGCAACTAAACTATTTTATATATTAGCCGGATTTTCAATGATTGCTTTATCTACTTTTATAATATTTTACTCTTTATATGATTTTATTCATTTTATGATTTTCAAAAATAAAATTGAATTAGAAATAATATTTAAACCAATTATTGCCTTAACTTTAGGTATTGCAATATTTGACCTTGCTAAAACAGTTTTAGAGCAAGAAGTATATTTTAAATCTTATTCAAAAAACTCCAAAGTTGAAACAAAAATGATTACAAAATTCTTAATTACTATTATTATTGCTTTATCAATTGAAGCCCTAATTGTAGTCTTTAAAATTGCAATAAATGATTATGATAAAATGATTAATGCCTTATATTTAATATCAGGTATTTCATTACTACTAATTTCACTTTCTGTATTTATTTATCTTACAAAAAAGAAATAAATACATTTACAGTATAATAATGAGAGGAAAAAAATGGATAATTATATAGCAATAGCAAAGAACTCAAAAGAAATTTTAAATTCTGCACACTTATTACAAAGTGTTGTAGTAAATGCATTAATTACAGGGGAATCAGGTGTTGGGAAAAAGTCTCTAGCAGGATATATTGCACCAAAAGCAACAATTTTCAAAGCAAAAAGATTGCAAGAAGATATAAGTGACAATGTAATAAATCTCCAAAATTGTTCAATTATTATTGATAAAATTGAAAATATAACTAATATTGATTTACTAATTAATTGGTTAAATGAGAATAATATTAGACTTATAGCTACAAGTTTAAAAAATGAATTAAATTCAAAACTTATTGATTTATTTTCCATAACTATTGAAATTCCTTCTTTAAAACATAGGGAAGAAGATGTAAAGGCTTTAGCTATAAAATTCTCTAAAGAAGCTAGTGAGATTTTAAATTTAGAGCAGATTATTCCATCTAAATTAATGTTAAATATCTCAAATAATACTCACAGTCTTAGAAAATCAATATATTTTTCATATCTTTTTGAAACTATAGGAGAAGATGAAATATTAATGTTTATGGAGAATTACATATTTTCAAATATGGTGGGAGAGAATTCTTACAAAGATTTCCTACACTTATTTGAAGTACCAATTTTAAAAGCTGCTTCAAAAAAATATAAATCCCAAGTTCAAATGTCCAAACATTTAGGACTAAATAGAATTACTCTTAGAAAAAAACTAGATTATAATAAGGAGTTTTTGGATGTCTGAACTTAATATGCAAATAGAAGATTTAATTTCAAATAAGGCAAGTGACTTTGAAATATCAAAAGTATTTAAAAACCATTTTAAAGATTATGTAAATGAAATTGATACTGTTTTAGAAATAAATAGTGGAAAAGATTTTTTTGTTAAGCATACAAAACACACAGATAGATTTTTGATTCTTATGTATAAATATATTCTAAGAAAACACTTTAAGAACTATTTACCTATGGGAAGTTCAATACCTATTACCCTTATTGCATTAGGCTCTTATGGGAGAGAACAATTATGTATTTACTCTGATGTAGATTTAATGATACTTTATGAAGATATTCCAGGTTATAGCCTAAAGCCAATAATTGAAGACTTTATTACTTTAGCTTGGGATTGTGGATTAACCTTAGGTTCAAGAGTACACGAATTACAAGAGATTGCCCAAGGGGTGAAAGAAGATATTACAATTAAAACCTCCATTTTAGAATCAAGATTAATTTATGGTTCAAAATACTTATGGTTTGGTTATGAAAATGTACTTAGTAAAATTAGAAAAACAGAACAAAAAGAGTTTGTTTTAGAAAAATTAGAGGAACATAAACAAAGACTTATTAAATACCCACTTAAAATGGAGCCAAATATTAAAGATGGTTATGGAGGAATGAGAGAATCAAATATGATTTTCTGGATGGCCACAGTTGTACTTGGAGTAAGTGATATAAAATATCTTGTTGGAAAAGAATTTTCCGAAGAAGAATATAAAAGATATAGAAGTTCTTTAGAATATGTTTTTCAAGTAAGAAATGCCTTACATAATATTGCAAAGAAAAAACTTGATACTGTAAATTTTGATGTTTTACCTGAATTAAGTAGCAAACTAGGATTTATTCATACTCCAAGAATGACAAAAGAAAGACAATGTATGGCAAAACTTTTAGAGTGCTTACATAGAATTCATTTTTTCTCAACAATTATGGTTAAAAAATTTACCAGACAAGTTTTAGCTGATTTTAAAAATATAACTTTTATAAAAAAACATAGATTTGCAAAAAATTTATATATATATGAAAATAAGATATATACTTCTTTTAATAGAAAAGCTCTTAGTTTAAATGGATTTTTAAAAGAATTAATTAGTTTACCTGATACCATACAATATTTTGATAGATCATATATATATTTTGCAAGTAAATCAAAACTTCCAAATGCTCATTCTAAAGAGCTAAAAAAAACAATTAAAACTCTTTTACATAAAAAGAATTTATATCCTTTAATCAAACTAATTTATAATGGAAGACTTTTCCAATCAGTAATTCCAATAGCCAAAAAAATTATACATCAACCTCAGTTTGATGGTTACCACCAACACCCTGTTGATATTCATTCTATTAAAACACTTAAAAAACTTCAAGAGATAAAAGATCCTTATGTAAAAGAAGTATATGATGGGCTTGAAGAAAAAGAGAGAGTTGTTGTAAGACTTGTTGCTTTATTACACGATGTGGGAAAAGGAAGAACTGTTGATCATCATATCTCAGGAGAACATTTATTTAAAAATATGACAAATGCTTTAAATTTTGAACCTGAACAAGTAATATTAGGTGCTAGACTTGTTAGATACCATAATATGATGACTAAGGTGGCTTCAAATGAAGATATTTATTCAGAAAAAGTTATTTTAGCTTTTACAGCTTTGATAAAAACAGAACTCGCTTTAAGAATGTTATATGTTGTAACCTATGCTGATATCTCAGCTGTTGGGAAAACTGTTTATAAAAGTTCAACTGCTTCACTTTTAAGACAATTATATTTACAATCAAGACCTGCCTTTGAAAATGTTGCTTTATTAACACAAAGTGCAAGAAGAGTAGCCAAACAAGAAACAATTAAAAAACTAAAAGTATATAAAGAACTACCAAATGTATTAAAGAAAAAGGTGATGTATATAGCTTCAAATCAAATCTTTTTACAACTAAAAGCAAAAGATATATTAGATATTGTAATTAAAGCTTATGAAGTAAAAGATTTTACATATGAAGTAATAAATGAAGAAAGTTTAGTTATTAGAATAATAAGAAACGTTCCTCTAAACTTAGGATTTTTACTTGGGAAACTTGAATTTTTAAATATCTCTACAATGAATATTTTTAAATTATATGATAATAAAAAATTCTTTGAAATTAGATTTTCTGAAAAAATTGATGACGATGATATTTTACTTGTTGAAGCAATTATAAGAAATTCATTTGATATGAGTAAAGAAACAAAAACTATAACACCTTTAATTAAAAAGAATAATATTACGATTAATTGTAATCACACAACTTATTTAGCTTCAATGCAAGTAGTAGCAGAGGATAAAAAAGGACTCTTTGCTTATATTGCAAAAGTATTTGATAATTTCGAAGTTGAAATTGAAAGTGCAAAACTAAGTTCAATAAGAGGGATTGCAAAAGATTTATTTCTAATTGAAAAAGATGGAAATTTTTGCTCAAATCAAGATGAAATCATAAAAGAGTTATGTTTAAACGAAGTGCCTAAATAAAATTTTTATTTAGGCTTTTTATTTTACTTAAATAATTTTCTTGTATTCACTACTAAAAATACAATCATAAATAAAATAAAACAAAAAATATATATAACTATATTCCATCCAAATTTTTCATAAATTATAGATGGAAGAAAAGAACCAAAAGCACCACCTAAATAGTAAAAAGTGAGATACATTCCTGAAGTCAAGGATTTTTGTGAGGATTTCATAGAGTTTGCAAGTCCTGTGCTAACGCTATGAACTGTAAACATCCCTAAACAAAAAAGAAAAATTAATATAAATAAAGTAATAACATTAGGAATTGTTAGAAAGATAGTTATAAAAAGAAAAAATAGTAAACCTGCTAAAATAGTATTAACTTCATTTTTAAAAAACTTAATGATTTTTTTAGAATTTAATGAAACTAAAATTCCCATACCATAACCTAAATAAAGCAATGAAATCTGAAATTCTGAGACATCAGAAGAGATATCTTTTACTCTAAAAGGAAGTATATTTAAAACTCCTGCAAATACGAAAAATACACAGAACATAAGTAAATATATAGTTAAAAATCTTTTATCTTTTAAAATTGCTGTAATATCACTAATTTTAGGTCTAGCTATAGTAGCTTCACCTTCATAAGATAATTTATTTATAAAATAAATTGAGACTAGAATTGCAAGGGATAAAGAATAAAATACATATTCATAAGAAAAATTTGTAGCAATAAAACCTGAAAAAACTCTTCCAACTAAACCACCAAAGACTGTTGCAGCAACATATATAGACATATTAAACTTTACATTTTCTTTATCAATGTTTGCTAAAATACTCATAAGAGAAGTTAATATAGCAGGAATAACCAAAGCTTCAATTGTTCTAAATAATAGAAATAATTCATAGTTTCTAGCTAATCCTAAAAAAATGTTCGTGATAAATAATACTATTAAAGAATTAGTCAACATCTTTTTAGCGTTCATTTTTTCAAGTATATATCCATAAATAATAGGAGAAATAGCTAAAAATAGCATAATTACAGCTGTAAACTGAGAAGCTTTAGTAATTGAAACATCAAACTCATTTGCGAGTAAAGGCTGTAAAGGTTGGGTTGCATACATTACTGATAAAACTATAATAATGCAATAAATAATTATAAATAAATCAAACTTTTTCATACTAATTACTTTTTCTTATTTAAAGAATCCAATGAAAAAATAACTAATGCAAACCAAATTAGTGAAAAAGTAATCAATTTATCAGTATTAAAATCTTCATTATAAACAAAAAGTGCTAGTAAAAAAGTACAAGAAGGCCCTATATATTGAAAAAATCCTAATGTTGTAAGTCTCATTCTAGTTGCTGCTCCATTAAATAATAACAAAGGAATAATTGTAATTGCCCCACCTAAGCTTAACATTATAGAGACATAATCACTTGAGTTTAAAAAAGAGATTGTATCATTTGAAATAATATAATATAAATAAAGCAAGGCAAAAGGCATAAGAATTAAAGTTTCTACAAATAAACCTACAATAGAACCCACATTAACTTTTTTTCTTATCATTCCATAAAAAGCAAAAGAAAATGCCAAAACAAGTGAGATTATAGGAATTTCGCCAAGTGCAAAAAGTTGATATAATACTGCTAAAAAGGCCATAAAAATAGCGATATATTGATTTCTTGTCATTCTTTCACTAAAAAATAAATATCCAAGAAGAACATTTACCAAAGGATTTATATAATATCCAAGAGCTGTTTCCATAATCCTATTATTTGATACAGCCCAAATAAAGACTAACCAATTAATTGAAATAAAAAATGTAGAAGCAGCAAGATATTTTACTTTTTTAATATCTTTTATAAGTAGTAAAAAAACATGAATATTTTTTGAAATAAACAAAAGTGGAATTAAAAGAATAAAAGACCAAATAACTCTATGAATTAAAACCTCAACTGCATCTACGCTTGCGACTTGTTTAAAATATATTGGAGCAATTGCACCCCAAAATAAAAATGCTAATACAGCATATAGTTGCCCTAATCTATTTTCACTCAATACTTTTCTTTATGTTAGTTTTTATATATTAATTTAGAAGTGCAACTATATCTTAATCCCCATTAAAAAAAAGCTTTTATTTCTTCACTATTTAATAATTTTCCTGTTGATTTTATTTCACCATTTATTACTAAACCTGGAGTATTCATCACCCCATATTCCATGATTTTCACTATGTCCTCTACTTTTTCAACTTGTGCAAAAACTCCAGCTTCTGCAACTGCTTTTTTTGCATTTTCTTCAAGTGCTTTACACTTATTACATCCTGTTCCTAAAATTTCTATTTTCATAATTCTTCTTCCTTGTTTTTTTGTATTTTTATAAAATTGCGTTAAATATGTAACCTACTAATAAAATAGCACTTCCTACAATTGCAAAAAAGATGCTTATTAATTTTAGTGAAATCACTCTTTTTAGAATCATAGCTTCAGGAAGACTAAGAGCAACTACAGCCATCATAAAAGATAAAGCAGTTCCTAATAACATTCCTTTTGAAGTTAAAACTTCAATTAAAGGAATCATCCCAGCAGCACTTGAATACATAGGTATACCCATTATAACAGCAACTAAAGGTGCATACCAAGAATTTCCACCCGCATAAGATATTATTATTTCAGAAGGAACATATCCGTGAATAAAAGCACCAATAGCAATACCTATTATTACATAAGGATATATTTTCTTAAAAATATCCATTGTTGCTTCCCAAGCTTCTTTTATTCTATTTTTAAATTGACTATTTTCATTATTATAACAACAATTACTTACTGGTTTAACTTCTATAAGCACTTCTTTTTCTAAATTCATACTTCCTATAATCAAACCTGCAATTATAGCAATAAGTAAAGCACAAGATATATATAATAATGTAATTTTCCAGCCAAATAAAGAGAACAATAAAGCTATAACAACTGCATCACTTAAAGGTGCAGAAATTAAATAAGAGAAAGTAACTCCTAAAGGTATTCTAGCTTGAAGAAAGCCAAGAAATAAAGGAATTGCACTACAAGAACAAAAAGGCGTTAACATTCCAAAAAAAGCAGCAAAAACATGCCCTATTAACTTATGTTTACCACTTAAATAATCTCTAACTTTTTCTACAGGGAAAAAACTTCTTAAAAAACTAACTATATATATAATTACTATAAGAAGAAAAAATATTTTGATTGTATCATATATGAAAAAATTTACAGCTTCCCCTAAATGTCCCTCTAAATTCCAAAGTTTATATGTTAAATAATCAACAAAATCTTTCCACATTATTCACTCCATTCTAATTATTTAAAAAATATTTTTTACTTTAATGCTTCTACAACTTTTGGTAGAAGAGTCTCTTCTATTTCTTTATAAGTATCTATAAATGCTTCAAAACCTTTTCCATCTGGATCTTCAAAAGATATATGAATCACCTTTACAGCTTTTGGAAACATAGGACAAGTCTCTTTTGCATTATCACAAACAGTTACAACTAAATCATATTCATTATCAAGAACTTTGTCAATTGTTTTTGAATGATATTCTTCTTTCCAAATTCCTTTCTCTTCTAATAATTTTTTTGCATTTGCATTGACTTTACCACTAGCTTTCACACCAGAAGAATCTGAACTTATTCCCTTTAACTTAGCATTTATTAAAGCTTCTGCAATAATACTTCTGCATGAATTTCCTGTACATAAAATTAAAACTTTTTTATCCATTTTTAACTCCTAAATTAAATTTAATCCATCTAATAAGATTTTAAATCCCAATATAACTAAAATGAAACCACCTAAATATTCAGCTTTTGATTCTAAAAAACCACCAAGTGATTTACCAATATAAATAGCAATTACACATAAAACAAAAGTAATAAGTGTAATTAAACTGATTGCATACCAAATATTTGTATTATTAAATGAAAAAGTAATACCAACAGCTAAAGCATCAATACTTGTTGCAATTGCTAAAATAAAAAGTGTCTTATTTTTTAAATTTTTTATTTCACCTTCAAAATCATCTTCTCTAGCCTCTTTAATCATATTAAGACCCAAATATATAAGAATAATAAAAGCAATATAGTGATCATACTCATCGACAAATGAAGCAAAATATGCTCCAGTAAAATAACCAATTAAAGGCATTAATCCTTGAAATATTCCAAAAAATAATGCAACTTTTATACTTGTTAGAAAGTTGATACTTTTATATTTACTTCCACTTGCTATGCTAACAGCGACACTATCCATTGCTAAAGCGATTGCAATTAATATTAATTCCATGCATCTTTCCTAAAGAGATAAAAGTACTATTAACAATACTGGTGGAGTTATAATCAAGCCAAATTTACTATATTGTATAAATGAAATATTTACACCTTTTTTTGCTAAAACATGTAACCATAAAAGAGTTGCAAGAGAACCAAAAGGCGTCATTTTGGGACCTAAATTACATCCAATAATATTTGCATAAGCTAAAGTTTGGTTTGGAATATTTCCCATATTCTCAAGGGCAATATCCATTATCATAACTGTTGGCATATTATTCATAATTGCAGATAAAAAGGCTGATAAAAATCCTGTTCCAATGATTGCAATTGTATCTCCTCTTTGAGATAAATCTTGTAAAATTATTGTTAAATAATCGGTAAGTCCTGCATTTTTTAAACCATAGACAACGATATATAAACCAATACTAAACCATACGATTTGCCAAGGAGCTTCTTTTATTATATGTTTAGGTTCAACTGTTTTAAATAGTCTTGCAATAATAAGAAAAATAACTCCTCCACCTAAAGCAAATACACTTACAGGTAAATTATAAATATCTCCAATAAAATAACCTACTAATAAAAATGCTAAAAAAATCCAAGATAGTTTAAATAAAGTATGATTTTTTATAACACTTTTTGGCTCTTTTAAAAGTGAAATATCAATCTCTTTTGGAATATCTTTTCTCAAAAGAATCCATAAGAAAATAATTGAAGTTATAACACTCACAATATATGGAATAATCATATTTGAAATATATTCCGTAAATCCTATATTAAAATAGTTTGCTGTGACTATATTAGTTAGATTTGAAAATACAAGAGGTAAAGATGCACTATCAGAAATAAATCCACCTGCAAGTAAAAAAGCAACGATTGATTTCATATTTAAATTTAAGACTCTCATTTTTGCAAGTAAAATTGGTGTTAGAATTAATGCAGCTCCATCATTTGCAAATAAAGCAGAAACAAATGCTCCAAGGAGGATTGAATAAACAAACATTTTAAAACCATTACCATTTGAAAATTTTGCCATTTTTAAAGCACACCATTCAAAAAATCCTATTTCATCTAAAACCATTGATAAAATAATAATTCCAATAAATGATAAGGTTGCATCCCAAACAATATCAGTAACAATTAAAACATCATCTAAACTAACAACTCCTAAAACTAAAGAAACTATTGCTCCAATAACCGCTGTTGTTCCTATTTGTAAATCTCTTGGTTGCCAAATTACAAAAATAAGTGTAATTATAAAAATAGCCCCAGCTAAAATCATCTAGTTTTTCCTTTTATATTATAATATATCAAGATATATTGATATAATTAAAAAAATAAAAAAGTTCTTCTGCTTTTTTATTTTAAATACTTTCACAAGCCTTTTTTAAAGTTGGTAAATCTAAGCCTAAAGTCATTATCTCTTTTATTGAAGCTTGTCTAAATTCATCAAGTGGAGACCTAAGAGAATAATAAGCCCAGCGCCCTTCTCTATCTACTCGTAAAAATCCAGCTTCTTTTAAAATCTTTAAATGTCTTGATAATCTTGATTGAATCATATCAAAAGAGTTTTCTAAGTCACATACACAGCATTTACCATGTATATTTATAAATTTTAATATCTTTACTCGTGTTTCATCATTTAATGCTGAAACAGATTTTAAAAAAATATCCATATTAACTCCTTTTAAATTATTCATCTGAAAGTATATCACAATATATCAACATATGTTGATATATTGTGATATGAATTGAAATATTTTTCTATTTTTGTTAAATTTCATTTGGAACATAAACTAAAATATCATTTTTAACATTTTCAATCATGTATAACGCAGTTGAACCATATAAAAAAGAGCCTGCATTATTTACGCCATTTGAACCTAATACAACTAAATCTTTATTCTCTTCATTTGCCTTATTTAATAAAACAGCACTCACTCCATGATATATTTCAATAAGTTCGCCATCTACAATTTTATTCTCTTCTTTAAACTCATCAAATTGTTTTTCTGCTTTTTCAACAATATTTTTTTGGATTTTCTTTTTTGCTTCAATAGAATTATAAAAAGTTAATACAAAATCATTTAATTGTTTATATGCATGAATTACTTTTATCTTGCTATTTACAAAAAAATCTTGAGTAAATTTTATGCTTTTTACAGAAATTTCTGATAAATCCGTAAAAGCTAAGATATTTTTATATTCATCTAAACAATTATTTTTTACTATTAAAACAGGTAGTTTTGTATTTTGTATAGTTTTAATTGAAGTAGAACCAAAAATTTTTGTATTAAAATCATCTACTGAATTCACCCCAATAACAATTAAATCAGTTTTTATCTCTTTTACTGTTTCAACTATTAAATTTACTGGAGTAATAATCTTTACTAACATAGAATATTCAACATTTTTTTCTTGAAGTTTATCTATTTTTACTTCTATTTCTTTTTTTGCTTTTTCTATTAATTCATCATTATTAAACTCAGAAAAGTACATATCAAATAAACCTTTGTCAATGGCATGAACAATAGTTAATTTGGCATCTTTTAGTTTTGCTAACTGAAATGCTCTTTTTAAAACTTCTAAACTAGATTTTGAAAGGTCAATACCTACTACAATATTTTTTTTGATAATCATAACTTCCTCCAATATTTATATGTGCTTATATTATATTATCATATCACAGGTATTGTTAGGAATTGTTTAGCAAAAGTATATAATTATTGGAAAGGAAAGTTCTTAAATAAAGAGAATAAATTTTCTTAAAGTTCATCCTCTTTTATTTCATTTTCACTAGCTTTTAGTTCATAAATAAAAGTTTCAACATCTAATTCATCATATCTCTCAACTGTAATTTCACGACGTTCAAATTCTGCACCTTCGAACTCATCTAAAAAATCCCAGTGATTTATAAGATTAGAGGAATAAAATAAATACCCATGAACAGTATCTCCATTTTCATCTAGTTTTATTCCTGGATAACCCATTGATGCCGACCAACCTGCATTTTTCAAATTTCCACGTACAGTAGCAGGAATAAATTTACCTATAATATTTTCTAGTACATGTCCATTTGGACAATTTGGCATTAGTGTTCCGTATACAAAAAGGGTTTCTGTCATTTTTTTGCCTTTGATTGGCTTTTAAGCCTTTGTTAAATAATGTATTTAAAGAAGAGTAAAAGTAGAGTTTAAAACTCTACTTTTGTATTTTGAATCTAAATATAAATTTTAATTCTATAAGTCGTTTTTAATTTTTTCTGTTAGAGCTTCAATTGTAAAGCCAAATGATTTAAATAATTCAGAAGCAGGTGCTGAAGCCCCAAAGGTATCCATACCATAAACTACATCTGCAAATCTATAATACTCAAGTCCTCTTGCTGCTTCAACTGCAAATACTTTAGTTGTTGGATCAATAATTGAATCAATATACTCTTTATCTTGCTCAAGAAGCAAATCAAAACAAGGAACTGATACAATATTTGCTTTAATTCCATCTTTTTCTAAGTTACAAGCTGTTTGCATAGCTAACATAACTTCAGAACCAGATGCCATAATTGTAACTGTAGCATCTTCTCTTTTTTTAAGTAAATATCCACCATTTGCAACAGTACCAATTTCTCTTTTGTCTTTTAAAACAGCTAAACCTTGTCTTGAACATACAAAGGCTGTAGGTGCTTGCATTTTAAGAGCAACTTTCCATGACTCCACATTTTCTGTAGCGTCTGCTGGTCTAAATGTATAAAAATTTGGTAAAGCTCTAAATTGTGATAAGTGCTCAATTGGCTGATGTGTCGGTCCATCTTCACCAACACCAATAGAATCATGAGTCCATACAAAATGTTGTGGAATTGAAGCAAGTGCTGCTATTCTTGCACTTGGTTTTAAATAATCAGAGAATACAAAGAATGTAGCTGAGAATACTCTATATAAACCATAAAGGTTCATTGCATTTGTCATAGCTGCCATTGCGTGTTCTTTAATTCCAAAGTGAATGTTTCTTCCATTTGGAAAATCACCCATTCCTTTTAATTCTGTTTTATTTGAAGGAGCTAAATCTGCACTTCCACCCATAAAACCTGGAATTGCTTTTGCAATTGCATTTAAGATTTTATGATTTGATTCTCTAGTTGCAACAGATGTATCTGCTTCAAATTCTGGATAAACAATAGAATCAAAATTTGGATTTTGTAACTCTTCAATTTTTGCTTTTGCTTCAGCAGATAAAGATTCATTCCACTCGTGTTCAGCGTCCACTCCTGTCATCAATTTATCAAAAGCACCTTTAATATCATAAGGAACTACAAAATCTTCATCTGGATTAAATCCAGCTTTGATTTTTGAAGCTTTGATTTCATCAACTCCTAATGGAGCACCATGAGTATGATGACTTCCTTCTAATGTAGCAGCGCCTTTTCCAATTGCAGTATTTGCAATAATAAGTGTTGGCTTATTTGAAGCTTTTCCTGTAATAATTGCTTTATCGATTTGATCAAAATTATGTCCATCTATTTCTAGAACTTCAAAATCAATTGCTTGGAATCTTTTTTTAACATTCTCACTCCATGCAATTGAAGTATCTCCTTCAATTGTAATATTATTTGAATCATAAATAATTACTAGGTTTTCAAGTTTCAAGTGACCTGCTGTTGCACAAGCTTCATATGAAATTCCTTCTTGTAAATCTCCATCTCCACATAAACAATAAACATTATGGTTAATAACTTCTTTTCCTAAAGTGTTTTGTGCATATTTTGATGCCATAGCAAAACCAACTGCATTTGCAATTCCTTGCCCTAAAGGTCCTGTTGTAATTTCAATCCCATGAGTATGTCCAAATTCAGGATGTCCTGGAGTTTTTGAGTTAAATTGTCTAAAGTTTCTCATATCTGCTAAACTTACATTATATCCCCAAAGGTGAAGAAGTGAATATATAAGTCCTGTTGCATGACCGCCACTAAATACAAGTCTATCTCTATTTAGCCATTTTTCATTTGCTGGATTTAAATTTAAATGTGAACTTAAAACTGTAGCAATATCAGCCATCCCCATAGGAGCACCTGGGTGTCCTGAGTTTGCTTTTTGAACCATATCTGCAGCCAAAAATCTTATTGTATCTGCTTGTTTTTGAAGAAGTTGTTTTGACATAATTTTCCTAATTATTGTGAGTTGATTGTATTATTTTATGGGATTATATCCAAAAATAGTTAAATTGTTTTTGAAGTAAAAAAAGTTTAAAAGAAGAAGGAGTTTTCCTTCTTCTTAAATTAAAAATTATAGGTCTGGTTCGATTGAAACATCTTCATCAATAAGAACCTTAATATTTGAAGTTCCATTTGTACCTTCATAAACATTAAATATATCTCCATCGATTTCTGTTTTTCCTGAATTAGTCCAGTTGGCATCTCCACCTTCAAGAGTCACTTTATCTCCACTTTCACCGAATATTTTTAATTCGTCTAATTCTGGGTCATCATCTAAAGTGATAATATCATCTAAATCTATATTTAGATTATTCACTTTCCCATCTGTCATATCAACACCATCTACAGAAACTGTATTATGATTTATTAATGCACTTGACAAATCAATTGTATCAGTATCATCTAAATCAATAATATTTTCTGTTGCATGAGGTGTAACATCAACTTTTATTGTTAAGTCAAATTTAGTTTCATCTCCATCTGCATCTTGCGCTTTCACTTCAAATGTTTCTTGAGTGTCTGAATTAAAATCACTTGATGCTGCTTTATATGAATATGAACCATCATCAATATTAAATGACAATTTACCACCTTCAGAGGTAAGTAAATTAGTAAAGCTTGAAGTATATTCAACTCCATCAACTTTTATTGAAACTATTCCTCCTGCCCCATCAACATCATAATCAATATTATCAGTTACATTTCCAGAAACAGAAGATGAAACACTATTTTGTAAAGTTGCATCTAAATCATTTGCATTTTCTACAATAATAACATCAGCATTTCCATCTATTGCAATTTCACTTAAATATGGTATTAAAGCGCTACTTCCAATTCCTACTGAATATGTTTCTGTAAATGGTAAAGCTTTAAATCTATTAGCAATATCATCTGTTACACCTTGTGTAGCTGAACCATTACCTGTTCTTGTTTCGTATGTACCATTATTGTCATTATCTGCCATACCAAATGTTGGATTTCCATCAGATACAAAATATGAAATCAATTGGTCACTAGCAGGAACTTGTTCTGAAGCCATTGCAGCTTCTACATCTAATAAAGCTTCATCGTAATTTGTTCCACCATCTGCTGTAAAGCCATTTATATATGCTTTAGCTTCACTTACAGTTAACCAAACAGAACCCAAAGAGCTTGTATGTGTAGTTGAGTCATTTCCTTGGTAACCATTTTGATATTCACCTGCAAATGAAGTTAACATAATTTTAACATCACCTAAATCATCATATTTATCAATCATGTTTTTAGTTGCTTCTTTAGCAAGAGTTAATTTTTCGCCAGCCATACTTCCTGATACATCAAAAGTAATAACAAGATTTGTCGTAGTATCACCTATTTGAACTGTATTTGTTTCATTAAAACTTGTTGGAATTGTATCAATAATAACATCAACAACTAAATTTGCAGTTGCACTATCTCCATCTCCATCAGTTACAGTATATGGAATTGTTAAATCTGTAATCCCACTATCTCTGTCTAATTGAGTGATCTCATATGTTGGATTATCAGATAATACATCTCTAGCTTCAAGTTTAACTACTGTCTCACCACTTATTGTACCAATTAATATTTCGCCATTTTGTGAGCTTGTCCATACTACAGAAACATCATTCCCTTGGGCATCTGTTGCTGTAGGAGTTTCCCAAGTAAAGGCTTCTTTATCACCATCAAGTCTAATCCCCGTACCATCAGCTGCTCCATCAGCACCAAAGCTAAAGTTTAAAGAACCTGATTCATATACAATTGTATCTTGTAATGTTGAAGATAAATCTTCTGGATCATCAACTTTGTTTACGTTTGCAGAAACTTGAGAAAGATAAGTAGTACTTACACTTGTTCCAATTCCAACTGCAAAAACTTTATCTATTTCTTTTGCTGGGTCAGTAACAAAGTCATTCCATTTTGTTACTCTAGCACTATCTAAGTAGCCTGGTTCTTCATTTGCACCGTCATTAATTTCAGTTGTAGGATTACCATCTGATATGAAGTATACATAAGTATCTCCACCATTTGGAGAAAGTGTATAATTATCTTCTGTCTCTTTAAGAGCATCTTCAAAATTTGTATTTCCACTATGGTTTAAACCATTTAAGAAAGTAGACAATTGAGATGAAGTCATCCAAATTCCAGTACCATTTGCTGTGGCATTAAAGGTATTTACTTGAATTAATACATCACTTCCTAAAGATTCATATTTTGCAACTAATTCTTTCATTGATTCAATTGCAATTTCAAGTCTATCTTTACCAGTACTTCCTACTCCACTTCCCATACTTCCTGAAATATCTAAGGTAAATACTAAATTTATAGGTCCGGCTGTTAAATCAACAGTTGCATTTGATGATTCTACTTTTGGCATATCATCTTCTATAATTACTGTTAATTTCCCAGTATCTGAAGCTTTTCCATCTGATACTTCAACAGTAATATTAAATGTTTTAATATCTTCAACTGAATTAATAGCATGATCAATTTGATTAGATTGAGTAAGAGTATATTTACCATCACTATCAACATTTATTTTAACTACTTCTTGCCAATCAGGATTTGATGATGTCCCATTATTGATTTTTCCTATTAAAGTGTCAGTATCAGAACCAGTCCATACTACAGTTTTACCTTCAGATGTTAAAGTTTCAATTGGTGCAGTTAATTTAACTGTTAAAGAATCTCCATCTACATCAGAAGCTATATTTCCTGAAACTACAATTTTATTTGTTGTATCATCTCCCGGGGTTGCTCCTGTAGTATCTTTTAATCCATCAACTAGACCTTCATCTGAAACTCTTGCAGTTGCATCTGTAACAACAGGAGGGATATTATCTGTTTTCCCATCAATAGTAATTGTTAGAGTTGTAGTACTCTTATCTCCATCGCTATCAACAATTGTATATGTAAATACTTCATTTAATTTATCCCCATCATTTAAACCTAATACTCTTGAATCACTATTATCTAAATCATAAGTATAAGAACCATCAGAATTTAATTTTAATGTTCCATATTCGCCATCAAATGCTGTTCCAACATTTCCTGTAACAGGAGAGCTTGTATCTGAACCTTTTACTACTCCTGCAATCACTGTTGGTACATCATTGCTATCTGCGCCAATATCATCGGATACATCTCCTGAAGTTGTTCCACTATATACATTTCCAGTTAATTTATCAGTTTTTTCATTCATACTTCTTGTATCTGCATTTGCTACAGGTTCATCATCCACAATTTTAACTGTTAATGTACCATTTGCTTCATCACCTTGGGGATCTATAACTTTTAATGGAATATTGTCATCCAATTCATTTTTATTTGTTGGATGGTCTAAATTATCTTTTAATGTATATTTATAACTAACTAATCCCGTACTTTCATCAAAACCTGTGATTATTAATGTTCCTTCAACTGTATCAATTGGATTTGAGGGAGTTGTATTTGCTGATAATAATTCTGCTTTAGTAAACTCTTCTGTTCCAATCACTACTTTTGAAATTCCATCTGGTGATGTAATTTTAAATACCCCTGTATCTTTTTCACTCTCATCACTTGAATCATCTAATCCTTTTTCATATACTCTTGATTCTGGATCATTTATGTCAGGATTTGAATTAATTGTTGGTATTCCATTACCATCAATAGTGATTGTTAAAGTTGTAGTACTTTTATCTCCATCACTATCAGTTATTGTATATGTAAATACTTCTGTTAAATCATCACCTTTATTTAATGCAACAACTCTTGCGTCAGTATTATCTAAATCATAAGTATAAGAACCATCAGAATTTAATTTTAATGTTCCATATTCGCCATCAAATACTGTTCCAACATTTCCTGCTACAGGAGAGCTTGTATCTGAACCTTTTACTACTCCTGTAATCACAGTTGGCACATCATTGCTATCCACACCTATATCATCGGCTACATCTCCTGAAGTTGTTCCACTATATACATTTCCTGTTAATTTATCAGTAGATTCACCCATACTTCTTGTATCTGCATTTGCTACAGGAACATCATCTATAATATCAATTTTTAATGTTCCATTAGTAATATCACCATCAGAATCTTTCAATTCAAGATTAATATTATCAACAATTTTTTCACCTGGAGTGCTAGTATGATCTAAATTATCTTTTAATGTATATTCGTAACTTACTTCACCAGTTGAGTCATCATATCCAGTTATTACTAGTGTACCTTCCACTGTATCAATTGAATTTGATGGTGTTGTATTTGTTGCAAGAAGTTCTGCTTGCGTTAATACAACTCCTCCAATAGTTAAAGTAGCTATTCCATCAGGAGAAGTAACTTTGAATTTTCCAGAAGTAACTTCACTATTATCAATAGAATCATCTAAGCCTTTTTCATATACAGTATTAGTATCTCCAATAATTGTTGGGGTACTATCTGTTTGGATGTCAATTGTAACATTTGAAGAAGTGCTATCTCCATCTGCATCAGTTACAGTAAATGGAATATCTAATGTTGCAATATCTAAAGTAGGAGAGATTTCTGTAATATCATAAGTCTTAGTAGTTAAATCTGCTTCTATTTTAATAACAACATCTGTTCCATCTTTACCAATTAATGTTTTACCATCTGCTGATACTTCCCAAGTTAAAGTTAATGCTGCTCCACTTGAATCAGTTCCTGTTGCAGTTCCCCACACAAATGATAATTTATTAGCGTCTGGATTAATTCCTGTTCCATCAGCTGGACCATCTGCACCAAAGTCATAATCTAAGGTATTTGTTCCACCTGTATGGGTTACAGTTACATTTGTATTTACTGTTGAAATTAAAGTATCTGATAAATCAGAGAAGTCAGTTACTTTTTGAGCTGGATGTCCTGTTGTATCTGCATCACCAACTACATTTGTAATATCTTCTAAGCTACCTTTACTATTTCCATCTAAGTCTGCATTTGCACCCATTCCAATTACAAATACATCATCAAATTCTGCATTTGCAAAATCTTTCCAAGCATCAATATTATTATCTGCATCACCAACTGTTGGTACTCCATCAGATAAGAAATAAAATACATCTTGAGTAGAAGTTGGCTCTGGATCAGATGCCGTATCATAAGTATTCATAACTTCATTTAAAGCAGCTTCATAATTTGTATTTCCACTTGCAGTTGTAATATTAGCAATTGCATCTTTTGCACCTTGAACATTATTTGATATCCAAGCTTCACTTGATGAACTTGCATTAAATGTTACAATTTTAACATTTACTTCACCTAACTTAGAATACTCTTCAATCAAGTTTTGTGCTGCTGTTTTTTGAATCTCTAAATTTTGACCTCTCATACTTCCTGAGATATCAAGAACAATTGTTAAGTTTGTGATAATTGGATCTACATTTACTCTAACATCTAAATCAGTGTCGCTTGCATTTGGTGTATCATCAGTAAACTTAAGATTTGATCCAATATTTATTGTCTCTGTATCACTTGCACTATCACCATCTTTGTCTGTAATTTTAGCACTTGCACTAAGTTTAATCATATCATCAACTAATGTTGCAAGATTTGCATCGTTGTTTGTTGCATCATTATCTGCATTTTCATCAACATGGTCAATTGCTTCACTTTGTTTAAGTGTTACAACACCAGAAGAATTAACTGATACTTTAAATACTTCAGTTGAACCAGCAGAACCAATAACTTCTCCGTTTACAACATTAAGAGTAATTACTACCCCTCCACTTGTTAATCCTGAATCAGTACCATTTATAGCTTCTAGTTTATATTCTACTTCAGTAGTTCCTGCGCCATCTGCGCCATAAGCTGTAGATGGAGAAATACTAAATACACCACCAAAATTAGCCACAGTTACATCAGTATCAAAATTAGAACCTTTTGTATCAATATCATCTGTTTTTAATTCAATATTTGAATCATCACCTTTTAATAAATCTATTGTCGGTCCATCATCTTTAAACAATAAGTTTTTACCAATATCAATACTTTCTGAATCTTCTACTTTATCTCCATCATTATCTACAAGTACATCTGTTCTTGTTAATGTTACTAAATCATCTGCACTTAAGCTTACTTCATCATCAGAATCTGTTGTATCTGGATGTTTTACTGCTCTTTTTTGATCAAGTGTTACTTCAGCTGTTGATTCATTTACTGATACAGTAAATACTAATATTCCACTAGTTTCTGTTCTACCTTCTATTACTCCTGAAGCATTTTCACTTAATAGTACTTTTTCTCCACTTGCAACATCTACTAATCCTGAATCTGCATTTACTGCTTTAACATCTAGTGTATATTTTGTACTTGATTTTGAAGTATCTTCACCATCAGCTCCTGCATCTGCTGTTACTGTGAACATTCCAGCAAAGCTTGCTTTTGCATCTACTGTTAAATCTG